>Ga0172363_10003817_pt1 | contig 12216 bp, 7 predicted proteins | sample LakKivs2_kivu2a2_FD_114541 | JGI IMG/M metagenome (GOLD analysis project Ga0172363, IMG submission 114541) | Sediment microbial communities from Lake Kivu, Rwanda - Sediment s2_kivu2a2 | ecosystem: Environmental > Aquatic > Freshwater > Lake > Sediment | place: Rwanda: Western Province, Lake... | reverse complement strand
TCATTTGGGAGAAATGAATTGGTATCGTAGTATTCCTCATCAATTATAAACTCTTGGTTTATATCTGGTATTTTTGGAATGGGCAGTTGAACTGGCATAACCATTTTTGGTAGATGTAATTTGCCAAGAGAAGTATATTCCCAAGAAACTGATTTAATTTTTATTTCTGGTTGTGAGCCCTGCGGTATCTCTATTATTCTTACTATTGTTGGTAATTTTGCTTCGCCAATTTTTGTGCTATATCCTTCATTTGGTAATTCCAATGTAGTGTAATCTCCTGTTTTTGTGTTAATACTTGAAAATTTTAAGTCAGGTGGCCTCACTATGATTTCTATAGTCGTTTCATCAATATGGTTAACCTCAAAAACTTGATTGTTAACATTTTGGTTTACAATATTTGATTTTATACCTATTCCAATAACCGGTGTTATCATCGTTAAAAAAAGTAACAGAGCCGCGCCAATAACCCTTATTTTTTTTGTGTTTCTCCACATATTTTTATAACCCCCCAACGCAGTTAACTAATGTTAACTAGATATAGTTTTTGTATAACACCCTTTAATAATTTAATAGAAATATGAAGATGATTTTGTCTAACTTAGTTTTTATTTTAGATGTAGTATAAGGTGTTTCATTAGTTGAAATCGTTCTATGATTTTTTCTAAGAGTTTAATGAACATTGAGTTAATTGTGATTTTATGTGGCACTGTGATCTCTAATAAAGTCCAGTCGCTCTCTTCATTATAAACATCTTTTGCCTTTACTTTTATTGTATATGCACCTTTTTTGTTCCAGGTATGTATCAACTCTATTTCTTCACCAGACGGGTATGGTCCAACCCATCCACTGTTTGTACTATCGCCCCAGTCAACGTAGTATGAAACATTATCGTTGTTCGGATCTGTTGTTGAAATAGTATAGGTGTATGCTGTACCTGGTTTACCTGATGTTGGGCCATCTATAATTGGTTTGTTTGGTGGGTCGTTTTGTATAATTTGAACTTTAACTTTTTTTATTGTGCTAAAGTCACCCCAACTATGCTGGGTATTGTGTCCTTTCACTCTATAATAATACACTCCGTTGGGTTTATCTTTTATGTCATAAAAGTTGTTGGTTATCGAGTTTGATAGTGTGTTTATGTTGTTAAATTCAGGAATAGGCGATATATCATCGACGTAGAAACCCTCTTGTAGGGTATAGCTGTCGGTCGCATAGCGGAATCTTATAAAAACAGATTCACCAATATAATCTTCTAGACTGTATTCTTTAAAAACCCAATTAGTAGATGAGCCGCAAAATGAATCTAGTAATTCATAGTATCGTCCGTCTTTACTAATCTCCACAAAAGCATAATCGTATTTATTTTCAGTGTTGTACCAACACCAGAAAGACAGTTTTGTAACTTCTGAAACTGGCAAAGGTGTAACTGTTGTCATTGTTGAGACGTCGTTATTTGCATACCGTGATTTGTAGCTGTGACTAGATGAGTGATATCTGCTAGTTGATAAAGAAAAACCACTAAGACTCCATAAATCAGTTGTCGATTCTGCATCATCAGTTTTTAAATTTAAACCTGTTAGTTCATCTAGCTGAAAATAATCAGGATTTGCATCAGGATTTTTTTCTTGCCAGGTTATCGTGTAGTCTCCATCTGTATCAACTGGTAGTTCATCAATAACAGGTGATATAACTCTTGGTACGACTGTATTTTTAATGTTGGCAGCTTCTTGAAGTAAATATAATGCTCCATCAAAATTCTCTTGGCAAATTTGGTCAAGATAACTGTCAGATGGATGAAAAGACGAACAAGCTTCGATTGTATAAGAAAACGTAGGTCTTCCTTGGACATAGTGGCCATAACCATAGGCCCAATCGTCTGTATCGCCTGTTGTTGGATAAAGAGCACAACTTTGTTGAGGGGTATATGTACCACTGCCGCTCTGACGGGTGATTTTCGAAGCGATTTGTTCACCGATTTGTTTTAAATAGTTTCTATCTGGAGCGTAGGTAGATGTGTAGCCCCAAGGCCACATAACAAGCTCACTATATGTATGCCAACTGATAGATGTACATATATCATTATTTAAGAAAATATTTCTAATTGCCTGAGTCTCTAATTCTGAAAATGGGCTAGGGCCACAATATACCTCTTCACTTGGGTCATGAGTAGCGGATCCTTCAAAAACAGATCCCCAAGAACCCCATGCATTTCCATCGCTTGAACCACCGTAGTTACGATTTAAATCAACCCCTATGCCACCAGAATAAGGTTTTCTGTTTTTACGCCAATCATTACCAAGATCATGACAATAATAGTACCCATCTGGGTTTACACAAGTAACAAGCCATAGACGACGATTATTTACAACATTGGTTATATCAGGATTTGAGCCATACTGTGATGTCAATTGATTAGCAATATATAAACAGATTTCTACTGTAGGCCATTCTCGTGCATGATGCAGACCCATATAGAATACGCCAGGTTCGCCTTCATCAACACCGGGATTATCAGATATTTCTAAACACCATATATTACGTCCCTCATAGGTTGTACCAATACTATAAAGACTGGTGATAGTAGGATAATTAGTCGCTATGTTTTGAAGGATAGTTTCAATTTGAGTGAGTGTGTGATAGGAACCTCTCACAGAGTCTTCATATTCTTCTAAATCCGAAATAAGAATAGTATAATCTAGATTTAAGATTTCTAAATCGGATAACATATAATCTGGGATTATAATGTCAACATATTCGTTTGAATGGGCACTTACGATTTCTATTCCGCGAGGAAGACCCAAATAATTATCAGTGCAATGGATTCTCACAAGCAGAATAGTAGAATCATTAAGATTTTCTATCCCAGTCGAAGGTAAAACAACAGCAATCAACAGCATAAATAAAAAAATGCTTACTATCTTTTTTCTCATAAATATTTCTCCCCAGATTAACAGACGTTAATACAATGATTTGTTATAAAATTTTGCATCGCAGAAAATAAAATATCTATTAAATAAGACTGAGCAAAGAGACTTAGTCTGTCGTTTTAAGGTTGAAATCATGGCCTTCTCTAAATTCGAATTAAAGGTATTATCTTTTACAGAGAAATGATATAATATTTTTAGGTAGTGGCCTCAGTTATGTAACATAATTAAGATACTTTTTTTTATAAATGGGTGTTTTTCATTTTTGATATTTTTCCATTTCGTTAATTTTACTAGATACATTTAAATAGTATCGACATCGAAGTATAACATATATATCGTAATAATGATGGGTGAGGAGAGAATGAATAAGATGAAGATAATTAAAAATAAATTTATTGTTGCAGTGCTAACTTTGACAATTATTACGGTTGTATTATTTCCAGTAGTAAATGCAGGACTTAGTATTACAAATAAAGATACAAGTGGAGGGGATAAACTTTCAAATGATAACAAAATTTCTGATGATAAATTAGATAATAACCAATTATCAGAAGCAAATGATAATGGCATATCAGATGATTCATTAAATAATGATCAAATAGATGACAATACACTGTCTGATCTTGCAAAAAAAGTTAACCAAACAACTGATGAATTAATGAGTGATATCGAGGGAAAACTAGAAACTAAAGCTAAAATCGGTACTTTTTGGTGGTATAGAGGAGACGGAGGACTGATATACGCAGAGGGAGATGCAGAAGGTTTTGCCAGCACATTAGCAGGCGACGGTTGCATGTGGTCAATTAACAAAAATAGCGAAGACAATGAATTATATGATGATTATATCCAAGATGGAGCTAATGAACTCATTGACGATGTGGATATTGCATATTTTGTTGGACACGCTGGGTCAATGGTATTAGGGATACATAAACCATTTCCAGAAATTTTTCAAGGGAGTTTAGGTTCTGGGTTATTAATCAATATAACCGAATTTTTGTTGACAGACTATGATGAATTTGCTGAAGCTATTCGCTGCAGTTGGGGAGATGACGGACCACTGAAGTGGGTCGTATTAGCAACCTGTCTTGCAGCACATGGAGGACTTTTAGGATTTCAAAGAGCATTAAAAGGAACAAATATGATACTCGGCTGGGATACAGCATGCAGCGACGCATTATATGGCCCAACATTCGCAAATAAAATAAAAGAAGGTATGACTCTTAAGGAGGCATGGTTTGCAACTGCAGATGAATGCGAACATGTTCATGCAAGAGCGAAAATTCTTGGCGAGGACATATCTGTAGGCAATGACTATCTTAAAGGATATGGTAGTTACGCAAACCCGAAAGATGATGCGTTTTATTATTGGTGGACACACGAGGTAAATGGTTGGCAAAAAGAATACAGTTGGGTTACCCCATCTAGTAACAATACATATTGGACAAGTGGGAGCAAATCCCATGATAATATAGAACCAGATTATACAAATGAGCCTGACCCAACGTGGGCAATCTTTAACGGCGGGCCAGAAATATCAATAGACGCAGACGGTTCCTGGAGTGCACCACTTATTTTAACACTAAACGAACCGACTACAATCCGCGGATTCAGAATAATTGCAAATAAAAACGTGACTTGGGACAGCAATCATGATGAAATTCCATATTTCGACAAGATGGTTCTAAAGTTTTACGAAGAGGGCGGAGTTGTTCCTATAACAACAGTTACTCTCACCAACTGGGAAGGTGGGTGTTGGAGAATTATAGATTTTGAAGAAGGTAGTTCATATCAAGCCCAAGCCACAATTTCTGGAGAGAGAGAACCAACAGTTGTACGTGTAGAAATACAGATACATGCAAAAAGTGGCATAACTTTTAATGATTATCCGGCCAAGATAAGCGAATTTGATTTCTGGAGCACTTCAGTACCAGGCATACCTAACCAAGAAACGGAATACAATATTGTATCTCAACAATATAATCAAGAATTCTTTGAATCTATAGCAAGCGAAATGGATATGAGTAGAGAAATCGAATACATAGATACCTCAGAGACATATAAGATAGAAGACTGCGAAAAAACTCTGAAATACGACACACAAACAGGCATTTTAAGTTATATCGACCCAAGTAAAACATATTCAACTGCATTCAGCGAACCTATCATACCGACCGATGCTAATGCAGAAGACATTGCTAAAAACTTCTTAATAGAATGTGGGTTACCTGCTAACGAGATTAAAAGTACAATAATAACCTACGATACACAAGGTTGCGGTAATAAAATTACAGGTGGAATTTTATACGAATGGGTCACAGCAAAGACTGTCTACTTTGAGAGACAGATAAATGGTGTAACACTGCCAGGCATCATAAAAGTAACTATAGGAGAAAACGGTGATATCGCATCATTTAAAATCCCAATGCAAACATTAGAATCAACAACAAATCAAAATCAAAACACTCAAAATGTACAAAATACGTACATGAACAACCACTTGATAAATCGACTAAATGCCCAACTAATTTCGTTGATCTCATCTATCACACTCAATGCTTCATCTATTTCTTCTAACCTGAGTTAACCAAAAAATACGCTGTAATACGCTGTTATAGATGTATTATTAATTACTTTATTACCTTGACAAGGCATGTACAGATGGATTTATAGGCAACGGTGGAGAGACATTACGCAATCTTTTGAGAGCATGTAATTGCTCATGTTCACCTAATTTTGCTTTTTTAATTGCATCTTCTAATATTTCAATAGAACGGGAATAAGTTGGCAAATCTACAGGATGAGGTACCCCATCTTTACCACCATGAGCAAATGTGTAACGAATTGGGTCTTTCCAAGAGGGTTTATCACCATATACCAGATCAGAAATCAATGCCAATGCTCTAACAGTATTCGGACCGACACCTCTTATCGCAAGCAATTCTTTATAGTTTTTTGGTTGGAAGTCGTATAATTCCCGCATTTTCTGCCAGTTTATACTACGTGGCATATTTAGATATTCGATTGATCTATTGTTTTCATTAGGTTTCATCCAATTATCTAACGTTCTTTGATTAATTGGTCTTGTTAACTCTGCCCAGTCTGTCTTAAGATGAGCAGGATTGTCATTAATCAGATCGACAGATGTTTTACGAGTTGATTCGCTTTTCTTTGCTGTCATATCAAGTACTTTTTCTTGATAGTTGTCTCCAACAATAGTATTATGAGGTTCACAGACAAAACTATTTACATTTTCTGAAAGCCAATGATATCTTCGCGCATACGATGTTTCATCACACATCCCCTGCTGAATAACCGCCCATTTGCCATTTTCAGAAAAGATGAAAACATGATGATAAAGATTGTAACCATCCTGTATTGCTGTGTTATCAACCTTTGCAGCCATACGACTGGAGTATTGTAATTCTTTTATTGTGGTTGTGGAAAGATTGTAAATATCTCCATGTTGTTCGATTTCTTCTAATATTTTTCTTGATGCCTTGCCTTTACCACCTACAACCGTAAAACCGTATTGTTCTGAGTTAATTGCTTCTTTTAATGCACCACAGGTGACTGTGGTCGTTCCGCTCGAATGAAAATCGAATCCAAGAACACAAGAAAGGGCTTGAAACCAAAATGGATCAGAAATCCGTCGTAAAAAATCATCAGAACCGTATTCGTAAGAAATGACTTCCACGATTTCTTTTGAAAGTAAAACCATTCTTTTGAATAACCATCGAGGTGCTTTACCGGGATGAAGAGGAAGATTAGCAACACCAGTTCTCTGCATATCTAAATTTTTGATTGAAATAATTAAATATAACCTTTTCCCACAGGTCAATAAAAGTATTAAAAAGCGTTGTCTCAAAAGTAGAATATTCTATCTAATACTGAATGTTTTTCACAACTAGTCATCAGGATAAAACGAATACTTTTGAGACAAAGCCCCTGAATAGTTTCAATGACCCCTACTTTATGTATATAAACAAGAAATTACAATACTACTATTAGATACGACGGATGTTACGGGGGACATGCCAGCCTCCTTTGGGGTTTGCTGGCATTTCTGCCACATTTAATATTTCGGATTTATCTGATTCCTTCCAATCCCATCCTCTCCTTTCTTTTTTGATTTTTGTTACAAATACTTATTTTTTAAGGGTTAAACCCCACATTTGGTCGATTTACTTTTTGAGAGACGTTGAGAGACAATATAAGTAAAATATATTTTTGGATGTTTAACATCACATTTGATGAATTTACTTTTCTATTGGTTTCATTTGTTAAACTTTTTAGAGGTAAGTTGAATCTGCCATCTATTTGAAGTTCCAAATCCATCTTCATTTTCGCTAATATAGTTACCCTTAGAGTCATAAACGTATATCCTGCAATTTTAAATACAAAAATGTTTAGAGATAGCAGTTGAAAATTTCATGTGAGTTTTTCTTTACTCGTTTAATTAGCATACTCATATGTATATACTTTTATTTCTTTGCCGTTAGTTTAACTGGTAAAATATTGGATGATACGTCTTGGTTGTTGAATTTTAGTTTGAAAAGATGATTTTATAAATACTTAAATATTGTAATATTGGTAGGAGAAAGACTATATGAACCAACATAATATAAATTTCATTTTAGCATTTCTGATTTTGTCTGTTTTGGTTTTTCGGCATGGTTATTGGTAAGTGGATCCAATCCATGGCTTTCATAATCATAAATAATCTTAGTAATAACTCGTATCTAATGTTCACATTTTTCATCCTATTTTTTAAAGCAACAGTAATTAGTAGGGCAGTTATTCCAACTATCAAGAATTATTTATTTAACTTGTTTTTACTTCACTCTGACCATCTGCCTGACCAAGTTACCCCATTAAAAAGTTTAGCATTAAAAAGTGTGAAATTAGTATCACTTACATAGTAGGTAGTCATAGTATAATGATTTCTTTCTGTTGTATCTATATCTAATCTAAGTGTTAATGTCCAACCATCGAGCTTTGGAGCATGTATTTCACTCATCTCTCGCTGAGTCAAAGTAATCTCTTTTAATGATTTATCATAATCCCAGATAAATTTATATCCTGGTATGTCTTGGTTCCCTCTTCTAAAACTACCTTCTTTCCAAGAGTATGTTTTGTCGTATATTATGATCATTTCACTGATTTCATTACATATTTCTTGTCCTTCATCACATTTCCACCAATTTGTTACTTCTTTTGGTGGAACTGTGTAATAATAACTAATCAGGGCTGGTGTTATGATCACTGCAGCTAATATAATACAAAAAATATTGATATTTTTTCCAGTTATGAATTTTGTAAAATTGGTTTTTTGAATTAAAAAATACGCAACAAAACCTATCAATAACGCCGGAAGGAAAACAAAAACACATATAACGCCAGTAAGTAAGCCGCAATTAGAACAAATTTGCTACATAATCATCGCATTGATAAACATTACAACTAAACCAACAACGACAATTCTAGCATATAAAGATAGATTTTTCATTAACATTTATCTCCTCAAACTGTGATTTCAAAAATAAATCAATTCTATTGCCTTATATAAACGCCGCTATACGTTATATTTGTTAAGTGTCCGTTGTTATCAAATTTTGGGCCCCACATTGTTAAAGTATTATAATCATCAGTAAACTTAAACGAAAACCTAAACCATTGATAATTAGTTTCGTTAGTCCAACCAACAATTTCTATACGTCCTAGACCATTTATAGTTGTAATACTCCATGTGCCATTATAGAATCTATTTATTTTTACATCTCCATTTGTTGCAGAAATTTGACTGAATGTTAAAGTCGTTAACACCGTTATATTACCTGAAATTGCCTTCCACGTCCCAACAATCTTCCTACCATAATTTTGAGCAGTGGGATTATAACCTTCACATCCGCTCAATCCAACAACAACCAGCAAAACAATTATCACAATTATCACGATTTGTTTTTTCATTTATTTCCTCTTCAAACTGCAATTTAAAATCAACTGTTCCTTTATAAATCCTCAGATAACAGTCAATCTATACTGGATAAAAAATATTCTGATTTCAACAGGGTCTCTTTTATGAAAAAAATTATTGTAAAAAAGGCCTGTTTTTATCTTTGGTTTTTCTAAGACGATAGCTAATTAATCCACCTAGCATAGTTGTTATTATCGCAGGAGAATACACCGGAAATATGAAAATAATTCCAGGATGCCCAGTCCCTCCATATTCAATAGTAATAAGCGTCAATTTTGTATAACAGACTGTTACAAAAAATATGAAACCTGTAACAAAAGATATTAACAGCATATTTCGCAAGTCTCTTGTTTTTGCTATATGAACAGCTAAAAAACCTGCTGGGAAACCAGTTGCATAATGTAACGCACCAAGAAGGATAACAATAAAAATAAATCCCGGAGTATATTCTGTTATATTTACTGCTCTCCAAATATACGTATCAAATAAAAGAAAAAGGATTGAACCCATAATCGCCCCGAAAATTATTCCAAACAATGACTTTAATTTTCGGCTCATTTTGCATCATACTCTTGTAAATTTATATTTTTAAAACATTAGCGGGTTTATAAATCCTCAGATAACGGATGTTAATCTATGCTTAAGGAAAAAAGAGGAAAAAGTTTAGTTTAAGTTTGTAGAGTAAGTAGGTGTCGTAGTATCGGGAATACATATGGAAATCGTTCTAACAACTTCATGAACAGAGATTTAAATGATATAATTCTTGGCATGCTAACTGGCAGTGGATCAGACCAACTACTCTCAGTACCATAAACATCCTTCGTTTTTACTTTAACTGTGTATGTTCCTTTTATCCTCCAGATATGTGTTGCACTTGCAATGGCACCAGAATCAAAAGGACCAACCCAACCACTATTAGTTCCATCTCCCCAGTCAAACCAATAGTAAACCTGATCCCCATCTGGGTCAGTTGTACTCGTTGTATATGTATATTCAACATTTACCTTACCATTTGTTGGTCCTTCTGGTTTATTAGGATTAAAGGGTGGATTTGATTCAAATTTATTTGGTTTAATTTCTCTATCTACAATACCATCGCCGTCATCATCCATATATATGGTGAAATCTACTGAACTGTTATTTACATAGAGTTTTCCAATGGAACCATTATTTATAGATACGTCTTCAAAAAACGCTTTAACGTAACTATGATTGAATTGTTTAACTAAATAAAAATTGAAGGTGCCATTCCCTGTACCATTTATCCGATATACATAATCGTTCCCGTTTAACATATTAGAAATCGATTCTATAGTATGAGACCAGTTTAGATATTGTGATTTAGGGTGTCCTTCATTATTACTCTCATCGCACCCACATTTGCTTGAACTGTATGTTGTATTAATTGGTAGTATGTAATAAGTAGAATTTTCGATTTCAAAATCAACAAATCCTGTTTCATTAAATCCAACATGATTCCCGTAGGAGTCATATAAATGTAGGGTTGTAGGACAACCAATAATTGTCCCTTCAACTCGAGGTAAATAATTTATTGGATACACCTCAAGTTGATTGTTAGAAAAATTTGAGAAAATGATTCGATAACTAAACCAGCTAGTCGTCTCATAGAGCGTCCATCCTGTATCAGCAGGAAAACCTGTTCCTCCGTCAGGTTGCACAGTATAGTAAGCTCCTTTTTCCCATATACCATCGTTTTTACGGTAGTACTCACCGCTACTATGAATGTGCCCAGAACAAACTAAATCAACATCATAAATTTCATTTTTATCCATAAATCCCTGTCGGTTATTACTGATACATCCCAGATCCCATCCGCCATAACCAAACGGACAATCACCATAAAAAATTGTAGGGTGATGCATTATTGTCACTTTATATATGGGATGGAAAGTATTAATTACATCATTTAACATAGAATCATATCCAGTAATATCATTGTCTGTTAGACCCGTCCCCTTAGGACAAACAGGACACGGCAAAAAGACATCACTGCCAGAATTGAGAGTGGCGAGACTTAGCCCACATGAAGGTATGTATTGAGTACTAGGATACGGCATATCTGGAAAAGCAGCACCATATTTATATAAACCTATATACTTGAACGGATTAATAGCACAGTAGATGTAACCATCATGGTTCCCTGGACAGCAATAATAAGGAATGCCATCAAGCCCACTATCAAGATCACTTCTCAGAAGTTGATAACTATTGTTTTCCTCCTCAGCAGCTATAATAAAGCCTAACCAAGATAAAGGATCATCCTCACATCCATTACCCCAGGAGAGTAAATCCCCCGTAATAAGAACAAAAGCAGGTTTGTAGCCATATACGTATTTAAGTGAATTAATTTCAGGTATAAGCTCATTCTTAACAAGGTTTCGAGCTCCATAGTATCCATAATGTAAATCTGTTATATGAACAAAATAAAATGGGGGGACAACATTAAATGACACACTTTTCTCATTGTTACTCTCATTCCATTCCAAAACATCATTCTGACTATCTATCTTAAAAGTAAACATATAAGACCCAGATACAGCAAACCAACCATTTCCTCCTTCGTCACTGAGAAAACCCTTGTAGGAATAACCAGCTTTTCTATAAGTAGGATTATCAATTAAAGTTTCATATTCAAATCCATCAGGACCTGAAAGTATTAGTTTTAAATAATATGGATTTGCAATTGTTTCTGGAACACCATGGATAATCCAATGGAAATAAAAGAAAACTTCAGTTCCACTGTTCAAAGGCGAAGTTAATACATGATTTTTATCCCAGTCATAAGGTTGTGAGCTAAGCCAGACATCTTTTGCTTCTAAGTCAAAATTCAAATTAGTAGGGGTAACAGTAAAAGATAGGCTAGTGTAATTATTATTCTCATTATCCTCATTGACATTATTATAAATATCTACTGTTAGACTAAGAATATAATTACCACCAGGTGCAGTCCAAGGATTTTCAAACCAATAAGTGTAAATATATCCAGGTTGTGGATTCTGAACAAGAATTTCAACATCAATGACATCATAACCACTCTGCGTACGAAGCCATACTCTAAAATAAAAGGAATTCACTGATCCTGAACCTGAGATAGTAAATACCCAGTGGATGTAAATTTGTTGACCAGCTTGCGGGTTTGTTACAATATGTTGTTTATTTACATCTCCTGGCTGTGAACTGAGATAAACCTCATTCGCCTCAATGTCAATACCCATAAAAGGTGGAGAATAAGTATAAATCTGTGTATAATCCACAGATATATCTTGATAGATTTTTTGTGAATTATAGGTT
>Ga0172363_10003814_pt1 | contig 12219 bp, 18 predicted proteins | sample LakKivs2_kivu2a2_FD_114541 | JGI IMG/M metagenome (GOLD analysis project Ga0172363, IMG submission 114541) | Sediment microbial communities from Lake Kivu, Rwanda - Sediment s2_kivu2a2 | ecosystem: Environmental > Aquatic > Freshwater > Lake > Sediment | place: Rwanda: Western Province, Lake... | reverse complement strand
TTCGGAGTTGTACAACGAGTTCCACAGGCTTTTGTTCTTCGAGCGGAAAGACTAAGCATCAAAAAGGGACATATGTGTTGAACCTATACATAAGGACTTATAGCGTGTCAGCCCGGCCTCCGCAGGGATATTGTATTTGGCTCTGTCCGCTCGACAATAAGGTAAATGGAGTGTAGGATCGTGAGCTCCGAACTCGAGGGGTTTACAGTCAGTCCCAGCTCCTCCTCGGCTTCTATGTTCACATTCCCGTCTATGTCTATGCACTCGTCTATTACGTTTTTTCCTGAGCACTTGCTTGTGGACACCATCACCCAGCAGCTGTTCGGATGCTCAGGGCAGAACTGCTCGCAGCCTATGACCCCGCCCTCGCCCTTTATCAGGTGCCTGAGCTGGATGCCGCCAAAGCAGGGACCCAACTCTTCTATATTCAAGGGCACTGAACCACGGGATGTTCCCTGCTCGCTGCCCACGGAAACCAGCTTCTCCCTGAGCTTTATGCTCTCTGCCCTGAACAGCTCGTCGCACTTCCAGCAGTTGACCATGTCAAAGAGGTAAGCGCCTATGACCAAGGCCATGCCAAAGACTATTATACTCACAAGGACTTGGAAGGGCATGCTTTCCGAACCGCGGGTTTTCATGATAGTTTAATGATAATTGAATATCTTGTGTTTATGGGGGGGATAAACATAAGTAAAATTAGCATAACATTCTAAATGCACTAGATATTATGGCCGCGAGTATACATGCACAAATGAATCCGGTTACGGTCCCTAAAATCAGGAAGTATATAGCCTTCTTCTTGACTTTGGCTTTTGTTATAGTTTGCATTCTCTAAGCGTCATCTTTTATGGTTATCTGGCAGCTGTAGTTGTCTGCAGCCCCAACACGATTCTGCTTATTGTTAGTACACGAAACCACTCCTTTGAATTTGACGTCGCCCACCGCTTCAACAGAGTCTGAAGTCACCTTCAGCGGGTTCTGGTTCTTACAGACCGCAGCGTCCACACACTGGAAAGTCAGCTGGGCGACGTTAGTCACTTTTGTAGTCAACGATGCAGCCGTGAACCTCGCCCCTGCATTCATGCAGATGGTGTCAGTCGGCGTGACTATGCCTGACTCTGATATCTGTATCCTGATCACCATCTCGTTTATCGGACTGGACACGCAATGCATGGACATACAACCGGGTACACTGACAAAAGCCTGGGTTAAGAATAGTGGAAAAAATATTATGGAAAACCCTACAACAAAAGCGGTTGAATAGACTAGCTCTCGATGAGCGATGATGTCCACAGGCTACTTAAGGGAACGCAAAGAAAAATAGGCAGGCAGTATCTTCAGCATATAACATTATCCCCCGATAGCTTTTTCTCCCTATTGCCGCTATACTAGCTGAAATGGGCGAAAAATACCACATAAACATCGAGAAGGATCCTGACAGCAAGTGGCTGGTGGTGCAGTGCGTAGAGCATCCGGAGGCCATGAGCCAGGGGAAGACTGTAGATGAATGTATAAAGAATATAAGCGAAGCCTTGGACTTAGTTCTTGAAGAGAAATCGAAGAGGGTAAAGAAGACAACCAGACTAATACTAGATGTGCCTGCCGCAGTGCCTGCATGAAACCGATTAAAAGAAGGAAACTAGTCCGCCTTCTTGAAAGCGAGTTCGGTGTAGTGTTCACAAGGCAGGGAAATGGTTCGCACGCGATTTACTCTTCGCCCAACGGTATGGCTGTGATACCCTACTATGAAGAAATCTCAGGTAGATTAGTTATCAAAATACTCAAAGAGTTGGACATTGACATTGAGGAGTTCATAAAGAAACTCAAATAACCGGAGAGCCTAATCAGCATTAGCTAAAGAAAACTAGCTGGAAGAGCCGCTAAGCTAGCAACCCTTCCACTTGCACTTATCCAAACAGTGCGCCCAGACCTTCAGCTGCTGACTCCTCTGCCTTGGCTTGCTCCTCGGCAGCCTTCTTGGCGTCCGCCTTCGGTGCAGCGGCCCCTGCTGCAGGTGCGGCTGCCACTGCTACTGTGGCGGCCTTCTTTATGGCCTCGTCGATGTTTACGCCCTCGAGCGCAACTACGAGCGCTTTCACCTTGGCTTCATCCATCTTGGCCCCTGAGGCATCGATGACCTTTTTCATCCCAGCCTCGTCCACCTTCTGGCCCGCAGAGTGGAGCAGCAAAGCTCCATATACGTATTCCATTTTGTTTTAGTTGTTTTAACTTGATGCAGCTGCCGGCGTTTCTCCCGCGCCTTCAGCCTTTGTTAGCTTCTGTAATGCTTCTTCCTCGGTATATATCTTCGCCTCGACAGCAACGCCCTTCGCAACGCGAGCGGCCTTCTCGATTATCGCCGGCGTGCTGACCTTGTTGAATATCCTGGCTTCTACGGCCAGGTTGAGCGCGTTGTTGTATGCGATACCTATGTCAGCCAGCACCTTTTCCTGGCTGAGGCTCAGCGCATCTGCGCCATAGACCATGCCGTTCTCGAGCGCGGCCCTTAGATCTATGCCCAGCTCCATCGGGGTTATCTCCATCTGCGCCAGGACTGAGGCTAGCTTCTGCGAGAACTTCTCGCCTTTTTTGATGACGGGCGAATCCTCAACCACTGCAATGGCTGGTCCCTGTATCTTGGCCTTTATGCCGACTGATTGTAAATCGCCGATTATCGGGCCAGGCTTGAAAGGAGTGTTGCCAGCCGGGACTATTATGTCAAAAGGAGCCACGTCGCCCGCCTTTGCCGGGGCGTGCACCCTGCTGGCCATGAACATCTGCGCCAGCCTGAATGGGTCCTCGTTGGTGAATATGAGCGCTGTCGGGCCAGTGACTGACTTTTCCAGCTCGACGAGGCCGAGCGTCTTGGCCTTCTCGAAAGCCAGGTTTATCAAGCTGTTCTTGACTACTTTTATCTCCGCTTGCCCGTGGAGCTTCTTCCTGATCTGCGCCAGCTGCTTCGACGGCAGGCCCTTTATTCCCGCGACTGCTACTACGGGGGTCGTCTTGAGCTTCTTCGCAAGCTCGTCCACTTCCTTTACTTTCCACTTAGCCGGCATTTTTCAGTCTTGTGTCATAAGTCTTCGGTCTTGTTTAGATTTGTAACTTAATCGACGGGCCCATGGTCGTCTTGAGTATGAGTGTTTTTAAGTTGTTTTCCTTAGCTGGTAGCTTCTCCATGAGCGCGTTGTAGACAGCCATGACGTTCTTCACTATCTCTTCGTCCTTCATGTTCTCAGTGCCGACAGCGCATGAGAGTGACTGCGGCGTGTTGCCCCTGCTGCGCAACACTGTCATGCTCTTGAGCTTGAGTATCATCGGCGATGGGTCTGCACCAGGCGGTAAGGGTTGAGGCATTTTTCCTCTGGTTGACAGGAACTTGCCCCAGTTCTTTCCTATCTCGACCATGAGCGTTGTCTGGGCGACGAAGAAATCGACCTGCTCTGCGACCTTCCGTATCTCTTTCGGCGTCTTCTTCAGTTCCTTGTCGCTGATCTTGAGGTCCGCGCCTTTGGCCTTGCTGAGGAAATCCGGGTCACCGAAGACGCCTATTCTCTGCTCTTTGCCTCTGCCTGCGGGAAGCGTTATCTTGAGGCCTATCTTGTTGGCGGGGATCTTGAAGTCTATGTTCTGAAGCACGACTACAAAGTCCACTGTCTGGACGAATTTTCGCTTAGGGGCCTTCCTTACTTCTTCAAGTGCTTTCAGAACGGACGTTTCGTTCATTCTTTGGAACTACTGCATGAAGCTGATACTAATCAACTTCGCTAAGGCAGTGCGCTAAGTTAGAAACAAAGGGTATAAAAAGGTTCCGCTACATGAGGCTGCCCATTACTATGTAGACGAAGAGTGATACCTCTGCTATCGTCCCTATTGTGTATGGTATCCCGCCCTTCTTCCACATCCACATGCGGACAGAGGCTATGAAGAACAAAAAGCCCTTGAAATATGGGGGCGCAGCCTTCATATAGTCTGCGGGCGGCATCAGGAAGCCGAGCCCCCATAGGAGAACTATGAAGCCAAAGAAGGTCAGAATATAAGCTATCTTGTCCTCATCGTGGTTGCCCCTTCGGCTCCCGGTCGCGACCAGAAAGAGCGCGACCATTAGCACAAGCCAGTCTATCATCTTGTTTCGGGGCAGAGCTAAAGCTGATCCAGTCTGTTGCATGACCCGCCCTTTTTATGTTTAGTTATGCAATAGCTGCTTGAAAATATCTGTTGTTCTAATAAAACAACAAATAATGAAGTTATGGACACCCAAATCTTCAAGGACATGGGGCTCGATGAAGGAGAAGCCAAAGCGTACCTCGCCATGCTCGAGCTGGGCCCTAGTCTTGCAAGTTCCGTTGCCAAGAAGACCGGCATAGACAGATCTGTGACTTATAAAAAACTAGATGATCTGATACATAAGGGATTCGCCTCATATCACATAAGGGAGAACCGGCGCTACTTCCAGGCCACAGACCCGAAGGAACTGCTCGACCTGGCAAGGGATAGGGAGCACAAACTGGAGGAGCTCCTTCCCGAACTGCGGTCGCTGCAGAAGCCGCGGACCAGGGAAACGACCGTGCAGATCTTCAAGGGGAGAGAGGGCTACAAAGCGGTCTGCAACGACATATTGCGCCACTGCATCGAGATGGGCGAGAAAACGGTCTGCGGGATAGCATACACGGGAGAGGCCAGAGAGAAGTTGGGCGTCTGGTACGACACATGGACCAGAAGGAGGATGGAGCTTGGGATAAGAAGGAAGTATCTTGTGATGCAGAAGACTGTCGGCAGGTACGCGTTAAACCAGCCGCTCACGGAAACACGACTGCTCCCCAGAGACCTGAAGTTCCCCTCAGCTACGATAGTCTACGGCAGGCACACCTTAGTACTTTACCATGAGGGCGAGGACACCACCGGCATAATCATAGATAGTGAGGGGATTGCATACTCCAATAAGGCGCTCTTTGAAGCTCTGTGGAGGAAATCCGGGGAGATCAAACCTGCGGCTAAGCAGAAAAAACTCAAGAGAAAATAACGGATTACTTCTTCTTCTCTTCTTTCTTTGCTGGCGCGGCAGCGGCTGCTGCTGGTGCGGCCTTTGCTCCTGCGGCTGGCGCGGCAGCGGCACCCTTGGCTCCTGCAACAGGTGCGGCCTTTGCTCCTGGAGCAGCCACAGCTCCTGCTGCGGGCGCAGCGCCCTCGGCAGTGACAGCCTCTGCTCCTGCGGCTGTCGCGGCAGCGGCTGCTGCAGCCTCTTGCTCAGCCTTTATCTCCTTCAGTATCTTCTCGAGCTCTGCTTTCGTTTTGGCCAGCTGCTCTGCAAGGACCTTTTTCTTGTCCGGAGAAACATCAGTCTTTTCAGCGTTTATCTCTTTGTCGAACTTGCCATCGTTGACAGCCTTTGTCGCGTCGCGGGGTTCCATGCCCTCGACGAGGACGCCTATTGAGACGCATGAGCCTATGACCGTCTTGGCAGCGCTTTTCATCGACAGGCAGTTCAGCGAGTCGAGTTTCATCTTCGCTACTTTGATAACCTGCTCGATAGCGAGATTTCCAACTTTCTCGAACTTCGGGTTTGAGGCGAGCTTCTCGGCGCCCACCTCTTTCATTATCAGTTGCGACACGGGCGGCGAACCTGTTTTGACCTCGAACTTCTTTGTGGACGGATCAACTGAGACTTCCACTGGCACTTTCATCCCGACGAAGTCCTTTGTCTTCTCATTTATCTTGTTTATGACTTCAGTGACGTTGACACCAAGCGGACCTAATGCCGGGCCTAAAGGCGGGCCTGCGCTAGCCTTCCCAGCATCGACCAGAACATTTATCCGCTGTGCCATGGTGCGTAGTTAGATATGTAACATATAAAAGGTTTTGTGTGTTAAGGGACTTTGTCTATCACATCATCGTCTTTGTCATCGTCTGCGAAGAACTTTGCGTCCTCTTCGGCGGCCTTCTCCTCGTCGAATTCCTCTTCAGGGATGTCTTCGGCCACTTTCTCGATATCTTCTTCAGGCTCTGCAGGTTTCTCAGCAGCCATGCCAAAGACTATTTTCTTCGGCCGCTCCTTATTTTCGGCTCTCTCCGGCCGAGTCGGCTCAGAGTCGGTCTGGGGTCCTCGGTCTTCAGTCTTGTCTGAAGACTGGGGACTGCGGACTGCGGACCCACGCTCTTCCTCACGCCCCCTTAAGGCGGGCAACGGCCCTTCGCCTATGATGGGCCCCTTGCGCCTCTCGACGTCCCTGCGCTGGCTCTCTGCGGCCTTCTCCTGCGTTACGCGGTCCACTACCTTGACGTGCATGCCTTTCGCAGTGACAGGTATTGGGACGGCAGCTTCAATCAGCTCGACTGTAACCTCTTCCTTGCTCTCGTCGACTCTTATGACCTTGGCCTTCTCGCCCTTGAATGGGCCTGCTATAAGCTCTATCAGGTCGCCCTTTCGCACGTCAAGCACACTGGACTTTGGTTGTAGTAACGGCTGAACCTCCTTCTCGAAGTCGACCTCACCCTTGACAAAGCCCTTTGTGTGGGGGACGCCCTGCACGAGCTGTATAGCATCGCCGAGGTCACGGGCCTCCATGAAAACATAACCCTTAATCGTCCCAGGGTGGAGGATAGCATAAACACCGCAGTCAGGCTCTGCAGCGGCCTTTTGATACAGCATATCCACTACTGCGTCCTCCTGCGTGGTTGTGGTCCTCAAAAGGTAGAAGTGCGTTTCGTCCATTTTGTCGATTTTAGAGTGGGTAAATTCGTAGATGAATCACCCGAAGCGACCCTGAAAGAGGGCGTTCAGTATGATAAACAGCATGCCTATCGCACCGAGCAGCACTATCCCGAGGCCGGTTATCTTCACCACCTCATCGAATTCGGCCCTAGTCGGCTTCTTTGAAAGCTTCAGAATCCTCGCTGATTCGCTTGGGAGGTGCCTGAGGATGGAAAGCGTAGATGTTTCTGTCATTTTTGTTTTGCCGTGGTTTCGTTGTTAGCTAACCCTAAGCTAGTAAGATTGCGCGAGTTTAGAAGTTGAGGGTATAAAAATAAGTGAAAATAGAGAAGAAAAAACAAAGGATATAAGGGGTATCCGCCCTTTATATGTATTCTACGTCGAGGTCCAGCTTCTTGCCGGACTGGCCGCCGGGCACGTCGTAATTCGACTTGACACCGCTCACGACCAGCAGGACCTTGACCACATTCTTGCTGAGGTTCTCGTCTATCTGAGCACCCCAGAGGATGTTGGCCTCGGAGCTTATCTTGCCGGAGAGGAACTCCACGGCCGCTTCAGCTTCCTGCAACGTCATGTCCGGACCGCCGATTACGTTCACAAGAGCGCGGTCGGCCTCCGTGACATCAACGTCGAGCAGCGGCGACTGCAAGGCCTCTTCGACAGCTTCTACTGCGCGGTTCTCTGAGAACGACTCGCTTGTTGACTCGCCAATTCCTATGACTGCCGAGCCGCCATTAGTCAAAACGGTCCGCAGGTCGGCGAAGTCCAGGTTGACTAGGCCGGGCTTGGTAACCATCTCAGTCACGCCCTTGAGGGCGTTGGCAAGCATCTCGTCTGAGACCCTAAACGCGGAGTTTAAGGGCAAGTCAGGCACGAGGCTCAAAAGTTTGTCGTTCGGTATTACGATTGTAGTGTCAGCGTTCTTCTTCAGCTTTGCAAGCGATTCAGTAGCGTTCTGCCAGCGTATCTTTCCCTCCACTGTGAAGGGAAGGGTAACTACGGCCACTGTCACGGCACCGGCGTCTTTTGCAACCTCTGCTATCACCGGAGCAGCGCCTGAACCAGTACCACCACCAAGCCCGCATGTGACGAAGACTATGTCAGCACCCTGGAGAGAGGATGCAATCTCGTCGACGCTCTCCTTCGCGGAGTTCTCACCAACTATTGGGTCAGAGCCTGCGCCGAGTCCGCCGGTCAGCTCCGCGCCGAGCAACACCTTCTTGTCAGCCACCGAGTACAAAAGGTCCTGGGCATCGGTGTTCATCGTTATAATCTCCGAACCCTCGATCCCCATTTCCGAAAGGCGCGTGATGGTGTTGCATCCCGCACCGCCTGCACCGACTACTTTGATCGAGGTCCTCAGACCGTCGATGAGCTTCATCAGCTGCTGGTCGACCTCGCTCAGTTCACCTGCGTCAAAGCGCGAACTCTTTCCGCTTGCGCTCTTGATTATCTTTTTCATTTTCTTGCCTTTTTTAAGAATTTAATCTGATTACAGAAACAACAGCGGTTGCCGAGGATATATTACCCCCGTATAACCTTCCCCCGCATATTCATAAGTAAAAGTTAAAAAAGCTTAAAAACACACTTGCTGCGCTCTATGCGAGCATACCCGATAGTTATACCTAACCAGTATAACGAAGCTGACGCACGTGTGTTATATTTTGGAAAGATATGCCTATATAAGATATATTATTAAGACTGCTAATCTAACCTAAATAACTGCTAATCTAACCTGACGATGGTATCCAAAAGCGATGTAGAACTGCTTGAGCTGCTGCAGAGGAAGAGCCTTTCAGAAGCGGCTTCGGATTTTGGCCAGGGCGTTTACTCGACGGCCAACAGCCTGCAGAAGGAAGGCATGATACTCCTGACTGAGAGCTCTGAGGAGGTAGTGTCCCTTGGAAAAGAGGGATCGGTTTATGCAAAGAGCGGTTTACCTGAAAGACGCGCTCTTGATATAATAGGCAAAAGTCCGGTTGAGATCAGAGAACTGGGGACTGATGCACAGGTCGCGCTCATGTGGCTTAAAAGGAAGGGTTGGGCCACCATTGATAAGGGCAAGGTCGCTATCACAGAGGCGGGTAGAAAGGCGGCCAAGGGCAAGGACGAAGAGCTTCTGGAGATTCTTGCAAAAGGCGATAAAAGGAGAAGCAATCTGAAAGGCTATGAAGAAGCCCTTGAGATGCTGCGCGGGCGCAAGGACAACATAATAATCAGGGAAGTGAAGGTTTTCCAGGCTGAGATAACGCCAAAAGGCCGCGAGTTTTTGAAGAAGCCGGTCATTGATGATCGCGAAGGTGTCTCTTCGGTGACCCACGAGATGCTGAAGTCTGGCTCGTGGCGCGATGCCAAATTCAGGGAATATGGCATACGCGAGGCGGAAGAGGTGTGGCCGGCAAAGATGCATCCGCTGAAAATTGCCATCGAGAAGATCAGGAGGATCTTCCTGGAGATGGGTTTTACGGAGACCCGCGGCAACTTCGTCGAAAGCAGCTTCTGGAATTTTGATGCGCTCTTCCAGCCACAGGACCATCCCGCGCGGGACCTGGCCGATACGTTTTATTTGGAGGATGTCGAGCACGAGCTGCCTAAGGAGTATCACGTCAAGGTCAAGGCCATGCACGAGAAGGGCGGGGACGTTGGCTCGCGAGGCTGGCAGTATGAGTGGGACTCGCAGGCAGCAATGAAAGGCATACTCAGGACCCACAACACAGTGGTCTCAGCGCGGAATCTGACAAAAGCTGGCGTGCCTGCGAAGATGTTTTCGATAGGCCGTGTATTCAGAAACGAGTCACTCGATTATAAACACCTCGCCGAGTTCTACCAGGTCGAGGGCATCGTGATAGGCGAGGACGTGAATTTCAGAAACCTGCTTTGGTATCTCAAGGAATTCTACACCAAGCTGGGCTTTAAGAAGGTGAGGTTCCGCCCGTCATACTATCCCTACACAGAGATGAGCTGCGACCCGGAAGTTTATTTTGAGGAGAGGAGGGAGTGGATAGAACTCGGCGGATCTGGAATATTCAGGCCTGAGGTCGTGAAGCCGCTGCTCGGGAAGGACGTGCCTGTGCTTGCTTGGGGACTTGGATTGGAGAGGCCGCTCATGCTGAAGATGGGATTGGATGACTTGAGGACTTTCTACAAGAACGATTTGGACTGGCTGAGAGGTTACAAGATGAGGGATGTGCTATGACGAAAAACGATGTGATAACACTCAAGCACGAAAACTTCGAGGCTGAAATCGAGCTGAACGACACGAAGACTGCCAAGGCCATCAAAAAGGCGTTGCCGATAAAGGCCGGGGCTGAGAAATGGCAGGAGGAGATATATTTCGAGATACCGGTCGGGCCGCAGACCGAAGACCGAAGACTGATGACAGCGAAGGTTAAGCCAGGTGATGTCGCCTACTGGCCGCCCGGGAAGTGCTTCTGCGTCTTCTTCGGGGAAACCCGGCCAGTCAGTGCTGTTACAGTAATAGGGACCGTGAAGGACGGGTTAGGAAAATTCAGGAGCGTAAAGAACGGCGACGAGATCTCTTTATCATAGATGTTATCTCAGAACTCCATCTATCATAAACGTTATCTCGGACCGCTATCTATCATAGACGTTCAGACCTCTATAGCCTTCAGGTAAGCGTTGACGCCGGTTTTCAGCGCCGGCCCGTGGCCCGGATAGAGGCTTTCTATGTCCATTCTCGCGAGCCGCGCTATGGACTTTTGCAGTGCGACGGCATCGCCCCCCATCAGGTCGTATCTTCCAAAGCCCTGCGAGAAGACGGTGTCACCCGAGAACAATGATTTTGATTCTGGTTCGTAGAGGCACAACCCACCAGGCGTGTGGCCAGGAGTGACTATCGGCTTCAGCTGGGTCCCGCCAAGGTCGATTGTCTCACCATCTCTCAGCATCCGGTCGATTTTGAAATCAAAGTCGAGATCAAGGCCGAAGAATTTGGATGCGCTGGCTTCCTCACGGTTTTTTTCAAAGAAAACGGTCTCGGCCTCGCTCATCCATAGCTCACAACCGGTTTTCTTTTGAAGCGAATGGGCCATAGCCGCATGGTCCATGTGACAGTGGGTGAGAAGGATTATGTCTATCTTTGGGACCTGTAAGATCCTCATCCCGGGATCTATTAGAAGCTTCTTTTGATCTACAATAAAATAGGCGTTGGACGACATGTCCTTGGAGTAAAAGGGTAGCAGGTTCATCATTTCTTACCTAAGGTGATGTCCAACCTCCTCAAGGCGCCCGTCAACGACGCGAATCTGTTTGAGCAACTCCCTTTGTCTTTTTGTAGAGGTCTCAGTCGAGAGAAGTTTTTCCAATACCCCCCGATCCTCTATAAGCTTTATTTTACTCCTTTGCAACAGCGAAATGACAGTGATCCTGTCGCCGCGCCTTGCAGCCCTGTCGATATCAACACCAAAGGGGACCACGCCCTTGAGACCCCGCGTCCTGTGGCCTACAACTCGCCTTGGACCAGAGATATGTGTAGGGACCATTTTTGCCTACAATTATTTCCCGGTTAAGATATTTATATCAAATATCGCCTAAACTACCCGATGGCAATAATCAAACTCGACCGCAGCGTGATACCGGCCTGCGACGTCACGACTATCGAGGAACTGGCGAACATAGTCAAAGAGACCTGCAATGTCAAGGGCATCGGCGGCTACAAGATAGGCTTTGGCTTAGTCTTGAGATACGGCCTGCCAGTCGTCTGCGAAGTCGTGAAGAACAAGACGAATCTGCCTGTCATCTACGATCATCAAAAAGCGGGGACTGATATCCCCGAGACCGGCGAGCTCTTTGCGAGCGCCTGCAAAGAGGCACATGTCGATGCTGTGATAATGTTCCCGCAGGCCGGGCCGGAAACCGAAAAGGCCTGGATAAAGGCCTGCCAGAAGAGGGGTTTGGGTGTAATAGTCGGCGGCGAGATGACTCACCCGGGCTATACGAAATCGACCGGCGGGTGGCTGGACGACTCTTCGATGGAGAAGATGTACCTGCTGGCTAAGGAGCTCGGCGTCAACGACTTCGTCGTGCCCGGCAACAAGCCAGAGAGGATTTCACAATACAAGAAATTACTGGGCGACTGCGTCTTGTACTCGCCAGGCCTCATAGCCCAGGGCGGCGAGATAACAGCGTCTGCAAAGGCTGCCGGCGGCAAGTGGCACGCGATAATCGGACGGGGGATCTACGAAGCTAGGGATATGGAGGCTGCCGCGAAAGAACTGACTAAGAAACTTGTCTAATAGGTCATCGGAAAAAGTCCAAGAAAAAACAAAAGTCCGGGAGCGCTCGCGCGCCCCCGTTACTCATTTGAAGCTTGCTTATACGTACTCAATGTCCAAGTCGAGCTTCCTGCCCTCGCTCGCGCGCGAACCAAACATCTCCGCGTAGTTCTTAACGCCGCTGATTATCAACATTATCTTCACTACGTTCTTGTTTATGTTCTCGTCTATCTGCGAACCCCAGATTATGTTGGCGTGCGGGCTGATCTTGCT
>Ga0172363_10003813_pt1 | contig 12221 bp, 15 predicted proteins | sample LakKivs2_kivu2a2_FD_114541 | JGI IMG/M metagenome (GOLD analysis project Ga0172363, IMG submission 114541) | Sediment microbial communities from Lake Kivu, Rwanda - Sediment s2_kivu2a2 | ecosystem: Environmental > Aquatic > Freshwater > Lake > Sediment | place: Rwanda: Western Province, Lake... | reverse complement strand
TACGCGGCCACCGTGATCATCCTTGCGCCCATAAGCTTTGGGCCGATACAGTTGAGGTTAGCGGACTGCCTAATACCGCTGTCAGCCCTCCTGGGGCCGCCTGCGGTCCTGGGCGTAGCCCTGGGGGCTCTGGTGGCTAACACCTACTGGTTCCTGAGCCCCATCGACGTGGTCTTCGGCGCCGCAGCCAACCTGGCCGCGGGCTACATCGTCTACAGGTTCAAGGACAGGCTGGTCCCCGCGTCGGTGGCGGCGTCGCTGGTAATCGGCGTCGTGGTGGGCGGCTACCTGTGGCTGTTCTTTCCGCCGCCCAGCATCTTGGGGCTCCAGCTCCCGGCCTGGCTGGCCATGATGGTGAGCATAACGCTGAGCAGCCTGGTGGCAGTGACGGTGCTCGGCGTGGCCCTGGTGAAGGCGCTGGAGCGGTCCGGGTACGTGAAGCAGCTGAGCTAATCCCATTTTTTCATCACGACGCTTATAGAAGAGTAGCCTCACTACTGTCCCAATGAACGTCAAGATCGTCAGGCTCATGGGGTTCTTCGGTGTGGCGGCTCCCATCATCGGGGCTCTGATGATCTTCATCAGCGCCCAAGCTACACCGGGCTGGGACCCAGCAGGCCACACACTGAGCCAGCTCGGAGCAGAGGGGTTCGGCGCCGTCCTGTTCAACAGCGGGCTTCTCATGACGGGGGCCCTCATGATGCTGTTCAGCACGGGCTTGTTCGAGGTGTCCAAGGGGGACAGGCGGGGGCAGGTGGGGAGCGCAACCTACCTTGTTACCTCCGTGTTGACCGCGGTGCTCGGCGTCGTCACCGTCCAGTACCAGCCTATCCACGACTTCCTCGCCATCGTGCTGTTCGTCCTGATCCCCCTTGGCATGATGGCGTACAGCATCTACCTCTGGACGAGGGGGTTGAGGAACTACGCCGCCCTGGGCCTCCTGGGGGGCGTCATAGGCATCGCCGTGATGGAGTGGGGTGGACCAGTCAACGCCTTGAAGGAGCTGGCTTCGGCGGGCTCCCTCGGCGTCTGGCAGATGGCTCTGGGCTACTGGATGCTCAGGCAGAAGGAGCCGAAGGAGTAGCTGAGGCTACCTGGAGCCCTGGCTCCGCGATTCAAGCCTCTTGTTGACGGACTTGGTGTCCAGGAACGTCATCTCCCGCGTGCATGCATCGCATCCTGTGTTCAGAACATTGACGCCGAGCTTCGCCACGGGCTCAGGCGTCATTGTGCTGAGGGGCGCACACTGCCTGCAGTGAACTATCAGGCCCCTGACCCTGTTCTCCTTCAGCCACCTGAGGGCCTCGCCGGGGCTGGTGAAGCTTAGCCAGCCTCCCCCCTCCCCCCGCTCCCCGACGGCCTTATCAGGGCTGTTGTCCGGGACCGCGTGCACGCACTCCTCCCTGTGGAGGGTGTTGCTTCCAGACTTGAAGTCGACGTCCAGCACATACATTTGGGTCTCTGACGTAGCCGCCGCTAAAATAGTTTTAGGGGTAGACTCGGCGCATGTCCCTGGGGAAAGGTATGGTGTCCCGTATATGCTCCAGGTTCAGCATCCACATGAGGACGCGCTCGACGCCCAGACCGAAGCCGCTATGGGGCACGGTCCCCCACCTGCGTAGGTCCATGTACCACGCGTAGTTGGCCGGGTCCAGGCCGTCGTCTATCGTCCTCTGGTACAGCTGCTGGTAGTCGTGGACGCGCTGGCCGCCTCCAATGATCTCGCCGTAGCCGGCCGGGGCAAGCAGGTCCGAGCTCAGGGTGACATCGGGCCGCTCTGGGTCGGGCATGTGGTAGAATGGCTTGATGCCGCTGGGGAAGCCCACGACCCAGAAGGGGGTCTCGAACTCCTCGGTTAGCGGCCCCTCCTGCTGGTAACCGAAGTCGTCGCCCCAGTACATCTCGACGCCCCGCTTCTGGACGATCTCTACGGCCTCGTCGTACTTGATCTTGGGGAACGGCGGCTCGAGGCCGGCCAGGTACTCCGGGTTCCCGCCCGCCTTCCGCACCTTCTCGGGCTCGTCCCTGGCAAGGGCGTTGGCTATGTGGCAGACGAGCCTGTCGCCTGTGATCTGGATGCCCGCGAGGTCCGTCCACGGCTCCTCCACCTCCATGTGCCAGAACTCGCTCAGGTGGCGCCGTGTGCGGCTGGGCTCGGCCCTGAAGCTGGGGGCCACAGTGTATATCTTGCCGAGGCTGGCTATCATGGCCTCCGCGTATAGCTGCCATGATTGGCTCAGGTAGACGCCCTTGCGCTCGAAGTAGTCGACGCTGAACAGTGTGCCGCCGCCCTCCACGCTCGCCGTCATGAAGCTGGGGCTGTGACACTCCGTGTACCCGTTCAGGTCGAAGTACTCGCGGGCCGCGTGGAGGAACCTGGCCCTGAGCTGGAAAATGTTCTGGAGCCTGGGCTCCCTGACCCACAGGTGCCTGTTGTCCATGAGGAACTCAAGGCCCTGCTCCTTCTTCACGATGGGGTAGTCAGGCTGAGCCTCGTAGACCGTGCCGATGCCGGTGACGCGTAGCTCCCATCCGCCCGGGGCGCGCTCGTCCCGCTTCACCTTGCCTTGGAGCTCGATGGTGGACTCGAGGTTCAGCTTCTCCACGTACGTGTAGGTCTCCTCGGGTACGCTGCGCTTATTCAGGGTGCACTGTACTACTCCTGTCCCGTCTCTCAGCTCGAGGAACTGGATGCCGCCGCTCGACCTGCTGGTGTACACCCAGCCGCGGACCTTGACCTCGGCACCGTCCTCGTATCGTCCCTCCAGTATCTCGGCTGCGTCTACGAATCCGGACATTTTAGACAGGGGATTGGTTGCGGCGCGGATTAAAGACTCTTTTGATGAAACGGCAATATAATATAAGGGCACTAAAATTTAGTGAAGCGTTGAGGATAAGACTATACTCTCAAACCCTCCTAACTTCTCTCTCTACACACACACGCACACATACATCTTTCAGGGTAAAAATAAAAAAATAGATAGAGCGTACGCAACTACTTAGGCGATGAAACGAGAATGAAGAAAAGGATCGAAGAAAAAACGTCGAGAACCGCTGAGATGACATGCTCATCTAGAGCCGCGTCCTACTATGAGGAAAACCCATGTTACAGAAGCAGCGATCATTTAGCAACCTTACTTGTACCATGGTTTGTAAGATATCTGTCCAAGTCTGGTTTCCTGAGAAAGTTGTTCATATCGAAGTTCGTTCCAAAAGGCGTTTACGAGTATGTGATCGCACGCACAAAATACATAGATCATGTCTTTACTGAGGCCGTTGATCAAGGATTTGAACAGGTGCTCATATTTGGCGCTGGCTTCGACACCAGAAGTATACGGCTTCTCCGAGGCGACACCACTGTAAAAGTGTTCGAGGTCGATGCTGAGGCAACTCAGAAGGCGAAGCTGGGAAGACTGCCCGAGGTCGGTGTACCTATACCAGACAATACCACCTACATAGCAGTAGATTTCAACAAAGATGACCCTAAGGAACGTTTAATTAATAATGGGTTTCAACTTGGTAAACGGTGTCTCTTCATTCTTGAAGGACTCTTGATGTATCTGGACGATGACGCCGTTGACAAGACTTTTCGTTTGATCCACAGTCTATCAGGCGCGGGAAGCCTCATCGTTTTCGACTACGTTTATTCCTCGGTGCTTCAACTTCAGGGAAAGTATTATGGAGAAGAGCTACAGAAAAACGTCAGCGACGCTGGTGAACCATGGACTTTTGGATTTGAAGAGGGAAAAGTAGGTGGATATCTCCTTGATCATGGCTTCAAAGTAGAGGAGGAATGCAACACTGAGACCCTTGAAAAGAGGTATTTTACAAGTTACGAGGGCACACTTCTCGGTCATGTTAACGCCACACATAGCATTGTTTTAGCCAAACTCATCTAAATGCGTGCTCGCACTTTTTCTTGTAAAGTCAAGTAGGAGCCATATTCGGATCTTTCCACCTCCTAATACATGCGAAACACTTACATCCATTTTCAAGCATCTTAAACCATGGAGAAGCCGGATTATGGAAACTGGGTTCCCCAAAAGGTGTCGTTGTTCCTTTTATTAGCCTCAACCGTTTCCTATCTTGTTACTTTCATTATCAACATTCAACTAGTAGTAGGTTACATTAAAAATAGCGTCGTTACTGTTTCTCGGTTTTTTCATATATCTTGAATACGTGTATTGGTTGCTCGAAAAAGACGGTAAGAGGATGCAAAGACAGTTCTGGAATCTCCTATTAGAACAGTTGAAGTGGGATGGTAGAGGGAAAGCCCTTGACATAGGCACCGGTAGTGGACCTATAGCAATACTCCTCGCACAGAAATATCCCGCGTCCTTTGTGAAGGGCATCGATTACTGGGGGGAGCCCTGGACGTATTCAAGGCAGAAATGTGAAAGAAACGCAGAGATAGAAGGTGTATCCAGCAGAGTCAGTTTTGAGAGAGCCAGTGCAGTGGAACTACCATTCAACGATAGCGAATTTGATGCAGTTTTAAGTAATTTTGTGTTCCACGCGATAAATGTTAAGGATAGAACGCAGTTGGTAGCAGAGGCTTTACGTGTTTTAAGGGATGGCGGGGCCTACGCTTTCCAGGACCTTTTTAATGACGAGTATTATAGCGAGGATTTTCTCGACGCCATTAAGAGTTGGGGGTTGAGGGAGGTAAATTTCGTTGAATCTTCAGAGTTCATCAATATTCCATTAGCGTTGAGACCTAAACAGATGACAGGTGGCAGCGGAATACTTTTTGGGATAAAATAATCATGCGCATACAAGCGGACGCCACGAGGGCACACCCGGGGACATGAAGAGGTACGGGGCTGATCATCTACCTGCAAGCTGCTGACTAGCGTGACTTATGCGACCACACCTACCGTAACCAAGCCTAAAACCTAATCTTCAGCAAAATTTTTTCATCTCCACCGCTCCTATGAACCCATGGAAGAAGACGGCGGCCTTCGGAGGCTGAGCGAGCAGCTGGAGGCCGTAATACGCCGTCTGGACCTTATAGAGGCGGTCCTGACCGAGCAGAGGAGCTACCCTGAGCTGGCCGCCATCATGGGCGACCTCAAGATGAGCGCCAACCTGTACAACGAGCCACTCAAACTCATCCAGAGGCTCATCACGGCCAAGAGGATCGTTCAGAGGTCGGAGGAGCCGAGGGACGAAGTGAGTCGACTTATCCTCAACTCGCTGGCCATCAGGGGGCCGATGAACGTCTCCGGGTTGGCGAGGGAGATCACCTCGGCCAGGGGGTCCGCGAGCCGCGTCACAGTCAGGAAGCGCTTGAAGGCCCTCCTGGAGGAAGGCGTCGTCGTTAAGGACGAGGACGGCTCCTACAGGCTCAAGGAGTGACCAGACAGTGGACAGCTTTTTCCACGACGTTCATAGAGTCTGACCAGCCCCATATATGATCGGTGAAGAAACGATGTATGATAGCAGAAGGGAAAAGATGGATCCGAAGGAGATCGCGGAGATCATGGACACGGTGTCTACCAGGATACCGACCTTGATCAAGGGCGTCATGGAGAGCTTCTACTCCCCAGAGGCCGCCGCGCAGATGGGGCGCGCCGTCGCCGAGTTCAGGAGGACCCTGATAGAGGGCGGCATCCCTGAGCAGGAGGCGATGGAGATGACGAAGGGGTACATGTCGACGCTGACGAACCTCTCCAACGTGATGAGGAGCGCCGAGGGGCGCGGCCACGGCTACAGGGAGGACTAGACCATGGGGGCGCTCGACTCGCTTCGCCTCGTGTGGAGCTTTCTGAGGCTGGCAGTGAAGGCGCCCATAGTCTATACGCGCATGTACTTGGCGCGGCGGAGGGCGGCTGGCTGCTTCAAGAAGCAGCTGATGGCCTGCGGCGTGGATAAGTCCACGGCGAGTGAGTTGGCTGCATGTTACCCGCGAATAAATTTGACGGACCTCCGCCCACGAAGTGATCCTCATGCATCCCCTTCCAATTTTTTATAACACGTACCGCGGTGGGTTCTAAAAATGGGTAGTGGTAAACATCTAGGCTTCCTAAAAGACATAGGCGAGTTCCGCTTCAAGCTCTGGCTCGACAGCAACGCAGAGAAGGCCCTCAAAGAGACGGGGGTCAAAGAAGGTGAGATGGTCTTGGACTTCGGCTGCGGGTCCGGGACGTATACGCTCCCAGCGGCCAGGCTCGTGGGTGGACGTGGCGTGGTCTATGCCCAGGACGTTGCTCGAAGTGCGCTGGAGAAGCTCAAGAGAGACGCTGCGGCGAAAGGGTTAGACAACGTCTCCACCATTCTCTCGGAGGGAGGCTCAGATATCCCGCTGGACGACGAGGTACTTGACCTCGTAATGCTCATCGACGTGCTTCAGGAGGTCCAGGATAGAAGGGGGCTCCTTGAGGAGGCGTTTCGTGTGCTCAAGCCTGATGGGGCCCTGGTCGTGTACCCCATGCATATCGACCCCGGCGAGGTCGTAGCTGACGCGTCCAGGCTTGGGTTTAAATATGAGAGAAACGCGGTGAAAGGACGCCTATTGATCTTTAAAAAATGATTCCCCACCGAGATTTGGTCGATGAGTCTAAGCCCACGACCATCTGCCTCAATTAAGCTGAAGGTATTACCGCTACACTTCCTCCGCCTAAAAGGTTAAAAACTTAAGCTAACCTAAACTTGTACCCATGAATGACGTGGTGACCTCCGCCTACCCTATTCTGCTGAGCCTCATAGCAGGATTAGCCACAGGAATCGGGGGGCTACTTGTACTAGCATTAGGCAAACTAGAGGGCAGATTCCTGGGGTTCGTCATGGGGTTCGCGGGTGGAGTAATGCTCGTGGTCTCATTCCTCGAGTTAATGGCCGAGGCAAGTACCCTCATCGACACCATATGGGTGGTCACCTTCTTCACCGTTGGGGCGATCCTCATGATGGCGATGGACCTACTCCTACCCCACATAGAGTTCGGGCAGTGGGAGAAGAAGGTGAACGACAGGCGGCTCCTCGAGTCGGGCCTCCTGGTGGCCCTCGGTATGAGCCTACACAACCTCCCAGAGGGACTTGTGGTGAGCGCCGGGTACGGGCACGAGGCCAGGTTGGGCATCCTGGTCGCGCTCATGATCAGCCTACACAACATCCCTGAGGGCATCGCGACAGTGACGCCTCTGGTCGCCGCAGGCGTAGACAGGTGGAGGGCCATCGGCTTAGCTACCCTCAGCGGCCTCGTGGAGCCCCTCGGCGCCTTCATCGGGGTCGTGGTTCTCGGGGCAGCCGGTGCCTCGCCCATGGTGATCGGCTCGGGGCTGGCTTTCGCCGCGGGGGTGATGGTGTACATCACAATGGACGAGTTGATCCCCGTGGCCCACGATTTCTGCAAACCTGCTTACAAGCACTATGTTTCGACGGGGGTACTGACGGGGGTTGTATTCGCACAGCTACTCAGCATCATATTTTGAAGACCTCAACTCTGGAGATCAAGCGCGTAGCTGCCCAACACTTCCTGTTCTTCCCAGCGTACTTAACCTACTGCACGTGCGTACATTGATCTTCGTTGGGCCACGGGTAAGATCGTTCAGTTGTTAGCTGGATCGTTTCACCTATTCTCAGAAGAGATAAGGATCAGGGTGAGAGACTTGGCTTGTATAGGCAAGTATTCAATGAGTAACTAGTGGTATGAGAAAAAGTGTGCGCCCAAGAGTTTAAGCTAACGAAAACGATCTTAAAGCATGGTTCTAAAAGAATATGACGTTACTAAACCCGAAGGAAATTATGCTATCGCTGTTGGAGATGGACTGAATGACGACACTCAAGCATTCCAGGACCGTCTAGACCTAGTTACCCAGAGCAAGGGCGGATCAGTTTTCATACCAGCAGGTTCATATAAGATAACTAAAACCCTCCACGTGACGTTCAGCGGCCCCACATCCATAAGAGGCAAAGGAGATAACACGCTCCTATTGTGGTGCTTCGACGGAGACCTATTCGCCTGGGATCAAGGCTCCTTCTCCCACGTCATCAAAGACCTCATGATTAACTCCACGATCGATCAGAGCCCAGACAGCACGGCTTTTAACCTGACGAAGGGAGCAACCTACAATCTTGAAATAAAAAAAGTGCATATTCGCGCGCTTAACAGCACGGACAATCCGATTAAGTTTGGTTCCGGGATAAAAATATCTACAAAGTTTCGGGGGCTCCGCACGCCTAGAGAGTGTGGTAGCCTCCGCTTTACTGACCTGGAGCTATGGCATTATAAGGGCACAGCAATCAAGATAATGGATTCGACAGATGTCTGGATTCGAGGGTGTAGGATGCCGGCCTGCGAAAAACCACCATCATCGATAGGCATCCACGTTGCGGGCAACAGTGGAGGCGTGCTGATAGAAAACTGCGACATAATAGAGGTTGACACCTGCATATATGTTTCAAAACCGATGGACAGGCGAGGGAACAGCGAGGTGTTCATCGTGGGAGGAGCCTGCGACCTCTCTAATTATGGTCTCCGAATCAAGGATAGCCCGATAATCGGGTGCACCGGTAGCTGGTTCGCGTCATGCCTCAACAGAAACATCTTTGTCGAGAACCGCGCCAAGCCCCGTCTGGAAATAACAGGCGGCATCATCCATAATGCCGGCCCTTACGCGGGACAGAACATTCATCATGGCGCAGAGATCAATGGCGGAGACCTCGTAATGAGCGGCGTGTTGGTCACGCATAACGCCGGCGTGGGTCTAAAGATCGGGCCCGGGGTAAAGGGATACACGATTAGCGGGTGCTCATTCATCGACAATTTTGATTTAGGGGCAGAGTTCAACGGCTCTCAGGGAGTTATCACCGGGAATTTATTCAAGAAAAACAAGGAAGTCGTATCAAATGGCCAGCAACTACAATATACGCATTCGGGGACAAGTATTCTTCTTACTAGTAATCTTTCTGTAGATCCTCGTTGACAAGGGTTTATCATTTTTTAACATGACACTTAGAGCACCCGAAATGTTAAACGACCGTGGACACCAGTCTATTGAGGTCCTGAATATGGTTCAGTGTTCTAAGTGCGGCGGACCGATGGTTGAGGGAGAGCTATACATTAACGCCCCGGTGCCACCGGGCACATCAATGATGGGAGGGATGATATCCATGCCTGGGATGAACATGGGAAACGTCGGGGTGACCGAGGAGGTGGGGCTCAGGTGGCGTGAGAAGACGGGTGAGAAGAAGGGCTTCCTGATAAAGAGCGACGAGGTGCGCACCATGACCGTCAGGGGGCGGAGATGCCTCGCATGCGGCCTCGTCGAGCTGTACGTCAAGGCGGAGACGTAGCCCCCTCAGGGGTATATAGATCAGTTATCTATCATATGTGTAGTGGGCGGCTACAGACTTAGCTTCTTTAAAAGTTAAAAGAGATGATCCGGTGTGGAACCCATGGACCCCAGGATCAGTCTCCTCAACAGGCTCAAGATGCAGTTAAGTGGATACTTGTACGTGGGTGAGAAGCGCAGGGACGGCTGGAGGGGCCCGCTGCCCCACTACGTCTTCGAGTGCCCCGTCCACGGGCTGGTGGAGAGCTACCCCCACGGCTACGGTGGGAGGCTTGAGTGCCCCAGGTGTGTGGAGGAGAAGGCTGCCGTAAAGGCTACGGCCTGACGAGAGCCGGTTAAGGGCTGCCTGAGGTAGTTTTATCACCCTGAGGGGCTACGTTGCCCCGTGGTAGGCATGGAGACGCCCCTGCTGGAGACGGAGAGGCTCAGGCTTAGGCCCATGACGGAGACGGACCTGGGCTTCACCTACAGGCTGTTCTCGGACCCAGAGACCAACAGGTACTCGTCCTACGACGGCCTGGCCACCCCAGAGGACGCAGTGAGGATGTATAAGGGCTACCTGAGGCCCGGGTTCGAGGACCACTTCAGGGTGGCGTTGGAGCTCAGGGAGACGGGTGAGGCCGTGGGCACCATGGGCCTCTACAAGTACAGTGAGAGGGACCGCAGGGCAGAGCTGGGGTACGACCTGCTGAGGAGCCACTGGGGCCGCGGCATAATGTCGGAGGCCGTGGGGGCGCTCCTCGGCTACGGGTTCGGCGAGCTTGGGCTGAACCGGGTGGAGGCCACCATGGACCCTCTGAGCCTGCGCTCGGTTAGGCTGCTGGAGCGGCTGGGGTTCACGTTGGAGGGGCGCATGAGGGAGAGGTACTGGTACAAGGGTGGGCCCCACGACGAGCTCGTCTATGGTCTACTGAAGAGGGATTGGGACACCTAGGCTACCAGGCTACGGCGCAGCCGTCTGCCCTGGGGTCTGAGCCGCCGGTGAGGACGCCTGTGGCGGGGTCCCTGCGGATGATCTGGCCTCGGCCGAATACGCCGCGGGCCCAGCCGCTGCACGGAACCACATCGTGGCCCATGGAGGCGAGCTGGCTCATCACCTGGACGCCTATCTCGTCCTCCAGGCTCACCTTGCCGGAGGCTGTGCCGCTCAGGATGCAGAACCTGGGTGCGTCCAGGGCCTCCTGGGGGTCCATGCCGTAGTCCACCATGTTGACGATGACCTGGACGTGGCCCTGAGGCTGCATGAATCCGCCCATGACGCCGAAGGGTGCGTAGAGGTCGCCGTCGAGGGTGGCCATCCCAGGGATTATGGTGTGGTAGGGGCGCTTGCCGGGCTCAAGCCTGTTGGGGTGGCCCGGGTCGAGGCTGAAGCCGCTGCCTCTGTTCTGGAGGGTGAAGCCACAGCCGCGTGGGATGATGCCCGTGCCGAAGCCGGTGTAGTTGCTGTTGATGAAGCTGCAGGCGTTGCCTTCGCCGTCCACTGTGCAGAAATAGACGGTGTCGCTGCCAGAGGTGGGTGAGCCCCTCTGGGCGTCCACTGTGGCTTTCTCGGGGTTCAGGAGCTTTCCCCGCTCAGCTGCGTACTTCTTGGTGATAAGCTCCTCGACGGGCACGTGGACCACGTCTGGGTCGGCCACGTACCACCGGGTGTCGGCGAAGGCGAGCCTCACCGCCTCTATGAGGGTGTGGAGGTGCTTGGCCGAGGCGTGGGGGACACCCGTGAAGCTGTACTCCTCGAGGATGTTGAGGGCGATGAGGGCGGTGATGCCCTGACCGTTGGGTGGCATCTCCCAGATGTCCAGCCCCTTGTAATTGGTGGATACTGGGTCAGGGTAGGTGGTCCTGTGGGCCTTGAGGTCGCCGAGGGTCATGGTGCCGCCCAGGTCGCCGAGGACCTTTACGATCTCCTCGGCTACGCGGCCCTCGTAGAACCCGGCTTTGCCGTGCTCGATGAGCTCCCTGAATGTTCGTGCCAGGTTGGGGTTCCTCATGATCTCTCCGGCTCTGGGGGCCCTGCCGTCTATGAGGAGCTCCCTGTAGTTGGGGCCGTTCCTGAGCTGGGGGATGCCGCGGTCCCATGCGCGGGCCGTTATGGGGCTCACTGGGAAGCCTTTCTCGGCCAGCTCTATGGCTGGGGCCAGGACCTGGCCCAGGGGTAGGGTTCCGAACCTGTCGCTTGTGTCGGCCCAGCCCGCGGCTGCGCCGGGGACGGTGACGGAGTGGGGGGTGTTGGGGGTGAGCTGGGTGACGCCGTGGTCTGCCAGGTATTCGAGGGTGAGGGCGGCTGGGGCTCGGCCGCTGCCGTTGAGACCCCTGACTCTCCGCGTCTTGGCGTCGTAGTAGGTGCAGAAGCAGTCTCCGCCTATGCCTGTGCTGGTGGGCTCGGTGACGTTGAGGGCCGCCGCTGTGGCGACTGCGGCGTCGGCGGCGTTTCCGCCCTGCTGGAGTATTCGGAGGCCCGCTATGGTTGCGAGGGGCTGGCTGCTGGCCACCATGCCGTGGGTGCCGTACACGGGGGACCTGCGGGAGTTGAATTTCATAGGTATTGGAGTAACACGCCCCCATATAGCGTTTCCAATGGTGGCGGGGATATCAGGCTACTTGATATAAGCGTTTTTGGGGGTTTCTCCTCTGTGCCTCTCTGTGTGCGCGTGGGGGGGAGAGGGGATGTGGTCGTCGCCGTCACGATTATTCGTTTTTGGGCTTGTTTTGTGGTTCGGGGTCTTTTCCGGGGTTTTTAGATGATGACTGCCGGTGGCGGTGTCCGCGGAGGTGCTTCCTGTTCGGGTGTGGGCTGCGCGGCGCTGTGGGTACGTGGGCGGTGGGTGGGCCCTGAGCCATGTCTCGAGGGACCCAGTTCCAGGTCGGTGGGGGCCCCACTGGTTGCACCTTTGCGTGGCGCCGAGGTTTTTTCGTGCGTAATTACGG
>Ga0172363_10003812_pt1 | contig 12223 bp, 8 predicted proteins | sample LakKivs2_kivu2a2_FD_114541 | JGI IMG/M metagenome (GOLD analysis project Ga0172363, IMG submission 114541) | Sediment microbial communities from Lake Kivu, Rwanda - Sediment s2_kivu2a2 | ecosystem: Environmental > Aquatic > Freshwater > Lake > Sediment | place: Rwanda: Western Province, Lake... | reverse complement strand
GTGTGGGAAGCCGTGGCGCAACAGGATGAGAAGGGCGGCTTACACAAAGGAGATTGACGCTCCATAGTTCAGGATGTACGATATCATCCACAAGCGATGAGGCTCGCTTGCTTTCGCAAAACCGCCGGTTTTCCGGCTGATAGCCTCTATCCGCGACGCAGGTCGCTTGGTAGAGGCTTTTTGTGTTATAGACAGCGGGGATAGTTGAGGCGATGGGGATTGATGAAGCTGAGCGACTGCGACAATACACGGTAGCCAAACAAGAGATTGCGGGGGCCGTCCGCACGCTCAAGACATTTCTCCAGGCGCAAAGCCGCTCTGACGCTGCGGAGCAGTGCCAGGAGTTGTTGGTCAAGTTGGCCGAGGATCGCTTTAACCTGGCCGTCGTCGGGCAGTTCAAGCGCGGAAAGAGTTCATTGATGAACGCAGTGATCGGACGTGACCTGCTCCCGACCGGCCTGCTGCCGCTAACCTCGGCCATTACCACACTTTGTTACGGCCCGCAGGGACGCGTCGTACTGCGGCGCAAGGGTTGGGTGCTCGATCAAGAAATCGCGCTCTCGGAACTGGCCGAGTATGTGACCGAGCAGGGCAACCCTGGCAACCAGAAAGGGCTGCTGGAAGCAAGAATCGAGCTGCCTGTGCCGTTCCTGCGACGGGGTCTGTACTTTATTGACACGCCCGGCGTCGGCTCCGCCCGGCGCGAGAATTCGCAGACCACCTATGCGTTTCTGCCGGAAGCCGATGCCGTCATCTTTGTGACGAGCGTCGAAGCGCCGCTGAGCGAGGCCGAGGAGAGCTTTTTGCAGGACATTCGCCAGTACGTGCGCAAGTTGTTCGTCGTCGTCAACAAGATGGACTTACTCGCTCCTGGCGAACGCGAGCAGGTGCTCGGCTATGTTCACGCTGGGATCGAGCGCGTGCTGGGGGCGAATCAGACGCGCCTTTTTCCACTTTCGGCCCGGCAAGCTCTGACTGCCAAACTCGATGGGAATGGCGGCGAGTTGCGGCAGAGCGGCGTAGAGGAATTGGAAGCGGCGCTGGCTTCGTTCCTATCCAATGAGAAGGCTCAGGTGTTCCTGGTCGCTCTTCTGGACCGGGCTTTGCGGGTACTGGAGGAGGCAGCGCAAGATCAGAAGCAGCCTCTCGCAGGCGAGGAATCTTCCAGCGGCGCGCTCGATAACCTACGAGAGACGATGGTATCGCTGCACGCTATGCTTGTGTCGGGACAGGCCCCGGCGCCGGCCTCTCTATCCAACGAGTCAAACGCGGCCCGGAGCACGTCTTTGAAACAGGCAGCCCTGCCCCTGCGATCCCAGCAGCACCTCGCCACACTCCGGAGCACAACCTGCCCTATCTGTGCGGCTCAAGGCCAGGCCCTGTTTGACTTCTTCGTAGACGTGCAGTATGCGTTGTCCAAGACCCAAGCGGCCCAACGCGCGCTTGCCCAGGAGCGCGGCTTTTGCAGTGTTCACACCTGGCAATTTCAACAGGTAGCTTCGCCGCAGGGCATCAGCGAAGGGTACGCTTTTCTGGTCGAGGCGACAGCGACCGAACTGCGCCGCCTGGCCGGGCAGCCAGGTGAGGAAATTGTAGCCCGCCTGGGAACATTTCTGTCGAGGGAGGGCTGCGCCGCTTGCCAGGTTCTGCGCGAGACAGAAGCGGCACAACTGGATCGGTTCCTCGCGCAAATCGCCGCACCCGAGGGCCAGGAGCTCTACGCGCAGTCGGCAGGACTGTGCCTGCCACACCTGCGAACAAGCCTCGCCGCTTCGCCGCCGCGCGCAGTGGCCGACTTTCTCGTCCAGGAGCAAGTCCGGCATCTGGAGGAAATCTCGGAAGATATGCGTGGTTACGTTCTCAAGCGTGATGCACTGCGGCGAGGACTGTATAACCGAGATGAGGAAATCGCCTGGCGACGCGCTCTGGTTCAACTGGCAGGCGAACAGACCGTGTGCGCCTCGTGCAGGTGATGCGTGCTGAGTAAGCCATTCGGTAAGGGATAAACAAGGTCGCGGCAGCAGTTTGCTTCCAACGACTCTATCGAGGGAGGTTAACCGTGTCGAACACAAATCCTGAATTCCCAGACAACGCCATGCCGACACTTCCATCTGCCGGCTGGCTCAACCGCGATGTCGTGGGCATGGCGCTGGCGAGTTTCTTCAGCGACGCCGGGCACGAGGCGGCCACGTCCATCTTGCCCTTGTTCCTGGTGTCCATCGGCGCGCCGCCGGCCGCGCTGGGCGCGATTGAAGGCGTGGCCGACGCAGCGTCGTCCTTCGTCAAACTCGGCGCGGGCTGGTTCAGCGACCGCATTGGGCAGCGCAAGCCCATTGCCGTGGCCGGCTATGCTCTCACCGGCCTGACCACTGGCCTGTTTGCACTGGCGACGGCCTGGCCGCACGTGCTGCTGGCACGCGCGGCGGGCTGGTTCGGACGCGGCATCCGCGGGCCCGTACGCGACGCGATGCTCTCAGAGTCGGTCACGCCGGAAGCACGCGGGAAGGCATTTGGCTTTCACCGCGCAGGCGATACGCTGGGCGCGATTGCCGGGCCGGTCATTGCGCTGGCCTTGCTCAGCTTACTGGCAGGACGAGAGGCCACCGCTATCACGTACCGCCAGATCTTCTGGATCACTCTGATCCCCGGCCTGCTCTCGACGCTCTCGTTCGCACTGTTCGTCAAGGAGCGCGCGCGGCCGGCCGACCACTCGAGTAACCTGTTTAAGATGATCGGCGGCCTGCCGACGCGCTTCAAGTTGTTCCTGGTAGGCGTGGGCATCTTTGGCGCGGGCGACTTTGCCCACAGTCTGCTCACGCTGCGCGCCGCTCAGATGCTCACCCCCGGCATGGGCGCGGCGCGGGCGGGACAGGTTGCCATCGCGCTATACACGTTGCACAACGTGCTGTACGCGGGCATGTCCTTCCCCATCGGCGCACTGGCCGACCGGATCGGCAAGCGCGGTCTTTTGGCGTTGGGCTATGGCGTCGCGGCGCTGATGGGCATCGGTTGGATCGTGGCCGTGCCGTCGGTATGGCTGCTGGGACTGCTGTTCGCGTTGGGCGGCACGTTCATCGCCGCTGAGGACGCGCTGGAAGGCGCGCTGGCCGCCGACCTGCTGCCCGAAGACGTGCGCGGCACCGGCTACGGCGTGCTGGCGACGGTGAACGGGTTGGGCGATTTCCTGTCCAGCATCGTCGTCGGCGCGTTGTGGACGGCGGTCAGTCCGGCGGCCGGATTTGCCTATGCCGCAGCGCTGTTCGTGCTCGGAGCCGTCGTGATCTATCGCGTGCGATGATGAGTCCACCGTATTCCCGCGCGTAACGTGATGAACGATCGTGTTCTCTCCGTCACGGAAGAGGCCACAGTCCTGCAAGTTGCCGCGACGATGGTCAATTCCAGCATACATCCGCTGCCTGGGCTGTGCACAGGCCGGGTCGTCGGGGCGATTGACCGCGCCGATGTAGTGTGGTGGCGAAATGGCCAAAAGACGAGTGAGAGGAGTGCAACTAGAAGTGACTTTTCACAGCATACTATTTGAAAGAACTGAAGACAGCACAAAAAAGGAAACACCTGAAGAGCCCGTCTTTTTTGTTGATCTGAATCTTGATCAGATTATAGACGCTATCACGGCCGGTAGGCAGGAGTATGATCTGAAACCGTTTTTCTACACTCCTTTGAATGATACCGACGCCATCAAGTACCGCCAAGAAATAGCACAGGATCTTGAAAACGAAATTCTGTTGGGGAACATAAAATCATTTGCGCTAAAGATGGGCACAATGCGCCGATATCTTGCCTCAGTGGATAAGCTTTACTACAAATACCACATAGAAGGATGGTTTCTGGAGGCAGTGGAAATTTACTGTGAAGCCGTCACTTGCCTGGTACATGATCTGAACCTTGCGGACCTAAAATCACGTGGCCTTTTGGCCTTCCGTGAATATATGACGAACTATGCCAACTCTGACGATTTCACGTCGCTACAGGCGGAAACGAAGCGGCTTAAGGCCGATTTATCAACTGTAAGTTATTGCGTGCTCATCAAGGGCAACCGTGTCAAGGTCCGCAAATATGCATTTGAAGTTGACTACAGTGTAGATGTAGAAGAAACATTCGCAAAATTCAAACAGGGCGCGGTGAAAGATTATACGGCCAAACTTCCCATCGGGTCGGGCATGAACCATGTCGAAGCGGCAATACTGGATTTGGTAGCCAAATTGTATCCCGACATATTTCTAAATCTTGACAATTATTACGCGAAAAACAGGAATTATCTCGATGAAACGGTGGGCACTTTTGACCGGGAAATACAATTTTACGTCGCTTATCTGGAGTATATCGCGAAAATCAAACGAGCGGGATTGGAATTTTGTTACCCGCAAATCGCCACTGCCTGCAAAGAAGTCTATGATTATGAAGGATTTGATTTAGCCCTGGCCCACAAACTGATTACCGAAAACTCGTCCGTTGTCTGCAATGACTTTTACCTGAAAGACAAGGAACGCATCTTTGTAGTATCCGGCCCGAACCAGGGCGGTAAAACAACCTTCGCCCGTACCTTCGGACAGTTGCATTATTTGGCCAGCATTGGATGCCCCGTCCCGGGCAGGGAGGCGCAACTCTTTCTCTTCGACAGGCTCTTTACGCATTTTGAAAGGGAAGAAAACATCCAAAATCTGCGTGGCAAACTGCAGGATGACCTGGTCAGAATTCACCATATTCTAAACCAGGCCACATCAAACAGCATCATCATAATGAATGAAATTCTCACTTCCACAACAGTGAAAGACGCTGTTTCTTTGGGCAAAAAGGTCATGGAGAGAATAGTACAATTGGATTTGCTCTGTGTCTGGGTAACATTCATAGATGAGTTGGCTTCTTTCAGTGAGAAAACCGTAAGCATGGTCAGCACGGTAGTGCCCGAGAATCCGGCATTGCGAACGTATAAAATTGTCAGAAGGCCCGCCGACGGACTTGCATACGCGATAGCAATTGCTGAAAAGTACCGTCTAACATACGACCACCTAAAGGAGCGCATAAAAGCATGAAGGCTTTTCTGATGTATAGAGATCGTGATTTTGACCTACAGCGGCAATTACCGTCGAATGAACAGGCGCTGACACAAGACCTGGAACTAAACACGCTGTTCAACGCCATGGCGGTCGGGGACGAATTTATACATGAAGTGGCAAAGAAAGCTGTTCTGTCCGGTTTGAGCGATCCGGACACAATACGTTATCGCCAGGATGTTCTTAGGGATTGCCTGAAAAATCCTTCCATTGTTAGGGATATCTACCAAATTCCGATCGAGTCAGTTGAAAACAAGAAAAAGTATTGGCTTGGCATCTTCGGCTGCTATCCAGGCACAATACTGTATACTTCGATAGAAATATTGCAAATGTTTGTTGTCCTGCTTAAGAGACTAAGGAATATCGCCGATGAACACGCAGAGAAATTTGAGTCAGAGGGCTTTACAGCGTTTTTCGCGATGATCAAAAAAGAGCTCGATGATGGATATTTCGCCAGCGTACAAGATCATCTAAGGGAGCTGAAATTCCGCGATGGAGTTCTGATCAGCGCTGAATTGGGAAAAGGCAATGAAGGTACCAATCACATACTTCGTAAGCCACAAGCCAAGAATCGGAGTTGGATGGAGCGGGTCTTTGCCAAGAAACCGCCGGTCTACACTTTTCACATCCATCCTCGCGATGAAGGCGGCGCCAGAGCCCTGTCAGAATTGAAAGACAGAGGGATCAACCTTGTTGCCAATGCACTCGCCCAGTCCGGTGATCATATTGACAGTTTTTTCAAAGTGTTGCGGATCGAATTGGCTTTTTACATCGGTTGTCTGAATTTACACGAACAACTTGCCCAAATGGGGGAGCCAGTATCCTTTCCCCTGCCCGTGGCTTCCAACGAACGTAGGCATTCTTTTCATGGATTATACGATGTCTGCCTGGCCCTAACCATGAAACGAAAAATCGTAGGCAACGATGGGAACGCTGACAACAAAGACCTCGTGATCATCACAGGCGCCAATCAGGGCGGCAAGTCAACCTTTTTGCGGAGCATAGGTCTGGCTCAATTGATGATGCAGTGCGGCATGTTTGTACCGGCCGAGTCTTTCTGTGCCAATATCTGCAGGGGCCTTTTCACGCACTACAAACGGGAAGAAGATGCTACCATGAAAAGCGGCAAGCTTGATGAAGAACTCGGCAGAATGAGCGATATCGTAGACAATATAGCATCTAGTTCCACGGTCCTGTTCAATGAATCATTTGCCGCAACAAACGAAAGAGAAGGTTCGGAGATTGCGAGGCAGATAGTATCCGCGTTACTGGAACAACGCGTCACGGTTTTCTTTGTTACGCATCTATATGAATTTGCGCGTCGTTTTTATGATACGAAAATGGAAAACTCCATTTTTCTGCGGGCTGAAAGGCAAACCGACGGAGGACGAACCTTCAAATTGATCGAAGGAGAACCATTGCAAACCAGCTATGGCGAAGACCTGTATAAGAAGATATTCGGAACAGACAGTCAAGTTCAAACGAGAACACTGAATGTCCATCAAGCCGAGGGCGCAGCACGTGAGTTGGCGCGGCCCATCGAAATGGATCCGTTCCCGTGACACTCGCGTGCAGCGATATGTCGGCGTCAGAGCGCATTTGATCACGAGACACGGGAGGCAATTATGAATACGGTTGAGTATCATTACCTTTCAGTTGACCGCGCCGTCAGCGAACTCGAAACGCATTTGGAGCAAGGACTGAGTTACGCAGAAGCCCAGTCTCGCCTGGATAGATATGGGCCTAACGAACTGGTGGAATGCCCGCACCCAGGCTTTCTCAAGATGCTTTGGGAGCAGTTTGACAACCTCTTGGTCATCATCCTCATCGCAGCGGCGGTCATCTCGCTACTCATTGAGCGGGTCCGGCGAGCAGCAGAGGCTCGGGGGCGCACAGGGCACCTTATGCCCGCGCAGGTCCGGCTCTGACTCTGACGTAATCGTGAACGTATCACCGTTTGACAAAATAGAACTTGTGTGCTAACATTGCCGTCACAAAACGATAACCTGCATCCGCGTTGGACGATTGCCCGGCCACCGTTCCTGCCGGCCTGTGAAAACGCGAAAAAACAATTACCGGTACAAAACAATTAATGGAACCGGGACAATACAATGGGACAATGGTTGATTTGACATATTGGGACGTCTCGACTTTAGACTAACGTGAAAGGTCGGCACAGCCGAGTTTCAGACCGAAGCTCTTTTCCAACTGAATTCAGACCGTCAAGTGGCCTTTTTCTTCTGCTTCTGGCCCTTTTTCACCACTGGATACCGCTCTCGGCGGTTGCGAGACCGTCCTGTGGGCCAGCCGGGCGACTTTCCGCGTGGTTTCGGCGCCTGAGTGGGTGTACGAATCGCCGCCAAAACGCCTCCCATGCCCTGGCAAACACGCCCGGGGGTCAGGTTGACCTGCCGCTTTTGCCAGGGCAACGGCTGATCGGCGACGACGCTGCGGGCCAACCACAGTTCCCAGGTCATGAGCGGCATCAAGTCACTCCATCGCTCGGCCTGTTCCGGTGTTCCGAAGTGGGGTAGTGTCCAGTGCAAGCGCTGTTTGGCGAAGCGATACCAGTGGTCTACGGCGAAGCGGCGCAGGTATAGACGCCACCAGTCTGTGAGTGGTGGCGGCGCTTCCCCGACCCACGCCAGCCATAGCTCCTTGGGGTTCCGGCGTGTACCACGAGCATCCAGTCGCTCAATCCGTATGACCACCATCGGGTGCTGCGAGGACTTGCGGAAATGCCGGTCGCGCCATAGCGCGACCTTCACCCGGCCCAGTTGAGCGTCCACCACCTCCAGCACCTCCGCTGGGGCTCCCCAGGTGGTCGCGTCCTTGAGCTTGAACTTGTCCCCGTGCACCGCCGGCCGCCCGTGCCCGGAGTACGGCGGCGGAGGACCCCACAGGCAGAGATTGGAGCGCAGGCGCATGGCCTTGTCCACCGGGATGTCCGCGCTGCCGTTGACAAAGGTAGCATTACCATACTCGGCGTCCCATAGGCCGATGGGACGGCTCGGCAACCATGCGGCAACCCGCCGCAACTGGCTAAGGGCCTTGTCAATGGGGCTCTCGGCACTGCTGATCCGTTCGTGCAGGAAGGGCAAAGCCCAACTGCTCTCAGCCTCGCCAGGTGGCAACCAGACCAACGTGCTGTAGCCCTGACCCACGGTGATAGGCTTGTTGCCAACTATCTTCGTCGGCTGATGCTCCACCGTGCGCTCGCGCAGCGTCTGGGCGGAGGGGCGAGGCCAGGCGGTGTGATCCCCGGCCAGCAAGACACGCGGCTGCGGCGGTACCTGAGCGACATACAGCCGCAGCAGGCCCGCACGGTCGGGGGAGCCGTCTTGGATCGCCTCGTAGAGGCTGGGCCACCGACGCCGAAAGACAGGCGACAGCGACAACTCCGCAAAGGAGCGCACAGCCGCCGTGAGTATCACCGCATCGGTCAACTCCATCTGAGCATCACGAGCCTTGCCCAGACAGCGATAGGCCGCTTGACGAAACTGGATTAGGTTGGTAAACTGCGTCTCGGTAGCAATGGAAGTGTGCACAACTCCTATTGTCTACCGAGAGGCGGTTTGCGCAAGTCGCAGGCCGCCTGTCTTTTTAGTCTAAACTCGTGTCGGGACTGGTATGCTATGTTTATCAACGGTTTTGTCCTAGACACAACCGTTGATAGATAAGGTCCTATTGGTAGATCTGGGGAGGCTGGGACGTGACCTCGGCTAGTCAGCCGAGACCGGTTCAGACAAGCTGTACTTGTGTTTTGTCAGCTTATCTCTGGGCCTGGATGGTTATGAGTGATCGGGGATGAGGGCTCCGGGACCAGGGGGTGAGCGGCGCGAGAAGGTCCTGATCACTGCTCCCTGCCCCCTGCTGCCACGGCGGTGCGTTGTGCCACGCGCCGATTCGTGTATAATTGGGCCCGATGGCGGCACTGCGCATTTTGTTGGTAGACGATCATCTGTTGTTCCGCAAGGGACTGGCCCGGCTGCTGGACGCTCAACCCGATTTTCGCGTGGTGGGGGAGGCGGCAGACGGGCTGGAGGCAATCGAGCAGACGCGGCTGTTGCGTCCAGACCTGGTCTTGATGGACGTCCGCATGCCCAACTGCAATGGGTTGGAGGCTACCCGCCAGATCAAGAGTCAGATGCCAGGCGTGCGCGTGGTGATGCTGACCGTCTCCGACGACGAGCAGGACCTGGCGACCGCCGTGCACTATGGCGCAGATGGATACTTGCTCAAGGATCTCTTGCCAGAGACGCTCTTTCAGCAATTGCGCGGCCTGATGTCCGGGGAGACGCCGATCGCGCGGGCGATGACGGGCAAACTGTTCCGCCAACTGGCGCAACAGAACCAGCCCACCGTCCAGCCGGCGGCGGCCGCCGTGCTCTCGGCGCGCGAGTGTGAAATCCTGGCGCTGGTGGTGAACGGTTGTTCCAACCAGGCCATCGCAGAGCATCTGGGTATCGCCTGCAACACGGTGAAGAACCACGTACGGAGCATTCTCACCAAATTGGGAGTCAAGAACCGGGCTCAGGCGGCCGTCTATGCCGTGAGCCACGGCTTGGTATGTCTGCCAGCGAACAACAGTGCGGCAATAGATAGTCAAATGGAACTAGCCTGAATAGGCTAGTCGCTGCGGTTATATAGCTCATTGTGGCTATAGACGAATGAGCGAGTTGGGGGTATAATCTCAATAGTTTACTGACCGGTAGTCAGTTAATGAGTCCCACTCGCGTATTCATTCTTGCCAGCCAGCCACTATTCGCTGAGGGTGTGCAAACGCTCCTCTCCGGCCAACAAGCTATCCAGGTCGTCGGGGTCGCAACTGTCGGCCCCGACGTGCTTGCTCAGGTGCGTGCTGCTGCTCCTGACGTGGTGATCATCGAGGCCAGGGGTGAGGAACAGGGCCGCCTCGTGGCCCAGGTGCTGGATGCTGTCCCTGGCGCTAAAGTGATCGGGCTGCCCCTGGAGGACAACCGCATCCACATCTACCACCAGCAGATGAGGCAGGGCCGCCGCGTGGAGGACCTGCTGGAAGCGATCTGGGAGCCGGTGGATCGGCGTAGCCGTGACCCCCGGGCATTGCGGCTGCTCGTCTTGTTCCAGGAGCACTATGGCCAGCGCATCCTGGAAAACGTTCGCCATTTCGCGCCCGAGGCGTGGGCGGTGGAGGCCTGGCGCGCCCCTTCTGCGCTCCCTCCACTGGTGGAGAATCCGTCCAAGTTTCTGCCGATGCACCTCCCGGCTGCCGATCTGATCCTCTCACTGGGCGAGCATGCGAGTGTGGCTCATCTCCTGCCGAGTGTCGTCGAGCGCGCTGGCACCCGGGCCGTCATCGCGCCCGTGGACAACGCGGCCTGGCTGCCGGATGGATTGGTGCGCCAACTGCGCGTCCGGCTCAGGGAGCTAGGAGTAACGGCCGTTTTTCCCAGGCCGTTCTGTTCGCTCACCGGGCGCAGTTATAACGTGCGCCAGCACGAAGTCTCATTTGAGGATCCCTGGATCGGTGAATTCACTCGCTATTTTGGCCGGCCCGTGTTCCGCATAGAGTGCGATGGCCAGCAGGTTGCCAGGGTCGAGGTCGAGCGAGATGCGGCCTGTGGGTGTGCCCGGGCGGTCGCTCATCAGTTGGTCGGCATGGACGTGCGAGAGGCTGTCCTCCAGTCGGGCCTGTTTCATCATTACTATCCTTGCCTGGCCACGATGAGCATGGACCCCACCCTGGGGGAGTCGCTGGTCGAAGCCTCGGCCGAGTTCTTGCAGCAGGCGGTGGAGGTCGGAGCCGCGTCGCGCCTGTTGCAGCAGGCTGAGGTGGTGGCCGAGGAGCGTGGTGAGGCATTCTGAATTGGAGCAAGACACATATCACACTGAAGGAGGTAACACATGTCCGTCAAGCGAGTCTATCCAGTCCCTAGCGATATCGAAATCGCTCAGGCAGCCGAGTTAATTCCTGCCGTTGAGGTCGCCAAGGGTCTGGGGCTTTCCGAAGATGACCTGGACCTGCAGGGCAAGTGGAAGGCCAAGGTGCACCTGGACGTGCTCGAGCGGCTCAAGGACCGCCCCAACGCCAAGTACATTGACGTGACGGCCATCACCCCCACGCCGTTGGGGGAGGGCAAGACGGTCACGACGATCGGCGTCAGCCAGGGCTTGCACTACCTCGGCAAGAAGGTTTTCACCTGTATCCGCCAGCCCTCGCAAGGGCCGACGTTTGGCATCAAGGGTGGCGCGGCCGGCGGCGGCTACGCCCAGATCGTGCCGATGGAGGACTTTAACCTTCATCTCACCGGCGACATTCACGCCGTGGGTGCGGCGCACAACCTGCTCGCGGCGGCCATGGACAACCGCCTGGCGAAGGAGTCCCGCTGGAGCACGTCCTTCCTGGCCAAGGCGCTGTGTCCGAACGACCAGTACACCCCCTCGATGCGCAAGCGGTTGGAGAAACTGGGCCTCCAGTCCGAGCGTCCCTCCGACCTGAGCGAGGGAGACCGGGAGCGCATGTTCCGGCTGGACATTGATCCCTATTCCATCCAATGGCGGCGGGTGGTGGACGTGAGTGACGCAGCGCTGCGCAATATCATCATCGGCCTGGGCGCCGTCAACGACGGCGTGCCGCGCCAGTCGGGCTACGACATCACCGTGGCCTCCGAGATCATGGCGGCGCTGGGGCTGTGCAGCGGGCTGGCCGACCTGCGCGAGCGCATGGGGCGCATCATTATCGGCACGAACAAGAAGCGTGAGCCGATCACGGCTGAGGACCTGAACGTCGCCGGGGCCATGACGGTGCTGCTCAAGGACGCCATCATGCCGAACCTGATGCAGACGCTCGACGGCAGCCCGGCCTTCGTCCACTGCGGTCCTTTCGCCAACATCGCCCAGGGCAACTCTTCCATCATCGCCGACCGGATCGCGCTCAAACTGGTGGGGCCGGATGGCTACGTGGTGACCGAGTCCGGCTTCGGGGCCGACTGCGGCATGGAAAAGTTCTTCGACATCAAGTGCCGCGTCTCGGGCCTGGCGCCCAACTGTGTCGTCATCGTCGCCTCCATCCGCGCGCTCAAGATGCACGGCGGCGGTCCCACGGTCGTGGCCGGCAAGCCGCTGGACAAGGCCTATACCGAGGAGAACCTGGCGTTGCTCGAGAAGGG
>Ga0172363_10003810_pt1 | contig 12225 bp, 9 predicted proteins | sample LakKivs2_kivu2a2_FD_114541 | JGI IMG/M metagenome (GOLD analysis project Ga0172363, IMG submission 114541) | Sediment microbial communities from Lake Kivu, Rwanda - Sediment s2_kivu2a2 | ecosystem: Environmental > Aquatic > Freshwater > Lake > Sediment | place: Rwanda: Western Province, Lake... | reverse complement strand
TTCCCAGAACAAGTTTTCCCATTCCTGAACTTACCTCCAAATTTTTGCTAACAAACCCTGAATTTTCCCAAGTCATGCCCTTTAGGACTAAGTAAATGTATAGAACAGGCGAGACAAGGGTCAAAAGACCTCACGATACGCACTATCTCAAAGGGATTAGCTTCGTCTTTTATCTTGGTTCCAGTGATAGCCTGCTCTAATGATCCAAGTTGGTCATTATCATCCCTGGGAGAAATATTCCAAGTCGATGGAGTGATGACCTGATAATTTGCAATCTTGCCTTCTTTTATCTCTATCCAGTGCCCAAGGGCACCTCTCGCTGCACCGACCAGTCCCATTCCAGTGGACTCCTCGGGGATTTCATAGCCTATGTAAGCTGGCTCACCAGGCTTGAGCTGTAGAACCCAATCAACCATGGCATCGGCTATGAGTTTGGTCTCCAAGGCTCGAGCAAGATTACGCCCCATGACAGAGAACATCTTATCAGGGCTTAGTTTTGCTTGCGACAAAGCAGAGTTAACCAAGCTCCTGACTTGAGGATTGTCACCAACATAGTTGACCATGATGCGGGCCAGTGGACCGACTTCAAAAACTGCCTTACCATAGCGCGGTGATTTTAACCAAGAGTAAGCCCCCTTCTTCCCTTCATCAAGAACAACATCCCCCTGGGAGGGATGCTTGCCGCTGATGGAGTCAGCATACCAGGAATGTTTCACTTCTTCGGTAATCTTAGCAGGATCTAGTTCACTATACTTAAGATTAGTTGAGGTGGTTCCAGGCTTGAAAAATCTTTTCCTTTTGATAAGGTCCGCCTCCTTTCCATCCAGTTCATAAGAACCGTAAGCAAGTAAATTCCCACAGCCACGACCAACCTCAAAGTAATCTGAATAAACCTGAGCTACCGTCAGCACATCAGGGAGGTATACATTATCAATAAACTCCTGAAGCTCCTTCAACCTCCACAGGAAGGATGTCAAATTATCAACCGTGGGGACAGAGGTAACGCCACCAGGCACTATGCCCATGTTGTGAGGCATCTTACAACCAAACAGGGAAAGCATCTCCTGGCCTTTACGACGCATGTCGAACGCCGCAACATAGTGCGCTACCGCCTGTTCATTAGCTCCATCGGGCAGGCGGTAATCACCTTCATATCGAGGAACGAAAGGTCCCAATTCCCCCCTCATAATAAAGCTTTTTAGGGAATTTAAGGCGGGATTATTCCCTTCATATTTTGCCAATTTAGCCACATCTACATAGTCAAGAGCCACCAAGTGATAAAAATGAAGGATGTGGTCAGCAATATGGGCTGCCCCTAGAATTAGATTGCGAATAATTCTGCCGTTGTCAGGGATTTTATCTGCGATGCCAAAAGCACTATCCAGGTTTAGAGTGGCAGCAATAGAATGACTTGTCGGGCAAACTCCACAAACACGTTGAGTTATTCGCTGAGCATCACGAGGGTCCCTACCCCTCATGATTAACTCTAAACCACGGAACAGCATCCCCGAACATTTAGCCTCTTTTACTTTACCACCCCCAACTACTGCCTCTACCTTAAGGTGTCCCTCAACACGGGTTACTGGATCGATTATAATCTTGCTCATTAATTCAAACCTCCTCTGGCAAAACAGCCTGGCTAACTTTTTCATAAAGCGGGGATATATCAAAGAACCCGGGCTCGGTACAGCCAATACAAGTAGCACCACCGCCTACACACCAGTTAACTTTATTGTTCCACAATCTCACAGGACAATCGGCGTGGGTTATAGGTCCCCGACATCCTAATTCATAGTTGCACCCAGGATCGCCAAACTTCTTAGCAAACTTATTCTCATCATAGTAGGCTCGCCGTGGACAGTTTTCGTGGATGGTTTGCCCATAGAAAGCCTTGGGGCGTCTGTGTTCGTCCAAATTCTCCGGCTTCGGCAGACCAGAAATCAGAATGGTTGCCACTGTGCCTACAAACCAGTCAGGGTGTGGTGGACAACCAGGGATGTTTACCAACGGAGTATTGATGCCTTTGTCTTGAAGAGCCTCACTGACGCTGCGACACTGAGTAGGATTGGGGTAAGCAGCAGGAATGCCTCCAAAAGCAGCACAACTACCCAAAGCAATAACCGCCATCGCATCCGCGGCCAATGTTTCAACCCATGATTTCATAGTCATTAGCTTACCATCCTTTTCACCAAACACACCATGGATGCCACCTTTCGCAGTGGGTATAGCTCCTTCTACAATCAGGATATAACCTCCTTTTTTCTTCCGCGATGTATCCACCATAACCTCAATTACAGGCATTCCCGCCCCCGCCATTACAGTCGGATGAAACCTTAGATTTATATGACTGCCTGGGAGTACTTCATCAACTAAGAGGTTTTTGATAGAAGGATTTATAACATTGAGAAGAGAAACTGAGCAGCCGGTACATCCGGCAGCTTGTAACCATATCGCCGGGTATTCTTTTGTATCCATAAGTCCTTACCTGCCTTTCGATTGATTTTCGTAAATCCTCCACCAGGGAGGATATTTCCTCAATCATAAATGTAAGCCCTCAGCTATCTCCTTGACCTTTAATTGGATGGTGGATTCCTGGGGGAGCTCAGTTACAGGCCTTCCCTTCATCTCCAACCTCGCTATATCGGGGTCTTCTGGAATCAGAGCAATAATCTGAAGACCAGATTCGCCAATTGCCTTTTTTATCTCTGGAGATAACTCTCCTCGGACACGATTAACTATAAGCCCAACTTTGCCCACTTTTGTTCTCAATTACTCAATGAGCCCCTTCATTCGAGCCGCCGTGGTGATGCCTCTTATTGTGGGGTCAGACATAATGAGCAAGACATCCACGTCTCTGATTGTTTGTCGACTTATATGCTCCATACCTGCTTCACAGTCCATGATAGTATAATTGTATTTATAATCTTTGACCAGCTTATCTAGGGAGACGCGCAGAAACTCGTTGGGCGCACAATAGCATCCAGGCCCCTCAGGACGTCCCATGGCTAAAAGGTCAAAGCCTTTGGACTCTACCAAGGATTCCACTATCTTGCCAAACAGATATTCCTGCTTGGGAATAGTGGGGCTTAAACGACCCTTCGAGACGTCTTCAGACATCTTTTCCCGTATTTTGCCCACAGTTCTACGATCATCCAGAGGCAGCCCCAGTGCCTGATTAAGATTGGTGCTGGGGTCAGCATCTACAGCCAGGACCAACCCATTTTGAAAAATGAGCTTGACGAGTAGGGCGGCAACAGTGGTCTTTCACGTACCCCCTTTTCCCGCGATAGCAATTGTTTTAGTCATTTTCTTGCGCTCTCTTCAGATTAATTCGAGGAAGGCAACAAGCTAACAGGTGATAGCTTCACCACCGCATTATACTCTGGAGGACAGACTTCCAGACAAGTGCCACACTTAGAACATTTTTCCTGGTCTATGATTTTAATTTCCCCTTTACCCCCCTTAATTGCTTCAGTGGGACAGGTCAAAACACAATGCTCACAGGCCCTATCACACTTACCTGGAAGGATATAATAAGCAGTGAGTTCGGGACATACTCTGGCAGGACAGCACTTGTCCAGAATATGAGCTTCGTATTCGTCTCGGAAATAGCACAAAGTTGTGAGGACAGGATTAGGAGCTGTTTTTCCTAAACCACAAAGTGACCCCATCTTAACATCCGCAGCTAATGCCAGGAGAAGGTCAATATCCTCTATTTTGCCTCGGCCAGCTGTCATGTCTTCTAAAATATGTAGCATCTGCAAAGTGCCCAAGCGACAAATGGTGCATTTGCCACAGGTCTCCTTGGTTGAGAAATCAAGAAAAAACTTGGTAACATCAACCATGCAGCTATCCTCATCTATGACAATCACACCCCCTGAACCCATCATCGAGCCAGCATCTCGAAGAGAATCATAATCGATAGGGATGTCGAGCAAAGTCTCGGGGAGACATCTCCCCGAGGGTCCTCCTATCTGTACCGCTTTAAACTGCTTATCTCTAACAATTCCACCACCGATGTCATAAACAAGCTCACGAAGCGTTGTTCCAATAGGCACTTCAGCCAATCCTGCGTTAGACACTTTGCCTGGCAGTGTAAACACTGCCGTGCCCTTGCTTCCCTCAGTGCCAATGGAAGCAAACCAATCTGCGCCTCTCTCAATGATCAAAGGAACGTAAGCAAAGGTCTTTTCTGGCAAGCTTTTAGACCTGCCTCCACAGCTACAGGATTCATAGTATCTATGGACAAAGGTAAATCAGTAACTTCTTGAACAGTGCTGACAAGCCACTGTATATTTTTCTCAGGGTCTTTCTTCATGGGGCCAACATTCAAATCAATGTAATCGGCCCCAGCTTCAGCTTGGTCTTTAGCTAAATTCTGGATTACCTTGGCATCTCTTTCCTTTATCGCTGTGGAAACTGCCTGAGCTATGACATGTATGTTTTCACCTATGATAACCGTGTCGAACCCCCTCCGGTTTATCCGTTCGATATTCTGAATAGACTACCGCAATATAACAAGGAAAAGATCGTTTTGTCAAAAATTTCTCACCCCAGAGGAAAGAACAAGAGGTGATCAACGCTAATGTCGCCGCTTTGCTATAATTTTTACGAATGTTGAGGAGCAGATAGACAGCAAAATTCTGGCAATTGCCTCACAGTCCCAACTGGTTAGGACAGCAAGCTGAAATGGCTAAGGATTATTATGGGATTTTAGGCCTACCAAGAAACGCCTCGGATGCAGAAATCAAGAAGGCCTATCGAAAACTGGCCATGCAATATCATCCCGATCGCAATCCCGGGAAAGAAAAATGGGCTAATGAGAAATTCAAGGAGATAAACGAGGCTTACGGAGTCCTTGGTGACCCTCAAAAAAGAAAGCAGTACGACCAATTTGGCACTGTAGGCGAAATAGGCGACGTCTTTAGCAATCCTTTCACCCGAACCACTTTCGAGGAAATGATGAAGGACTTCGGCGGGGCTGGCTTGAGATTTGATTTCCTGGACGACATATTTGGCGATTTCTTGAACGGCAGAGGCTCTTCTTTCTCCTTTAGAAGATTCAGTAGCAGGCCTGCCGGAGTGAGATTTCAAATCTGGCCGGGGCAAGAAATGAATCTGGACGGAATATTTGGCCAGGCTCGAAAAGCTAATGCTGTTAACTATGAGCTGGCAATTAGTCCACTAGAGGCTCTGCAGGGGGTTAGAAAGATATTAAAAAGAAGAGGGAAAAAGCTAGAGGTAAGGATTCCTGCCGGAGTGAGGACAGGCAGCGTGGTGAGATTGAGGAATGCTCGCCAGATAAGCGACGGTTTGCCCGGAGATATATTGATTAAAGTTATAGTTAAATAAGCCCAGGCTTGCATCAGGATACAAACAAAGGACGAAGTACTGAGCTTCACTTATATTAATGGTGTATTCGGAACGCGGGTTTTACACACTCCATACATTTATGATAGTATTGAGGACTACATCGGTGCATCTATCTTTGAAGAGCTTTGCATTAAATGTCTATCCTACAGAACTATTTAAGATAAAGAACCTCACGTTATGCCTTTGAATCTATATTGGAAACCACGCCGAGTATTCTACGGATGGTGGGTTGTTGGCGCATGTTTCCTGATTGCGCTATACGGGGGTGGAGTTGTCTTTTATGGGTTCACTGCCATCTTTGAACCTCTAGCGGACGAATTTGGTTGGAGCTATGCTCAAATTTCATTGGCCGCCTCACTACGCGGCCTAGAGGCAGGCCTTTTTGCCCCGTTGGTGGGAGTGCTTGTTGACCGGTGGGGGCCAAGAAAATTGCTACTCAGCGGAGCAATCTTTACCAGCCTGGGTTTGATGCTGCTCAGCCGTACCAGCTCCCTGGGCACGTTCTATGGAGCCTTCGTGGTAGTAGCTATAGGCATGAGCACGTGTAGCAGCACAGTGTTGATGACAGCGGTTGCCAACTGGTTTCGCAGGAAAATAGGCATAGCCACAGGGATTATGGTTTGTGGCTATGGATTTAGCGGCCTGCTAGTTCCGATCATGGTTAATCTTATTGATAGGTACGAGTGGCGGACGGCAATAGCCATCCTTGCTATAGGTATGCTGGCTACATGCCTGCCCCTGTCTCTTTTGGTCCGCCATAAGCCCGAACAATATGGCTATCAGCCCGATGGGGCAGTAAATGAGAATGTGAAATCGGATGACTGTCCGCTTCCAGCCGAATCTGCCGAAGTAAATATTAAAGCGAGACAGGCTCTCAAGAGCCGCACATTCTGGCACATAACGCTAGCGCTATTATATCAGGCTGCAATAGTAAGTACCGTGACTGCACATGTAATGCCTTATCTCAGCAGCATCAGCATCACCAGGGCAAAGTCCAGCCTGATAGCTAGCGCTATCCCGTTGGTAAGCATTGGCGGCCGCATTGGCCTGGGCTGGCTTGGAGATAGAATTGACAAGAGGCGACTAATAGCCGGTGCTCTCGCAATGATATGTGTGGGTTTATTATGTTTCGGGTTTGCCTCCCCTGAAGCCAACTGGTTATTTATTCCTTTCCTCATCCTTTACGGTATCGGCTATGGAGGCAACAATACGTTGAGGGCGTCTGTGATAAGTGAATTCTTTGGTAGAAGGAATTTCGGAGCCATACACGGCCTCGTGATAGGAATAATGATGCTAGGAAGCATAGCTGGTCCACCCCTAGCCGGCTTGGTATTTGATAAGTGGCATAGTTACCAGCCGATATGGTTTGTGTTTGCTGGCCTTGCCATCGCCGCTCTAGTATCGGCGGCAACCACTCCCCAGGTCAGCACTACAATTCAATCGGTTCACAGGACGTAACCCTATAATGTGGTTGCTTAATCTATTGTACCGATGACGTAGGCAACCAAACCCGATAAATCAAGCTATTATTAAATTCAAGTTAGCCTTTACAATCTTGCTTAGAAGACACCGTATCAAGAAGAGCTCAGATTGCCAAGTAGCTTATGAAGGGATAAATCTAGCCGCGCCTCTATTTCTCTGTCCATATCAACCTCAGATGTCATAGGGTCAAAATTAACAACCTGCTGCATTTTACACCCGTTTGTCTCAGTCAATGCAGAATGAGAAATTAAACAAAATAATTTTTTGCTCAATCGTCACAAATTACCTTTGAATGTGGTATATTTATTACAGAAAAGTTCCCGATGGCTCACAAATATGATGCACGGCATTTGAGCCAGTTGCCTCAATAGATATTACCAAGAGAACGAGCATGCCATATGGATATATCGGCAAGATTTTGCGAGTTAATCTCTCCGAGGAGAGATTAACTATTGAGGAGCCTCCAGAGAATTTCTACCACCAATATTTTGGCGGCGAGAGCTTTGTAGGATACTTTTTGCTCAACGAACTCCAGCGGGGTGTGGAATCCCTTAGTCCCAACAATAAGCTCATCTTTGCCACGGGTCCGCTGACAGGAGTGCCAGTGGGAGGCTGTGGCCGCCATAGCGTGGGTGGCAAGTCACCCCTCACAGGGGGATTTGGCGAAGCTGAGGCAGGAGGCTACTGGGGAGCCGAACTCAAAATGGCTGGCTTCGATGCCATAATTGTGGAGGGTAAGTCAGAAAAGCCTGTCTACCTTTTCATCCAAGATGGAGAAGCTAAGATTAAGGACGCTCGCCACCTCTGGGGGCTAAAGACTTTAGAGTGCCAGAATGCCATTCGTGAAGAGCTAGGTGACCCAGGAATAAAGATAACTCAAATTGGACCCGCTGGGGAGAACAAGGTTCGCTTCGCCTGCGTGGTGAATGATTTAGATGCTTTTGCTGGCAGAACCGGTATGGGGGCGGTTATGGGTTCCAAGAACCTAAAAGCAGTGGCTTGCCGAGGTCACCAGCGTCTTTCTCTGGCCGACTCACAGGCCGTGGCCGATATCGCTCGGTGGATCAGGAACAACGCCCCAATAAACAATAAGAGAATGCGGGACCTGGGCACAGCCTCGATTGTTACAACTTTGAACCAGCATGGAGGTTTGCCAACCTGTAACTTTCAGAAGGGCTCTTTTGACAAAGCCGACAGTATAAGTGGCGAAACTATGAGGGACACCATCTTTTTAAGGAGGAGAAGTTGCTTTGCGTGCCCTGTTCAGTGCAAACGAGAGGTAAAGGTAGATGAGCCTTATACGGTTGACCCCCGCTATGGAGGGCCGGAGTATGAAACACTAGCTGCTCTAGGCTCCAACTGTGGCATAGATGACTTGAAAGTTATCGCTAAAGGTAATGAGCTGACCGCTGCATATGGCTTAGATAGCATATCCTGTGGCAGTGTTATAGCCTTTGCTATGGAGTGCTTTGAACATGGCCTCCTGACGCCGCGGGACACTGGAGGACTAAACCTCCACTTCGGCAATGGGCCGGCATTGCTGCAAATGATTGAGCAGGTTGCTCTGCGTCAAGGTCTGGGAGCTTTACTGTCGGAGGGGGTAGCCCGGGCAGCGAAGAAAATGGGACCAGCGAGCGAAGAATTCGCCCTCCACATAAAGGGCCAAGAGTTGCCGATGCATGAACCTCGTTGGAAGCAGGGCATGGGCGTTGGATTCAGTATGTCACCAACAGGCGCTGACCATTGCCATAATATGCATGACTCAGCCTATACCAGTCTTACCCCACAATTGGAGCAGTTTAAAGCTATAGGCATATTTGAGCCTCTGCCCACCACCGACCTCTCTGTGGCGAAGATACGACTACTCATTTATGATTCTCTATGGAAACACTTCTTAAACTGTGCCGTCTGCTGTTATTTTGTTATGGTTATTGGTCTCGTGGGGTTTGAAAGAATAGCCCAGTTAGTTAGCGCTGTGACCGGCTGGAATACCAGTGTCTCCGAATTGATGAAGGTAGGAGAAAGAGCCGTCACTTTAGCACGAGCTTTTAACAGAAGGGAGGGCTTCACCAGCAACAATGATAATATGCCCCGGCGCTTTTTTACCCCCCATACCTCCGGGCCTCTCCAGGGAGTAGCTCCAGACCGGGAAGCCTTCTGCAAAGCTAAGGAGCTTTACTACACTATGATAGACTGGCCTCAGGGCTCGCCGTCTCCGGGCAAGCTGGCAGAGTTAGGCATTGAGTGGATAATACCTTTAATGCAAGCAGAATAAGCAGGTTTAGCAGGCTACCCTCTTCGTTTTGCATCAAAGTGACGCAGTGCTCTGTAACCTAACAATCTCACAGATTGCGCTGTTTCCCAGTCACTTTAACCCAAAATTTGACACCCCATAGCTAAGTCAAAGCTAAAGGAAATGACGTTCCACTACAATATTCCACTTTACCAAGGAATACCAAGTTGCTTCCTCCGATCTTAGCTTTGCAACCCATCGGGGAACGTCAACTTCAGGCTATAGGCAAGGATCTGACTGATTATCAGTTCACAAAACTGTGAAAGTGGCAGTCACTCTCGTCACGCGTCTGAGTGTAGTTGAGCAATAAATTGGCGCTTCGCGGAACGCTGTACGTGTGTGGGTTTCCAACCTGGATTTATACCTGATGATTGTTTTAAGTCTCCCTTTTATGAATCCCACTCTTCTAATTATAATAATAGCGGTAAGAGGAATACATGCTTAATGTCACTGGCATCTCTAAGTCATACAGCGATCAGGAACTTTTCAGCGAGGTCAGTTTCAACGTTGGCATGAGCGACCGCATTGCGGTCATCGGACGGAACGGCACCGGAAAGACCACTCTTTTCGAAATCATAGCCGGTAACATCATGCCGGATTCCGGCAGCATATCGCTGCGACGTGATACCGCCATCGGCTACCTCCGCCAGGATATCCAAACATCGTCGGGACGGACTTTGCTGGAGTATGTTTCCAGCTCATCCCACGTCATCAGCGACCTTGCCCATAAGATCCGCCTCATACAGGAAGACCTTGCTGAGGAAAAGGACAAGGAAACCGTTACCGGTTTGCTCAAAGAACTGGGCGAACTGCAACACCTTTACGAAGCGAAGGGCGGCTACGATTCCGAGCACGAGGCAAAGATTGTCCTCTCCGGGCTGGGTTTCGCCGAATCAGATTTCGGGCGTGCGCTGTCTGAGTTCAGTGGCGGCTGGCAGACACGTATCGAATTGGCCAGACTTCTGTTCCTCAATCCCGATATCCTGTTGCTGGATGAACCGACGAATTATCTTGACCTTGAGACGCAGTGCTGGTTTGAAAACTACCTGAAACGCTATCACGGCGCAGTCCTGGTTACTTCCCATGACCGCACTTTTCTCAATAATGTTGCGAGTAAAATCCTATCCATCGAGGACGATGGCGTTATCTTCTACCGAGGCAATTATGATAACTACGTTCTTGCCCGGGAGAAGGATATCAAGACTCAGAAGGCAGCCGCCCGGCGGCAGGAATTCAAAATCAGCCACCAGATGCGCTTTATTGAGCGCTTCCGCGCCAAAAACACCAGGGCTTCACAAGTACAGAGCCGCATCAAACAACTGAAAAAGATGGAACGGGTTACAGTCCCCCGCTCAACAAAGAAGATACAGTTCAACTTTCCAGAGCCTCCACGGAGCGGCCGCGTCGTAATCGAACTCAAGCACGTTGACAAGTCCTACGGGCAACATGTTGTGTACCGAGACCTTAACTTAGCACTGGAGCGCGGTGACCGCACCGCCATCGTTGGTATAAATGGGGCAGGGAAGACAACCCTCCTGCGGATGCTAGCCGGTGTCCTGCCGTTCGAAAGCGGACAGCGTATAATCGGTCACAATGTGACCACCGCATACTTCGCCCAGTATTACATAGAATCTCTCAACCCACACAGCTCCATTATTGCAGAATTGCGCAGCGCAACGCCTGACGAACCGGAGCAGCGCCTGCGTGGGCTGCTGGGAGCATTTCTTTTCAGTGGCGATGATGTCACCAAGAATATATCGGTGCTCTCCGGTGGCGAGAAGACCCGCGTTGCTATCGCCAGGATGCTCATCAAGCCAGCCAATTTTCTTCTTCTCGACGAGCCCACCAACCACCTGGATATACCATCCCGCGAGATTTTGACCGACGCGCTGAATGCCTACAAAGGGACCCTCTGTTTCATCACCCACGACCGCATGCTCATCAAGGAGATCGCCAACAAGATCATCGAGGTACGGGACGGCCGAATAACGGTTTTCCTTGGTAGTTACGACGATTATCTACAGCAGAGTGCTGCTTCTTATGCCGTAACAAATACGGAAGAGAACAGGTCTCACGGCCGGCAGCCACATGGCCTGTCAACCGCCGTGCAAAAACGCCAGCGCAAGGCGCTCGAAGCCCGTCTCCGAAACGAATACTACCGCGTCATATCACCGATAAACCAACGTATCGCGGCAATAGAGCAGGAGGTGACTGTGATTACAGAGCGCATTAAAGAAATCGAAACCATCATGGCTGACCCCACCCATTATGAAGATCCTCAAAACATAGTCGCTGTGAATCGTGAATATGCGGTGTTGAGAGAAAAGGTGGTGCGGTTGACCACCGAATGGGACAGTCTAACTGTCAAGGCGGAGCGGCTGCAGCTGGAGTATCACAGAGCACAGGAAGATTTGGCAGGGTAACGGTTGAGTGGTTGGAACGAACCGTGCCGAGTAAAAGTACGACCGCGCAAAGGAATTCGCATTTTCAAGATAAGTTCAGGTGACTTCAGTTGCACCTCAAGATAGAATGCCTAAGTTGAGTTTGAGGGTTAAACGTGTTTTCCTTCAACCGTCGTGGCATCCCGCGCCAGCACCACGTGCAACAGCACATTGGCCCCAGCTTCCACATCCTCTGGTCTTGCGTTTTCAACCTCATCGTGGCTGATTCCTCCTTCACAGGGGATAAATACCAGTGCAGCGGGGACTATCCTCGCCACGTATAGTGCATCGTGCCCCGGTCCCGACACCATCTCCCTGTATTTATAATTGAGCCTCTCGGCCGCCTCGCGCACCTGTGCCACACATGCCTTGTCAAACTCCGTAGACGGTCTTACATATATCTCCGATAGCTCCACCCCAAGCCCGGATTCTCCTGCCACCCTGCTCATCATCTCCCGGAATTCGACGTCCATTTTCGCCATCATATCGTCCTCCGGGTGGCGCAGGTCAATAGTGAAGAACACCAAGCCCGGGATCACGTTGGGCGAGTTGGGTCTCACCTCCACCAGCCCTACTGTGGATACTGCCAGCGGTGCATGGTCCAGCCCGATGCGATTCACTCCTTCGACAATCCGC
>Ga0172363_10003808_pt1 | contig 12230 bp, 9 predicted proteins | sample LakKivs2_kivu2a2_FD_114541 | JGI IMG/M metagenome (GOLD analysis project Ga0172363, IMG submission 114541) | Sediment microbial communities from Lake Kivu, Rwanda - Sediment s2_kivu2a2 | ecosystem: Environmental > Aquatic > Freshwater > Lake > Sediment | place: Rwanda: Western Province, Lake... | reverse complement strand
CCTCCGACCAGCGCACCTGCCTGGTGGCAGCCATCATTCTCCTCGTCGTCGTGTGCGTGTGCGGCGTGCTGGTCGTCAGCGTGGGAGGTCGCCTGGGGGAAAGCCTGGCCAGCATGTTCAGGCAGGAGGAGGCGACACCATCTGGCGCGTGGCCTGCCGACAGCGCCGAGTTGATGGTCGCCGTATCGCCAGGGATGGCCCCCGTCTTCCAGGAATTGGCTGACCAGTTCAACCGCCAGGCACAGCGCACCCCCGACGGTCAATCTATGCAGGTGAAGCCGCTGGCGCTGACGCCCGAGAAGATGGTCGAGCAGAGCCTGGGTATGCCTCCCTTCCAGGCGTTGGCACCGGACAGCAGCCTGTGGCTGAACCAGTTGGAACGGCGCTGGGCTGAGCTTCAGGGCGCGGGAGCGAGCGAGGCAGCGTTGATTCCCATCGGGGACCGGCGGGTCAGCAACCCCATCCGCTACGCTACCTCTCCCATCGTGATCGTGGCCTGGGAGAGCGTGGCCCGGCAGTTGGGCTGGCCTGATCGCGCGGTGGGCTGGCAGGAGATTCAGCGCAAGGCCACACAAGACCCGAACTTTAAGTGGAACCATCCCAGCACGAGCCACGCCTCTGGCCTGCTGGCCACCCTGGCCGAGTTCTACGCCGGCGCCGGGCTGACGCGCGGGCTGACCCCCGCAGTCGCCACCAACCCGCAGACACTGGAATATGTGCGGGCAGTGGAGTCTACCGTCCGCTTCTACGGCGAGGGCGAAGAGGTGATCATCGAGCGGCTGGCCGCCGAGGGGCGGAACTTTCTGGATGCCTTCGTGGCGCAGGAGCAGGTCGTCATTGCCTGGAACTCTGGTGCTCGGGCCGGTCTCCAGACCGTGCCCGCGCAGGCCGAACGGCTCGTGGCCATCTATCCGGCCGAGGGCACGCTGTGGGCCGACCATCCGCTGGCGTTGCTGGAATTGGGTGGCCCCGGTGAGACAGCCGCCACCGACAACCAGCGCCGCACCTTCCAGGCGTTTGCCCAATTCCTGACCAGCACTGACGCCCAACGCCAACTGCTGGCGGCCGGGTATCGCCCGGCCGACCTGAGCGTTTCGCTGGACGAAGCGGGCAGCCCGTTTGCCGATACCGACGCCGTGGACTGGCGCCAGCCCCAGACGACGCTCCAGATCCCCCCGGCTGCTGTGGTAGAAGTCGTGCAGAATGTGTGGTGGTACACCAAACGGCCCACCAACGTCATTCTGGTCGTGGATACGAGCGGCAGCATGGCAGGGGACAAACTGGAACGCACCCAGGAGGCCCTGCGTGCCTTCGTGAGCCAGATCCGGGGTGAGCGGGACCAGGTGGGGTTGGTCGAGTTTGGGAGTAGCATCAAGCGGTTTGAGCAGTTGCGCCCGCAGACCAGCCAGAACCGGGCGGAGCTGATCGAGCAGATCAACGGAATGGAAGCCGATGGCCGGACGGCCCTGATTGACGCCCTGGTGGAAGCCTACAAGTACTTGCAGGCGACGGGTGACACGGAAGCGATCAACGCTATCGTTGCCATGACCGACGGCCAGGAAAACCAGAGCTTTTACGGTTTCCCAGACCTGGAACAGTACATGAAGGAAGAACAGACGGTGAACGTGGTCGTGTTTACGATTGCTTTCGGCAGTGATGCGGACGAAAACCTGCTGCAGAATATCGCCCGCGCCGGTAACGGCCAGTTCCGCCGGGCCAGCGAAACGGACATCGAGGAACTGTACAAGATCATCTCGACGTACTTTTGACATTGCGTAATGCGTGTTTCGTGTTTCGTGTTACGTGTTGCGTGACGAAACACGGATCACGCAACACGCAACACGGGGCATGTTCTCATGTCTTCTACTCGCTCCACACTACACAAAAAGGCCCAGAGTGCCATCCTGGAACACGCCTTCTTCCGCTGGGAGAGCGCGGTGGTTTTGGCGGGCACGCTGCTGCTCGCGGTGTTGCTGCCGCATCCCTTTCCCTGGTGGCCGGTGTGGGGCTGGCCGCTCCTGGGCCTGGTGGGGCTGGCTGTCCTGGTCTACACCAGCCTGAGCGATGCCGAGACCAACGCCCGGGTACTGGCGGACCTTTTCCGGCAGCAGTTCGACGCCCGCAAGGTGCAGGACCGCGCGCTGCGCCAGGAAGTGGAAGCCGCGCTCGAGTACCAGCAGCGCATCGAGGCCCAGGTGCGCCGTCAGCGCTCCGGCGTGCTGCGGGAGCGCCTGGAAGATACCGCCAACCAACTCAGCGACTGGGTCAACAACATTTACAAGTTGGCGCTGCAACTGGACACCTACCGCCGGGACGAACTGGTGGCCCACGACCGGAAGGCAGTGCCCCAGGAGATCGAGGAGTTAATGGCCCGGCGCAAGCGCACCACCAACCCGGCCATCCAGCAGAGCATGGACGAGGTGCTGGTGAGCAAACAGAAATACTGGCAGACGCTGCAGGCGCTGGACGGCCGCATGGAGCAGGCGGCGCTGCAATTGGAAGAGAGCATGACCGCGCTGGCGACAGTTCACAGCCAGGTGCAATTGATTGACGCGCGGGACGTAGATAGCGGCCGCTCCGAGCGGCTGGAGGCCGACATCCGCGAGCAGGTCGAGCGGCTGAATGACCTGATTGCCAGCATCAACGGGATATCGGAAGAAATGCGTAATGCGTAATGCGTGTTGCGTGTTGCGTCATGTTGGGGGGAAGTGTTTGAACTATGAGGAGATATGTGCTCGTAAGCATGGCTCTTGTGCTCGTCGCCAGCCTGCTTCTGGCCGGCTGTGGTGGCGGCACAACCCCCGCCAAAGGGGACGTGATCGTCTTCGTGGCTGTGCCGTTGAGCGGCTTTATGGCTAACGGCGGCCAGACTGTCCTGGGCGGCGTGCGCCTGGCAGCCGAGGAGCTCAACCGCAGCGGGGGACTGCTGGGATACCGGGTCGTCGTCCGCCCGCTGGACGACGAAGCCGATAGCGACGTGGCGGTGGCGCAGGTGGAGCAGGTCCGGCAGGCTCTCAGCCAGGGGGAACGGGTGATCGCCGTGATTGGCCACCTGAACAGCGGCCAGACGCTGGCGGCGATGGAGCTTTACAAGGACATGCCGCTGGTCGTGATCACTCCCACTTCGTCGGAGCAGAGCCTGACCGAACGGGGGTACACCAATTTCTTCCGCGTCAACGCCAACGACACGGTCCAGGCAGCGGTGGATGCCCACTTCCTGGCAGAAAAATTGGGCGCCAGGTGGGTGGCGGTCATCTTCAACAACACCGAGTACGGCCGCGGACTGGCTGCCTTGTTGGTCAAAGAGCTCCAGCAACGGGGGGGCGAGACAGTGCTCCAGTTGGAAGTGGAAGAAGGCCAGAGCCGTTACGAGCGTGAGGTACCTCAGATCAAGGAGGCTCAACCCGACGCTGTGTTCTACGCAGGCTACGAGATCGAGACGCCCTACCTGCGGGCCGCGTTGGTGGAGGCGGGCGTAAGCGTGCCGATGCTCGCCAGCGACGGGGCCTTCCTGGGCGCGACGATAGACGAGGCAGCCGGCGCGGCCGAGGGGCTATACGTCAGCGCCTTCGCCCCCAGCCCGCGCAACGTGGCGGACGCGCGCTGGCTCGAAGCGTACCAGGCGGTGGAGTACCGCAATCCCGATACCTATTCCGTCAACGGCTACGTGGCCATGCAGGTGCTGGCCGACGGCGTGCGCCAGGCCGGCTCGCTGGATGCCCGCGCCGTTGCCGACGCGCTGCGCCAGAACGGCCACAAGACGCTGCTGAACGAGCTGCGCTACCAGCCCAACGGTGACCTGGCGGATGCACAGATCTGGATCTATCAGGTCGTGAACGGAGAGTTTCAACAGGTCGAGGAGTAACGGAACACGGATTACGGGACAGCAACGGATTCAGGAGCAACCACCATGGCAAAGTTCAAGTACTTGACTCCAGAATGGGCCCAGGAGGCCGCCCGGCGCCTCAAGGAGCAACTTACCCCGGAGAAAATGAAGCACATCACCTCGTCCATGTTGACAGTATATATCCATTGCCCGGACGGGGTAGACCGGGCAGTCTATTACAGCGTTACCGATGGCGTCGTAGACGGTGTTTCGCTCAGTGAAGGGGAATTGCCTGAAGCCGAGTTCACCATCAGCGGGGATTACGAGACGTTCGCCAGGATCTCCCAGGCAGAGCTCAAAGCCAGGTCTGCACTGATGTCCGGCAAGCTGACGTTGAAGGGGAACCTGGTCAAAGCGTTGCGGCTGGCCCCAGTCGTGGACCGGCTGAACGAAGTGCTGGCCACCATACCCACAGAATATTGAGTCCACCCTCCCGCAGAGTTCGTAATCTGCGGGAGGGTAACGAGGAGCGAACCATGGCGAAGACGGTCACCGCTCACGCAGATCCATATTTCATTGACTTTCCCAAGAGGATCAAGGACGTCCAGGCCCACATGGGCGAACGCGGCATTGACGTGTATCTCGGGTCGCGCTTGCGCACCCTGTCCTGGACGCTGGATGCTTTTCTGCCGTGGCGCTCTTACGTCGTCATTCCGCCGGAGGGGTTGCCCACGGCCGTCACGTTCGTCATTGACGCGACCAGAGTCGCCGACGATTCATGGCTGGACGAGGAACACGTCCTGGGGTACGGCCCCATGGGCGGACAGGACCAGATCGCAGTGTTATCCAACCTGATCCAACCGCACCTCAAGCACGGCAAAGGGGTCGTGGGGATCGAGAGCGGCATGGCCACGTATCTCCCCGAAGGGAACCTCACGCAATACGAATACGAGCGCCTGACGGCTGCCCTCCCCGACGCCAGGTTCGTCAACGCCCACGACGTCGTGGACCGGCTATCGCTGATCAAAGATCAGGGCACGGTCAACCGCTTCCGAGAAGCCTCCAGGATCGTGGATATCGGGCACCAGGCAGTCTACCAGGCCATCAAAGATGGCGGCTATGTGGGGATGACGGAGACGGAAATCGCGGGCCTGGCCGCCCACGCCATGAGGCAAGCGGGCAGCGAGTGGGAATGGTCTTTCACGGGCGGAAACGAAATCGCCTCCGGCTATCGCACTGGATTGGCGGCGGGGGCGTGCACACCGGCATCGAGACGGGCTTTACAGGCGGGCGAACCGCTGATGGTGGACCTTCACGCCATGTTCAAGCTCGGATTGGGCGACCACGCGCACAACTACCTGCTGGGACCGGCGACCTCACGCCAGAGGTGGCACGCCCAGAACTTTGTCGCGCTGGTAAAGCAGGCTTTGAAGACGTATCGAGCGGGCATAAGCCCCTCGGAGCTGGCGGACGAGATGTCGGATTTTTGTGAAGAAGGCGAATTTACTGAGTACGTGGTGCCCGGCTTCGAGCACGGGATCGGCATGATGGGCGATGAATGGCGCATCGGTCTCAACGATGGCCCGTTTCCGTACTGGACCAATCCCGATCACGTGTACCAGGCCGGGGAGATGCTGATCTGCGCCATCCAATACGCCTGCCCCGAAGAAGCCATCGGCTTCCGCTACGAGAACCCGATCCTCATCACCGAAGCCGGCTGTGAGGCGCTGTCCAAGTTCCCCCTCGCCATCGAAGAAATCTAACGCTCCCTCCCCTTCTTAGGGGGAGGGCTGAGGTGAGGGTAGAAGCTACAACAGCAGGAGTTTCCTCTCCTCCTGCCCCTCCCTCTCTTCAATGCTCCCAGCCCCCGTCCTCAAGAGCGTTGTAGGTAGGGACTCCAGTCCCCTGAGATCAGGCTGGTCTCCCGGACTTTGGGTGGTTGACTTCAGAAGGCATCTGCTCTATAATTATTATAAGATGCAGGATAGGATGGGGCAGGGAAAGTAGCGGTACTGACCATTCTGCCAGTTTTCACGTAAGAGATGATGAGTGGGCAAAATTCCTGTATTGTATTGAGGCATTTCAGGTAAGAACGATTTGAGGCCGATGACATAAATTGCTGTGGCAAGAAATGGCATCTACTTGAACCAACATGGCGGTCTCGACTTGGATTATCACACTATAACCCTTGGCTCTGGTGGCAATGGCCATCATAGTCCTGACGGTGCTATTGAAGGTGTGAGCACGACAGGCTTGAATAATATGCATCTTGCCAGTATAAAACGCAAGGTCTTAACCGTGTTGCCATACACTGAATTTGCTTGAAAGGGTAATGAGAAAGCATGCCTTGTATCAGTCAGTTCTTCGGCATTGCGATTTACATGTACTACAACGATCACCTGCCGCCCCACTTTCATGTGGAGTACAGTGGCAGTGAAGCCATGTACGAAATCGAGACCCTGCGTGTCTATAGAGGCAAACTTCCGCGCCGTGCCCACAATATGGTCATCGAATGGGCTGACCTTCATCGCTTCGAATTGATGGAGAACTGGGTAAAAGCACGGCTGGGTCAATCTCTGATGGAAATTGAATCGCTTGAGTGAAGAAGGGAGTATGATGGAGCTAGAGAGGCTTGTCCGTGTTAAATCTGTGGAAGTAATGGGAGGCTTCTGGGTACGATTGGAGTTCACCGATGGCACGCGAAAGGAGATTGACCTGGAGCCTTACTTGCATGGCCCGATCTTCGAGCCGATACGGGATGATCCACTCGTGTTCAGGTCAGTTAAAGTTGACAGCCGTATGGGGACGCTCATCTGGGACAATGGTGCAGACATAGACCCAGATGTGCTTTACTACGGTCTAAAGCCAGCCTGGATGGAGATAGGGCAAGAGGTAGCCTTACAGACAACGATGGCTTAGCCACTACAATCTCCATGTCTTCTTGTCACCTTATCATCTTGCTTCCCCTCTTTGAAATGCCATTTCGCCAGAATGATCACGCCCAGGGTGATGACAAGTGGTACCCCAATCAGAACGGCAAAATGGTAGCCCTGGACAGGCAATCCCCCCAGGAACTCTATCTCTGTTGGCGGGAATTGCATTACTGAGAGGATATCGGAATAGCTGGACTTGAAAAGTGTCAGAGACGAAGAGAGCGCCATCAAGGCAAAGTAAACCAAAGAACCCCACCATGCCCAGCTTCGTCGTCTTATTGTCCCCCAGGCCAGACACACCAGACACGCTATCGAGAGATCAAGAAGGATGATGCCCTGGATGCCAGACAGAAAGCGGCCGAAGAGCGGAAACACGCCGTTGAAAAGGATGGGAATATGTAGCATAATGATGTAGAATAGGTCCATAGAGCCCAGCACAAGCACTGGCATAGGCAGTTTCTCGATCCAATATGAGCCGGGGTCTTTGGTCTCAAAGGTCAATCTGACGTCCCGGCTTTGGTAGAAACGAATCAGCACTGCCGGAACTACCAGGTAAGACAAAGTCAACACGACAATCGCAATCACGCCAGCGGCCAAAGAGAGGTCTTTGCTCGCAGCTAGCACGAAGAAGAGCACAATCGTCAAAGGTGCACCGACGACGAGCCAGGCCCACAGCAAGGTCAAGGAAAGTGTCCTGGCCCAACGACGTGTTTTCAGGTGCCCGTAACCGAGAGGAACAAGCAGTAGCGCGATCAGGTAATACCCAATGATCTGAGAAGCGATGTTGCCGAACATGAAGGAACCAAAACCAAAGCCCTCGTAATGGAAGCGACCACCTTCGGAGAAGAGGTAGAAGCAGTACATCTCGACTGGCCCCAGGAAAGCAACCGGGACACCGACCAGCAATAGCAAGACTCCGATGACAGAAAGAGCAAGAGTGCGGTCTTTGTGATCCATTACGGGCTGCCTAAACGCTCAATTGGCGTTCTCAAGCCATGAACTTCCGCCCTTCGTCCAGCATGGCCAGATAATTGTCTACAGGGATGTAGTTCGCGACGCTGTTGCCGGTGCCCAGGCAGTAGCCGCCTCCTGGCATACACTTCTCGAGTGTCTCGCGCACGCGCTGGCGCACCTGCTCCTCGCTCGCGCGGCACAGGAAATCCACGTCAATCCCGCCCAGGAGCGCGATACGGTCTCCGTACTGCTCCTTGGCCAAAACGACGCTTTCGATCGTGTCCTCAAATGAATGTTTGGCATCTATGCCGACGTCCTCAATCAGGTTCTCCATGATCGTGCTGAGGTTCCCACAGGAGTGCAGCAGGTACGGCCGGCCAGCCTCGTGCGACATGTGAGCCATCAGTTTGTGTCCCGGCAGCACGAACTCGCGCAAGTCCTGCGGGCTGATCAGTGGTCCCGAGCGAAACCCCATGTCGTCGCTGCCCCAGATCAGCCTGACCCGCTCGAATTCCAGTAGCCGCCTTACGACGACCCGGTATATCTCGATCAGGCGCTCGCTGATCGCGGCGACCAGGTCCCGCTGGTCGTACAGCGCATAGCACAACGTCTCGTAGCCCATCAGCCACGTCACGTATTCGGCAAAGTGGGCAAACCCTCCGCTCCCGACGATGCACATGTCCTCAGGCAGGTGGGCCTCGTACCATTCCAACGAGCGCGTGGACGCCGATGCGGGATCGGGCCAGGGATACGCCTCGAACTCCTCCCAGTTGGTGATCGGGCCTGTGTGCTCTTCCATGTAACTCCGCCCGCCCTGGCGCGACAGGCCGGCCGTGTCCTCGATCGCGGTACGATTGAGCGGCATGTCCAGCCCATCCAGGCTACAGCGCACGGTATCGTAGCCCAGGAAGCGCTGCAGGATCACCTGGCGCTTGAGCTCGAAGAACGGATCGCGCGAGTCCAGGCCCTCCAGGAGGCCGAACCGCTCACATAAGGCGTCTTGAACCTCCCCGTCCAGGAACAGTTCGATAAAGTACACCCGGTCTGGCGTCCCCCGGCGCTCGATGCAGCGCACCAACCCCTCCCAATCGGGCGTAACGTCAATGGAAAATGGACTTTTCATGGACATACGTCTCCTGTGGTGAACAGCCCGAACAAGTTCGGGAGTCCGGACACTCCATCCAAGTCTCCGGACTTCTCAACTTGTTGAGGGCCAAGCGCCGTGAATAGCCCGAACAAGTTCGGGAGTCCGGACACTCCATCCAAGTCTCCGGACTTCTCAACTTGTTGAGGGCCAAGCGCTGTGAACAGCCCGAACAAGTTCGGGAGCCCGAACAAGTTCGGGAGTCCGGACACTCCGTCCGGGCCTCCGGACTCCTCAACTTGTTGAGATATTTACGCTCCGGCCGAACTCCCGCGCCAACTGCTCCACGCTCAGGTGAATCATCGTTGGCCGCCCGTGGGGACAGGTGCGTGGGCTGGCACAGCGCTCCAGTGCCCGCACCAACTCCTCCATCTCCGCCTGTGCCAGCACCTGGCCGGCTTTGACCGCGGCCCGCTTGCAGACCCAGGCTGCTACGGTCTCGACGATCGTACCTCCCAATGGCGCATCGCTCGCTTCCAGCGCTGCCGCCACGTCCTCCAGCACCTGGCGCGGGTCCATCTGCGCGACGATGGCCGGGAGTGCCCGCACCAGCACTGTCGCCCCACCGAAAGGCGCCACCTGGAAACCCAGGCCGCTCAGCACCTCCCGGTATTCCTCCACCAGGCTCGCCGATTCGGGCGCCAGTTCCACCGGCCGCGGGTCCAGCAGCACCTGCGACGCCACCGCCGCCCGCTCACGCTCGGCCAGCAACTGCTCGAACAGCACCCGCTCGTGCGCGGCGTGCTGGTCAATCAGGTACATCCCCTCCGGCCCTTCGGCCACGATGTATGTCGCGCCCAATTGCCCAACCACCCGCAACGGCGGCAGCCTGCCGGCGGGGGGCGCCAGTGCACGCCCAGGTGTTTCCACGAGGTCCAACCTCTCCGCTTCCAGGCGCAACTGCTCGGGGGCCGGTTGGGGTTGCAAGTGGGTCAGCCGCTCACGGTGCTCCTCCCTCCATTGGGGGGAGGGAACAGGCCAGGCGGCCGGTGTATGGACAGCGACAGGCACCGGGGAGCGCTCGAGCAGCGTGCGGCGCACGGCCTTCTGTACCGCCCGGAAGACCGCGTCTCCGTCGCGGAAACGCACCTCTGACTTGGCAGGGTGCACGTTCACGTCCACCTCCTCCGGCGGGAGGTGCACCATCGCCACCGCCAACGGATAGCGCCCGTTGGGTAGAAGCGTATGGTAGGCCTGGATGATGGCGTAGGTCAGGCGCACGTCCTGCACCCACCGCCCGTTGACGAAGAGCGTGATAAAGCCCCGGTTGGCCCGATGCAGCGAGGGCGGGCTGACAAAGCCGGTAACTTGGAGAATGGAGAATGGAGAATGGCGAATGGCGAATGGCGAATGGAGAATGGAGATTGGAGATTTGCTGATTTGCTGATTTGCCGATTTGCTGATTTGCGATTGGAGTGGGTCGTCGGGGAGGATTTCGAGCAGCGCCGCGCCGACCTCTAGCCCGTAGACCGCGATCAGCACGTCGCGCAGGCGGTCGTGGCCGGGGGACTGGAAGACGGTTCGCCCGTCATGCGCCAGCGTGAAGCGCAGCGCCGGGTAGGCCATCGCGTAGCGGGTGAGCCAGGCGTCCACGTGCCTTCGCTCGGTTTGCTCGGAGCGCAGGAACTTGCGGCGGGCCGGGACGTTGAAGAATAGCTCTTCTACCGTCACTGCCGTCCCCGGTGGTCGCCCGCTCTCCTGGCGGGTCACGACCTGGCCTCCTTCGAGCCGCACGAGCGTCCCTACTGGCTCAGCGGCCGCCCGCGTCACGAAGGTCACCTGGCTGACGGCGGCGATGGAGGCCAGCGCCTCGCCCCGAAAGCCCAACGTGGTGATGCGCGCCAGGTCATCCGCGGTGGCCAGTTTGCTGGTCGAGTGGCGTCGAAAGGCCAGTTCCACCTCGGCGGCGGGCACGCCGCAGCCGTCGTCGGTCACGCGGAGAAAGCGCTTGCCGCCAGCGCGCGTCTCGACCCGGATGTCACGCGCGCCAGCGTCTATGCTATTTTCGACCAACTCCTTGACCACCGACGAAGGGCGCTCGACGACTTCGCCGGCGGCGATTTGGGAGGCAACGTCTTCTGGCAACACGTGAATGGGCATGGACGACCCTCTGCCCTCATTTTATCACACAACTTTCCTCAGGCAAGGGGAACAGATTGTGGAACGCAGATTTTCGCAGATGCACGCAGATAAAAAAGTTCAGCGTGAATCTGCGTTGATCTGCGTCCGGGCAGATTTGACATTTCATGCCCTATGCGGTAGCATGACAGCGGTCGTGCTAGACGGGGAGCTGGCGGTGCCCTGTACCCGCAATCCGCCATAGCGGGGTCGAACGCCCTTTTGAGGGTCGAGTCGTTCGAGACTGCCGTGATCAAGTAGCGTTGAAGGCCGGGTCCTGCGCGGCAGGAGCCTTCGAACCCCGTCAGGTCCGGGAGGAAGCAGCGGTAAGGAGTCTCTCCTGGGCGCCGCAGGGGTGCCTGGTCGGAGCCGGCTGATCCCGGTAAGCCGGGTGACGCGATTCGACGGGGGTGCACGACCGCTCGCCAAAGGAGGCGGCGGCGATTCCGTCGCCTCCCTTGACCCATATTGTATGGAGACTATAGCGACTCTCTCATTTGATTCCCCCCGTTTGCGCCTGACACGGGGACTCACGGGTTTCATCGCGCTGGCGTTTATCGCCAGTGCACTGGGGGCGGGTTACCAGATGACGCTGACGCCGGTCACGCTGGTGGTAGACGGCCACGTACAGCGGCTGCGTACCCACCAGGACACCGTCGCCGCGCTGCTGATGGACGCCGGCCTCACGCTTTACCCCGAGGACACCGTCACGCCTGCGCTGGACACGCCGCTTGAGCCGGGGTTGACTGTGGAGGTGCAGGAGGCTCACCCTGTGACCGTCAGTGCCGACGGGCATACCGTCACGCTCCGTACCCACGCCACGTCGGTCGAGGCCGTGTTGGAAGAGGTGAGGGTGTCACTTGGGCCTTACGACGAGGTAGAGGTCGAGGGAGAACTGCTGCCCACCAGCCATGCGGTGGCAAGTTCCGCCGCAGCCAGCCCTCAACCTGTCCGCATCACCGTCCGCCGTGCTGTTCCCTTCACGTTACACGAGAACGGCCAGGCGACGACGCTGTACACTACCGCTCCCACCGTTGGGGAGGCCCTGCGGCGGATTGGGCTGACGCTCTACCTGGCCGACGGCGTCCAACCGGGGCTGGGCGAGCGGATCCGTGCCGGGCTGCACGTCACCGTTGACCGTTCCGCACCCGTGACGGTGCAGGTGGATGGGCGGACGCTGCGCACTCGCACGCATCGCGAGCGTGTGGGCGAGGTGCTGGCCGACCTGGGTATCGTGCTCACGGGCGAAGACTAT
>Ga0172363_10003804_pt1 | contig 12236 bp, 8 predicted proteins | sample LakKivs2_kivu2a2_FD_114541 | JGI IMG/M metagenome (GOLD analysis project Ga0172363, IMG submission 114541) | Sediment microbial communities from Lake Kivu, Rwanda - Sediment s2_kivu2a2 | ecosystem: Environmental > Aquatic > Freshwater > Lake > Sediment | place: Rwanda: Western Province, Lake... | reverse complement strand
CGCACCGCCTGCGTGTTGCTGGCCGTCGGCTGGAGCATGCCGTAGGTCCGGGCCACGTTCATCCGCAGGTCCTCGATGACCGGGAACGTCACCTCCACGTTCTCCATGCCCTTGAACTTGATCCTGTCCTTGATCGTCCGCAGCCAGGCGATGTGACTGTACGTGCTGTCGATGGACAGCCCGATCAACTCGCAGTTGAGCGACTTGAACTGCGGCATCATCGTGGCGAATGTCATGAATTCCGTCGTACAGACGGGCGTGAAATCCGCGGGATGGCTGAAAAGAATGACCCACTTGCCCCGGTAGTCCTGGGGGAAATTGACGGGGCCCTGAGTCGTCTGGGCCGTAAACGCCGGGGCTTCCTCGCCGAGGAGCGGAATCATCGTCCTGTCCGTACCTTGGCCCACCGGCGCCGCAGTGGTGGACGAATCCGGCCGATTCGCGCCCGCGAGAAATCCCAGACACAACACCGCCGCAATGACGCCCGCGACGGCCCACGACGATCTCTTTGATCCCTGCATGGCCATGTGATTCCTCCTCAAAGCAAGCCCGTGAAATCCCTTTGCGTCCGTCAGAGAGCGTCTACGCATCATCCGAAGACCGGTTCTGGAATTCCTCGAACTGCGTGCGGAGGCGGGGCAGAGCGTAGGGGTACTCTCTCTGGATGAACTGGATGAGCTTTTCGCGGACATGGCAGCGGAGATCCCAGGCAGTCCCGGCGTCCGGGGCACTCATCAGGGCGCGCAGCTCGACCGTCCGGTCGGAAGCGTTCGTAACCTGAAGCTGGCCCACTTTGCGGTCCCAGAGGGCGGTGCCCTCCAACACCCGTTTGAGCTCGGCCCGGACAGCGTCGATGGGCACGGTATAGTCCACGTACAGGAAGACCGTGCCGAGCAGGTCCGCCGTGACGCGGGTCCAGTTCTGGAACGGATGCTCCACGAAGTACGTGATGGGCACGATGAGCCGGCGGAGGTCCCAGATCTTCACGACCACGTACGTCAGTGTGATCTCCTCGATCCGGCCCCACTCGCCCTCCACGATCACCACGTCATCGATCCGCAGCGGCTGCGTAAAGGCGATCTGCAGCCCGGCGATGAGGTTTCCCAAGGTCTTCTGTGCGGCGAAGCCCAGAACGATCCCCGCGATGCCCGCCGAGGCCAACATGGCCGTGCCCAGTTGGCGGACCCGGTCGAACGTCATCAGAACCGTGGCCAGCGCCACCGTGATGATCGCCGCGACGGCGATGCGACGCAGCACGCCGATCTGCGTGGCGATGGTCCGCGCCCGCAGATTGTCCGCCGCGCTCACCTGATAGTTGAGAAGAATGATCTCGCCCAGGACATAGGCGGCCCTGATCAGCAGCCAGGCGACGACCACGATCAGGAGAATGCCGAAGATGTGCCGCGCGAGGTTGTCCAAGCCCGCGGGAATGTTGATCGGCTCGGCGGCCAGGTGCAGGGCCGTAACGATCAGCACCCATCGCAACGGCCGTCGCAGATAGCGGATCAGCAGGTCATCCACCCGGGAGGTGGTCCGTCCCGCCAGAGTAACGAGCACGCGGACCAGCACGGCGTGAACGACGATGGCGGCCCCGGCCGCGACCAGAAGGACCGCCAGAGACACGATCCATTGCCCTCCGTCGCCCAGAATCTCCCACATCCGCTCACCCCCTTCGGCACTCTCGTGCCGTGATATCGCCCCCATGGAAGTCCCGCCGCGGCGTGATCCGGATCTGGGTTGCCACCGAATTCGGTGCTACAGCTCTTCGTTGGGCTCGCCTTCGGTGATCCGATCCCCCGGCGCGACTGTGTTGGGCTCGGCCAGCTGCGCCTTCAGTTGCTCGATTTCCTTCTGCTGCGCGTCCACCAGGGCGGTCAACTCGGCAATTTGCTTCTGGAGGGACGCGACGGTGTTCACTTGGCCGCTGGACTGGGTGGTCAGCGCCTCCTGCGCCTGTTGCGCGACCCCCATCGCCTGATCCCGTTCCTTCTGGGCACGGTCGATCCGTTCCTGGAGCTCATCGCGGCTCTGTTGAACCACCTTGAGCTCGGCCCGGACGTCGGCGATCTCCTTCTGCGCCAATCCCAGGCTGTGCTTGAGCTGCTGGATGGTGACCTTCGCCTCTTTGGCCTCCTGCTGCGCCTGCGTCAGGGCCTTGCCTTTACAGCCTGTCAACAGGACGAGCACGCCCAGGACCACCAACGGGGGGCCAAGGACAGCAGAGCATTGCGACTTCCGTCTTCGACCTTCGATCAACCGTCCTCGGCCACCCGTCATTCCACTCATTCAGGCTCTCCTGCAAGCACCGGCTCAAAGATCTGGCTCCATCGTCGGTGGGGTCTGCTTTCCCACCGGCGCTTATGATAGACGTAACTGGCAATCAGGGGCAACACTGAGGTCGCCTCGGCGAAGACCATCTGCTCATACGTGGTATCGACTTTGCCCCAGGAGGACGCCTCCTTCAGCGTCGAGCTGGAGCAGGCGCCGTCGCGGACATCGGCCACGGTGATCTGCACGGCGTACTTGTGCACCTCCACCTCGTGACCGAGAACCTCCGCGCAGACCACCGTGTCCTGGGCGAAGTTCTTGGGCACGCCGCCGCCGATCATGAACAGGCCCGAGGCGGGCGACCGCAGCTTGATCTCCGTCAGCTCGCGGAAGTCCTTCACCGAGTCGATCGAGACGTGGCTGTCCGGGTTCTGCACCTGGTGCTTGACCAGCCCGAAGCCGGCGCTGGAATCGGAGAACGCCGGGCAGAAGATCGGCACATCCCGCTCGTAAGCCACGCGGACCAGCGAATCTTCCTTCTTCCCGTGCGTCATCAGGTACCTGCCCATCTCCCGGATGAACTCCCGGGAGGAGTACGGCCGGCGTTCCAGCCCGTCGGCAATCTCCTTGATCGTATTGTCGCACGCCTGGAGCTGCTCTTCATCGATGTAGGTGTCGTAGATCCTGTCGATGTAGAGCTCTCTGAGCTTCTTATCGTCCGCTACGGAGCTTCCTCTGTAGTGGCGAAAGCCCAGGGCCTCGAAAAAGTCCATGTCCACGATGGTCGCCCCCGTGGCCACGATGGCGTCCACCATGTTGTGGCGGACCATGTCGACATAGATCTGCATGCAGCCGCCGGCGCTGGTGCTGCCGGCGATGCACAGGATGATCGTGCAGTCCTTGTCCTCAAGCATCCGGTTGAGGATGTCCGCCGCCCGGGCGGTATCCCGGGCCGTAAACGACATGCTGCGCATCGAATCGACGATCGGCGTCGCATCGAACGCCTTCACATCGACATGCCGAATCGGTTCTCGTAGAAGGTCTTTCTTATTCATGGTCGCTGCCTCGCACGGCCCCCCCGCGAGACTTACGCCGTGGGGGAACCAAATCTGTAGGTGAGTATCTTGAATATCAGTTTCGCCGCCAGGAATTCGGAGGCCCACTGGTTCTCGACCGGGCACATCTCGACCACATCGAATCCCACGACCTTCCTCCGGCGGCACACCGCTCTCATCAGGGCCAGCACGTCGTACCAGAGCAGTCCGCCGGGTTCCGGCGTCCCCGTCGACGGCATGATCGATGGATCGAATACATCCAGGTCGATCGTGATGTACACCGGGTCCGTCAGCTTCTCCACAACGTCGTCGATCCAGGAGGTGCCGCGATAAATGTTCTCCGCAAAAAAGACCCGGCTCCGATCCAGCGCCGGCTTCTCGGAGACGTCCATGCTTCGGATGCCCACCTGGACGATCGGGCAGAGTTCCCGCGCGCGGGCCATCACGCAGGCGTGGTTATACCGGGATCCCTCATATTCACCTCTCGTGTCGGCGTGGGCGTCGAGCTGCAGGACGCTCAGGCCCGGGAACTGGCCGGCATGCGCCTGGATCGCCCCGATGCTCACCGAATGCTCCCCTCCTACCAGGACGACAAACTTGTTGTTTGCCAAATGGCCGGCCACCTTCCCGCGGACGGCCTCGACCATCTTCTCCGGCAGAAGATCGCCCTGTACGGCGGGCTCATCCGTAGAAATCCCGTGCAGGTGGACCTGCGAATCGGTCTCGATATCGTACAGCTCCACGGCGGCCGAGGCCCGGATGATCGCCTCCGGCCCCTTGTCGGCCCCCTTCATCCACGTGCTCGTCAGATCGTACGGCACGGGAACGATCACGATCCGGGAATTGGCCGGCTGGCTGTGCTCGGCCGGCAAACCACCGAAGTTGTTGACGATCTCAGTCATGACATCAGCTCCAATAGGAAGACAGGCCCATACCCTGCGGGCATGGCCGATACGCGGGAATCGGTATACGTGTGCGTGTCGAGACCGGCGTTTCCGCCGGCCCGGTCGATGGATGACCTATTGCTGCGGCGACGGCTCCGAGTTCTCTTCGAACAGGAACATGGCGATGGCCACGGTCGTCGTCCAGAGGTCTTTCTGCCCCTTCGCGGTCTGCGTGATGTTCGAGGTGCGGATGATCAGCCCGCTGGACCGGTAGACCTGCTCCTTCTCCGACCAGGCCTTGTTCGGGTCCACTTCCAGGCCGAGCGTCGTCCCGAGCATCCCGGCGGCAAGGTCTTCGGATAAATCAGACGCTTCCTTCTCATTCATCCCGTGGCCATGCACTTCGCTGAGATAGCCCCACTTGCTTTCGTCCTTCGGGACCGCGATCCCCACGGAGGAGGCGACCAGACGGCCGTGCTCATCCGTATCCGCCCGCGCCATGACGCAGTAGCAGATCCCGCCGGGGGTCAGTTGCTTGAGCCCCTTTTCCCGGCTGATGATCTTGCATCGGGGCGGCAGGATGGACGAAACCTGGACCAGGTTCTGCTGAGCCACACCGGCCTTGCGCAACGCTTCCTCGAAGCTCTTGAGCTGGTACTTGTGCCGACCGACGCCCTTGGTCAGAAAAACCCTCGTGGGAACCAGGTTCTTCATTTTCACCTCCCGCAATCTGCCCTGAGACTTCAACGCGATCCTGCCGGACCCAGTTCAGCCTGCGAATTATAGACCGTGACTTCGCGTTGGCAACGAAAATATTCAAAAGACCACATATGGTCCGGCCTTCTGGAGCCGTTCTCCGACGCGCCCGATCTGAGCGAGACCTCGCACCCGCTGCGTCCGGCGAAGCTGGAGAATACGATTCACGGTCACCGGACCGAGCCCTGGCACTCTCAATAGTGCCCGTCGGGAGGCCCGGTTCACATCGACCGGAAAGAATTCCGGATGACGGGCGGCCCAGGCCTCTTTCGGATCGACTTCCAGCGAGAGGTAGCCCCGCTCGTCGCAAAGAACGTCGGCATCCGTGAAGCCATATTTCCGCATGAGGAAATCCACCTGGTACAGGCGGTGCTCCCGCAGGAAGGGCGTGGCAAGGGCGTCCCGCCCTTGTGCCTCGCGGGCATCTTGCCCGCGACTGTTCGTGGCATCGGCATCCTGCCGATGATGCACGGGCTGGAAGGGGACCCCCAACGCGGAATCATGCATTGGAGACCCCAAGCCCATGCCGTTCTGGACAGCATCCTGTTCGCCCGATAACGACGGGTCTCCCAACCCTTTCTGATAGGCGCTGAAGTAGATGCGGTGCATTCGCAGGCGGTCGTAGAGGCCCCACATGTACTTGATGATCTCCGCGTCCGACTCGCCGGCAGGCCCGACGACGAACTGGGTCGTCTGCTTGACCCGCGCAAACCGCGCGCCTTTGGCCGTCAGTTGGCTGATGTGCTTGATCGGTGCGATGATGTCCCGCAGGTAATCCTTGCGGCTGGAAAGCTTCGCCAGATGCCCGGCGCCCGGCGTCTCGATGTTGAGCGACACCGCACTGGCGAGCGAGACCGCCTCGTCGATGGCGGCCTCGCCGGCGCCGGGGATGATCTTGAGATGGATGTAACCTTTGAATTCGTGCCGCTGACGCAGCAGGCGGGCGGTCGCGTTGAGGCGCTCCATCGTCGCGTCGGGCGTGCCCACAACGCCGGAGGTGAGGAACAGGCCGAAGACCTCCCGCCGATTGAAGTAATCCAGGAATACCCGGACGGTCTCCTCCGGGCTCAAGGTACACCGCCGGATGTCGTGCTCCTCGCGCAGAGGGCAGTATTTGCAGTCGTTGGTGCAGACATTGGAAATGAGCGTCTTGAGCAGAACGCTCGTGCCGCCGTTGGGCAGCGTCACGGGATAGATCCACCGTCCGTCCCCGCCCCGCCGGCGGCCCTCGTCCGCGCGCGTGCCGCAGGCGCAGGCCAAGTCGTACCTGGCGTCGTCGCTGAGGATTTCCAGCTTCCGCTGCGTATCCGGCTTGGAGATCACCCCAACCATCGTCGTTCGAATCCCTTCCCCTGAGACCGCCGCGTTCTCACATTTGTACGTGGCACCATGCCATGTTCCGATTGATTCTAACACCACAAGGGTGCGACAAGGAAGCGGAAAGTGGAATTCGACGCGCGAAACCGCCGGAGAATTCTGAATAGCCCGGCCTGCTCAACCGCGACCGTCCTCGTTGGGCGTCCCGGGTCCGCGGCCCGGCCCGGGCAGCGTGGGCGACGACGCCCGAAACGCAACTCGCGCCATGTAGGCGAGGAGAATGGTGACCACCACCGTCACCACCAGGCCGATCCAGAAGAGCACCTGCTGGGTAGGCGTGGTCTGAACCTCTCCGCGGGCATAGGCGGCCACCTCGGTCAGGGAGCGCAGGCCCGCCCCGAAGTACACGTACAGAACCATCCCGGGCGTCACCCCGATCACGGTGCCCAGGACGTACTTCCAGAACGGGACTTTCGTCAGGCCCAGCACGTAGTTCACGATGACGAAGGGGGCGATCGGACTCAGACGGGTGAGCACGACGACCTTGAGCCCGTGCTCGTCCAGGGCATCATCCAGCGAGATGAATCGCGGACTGCGGGCCACGCGTTGAGCCACCCAGCCGCGTGCGACGGCGCGGGCGATCCAGAAGGCCGCGCAGGCCCCTACGCTGCCGCCGACCGTCGCGGTAATGCTGCCCTCGAACACACCGAAGAGAAAGCCCGCCGCGAGTGTCGGGAGCGACGCGGGGATCAGGAGCACGCACGAAACGATGTAGAAGACCGCCAGCGCCACGGGCCCCCAACGTCCGAGACTTCCGATGTACTCGAACAATCGCATGAGCCAGGGGACGGCGGGGAGCGTGGCCGCCGCCACAACCAGGCCGGCGACAACCACCACCAGGATGATCAGCCGAACTCTTTTGACCACCATTTACGATTCGCGAGAGCCGATTTACTATGGGCGTTGGACAGGCCATAGATCGTAAATGGTCCGCGGTGAATTGTAAATCGTCCAATGGAGTACGACGGAACGAACCCGCGTCCCCTGCCGTCGGTCCAACCACCACATCTTCTGTGATGAGCTGCCGCGGGGGCATGACCGGGCAGCTCCGGAGGGACGCGGACAGAGTCGTCTGTCAGTCACTCGTTCTCATACCAGGCGATCATGCCGTCTTCCGACGAGGCGGAGAGAACGTCCAAGTCCCCGTCGCCATCGAGGTCCGCCGCGTAGACGGAGTTCGCCCCGTCGGCTTCCGTGCTGATTACCTGCTGAGGGCCGAATCGACCTGAACCGTCGTTGGCATACCAGGCGATCTTCGAACCGTCCCACGAATCCGGCGTCCAAACACCAGCAGAAGCCGACAGGACATCCAGATCCCCATCGCCGTCAAGGTCCGCCGCGTACACGCAGTCTGCCCCCTCGGCCTCTGTCGTGATCACCTGCTCGGGGCCGAACCGGCCCGAGCCATCGTTCGCATACCAGGCGACCCTGCCGTCGTACCAAGGATGACCGGAGGACGAGACCGAGAGGACATCCACGTCACCATCGCCGTCAAGGTCCGCCGCATACACGTCTCCGGCGGGCATCGCGGGGATCACCTGCCTGGGTCCAAAATGGCCGCCTCCGTCGTTCGCGTACCAGATGATGTCATTGTGGTAGACGTAGGCCGACAGCACGTCGATATCTCCATCACCATCCAGGTCCGCCGCATACACCAAGTGGACCCCGTTGGGGTCGGTCGCGATCACCTGCTGAGCGCCGAATCGGCCCGATCCATCGTTGGCGTACCAGGCAATCCTGCCGTCATAAAAAGAGGCGGAAAGTACGTCCAGGTCCCGATCCCCATCCAAATCGGCCGCATATAGACGTTGTACCCCGTCGGCCTCCGTGGAGATCATCTGCAACGGCCCGAGCCGGCCCGTTCCATCGTTCGCATACCACGCAATCCTGCCGGGACACACATACGGGTCCTCATTCGGATCGTAAGAACACCATGCCGACAAGACGTCCGAATCGCCATCCCCATCGAGATCCGCGACGTACATCCATGGCGGCCAGCCGGCCCCTGTGGCGATCACTTGCGCGCCGCCGAATTGGCCTGATCCATCGTTCGGATACCAGGCGATCGTGCCGGAATACGAATCGTCGTCTGGATCGCGGGCGGAAGCTGTCGACAGCACGTCAACATCTCCATCGCCGTCCAAGTCCGCGGCCGACGCGGCGTTCGCCCCGGTAGCCTCCAACGTGATCACGCGCTGGGCGTTGAACCAGCCCGATCCGTCGTTCTCGTACCAGACCAGCGCGCCGGAAAGAAGCGCAAGGACGTCCAGGTCCCCATCGCCATCCAGGTCTGACGCGTGCACCAGTGATGTATCATCAGTCCCCGTGGTGATGACTCGGTCGGGACCGAACCGGCCCGCGCCGTCGTTGGCACGCCAGACAATCTTGCCGGCGTCCGACTGCCCGGTCCAATAGAAAGAGGAGTAGAGGACGTCCAGGTCCCCGTCGCCGTCCACGTCCGCCGCGCAGGGCCACTCGCCATACCCCTCGGTGGAAACCACGGTTTGGGGACCGAACCGGCCCGATCCGTCGTTGGCACACCAAGCGACCCTGCTGCCGCCGATGCCGCCGTCTTCCTCATAGCCACAAGCCAGCAGCACGTCCAGATCTCTATCGCCGTCGAGGTCTACGACCTGCACGCAGCTCACCCCATAGGCCCCTGTGGTCACGACACGCTCGGGACCGAACCGGCCCGAGCCGTCGTTCGCATACCAGGCGAGGTCGTCGCGCCAACCAGCACCGAAGGCCGCGAGCACATCCAGATCCCCATCGCCGTCCACGTCCGCGGCATAGACCCAGCTTGCCCCGTCGGCCTCTGCAGCGATCACCTGCTGAGCGCCAAAGCGGCCCGAGCCGTCATTCGCATACCAGGCAACCCTGTCAGGGTACGACTCTCCATTCCAGTAGGAACCGGTGGACAGGACGTCGAGGTCGCCGTCGCCATCAAGGTCCGCGGTGTAGACGCAATTGGCCCCATCGACTTCGGTGCTGATCACCTGCTGAGGACCGAACCGGCCCGATCCCGCGTTCGCATACCAGGCGATTTTGCCCTGGCCGGTCCAGCCATCCTGCGAGGCGGAGAGGACATCGAGGTCCCCGTCACCATCTACGTCTGCCGCATGTACCCAGAACACCCAGCCGGCCTCTGTAGTGACAATCTGCTGACGGGCGAACTCGCCCGATCCATCATTCGCGTACCACGTAACCTCCTGGCCTCCGGCTGATAGAACGTCCGGGTCCCCGTCGCCGTCCAGGTCCGCCTCGCACGTCGAGGTCTCCCAACCGGTCATCACGGAGATCTCCTGCGAACGGGGGAAACTGCCCGAACCGTCGTTCTCGCACCAGGAGATTTCCCAGTGTCCAGCCCATAGGATATCCAGGTCCCCATCGCGATCCAGGTCCGCCGTATCCACCGCTTGTGGACGATAGTCGGAAAAGCCCCCTCGCGAACTGAAGTGGCCCGCGCCGTCGTTGGCGTACCAGTTCCCCCAGTCCCCTTTGGACAACACGTCCAAGTCCCCATCACCGTCGAGGTCCGCGGTACAAACGCCGCGCGGTGCATAGACGTCAGCAGTAGCCACTTGCCGGGGACCGAAATGACCCGAACCATCGTTCGCATACCAGGCAATCTCCTCATTTTCATACCGTTCACCGCGCAAGTTGTAGGTATAGCGGGCCGTCAGTACGTCCAGGTCGCCGTCGCCGTCCAGGTCCGCCGGGTGCACGTCTCGTGTGCCGGCAACAGCAGCCGCGGCCACCTGCGCAGAGCCGAAGTGACCCGCTCCATCGTTCGCATACCAGTTGATCGTGTTCCCCAGTGCCAGCAGGTCCAGATCCCCATCGCCATCCAGATCTGCCGGGTGCACGTCACTGGCACGCAACTCCGTATCGACCACCTGCGGACTGCCGAAGTGGCCTGTTCCATCATTCGGGTACCAGATGATGTCGCGGCTGCACTCACCCGCAGAGCTCCAGAGCACGTCCCGGTCCCCGTCCCCATCGAGGTCCACCGCATATACGGACGCCGCGCAATCAGCCTCTGTGGAAATGACCTGCTGGGGGCCGAATTGCCCGAATCCATCGTTCGCATACCAGGTAATCTTGCCGCGGCGCCGGTAGGTGCTCCAGTTGTAAACATAGGAGGCCGAGAGTACATCCGGGTCCCCGTCGCCGTCCAGGTCCGCCGCGCATGCGTATCGTGCCCCCTCGGCCTTGGTGCTGATGATCTGCTGGGGACCGAAATGGCCGGTCCCGTCATTGGCGTACCAGGCGATCTTGTTGTCCTCGGAAGAAGCCGACAGGGCGTCCAGATCCCCGTCGCCGTCGAGATCCGCCGCGTGGACACAGGTTGGCCCCTTGGTTTCACTATCCACGATGACGTGGTTCTCCGGCCTGAAACCGCCGTGGACCGCGGGACAAAATGTGGATAGAGCCAGCAGCACAATGAATCCTCTTGGCGCGATGCAGGATCGGCTCATCGAAGTACCCTGCCTTTCCATGATCCCAGATGGCCCCGTCACCCCTGGTCCCATCGGGATCGTTCCTTGAGGATGTGTCTCGATTGGCCGGTCTATGCCCCGGCCCCCGTCTGAACTCTATGATACGCTCCCGCCCGGTATGTGGCAAGGTCTTCGTTCCTGCGCGACCAGCGCCGACAGGGTGTGACCCGAGAGATTCGACGACAGACACATGCCCCACCGGCCCATTCTTGAGCGCAGGTCGAAAACGGGGTATACTGCCGTGCCAGTACGAGGCATCTCGAAACACACAGTTCATGAAAGGGCAGCGGTCATGAGGCACGCCACGATCGGCAGTCGTCCGGATGGGTCGTTTTCGCGACGGAGATTCATGCAACGGGCAGCTTCGGCGGCGGCATTCACCGTCGTGCCAGGTCACGTCCTGGGCAGTCGGGCCCATGCGGCTCCGAGCGGGCAGATCAACATCGCCGGGGTCGGGATCGGCGGCGTCGGCCGGCCTTTCCTGCAGGGGTGTGCGGGTGAGCCGAACACGCGGATCGCCTTCCTGTGCGACGTGGACCACCAGTACGCCAAGCCGGTCTTCGAGGAGTATCCGCAGGCCCGGCGGTACCGCGACTACCGCGAGATGCTCGACAAGGAGAACGACAAGATCGACGCGGTCTTAGTGGCGACGCCGGACCACACGCACGCCGTCATCTCGATGGAAGCGATCCGGCGGGGCAAGCACCTGCTGTGCGTCAAGCCGCTGACGCGGACCGTCCATGAGGCCCGCACCGTCACCGAGGCCGCCCGCAAGGCCGGGGTCGCTACTCAGGTGACGGCCGCTTCCTCCACGAGCGACCGGGCCTGTGCCCTGTGCGAAATGATCTGGGACGGTGCCATCGGCGACATTCGCGAGGTGCACTGCTGGTCGAACCGGCCGCTGTGGCCGCAGGGCATGATCCGCCCCGAAGGCTCAGATCCCATCCCGGCGGATTTCGACTGGGACCTCTGGATCGGGCCGGCCCCCATGCGTCCTTTCAAGAATCACTGGGGCAAGACCCACTGGGTTATGCAGCAGGCCAAGTACGACTATCCGTTCGACGCGGTGTACCACCCCTGGAACTTCCGCGGCTGGTGGGACTTCGGCACCGGCGCCCTGGGCGACATGGGCTGCCACCATTTCAATACGATGTTCAAGGTCCTCAAACTGAGCCATCCGACCAGCATCTACGCCAGCTCGACCAAGGCGATGCCCGAGGCGACGCCCTTGGCCTCCGCGGTCGCCTGGGAGTTCCCCGCCCGCGAAGGAATGCCGCCGGTCACCGTCTATTGGTACGACGGCGGGATCAAGCCGCCGCGGCCGCACGAGCTGGAGGAAGGTCGGGATTGGCCCGACGAGGGCAACCTGTACGTCGGCGACAAGGGCAAGATCCTCG
>Ga0172363_10003803_pt1 | contig 12238 bp, 7 predicted proteins | sample LakKivs2_kivu2a2_FD_114541 | JGI IMG/M metagenome (GOLD analysis project Ga0172363, IMG submission 114541) | Sediment microbial communities from Lake Kivu, Rwanda - Sediment s2_kivu2a2 | ecosystem: Environmental > Aquatic > Freshwater > Lake > Sediment | place: Rwanda: Western Province, Lake... | reverse complement strand
TATAACCATTTCACAAGACGATTATGCATCTACAGAACCGATTGAAAGATAAATCTATTTGCAAAGCAATTCAATGGACATCCTAATATGCCAAATGTTCCTTTAAGAGCCAATGGTATTGAACCTTGGTACAACGCACATTACTCTTTTGCTCGGCCCGAGTTGAAGTTCTTGAGGAGTCTACTGAAGCACACAGTGCAAACTACACATACCATCAGGCCTAGTGTGAAGAAAGAAGTCGGCTCGCAGATTGCTGGAACACCGTTTTGGCAGAAGTTTACAAGGAGCGAGGAAAGCGGCATAGTTGCAGGTTCTCCTCTGAACGTCAGGAATAAAGTTGTATAGAGGAACGTTTATTGATGAAAAGGTATAGACGGCAGGCCATCGCGCGCGAGAGTATGAGATAGATGCAGGGTTATTGTTAGGGGAGGCATAAGAAAGGAAATTTATAGATAGATTGAGCATGGTTCTCTTAGGATTTAACATGAGGAAAATAGAGTGACTGCCATAGTAGACATGAGAATTTACGATCATAACAGAACCTAGAGGGCGTGTTTCAAATTGACTGTTCCTATTGATGGCGTCACTATATGTCTATTCACACCAATTTTTCTTGCCACATTATTGATCGTTGGCGAATTCGTTCGCCGTATACTCAATCTGATTTCAAGAGAGGACGTTTCTAGAAATCATTCCATCATTGCGAACTTGAACATGGATTTGGCATTAGCGACAGCTATTCTTCCTTTATTTGTTATGATTTTGACTCTAATTGGCGGTTTGCTGAATAGATACTCAGTTATTGTTTTTACTCTGACTGCCTCATTATTTTGTATATACACATCGAGAAAGAAGCTTTCTAGCCTTACAATAAACGCTGAAGAAATAAAGCATCAGATGAGGAAACTTCTTTCTCTTTGGAATACCCAACCGCTTACGATTTCTTTAGGCATTGTTCTTTTTGCTGTATTACTTATTCGGCTTTATCCGGCTATGGGACTTTACGTTTATCCTGCCGATGACGCCAAAATGCATACGTTTCTTGTCAGCCTCATTGTAGACAACAATGGCTATCCTTGGTCCTTTGGAAAATACGTTTCTAACGCAGGCCAGTCTCAGCTCGGAGTCAATTATCCGCTTGGATTTCATGCTATAGGCGCTTTTTTCCACCTCCTCACCTTAGTTCCAGTTGAAGCTTGCGTGTTACTCATAACACAGATCTATAGTGGCCTGCTAGCGTTGTCAATGTTCTTTTTCGCGAACAAACTCTTCAAAAGTGAGTTAGCGGGCCTTTTTTCAGCTGTTTTTTTTGGCCTTGTATCCCAACAGCCCCTTTTCTTCTTTGGCTGGGGTGGAAACGCTGAGCTGGTTGGAAACTATCTGCTCCTAACGTTTCTAGGACTATACATTGGGGTGATGGCGGAGGATAGGTATTCGGTTGATTTACTCAAGTGCGTTCTTCTGTTTACCGGTATGCTATACATCCATGAATTTAGCGTCTTTTACGGATTGTGTTTCATCTTACCGTATGTGGCTTATTCTTCTCTGTCACGCCGGTCATCTAAGCCTGTTCTTCACACAATTCTAATCATGCTTACAGCGTTTGTTTTGGATTTCTTGTTAGTAGCTCGTGCCATAACACTGGGTTCAAATTCGGCGAATGTCGAGGTGTTGAGCGATCCCTTGTACGCAATGTTAAGAGAGTGGCGGTACTTAGGTCCTGAGTACATCTTATATAATGATTGGCCTAATCGTGTATGGCATATTCTAGAAAATTGGTTTGGATTACAACTTGTAATTTTCTCTTTCATAGGAACAGTATTCGTATTAGTTGAGGGCTACAAAAACAAAAATCGACTAGTCGCATTGATTGGCTGGTTAGTTTTCCTCCTAGCAGTTCATGAAAACGGCCCTTACGGATTCTTTTTCATAAGAATACCGCTTTGGTACATATTGTTTCCAAATCGTTTCTTTCTAGCTATGAGCACACCATTGTCTTGCTTGGCTGGCTATTGCTTGTCAAAAATTCATGCAATCACACAAGGAATAGCATCCTCCTTAAGAGGACTCGCAAGGAAAAAAAGAATCTTCTATCAATTGCTATGGATTGTACCCATAGGCATAATCTTGATCAACCAGACTTGTATTAATTTTTCAACAATGCTTGAATATCGGGATCGTGCGGCAGTCACAGATCAAGACTATCGGACTTTCATGTGGATCAAGGGGAATACACCTGAAAACGCAACTTTTTTCGTTACCGATGCTGATTCGGGACAATGGATTCCAGCTATAGCAAGGCGGAGAGTTTTGCCACCAATCGTAAATCCATACACAGAGGGGTTCGTCACCGAAGAGTTCCTTTCAGATATCAAAACGTTGGCAAATATCATGACGATAGATCCAACCGATGTACTTGCTGTGAATCTTCTCAGAAAATATGATGTGAACTATGTGTTCATTGGAGCTAAGAGTATTTTTGGGCGTCCTCGGTTAAACGCCACTCTTTTTCTAAATTCGACACATTACAACCTACTATATCATGAGGAAGGAACGCAGGTCTACATCTTCGAAATCGTTTACTCTTGACAGTGTAATCCTCATACTTGGAAGAAGTTTTTGTTTGTTCCTTCCTTCTTGCCAAAATGTGAAGTAGCGTGTGTGCGACAAATCCCGCGCTATTAACTAAAGCATTGTTCGGATCAAAGCGGTTATTATTGAATAACGTTGAGTGTTTAAGAAGGTCAGTTACGTCATTACTATCCTCGGAGAGTCACGAATGACGGACCCCTTGGATGGCTTGTCAATCGCGGGGTTTACCTTCGCTTTCTTTGCCACGCTCATCTTGATCGGCGACGTCATTCGTTTGTCACTGTGCAAGATATTGAGGAGGACTCCTCGCACTGATTCTATCATTGAGGTCTTGAACCTAGACATCGCCATGGCTACGGCATTCATTCCCCTCTTCACGCTGTTTTCAACGTGGACTGGAAGATGGCTGAATCAATACTCGGTTTATGGTCTACTCCTTCTTTTGGGAACTTGGAGGATTTATGAAGTTAGAGGAAAAAGTCTCCTTGATGTACCACCGACTGAAGGAGCTGTCAAGCACAGATCGATGTTACAGCGTCTCAGATCATTTGACACTGTTTTGTGCTTAATTATTTTCTTAGCTTTGTTCCTTCGTCTTTGTCTTACAGTCGGGTTGTATGTTTCCCCGGGTGATGACGCGAAGATGCACGCGGTTTACGCTTTGATGATTGTAGAAAACCATGGCTATCCGTCGACATGGGAGCGCTATGTACCTAAACTGTATCTCGGTTCACCAGTATGCTACATGATGGGTTTTCATTCGATTTGCGCTTTCTTCCACTTTGTGACTGCTTTGCCAATTGAGCAATGCGTCCTGCTCGTGACTAATATCTACAACGGCCTCATCACCTTGTCCATATTCTATTTAGCTAAAACCGTCTTCAAAAATAGATACGCTGGGCTCCTAGCAGCAATAGTCGTTGGCTTCATATCCCAGCAGCCGCTGAACTTCTTCGGATGGGGAGGCAACGCCGAGTTGGCCGCCAATTATCTATTGCTTACTTCGCTCGGCCTATACTATGAGATGTTGTCGAAAGCCGAGGACTCTCTCGTCTACTTAGGATTCTGCTCTTTTTTGATTACTGGAATGTTCTATACTCACTATCTTAGCGTTTGCTACGCTCTATGTTGCATTGTTCCCTACTTTCTTTACAAAATCATAACTCAGAGACGATTAAGAACATTATTCTCCACGCTCACGCTTTTCGGTCTCCCACTCATAGTCTCTCTACCAATGCTTGTCACCCCTATCATAGTAAACAGTACGACTGAAAAAATTCGAGTTTTGGAGGAATTGGCTAACTGGTGGTGGCGAGATAAGCAGACTCTGGGAGCCGGTCGAATTCTTTCTCCAGGCTTCGTCAACGCTTTCTGGGGCGCCTTTAGCAGCGAGTTTGGCTTCGTCCTGATTTCGCTCTTCGGATCCCTTCTACTGCTACTGACAAAGAAGAAGAAAGCTGATGGAAGGATCTACCTTTTTGGTTGGCTTCTTCTGCTGTTCGCAGTTTGTGAGAACGGCCCATACGGTCTCTATTTTGTCAGTTTCCCCATGTGGTATAATCTGCTGCCAGATCGCTTCTTTCTCATGATGTATGCTCCTCTTTCTTGCCTTGCTGGATTTGGCTTAAACGGCTTAATCAAAACCAAATGGCGGCTCAAAAAGGGCTTAACGCAGCCACTTAAAAGCAACGCTTTGAAAATCGCTGGAGCAACTATTGTTCTTCTAGTTCTAAGCATGCAGGCTGGAGACAACATTGCCTACGCGTACCAACTTAGAGGACTATCAGCAGTAACGAAGGAGGACTACGAGGCCTTCATCTGGATAAAGGAGAACATACCGGCCAACGCGACCTTCTACGTTACCGACGCAGACGCCGGACAGTGGATACCAACCATTGCTCAAAGAACAGTCTATCCGCCCTTCGTACATCAGAGCGAGAAGTTCTATACAGAAGAGTTTCTTTTCGAAAAGGGATTCTCTGCTGGCCTCATGCACGAAGACCCAGACAACGCCTCTTTAATTAGCTTGCTAAGTAAATACGGAGTTGATTATGTGTACATTGGTCAGAAAGCCATTTTTGATCGAGCGAGACTGGATCCATTTCTACTCTTAAACTCAATCCATTATAGGCTGATCTATCATCCGAACGAGACAGAGGTGTATATTCTTCAGGTAGTGGACTAGGTAAAACTCCATAAGCCTACACTAACTTGGCGTCTAGGACAAGGTTCAGATGGAATACCCCGGATGAACATAGTTAACAGCCAGACGGGCTGGGGAAATTGATCGATGAAGGCTAGTATCATCGTCCCATGCTACAATGAAGAGGAAACGATAGCTACCACCATTGAGAAACTCAAGGGCGTCAACATTGACTGCGAAAAGGAGATTCTGGTCGTTGACGACGGTTCCACAGACAATTCTGCCAGTATCGTTGAGAAGATTAAGGGCGTTAAGCTTGTTAGACACAACAAAAACATGGGGAAAGGCGCAGCCGTCAAAACAGGCGTCAAGCTGGCAACAGGAGACATAGCAGTCATCCAAGACGCTGACTTAGAGTATCTCCCAGAAGAAATCCCCAAGCTCATCAAACCCTTATTTGAGAAAAAAGCCGACGTGGTTTACGGTTCACGCTTCTTAGGGTCACATAAAGGTATGAGCGCAAGCCACATTATTGGAAATAAGATCCTTTCGTTAGCCACTCGTATCCTGTACAGAGCGGGAATAACCGATGTCATGACCGGCCACAAGGCCTTTCTAAGAGAAGCGTTAGACAATGTTGAGTTGGAGGCTAAACGATTCGAGTTTGAACCAGAGGTCACAGCAAAGATGCTCAGAGAACACTACAGAATAATTGAGGTCCCGATAACCTACGAGTACCGTAAGTCGGGGAAGGCAAAGATAGGCTGGAAAGACGGATACGTTTCCTTGTGGTTGCTTTTGAAAAGCAGATTCAGGTAGTCGATGACAAGCTCATGGCGTTTTTGTTTATAGACAGCACTCCAGAGAACACGATTAACGTGGCATGAGGGACGAGCACATCATGTGCTATTGCCAGAAGGGCTCTTAAAAAACCTCGATCCACAGAATACACGTATCAAGGGATAGCTCGTCCATGCTTGATTACGTTCTCAAGGACTATCTCATATTCGCAGTCTTGGATGCGACTATGCAGGCACTACACGCATCTGACTTTGCGTTTAAACAGAGGCTCAACCTGATCTTTGTAGAGCTTGTTCCCGGAACAAACATCGTGGTCTTCAGAGTTTTCCAGAAAACATGACAGTGGACAGTTAGCGTTTATTGCCCCATCAAGCTAATTAACCCGCTCAACGACCATGCTAAGGTCTCGGAGTTTATGTCCCAGGAGGCTCCCCAAGGGTCGCTGAATGTCGGGGCGACCGGCGCTAAGCCGTATGGCGGAATCGAGTGTTTGAAGAAGAATTCGGCGACATCTTTAGCCATGTCTATGTGACCCCAAGCTGCAAGGGCTTCTATTATGATTCCTTGCTTGTTGGTTTGGCCTCCTCCGTCCATCGCGAGGGAACTATCTTGGTAGCCCCAAGCGCCTCGTTCGTCGTCGACATGTATCCAATGCGCTATACATTTCTCAGCGCTCTCAAAATGGGTTTGGTTACTCAGATCGCCGTAAGCTTGTTTTAAAGCGATCAGAAATACAGCGACGACATCCAAGTGGCAGGATGGCACATGTTGGCTATCGGTATATCCGCCGTATCGAACGTCAGCAGTGTTTAAGATTTGTTGGGCAACGATTCTGTCGGCAAGCTGCTTCTCCCATTTCAAGTAACTTTCGTTCTGGGTGAGGCGATAGGCGTGGCTGCACGCAATCGATAAGAAGCCGATCTCGTACCCGTTCAGTCCACGACCTAGAGTGATGGACTTGAGATACGAGTCGAGGCTGACTTTGCCGATCTCAAAGCACGCGTTACTACGATAGCTGTAAGGCGTCTTCGTCCAGAAGAGGGCTGATTTTAACAGTGATTCGATAATTGGGGCTTGATTTCGAACATCAGACAACTCGAAGCCCTCCAGCCCTACACTTCCAGATTCTATGAGGTTCTTGGTTATCCTCGAACAAATCTTCTCAATCATGTCTTTCCACTGCCAGACGTCAGCATCGTAGAATGGCACGATGAAAATCCTGCCTGTTGTTCCACCTGATCCCGCTTTCGTCGAGCCCAAAGCATATTTCAGGCCTAGGTGGCTGAACTCCTTGAAGCCATCTCCCTCTGCGTGAGAAAGGTCGTAGATCGCGTTGGGGCTATCCTTGAAGGTGAGCAGGATCATCCGGCCTCGCAGACTCGACGCATTATCGAAGATTACTACGGAGTCAACGCTTCCGTTCGTAATCAGCATAGGATCTTGACCGTTTCTTTTGATGATGCTGCCTTGGACATAGCAGTATCTTGGGCCGATGCCGCTTCCCCCGTTCTTAAGCCAGAAATCTTCGAGCGACTCGAAGCCGTACCAGAAGACTAGGTCTTCCAAGTCGGAGTTCGAAACGTATGTGAACCAGATCTTTGCATTCGGCTCAGACTTCAGAATAGACACGTAGATCGATATAGTTGGGAAAACGGGGTCCTCGTATCGCATACAGACGGTTACGTTGTCCTGCGTCTGCGTGACCACGGTCACAGATCTTTGCTCATAGTCTTTCAGAAGCTTGCTCCGATAAGACGCTGCACCCACCGGCTTTACTTCCACCTTCGGTGAAAACTGGATCTTCGGCTCCCATCTGAACTCGGCGTCGCATCCGTCCCGTTTGAGCCAAAGAGGTTCGTTAACATAATTGAATTCGATAAGCCAGTTTCTTATACTGGTGAACTTTTCATACTCATGTTCAGTGCTTATGTAAACGGATCCAACGTATTTTCTGGTCCAGAAGTGGCCTAGCTCGTTCTGTGCGGCAAACAAATATTGATCGCATCGCCATATCAGGTCCAAAGCCTTTGGGTCCGAGGTCTTATCGTAGTAATCGATCAGAGCGCTCACGAGTTTTCCTGTGTCGTCAGACCAGAAATTGGGCAGGTTAGGATAAACCTCTATGTAGCCGTTCGGCGTCAGCATCCTAGACCCGATGTTCTCGACTGTGTCTTTGTAGAGGTCAATACTGTTCCACTTCTCATTCAGATATGAGTTAAGGTGGCTGAGGGTCAGATTTATGAAAGCCATAACATCGGCGGATTTTTGCCCCCAGATCGTGACAAAAACCTTGTCCGTATCCCAGAGTCGAACCACTTCGTCGCCGTAGTCTTCGTAGTTAACATCACCGATCTGGAGTTGCCCTTCGATCCATGTGAAACACAGAATCGTCTCTCTGTCAGGCGTAATCGTGAAGTACTTGGTAAGTAGGACCTTTGAGTCAATGCTCGTCCACTTCATCCATCCACCCATCGGAAAATAGTGCCCTATAAAAGGGGTCAAAGACGTAAAGTCGGCACTCGAATAGGAGAAGTATCTGCGCTCGCCCGCAATTCCGGAAGCTATAGTGAGCGCTTTCAAGGGTCTTCGACATAGACTCTGGATCGTCCTCTCCGGTTCGAAGGAGACGCCTAGATATACATGGTAGAATAGGAGCGACGAAGAGACCAGCATGGCGACGAATAGAATTGTCGTCACTCTTTCGAATCTTTTGAATGCCATCTTTTCATCCTCCAAGTAGACACGATGTAGATGGTTGCAAGGGAGAGAAATGCGAGGGCTGAAATGAGGGACAGGTAGCCTGCGTAAGGCCTCTCGTATACGAGACTTACCTCGTATACTTCTGAGCCTGTTACTGGGGTGATCCAAATCTCCATGAAGCCATCTTTATCTTTTATTAACTGTGCTGAACTCGCGTTCGTATGGACAACCCACTCCGGGAAGTATGCCTCCTTGACTAGGATGGACGTACTTCTATTTGTCTCTACAACGATCGTTATTCTGTCCGGACTCCAATCGGGAGGCGCGAGTAGTCTTGCTTCGGTCTGTACGAGTGATTGAGGTGCCTTTGTCCGGTATATCAGTATGCCATCGATCTCTGCATCCATCTGGAAGTCTCGGTTATCGCCCATCAAAAGAGTGCTCAGGGACGTGTTTCCTACTTTCAAATCTTCGGGGATCATTACCCATTCAACGCCTAAGATCGAGTGCTCAGATATTAGGGCTCTCCAGAGCGCGATCCTAGCGCTGTCATTCTTTGCGTCCCCATAGGTCTTCGTCAGCTCGTTTAAGGTGTAGTCGTCGATCTTAACTAAGAGGGGCAGGACTTTGGCTTGTGGATACCAGCCGTCTACAATCGGCTTATTCGCATATAGTGGTAGGACAAAGACCCATTCGGGGCATCTGATCGGCAGGATTCTGGCATAATCCCCTTGAGATCTGAAATATTCGACGACTTTGTTTGAAATCGCGCCATTTCCTTGATAGGAGAAATCGTCGGCCACCACAAAATGTCCGATGTAGGCGTTCGCTACGAGTAGAGATATGACGAATAGAGTTGAAAGATTCTTCGAAAAACGTGATTTCAATGCTGATTTTTCGACGTTTTTGAGAAGTTTTTCTGACACTAGTACGGAACTTAGCTTTCCGACTAAGATGGATTCCGGGATGCATGCGTAAAGGGCGAAGCGGAAGGTATCTAGGTGCTGCCAGTACGGTATAAGCGTGAAGAGCAGGGCGTGGCTTCCGAATCCCAGCCACGCGAAGACGAGGAACCATACGGCGGATAGCACAATAGTGGATTTTTCTTCTGCTCCTATACTTCTAATTGACGAGCTGAGAAGGACAGGCACTACGACAGAGACAACAACTAACAGTAGCAACTCCACGAAGGAGAAGCAGACGTAAAAAGGCCCGATCAGAAGGACGCATAAGGCGAACAGAGAAGGGGTCGTGCAAATCATTTTCGACCTCGTGGAAGCTCGGCCTCCGTCGATCCAACAGGCTACGAGGAAGACTAAAGCGTATGTTGCTAAAAGCCATTGGATCAAACCCAAGTTGTGGAATTTGTAGAGCATCTTGTCCCAGTGCTCCGGAGGCAAGAAACTGTCCCAGACATCACCGTTTGTGAATGGACTATTTGACATGAAACCGCTAAATCCTAAAAAAGGTACGAGCCAGCAGAGCGCCGTTAGAGAAGAGGCCAACCCTGTGAAAGTTGTCATCTTAACGATCCTCTTAAGGACTTCCCAACTTCTTTTCAACACAAAATATGACACGCTAATCAACAGCGCCGCTATGACGGCGCAGTAGGCTGAAAAGTGGTGAATCATTAGGAGGAGGCCGAAGGTCAAAGCAACTAGGACTAGATCTTTGAATTTTTCAGCCTTCAGATAGCGAATCAGGAAGGCTACAAACAAAGTTATTATGGGAATAGCGGCCACCGTCGGATAGCGATCCCAAAACGTTAGGTTCGCCATAACGCCTGGAACTAGGTTGAATGCCAAAGCCCCTATCAATGCCTCACGCTTATTTAGATCCAAGATTCTCGCCAGAAAATAGACGGCGAAAGGCGCCGCAACATAGAAGAAGACTTCTACAATCTTGTAGGATAGGGTAGGCTGAACGCCTGTCAAAGATAGGGCTAAAGCGAGAAGATAGCTCAACGGCGGATAGAAGAGGAGGAAAGGGAAGCCGCAATACCAGTAGCTGCACCACAAGGGCAACTTCCCGGTCATCTTGAAGCTTTCGTAGAGATACATTACTTGGAAAACGTGGCTGGACGAATCTACACCCATAGGTACGCCATCAGAGAGCCTAGGGTAAGCTATGAAGAGGCTGACAGCGGCCAGTCCAAGGAATGAGAGCGCCAGCTTCTTTTCCTTCATGACTCTATCCAGCCATTCGAGTTTCAACCAGCTTCACCATGATCCTTGATTCTATCCTTTAAGCCTCGAAATCTTCTAGTCAAGGGAATTCTGATTCTTCGAGGCATACAAACTACCATTATGGCCGCCATAAGAATCAACGCAACATTGGCTTCCATCTCAGTCACAGGCGCCCCGAAGACAAAGCCAATAATCTCAAGCCTTGCTGTGAGGCTTGTAGCGGCTGTTTCAAGATCAACGGTTGACCTGTAGATAACGCCTTTATGCTCAACCCGCATGTTGTAAGACCCCTTCGACAAGTGGCAAAGATGTGCGTATCCGTCTCCGTTCGTGTTCTGGGCCTGAATTATTGTGCCATTTGGCCAACTGATAGTTACAACTGAGCCTGATAGTGCGTTGCCATAGTGATCTACCGCCTTTACAATCAGCGAATAACTGAATATGGAAGACACCTTCACCGGGTTTAAGGAGGCTTTGACCTTTATGTATAAATGGGCCTCTGTCGAATTGTACAGCCACCCCGCGTCATGGGAAAGCAGGCCTGTCAGAGAATAGGATCTGGCACAAGGAACGTCGTTGACGTAAACAACCACTGGCTCCTCAGGTGAAGTAATGTGTATGGTTGATTCCAGTAGGTACGGCGCGTTTATCTCCAGATTCAATGTATCGCTTGCATTATCATATGTTGAGTCTTGAATGTTGAGAAGCGGGGAATCTTCAACATAAGGTGCGCTGAGGGTAGAAGTTGAGTTTACTAGTATCGTGTGTAAGCCATGATCATAGTATCTACTCGGTATTCTGAGGCTTTGAACCTCTTTGCCGTCAACCGTTATCTTACCAATTTCTCCTTGACCTCTTATTTTGACGGTGAACTTTGTTCCTCTATATGTAAAAGTCAAATTCATAGAATCCCAATAGGATGGAAGATGAGGATAGATGGTTAAGCCTGATTCGTCAGCGACCTTGATGAAGGCTGAAGCCAAGGTGTAGGCAATCCATCCTCCAAAGGTGCCTATCCCATAGTAAGACCTCGTGGCCTTAGCAGAATCCTGGTAGAGGTAGTCCCATTGGTATGTCGCTATGTGCTCGGCGAAGAAGCCTTGTGCGGTAGCATGACTCTTACACCACTCTATCCATTTGAAGGCTTCGTCGATGTCTCCATTAGCTAGTTTGTACAAGGCAAACCAGCAGGTGTACGTGAACCAAGGACCGTATCCTCCATTCCACCGCTCTGGAACCACGGGGTCACCAGCATCTTTTTGGTACCGCCATATCCCTCCAATTGTTGTATCATTCAAGTTTCTCAGGAGATACTCATACGTCAATTGCATCTTAGATTCAGAGGCATTCAACAGAGGGGTATAGAATAAGAAGGGAGTGAGCATCTTAATGTCGGCCCAGGTGTACTGCTTTCCGTTATACAGCCTTTGGCAGAAAGAGTTGATCGTTGAATTCCATAGATTGGTGATAGTCCCGAACCTCACCTTCTCCGCTGCATTTTCCCAGTCAAAAGCCTTGGAGAGGTGCCCAAGGATTTCTGCTATTCGCGATCCGGTTTCTAAAGCCGCATAACTACAGGTTTGGGTCCACGGCTCATAGCCTTGGCTGACACCTGGCCACTCGTGTACGGAAGCTTGGGTATAGACCAACCCAGAGTAGTTCTGCATCCTCTGCAGATAGCTACAAGCCTTTAGAACAGAGTCCCAAGTCTCATCTAAGAAGGCTATGTCGCCGGTGGCGCAGTAGTGGAAGTAGATGCCGTAAACATAAAGGGCCGTCTGATCCGTCTCGTTTGGCCAAGTGTTGGAGACATGCC
>Ga0172363_10003800_pt1 | contig 12240 bp, 10 predicted proteins | sample LakKivs2_kivu2a2_FD_114541 | JGI IMG/M metagenome (GOLD analysis project Ga0172363, IMG submission 114541) | Sediment microbial communities from Lake Kivu, Rwanda - Sediment s2_kivu2a2 | ecosystem: Environmental > Aquatic > Freshwater > Lake > Sediment | place: Rwanda: Western Province, Lake... | reverse complement strand
TTGATTTCCTTCTTGCTTTTTACCTTTTAAAATATCTATCGCCAACGTTTTTATGTTTGTTCTTTTTATGGCAAGAAGCACTGCCGTGCCAATAATTGCTCCAGCTAGGCTATTTAGAGAATCGGCTATTGCGTAATAAAGTGTCATTGGAGCCCAGTAGGCATATAACTCAGGGATTCCCCAGCCTAAAATCCAAACAGCGTTATTGTTGCTGGCGGCAACTTCTCCTCCTATCCGTGCTGTCCACGCGAGGCACCATAAGGCTATTGCCAATTTTGTTGGGTTATTCCTAGAAGTGATAGTGTTTATAATCCATTTGCGTACTGGAGGTGCGATTATGAAGATGGCGACGGGTATGAATTGCCATGTTATTATAGGCATTAGCTCGTACCAAGCGAATGGATGGGCAAACCACACAATCATCTGTGCCAAAAAGACCAAAGCTGCTTCTTTCCATCTGTTAAATAGCAGCAAACCGCCTATCAAAGCGGACATTGTTGGACCTAAGAAAGTGAGTAAGCCCATGTTTGTTGCTGGATTAACGTATGAAACAAGCCATCCAAAAATGAAACCAGAGACAGTGCCCCATAACGGACCCAAAAGGGGTGCAGTTAAGCATGAGAATATTATGCCTGATAACGTTATTACTGCAGAAGTTCCAAGGATGGGGTAAGCAGGCACTAAAGCAAGCGCAAGCATTAACGCAGTCCAAACGCCTGATAACGCTAACAATTGCGAATTAGTTGCATATTTTTGAGTCATTGAGTTCCACCAGATGTCACAATGTTCATTGCTGTGTAGTTTTTTACACAACATTAATAAAACTTTCGCACACATGCTATCTATGAGGGAACACAATGCAAACACGATTACCCGACAAGGCAAAACACATAGCAAAAAGCTTAGAACTATCAATTCTTTTTGAAGTCAGCGCCGATAAGCCAGGAAATGTGAATTTAGTAACAGGCTTTGAGGGAACACGTTACGAACATTTTCTTGCTTCTGCAGTTGCTGCTGAACCACATTTCGAATTAGCTGCACGACGTGGAATTGCGGTTTCTCTTGGAGAAATAAGTCTTCACAATGTTGGTTTGGGCAGCATCGTAAAAGATTGTATTGCCGACATAAGTGCTTGGCAGTATGGTGGTAACACTTTGCTTGGCACAATTATTCTTTTTATACCAATTGCAGTTGCTGCTGGAATGACTTCTACAAATGAGGAGTGTATCTTTGAAATTTCAGAAATACGCAAAAATCTGAACCCTATTGTGGAGGCTACGACGCCTGAAGACGCGATAAATGTTTATGAAGCTATAAAAATTGCTAATCCAAGTGGGCTCGGCAAGGCTCCTGATTTAGATATTAATAATCCCGATTCAGTTAATAGGATAATAAAGGAGAATGTTTCTCTCTTGCAAGTTTTCCAAATAGCGTCAAACTATGATAATGTTTGTTTCGAATGGGTCAACAACTACCCAATAACCTTCGATTTTGCTTATCCACATCTGATGGAGCAGATTAAAACATTTAAAGATTTGAACACGGCAGTAGTGCACACATTTTTAAAAGTATTAGGTAAATATCCAGACACGTTTATCGCTCGAAAAGTAGGTTTCGGAAAAGCTCAGGAAATATCACTTATGGCTGAGGAAGTCTTGAAACTTGGCGGTTTAGGCACTTCGGAAGGAAAAGCGAAACTGCGCGAGTTTGACTTGATGCTAAGAAAATCAAGCAACCTTTTGAATCCTGGCACAACAGCGGATATCATTGCTGCTGCATTAGCCTTGTGCGTTCTCGGGGGGTATAGACCTTAACGGTTATTTTTCTACCCATTTTCTGTAGAGGAGCACTCCAACGCCGTATAGGATGACTGCGGAAACTGCCAAAGTCGCTAATGGAAACGCTAAATCGTTAATTGTAGCATTTCGAATCATAACGTTCCTTATCGACTGAGCCGCATAAGTCATCGGTATAACCTGTCCAATCTGTTGCATGTACGTTGGAAGATACTCGATTGGAAAATACATTCCAGTGAAAAATTGTAGTACAATGCCTATTGTTGTTGCTGCGTTTGACGCTTCTTGTGGTGCTCTGCCAATGCATGAGATTATTAAGCCTAAGGCTATGCCGTTGATTGAGCCTAAGAAGAAAATTGGTAGTAGCAATGGAATGTTCCAGTTTAGTTTTGGACCAAGCAAGACTGCAGCTAGAACCGACATGATGATTATTGAAATGGCTGTTTGGAACAACGCTGCTAAAGTCTTACCCAAAAGCATGTTTATTGCTGGAATGGGTGCTGCTCTGATTTTCTTGAGGGTTCCTTTTTCTCTTTCGAAGACTATGGCTCCTGTTGAAGCTACCATGCTTGAGAACAGAAGCGGGTAAGTCAACATGCCAGGAACAATATTCTCTTTATAGCCTATTTTTTCTCCAACAACCAAAACTTCAGTCTTCACATTAATTGGGTCTGAATATGATGGGTTTAATTGCTTGTAGAATTCTGCGAAGAATGTTCTAATTCCATTATCAATAAGTTGATACACATCAGGGTTGGTTCCATCAACAACCAATGATATGTCTGCGTGACCGTAAACAATTAGGTTTTGTGAAAAGTTTTCCGGAATTGTGAGAACTGCACGTATGGTTGTGGCGTTTAATTCTTCCAATGCTTTGTTTGTATCTGTGAAAGTTTTCAGCGTTAAGAATCCAGTTTCGTTTAATCTCGAAATTGCGTTTTCTGATAGTGTTTCTCCGTCGTTGTTTATTATGCCAATTGTTGCGTTGAATGGGATGTCTCTTCCAAAAATTGCTGTGAATAAAAGAAGTATCATTATTGGGAAAGCTATGGTCCAAAAAACCGTTCCTCTTTCTCTAAAAAAGGTTTTGACATCTTTGACAGCTATTCCTATTATTGAGTTCATTGTGTTTCCTCCAACAGTTTCCTTCCAGTCAATTTCAAAAAGACATCCTCTAATGTTGGCTCTATTATTTCGATTTTTTCAATCAGTACTCCTTTAGAAGCAAGTTCTTCTGAGATTTTCGTCATAAACTCCCACGGATTCTTGGTTAAGATTTGGATTTCGCTGTCTCGCAATATGCAATTATATTCTTTGAGGCACGTCAATGCTTTCTTGGCTTGCGAATCCTTAGCTCTAAGGGAGATGAATGGCTCTCCTCCAATGGACTTCTTGAGAGTATGAGGTTTGTCTAAAGCGGCAACTTTTCCTTTGTTCATAATTGCTACTCTATCACAGATTTCATCTGCCTCATACATGTCATGCGTCGAGAGAAGAACCGTTTTCCCAAATTTTTTAAGGTTCTTAATTAATTCCCAAAATTCCCTTTTAACATTTGGATCAAAACCCACAGTTGGCTCGTCCAAAATAACGATTGGGGGGTCGTGAATTATTGAAGCAGCAAGGTTTGCTCGTCTTTTCATTCCACCAGAAAGCTTTTCAACCCTTCTGTTCAAGAATTCGCTTATACCAAAAACTTTCGATGCGAATTCAACTCTCTCCTTGAACTTTTTTGAGCTAAGTCCGTAGAGAGAGGCGGAAAAAGCGAGGTTTTCCTTTACGTTTAGTAAATCGTAAAGTAGTGTTTCTTGTGGGCAAAATCCGATGCATGCACGAACTTTTAGCAAGTCTTTAGTTAAGTCGAAACCGTGAATTGTTATTTTTCCACGGTCGAATCTCCGTAAACCGCAAAGTATCTCCATCAAAGTTGTTTTGCCAGCCCCGTTAGGGCCTAGAAGCCCAAAGATTTCGCCTTCTTCAACTTGAAACGCAACGCCGTCTACTGCTTTTACTTCACCATAATGTTTCACTAAATCTTTAACTTCAATAATCATTTTTCCACGATTTCCAGTGTCTGTTAAAGCCTCATTTCAAATCTAGCTAAACTTATAAAAACCTTGTTGTGTTGCACAGCCTCATTTTTCTCTCAAGCTTGATTTAAGGGTAATTTAGGTAAGGAAAAACGAAAGCAATTTAGGTTTGAACATTTTTACAAAATGCATATAAAAAGTTAGGAATAACTCATAATTCACAGTTGGTTGACGCATGACGATAGCTTCAAAACTGCAAGTAACATTGATTACCGGAAGAACAATAGAACAGGGCGTTGGAAAAGAACGTGGAAAAGCGTCAAAAGAATACGTGGAAAGCGTTTCAATCTGCTATATGGATCCTGAAGACTTAAAGAAGCTTAACGTTAAAGAGAAAATGAATGTGCTGGTTTCCACCAAATACGGTTCAGTAGTTGTAAAGGCTTTGAAGTCTCAACGAGCGCCACATTCAGGTATGATTTATATTCCTTATGGTCCGTGGGCAAACGCTGTGGTTAACCCAGAAACCAGCAGTATTGGAATGCCTTCTTTTAAGGGGATACCAGCAGAAGTTGAACCCGCACCTGATAAGCCTCTTTTAAGCCTTGAAGAACTTCTCAAGGAACAGTTCAGGAAAGGATAATGATGCCGATTGTTAAAGCTGTTGCATGCCCTGTCTGCGGAAGTCTATGCGACGATATAGAATTGACAATTGAAAATGGAAGAATAACGAAAGTTAAAAACGGTTGTGCAATGTGCGAATCAAAATTTCTAGGATACAATGGCGAGCATAGAATTTTAAAGCCGCATATACGGAAAAACGGTCAACTTGTCAAATCCACTTGGAAAGAAGCCATAGGAAAGGCTGCCCAAATCCTTGCTGAAGCAGACTATCCCATACTCTACGGTTGGAGTTCAACAAACTGCGAAGCCATGCGAGTGGGACTAGAACTTGCAGAAGAAGTCGGAGGCGTCATAGATAACACATCCACTGTATGCCATGGTCCTTCTATCTTGAGTATTCAGGGCGTAGGTATCCCTTCATGTACCTTAGGACAGATTCGGCACAGGGCAGATTTGATTATGTATTGGGGATGTGATCCATGGAGTGCCCATCCTAGACATGTGGAGAGATATACAGCTTTTTCTGAAGGAAGATTTGAGAAAAGCGCTTGGAAAGGCTACTTAACAAAAGTAAAGGCTTCCACGGTTAGGAAGAAAATAGAAAGCACAATTCGACGAATATTTGTCAAGAATAAACCTTCAATTTCCGCTTATGCTCCAGAAGAGCCACCTCCCGCACTTTTCAAGGAAGGAAGAAAACTTGTAGTTATTGATGTAAGAAAAACCCGCTCTGCCGAAGTATCTGATTACTTTATCCAAGTTCAACCGAACAAGGATTATGAGCTGCTTGAGGCTTTTAGAGCTTTAATTCGAGATGAAGAAATAGAAACTGACCACGTTGCTGGAGTTCCTGTGAAATATTTAGAAGAAGTTGCCGATGCAATGATTGGATGCAATTTTGGGATTCTCTTTTTCGGGCTTGGTCTAACTATGAGCAGTGGTAAACTTCGAAACATCGATGCTGCACTTTCTTTAGTTCGAGATTTGAACATGCGAACAAAATTTGCAATAATGCCCATGAGGGGACACTTCAACGTAACTGGAGCAAACACAGTTTTCACGTGGCAGACTGGTTATCCCTATGCTGTGGACTTTTCATTGGGATATCCACGCTATAACCCGGGCGAAACTTCCGTCGTTGACATTCTATTGCGCAAAGAATCAGATGCAGCGTTTGTGATTGCTTCAGATCCTGTAGCGAATTTTCCGAAGAAAGCCGTTGAACACCTTGTTGCAAATTCGCTGATTGTGATTGACCCACATTTAAACGCTACAGCACAGATGGCAGATGTCGCTTTTCCATCAGCTTTCGTAGGTATAGAAGCTGAAGGAACAGCCTACCGCATGGATCATGTTCCGCTTCCGCTGAAGAAGATCGTTGAACCACCAAAAGGAGTGCTTTCCGACGAAGAAATCTTGCTGCGAATACTTACCGAAATCAGAAAAATAAAAAAGAAAAAGCAAGAGGAGGCTTCATAACGGAGATTTTAATAAAAAACGGTTTCGTCTACGACCCTATCAACGGAATCAACGGCGAAAAAATGGACATCGCAGCAAAAGATGGAAAAATTGTTGCAAATGTCAACGAGCGTAAAGCCAGAAAAATTGACGCGTCTGGAATGATAGTGATGCCTGGAGGCGTGGATATTCACTGTCACATTGCAGGTTCTGAAGTTAACACTGGAAGGCTTCTGAGACCTGAAGACCATTTCAGAGATTTTGAACGCAAAACATCCACGACAAGATCTGGAGTTGGTCATTCCATTCCGTCAACTTTTACAACTGGCTATCGTTATGCACGAATGGGCTACACGACAATCATGAATCCTTCCATGCCGCCTTTAGAGGCCAAACACACTCACGAAGAACTGAACGATACACCAATCGTTGACAAGGCTAGCTACTCGCTTCTCGGAGACTGGTGGTTTGTTCTCGAATGCTTAAAAGAAGGAAAAATCGAAGAATGCGCTAAATACGTAGCTTGGATGATGAACTCCACAAAGGGATACGCCATAAAAATAGTCAATCCTGGCGGGCTTGAATCTTGGGGTTATGGACAGAACGTCACAAGCTTAGACGATCAAGTTCCATGCTTTTGCGTAACTCCACGCGAAATTCTCCGCGGATTATGCAAAGTGAACAAACTTCTGAATTTACCTCACACAATACATGTCCACACGAACAATCTTGGAAAACCTGGAAATTACCAAACAGCCTTAGAAACCATGAAATGCGTGGAAGATTTAGCCAGCGAAAACAAACCAGCAATACATATTACTCATTGTCAATTCTGCGCCTTCAAAGGTGACGACTGGAGAACATTAGAATCAGGCGCAGAGGAAATCTCCAACTACGTCAATGCCCATTCTCACGTTACTCTGGATATGGGACAAGTTATATTTGCAGACACAACCACGATGACAGCGGACGGCCCATTCCAATATACACTCTATGAATTAAGCAGGAACAAATGGGTAAACCACGACATAGAAACTGAAACAAGCGCTGGCATCGTGCCTTTCCGCTATCGCCGCAAAAGCTACGCCAACGCTATCCAATGGTCAATAGGTTTGGAGCTGGCATTACTAATCAAAGATCCATGGAAAATATTCATGACAACTGACCATCCAAATGGAGGTCCGTTCACGTCATACCCAAAAATCATCGCGTGGTTTATCAGCCAAAAAGCCCGCGAAGCCTCTTTGAAAAGAATTAATCCACGAGCTAGAAACAAAAGTCTTCTCACATCTATAAATCGTGAAATGAGTTTTTATGAAGTTGCAATAGTGACTAGGGCTGGACAGGCTAAAGCTTTGGGATTGAAGAATAAAGGTCATTTAGGCGTTGACGCTGACGCTGACATAGCAATATACAATGTAAACCCAGAGAAAACAGACCCTTCAAGAAAATATAAACGTGTGCGGAGAGCCTTCAAAAAAGCTGCTTACACCGTTAAGGGTGGAACGATTGTTGTTAAAGATGGTGAAGTTTTGAAGCATGTTCATGGCGCCACTGTGTGGTTGGATGTGCAAACATCAGAAAATGTAAAATTATCTGATGAAATGAAAAGGAAGTTTAGAGAATATTGGACAGTTGAATACGAAAATTACCCAGTAACGGAAAACTACCTTGAAGCTTCCAATCCCATAGTTGTAAAGGCAAGTGTTTGAAATGATAAAGCTTTACCCATTGAAAGAAATCAAGTTTCCAGTAATGGCAGAGTGCATAACCGCAGACGTCTTTGAAGGAAAGGCAGTTGAGGAAATAGAAAATTTGAAACTTTGGGAAGGAAACAAACAGAAACTGCTTAAAGGACTTTTCAAGGTTGAAGAAAACAAAACAGAAAACGTCAAAGACGAAACAACAATTACCATACAAGGCGACGTTAGTAAAGTGAAGAAAATTGGCGCCAACATGAAAAACGGGGAAATAAGAATTTATGGAAATGTTGGAATGTATCTAGGCGAGGAATTGAAAGGGGGAAGAATATTCGTGGAAGGAAACGTTGGCGGATGGGCTGGGTCTATGATGAAGGGTGGAACAATAGAGATTCACGGAGATGTTGGCGATTATTTAGGTGCACCATATCGTGGCTATTCCGAGGGTGTGCATGGCGGAAAAATCATCGTTAACGGTAATGTGGGAAATGAAGTTGGAGCACACATGCGAAAGGGAACAATCAAAGTTTATGGATGTGCGAAGCAATTTGTAGGTTTTCGAATGTGTGACGGAACAATTTATGTTCAGAAAGATGCTGAGCCAAGAGCGGGCGCGTGCATGACTGGCGGCAAAATTATTATTGGTGGTTTTTTGGAGTCTGTTTTGCCAACTTTCACTGTGGAAAGTGTAAAAGAGAAAGTTAAGGTTGATGAAGGCGAAACTGCTATTGGTCCGTTTTATCTTTTTCTCGGAGACCTTGCAGAACATGGTGATGGCAAACTTTATGTTTGCAAGGAACGAAATACCCATCTAACGTATTACGAAAAATTCCTTTGAAAGGAGAAAAAGGCATTGACGAAACTATTAAGTGTTAATCGCATTGCATGGAAACTTTTCGAAGAATTATGCATGAACTCTGAACTTTACGGTGTTGAAGTTGCGAACACAAATTCTGGAACAACAATTGTTGACGCTGGCGTAAAAGCCAGAGGCGGTTTTCAAGCTGGAAAAGTCGTGACTGAAATCTGCATGGGCGGTTGTGGAAAAGCACAAATTACACGCAGGCGATATGGCGAATTGGAGCTTCCGTCAATCTTTGTTTGCACTGATCACCCGACTATTGCAACTTTGGGTTCGCAGTATGCAGGTTGGCAAATAGGCGAAGATGACTTTTTTGCAATTGGTTCTGGACCAGCAAGGGCTATTGCTTTGAAGCCGAAGGAAATTTACGAAAAGATAGGGTATAAAGATGATTCTGACAAGGCTATTGTGGTTTTGGAAACTGACAAGTATCCGCCAGAAAAACTAATAGAGCGTTTCCTAAAAGACTGCAATGTTCAGCCTGAAAATTTGGCGGTAATTCTTACTCCAACAGCAAGTGTGGCTGGTTCAACGCAAGTTTCTGGAAGAATCGTCGAAACTGGAATCCACAAACTAATGAAGTTAGGGTTTAACCCAAACGTGATTCTTTATGCTTGGGGAATAGCTCCAATAGCGCCAGTTCATCCAAAATTCGTAGAAGCTATGGCAAGAACAAACGATGCAATCCTTTACGGAGGAGTAGCCTCATACACTGTTGACTGTGAAAATGAAGGTGAACTTGAAAAAATCGTTGATAAATCTCCTTCAAAAGCTTCAGTAGCCTATGGTAAGCCTTTCATAGAAATTTTCAAAGAGGCAAACTATGACTTTTACAAGATTGATCCGAACCTGTTTGCGCCAGCAGTAGTGGTTATAGGCAATGTTAAGACGGGAAACACGTTTGAGCGTGGAGAGATTAACAGTGAAGCTTTGAAAGAGTCCTTTAACTTCATTTGAATACTTTAATGCTGGTTTTCACAAATTCCGCCAAAGAAAATCCTATAGGTATAGTGTAGAGCGCTAAAGTGACATTGAAAATCAATACAAGTGGAACATACGCAATTATGGTTTCTTCGTTCAAGCCATAACCGATTGGTGGCGGAAACCGCAAAAACACGTAGTTCACTATGATCATGGCTACTGTTCTTAGAACTATACCTGAAAATGTAAACAACGCAGCCAACAAGACTTGGTTTTGAGGTGAATGCCTCTCCACCAACAATTTTATGATTCCGATTCCTAAAAGCATGCTTAAGATGGCTGCAAGATTATAAAGCGGACCCGTTGGAAGAAGCCCTGGGAAAACAGCGAATAACATTAGTGTATTCAATATGGCTATTGGAATTCCCACTCGGGTTCCGTATAGTAGGAACGCAGTTACTATGGGTATTTCCCATATTTGGTATATTAGAAAGGGAGCGTATGGCGCTGGGAATTTTATGGGGGATAGGTTGAGTGTGATAGTTAATGCAGTAAATATGATTATGACTGCAGTAGTTTTAGTGTTCATGTTTATGTTTTCCTCGAGTTCGAGATTAATCGCATTAATTATTTAAGAGTAGCTACTCAACAAAGAGTTTAGAATTTAACTGAAAAATAAATATTGCTTTAGCTTATACTCTACTGGGAATAAAACTTGTCCGAAGCCTTAACAATGCCATTAGACGACACTAAAAAATGGCTAGAACATCAAACAAGTTCCTTGTTTACTCCAGTTCATTCTAAAGCTGAAAAAATGGCAAAAGAAATGGGTAAGACACTTCAAAACCTTGCAGAAGCCAGCAAAATGCTTTTGGAAAACAGTGAAAAGGAAATCGAGAAGAAAAACGCAAAAACTTACAAAAGAGCAAGAGCCTTAAACAAACTGGCACGTTTGTTCGTTGAACGAATACATAAAATCAAAGTCCCCGACCACATTTCCCACACTAGCCTCAGCGACTTCGCACAAGAAACGCAACAAGTCTTCATAACGATCGACGTTGATGTAAGAAATTGGTTTCCTAGAATTTCTCCATTTTTCATAATGGACCGAAGAAAATTTGTTACAATATTTGAAAAGACAAAAGAATCGCTAAAAGAACTTGGCAATTTCCTAACTAAAGAGTATGTTAAAACCAAGAAATTGGAAGAGACCTTTCAAAAAATTAACACACTGAAGACGCTTCTGACTCAGCTAAACGTTATTCTGGAAGAGAAAACCAAAATCGGAAATGAAAAGATTTCTATCGAACAAGAGATTACCCAAATAGAACAGAAAAGAATTGAGTTAGAAGGCAGAGGAGGAATAAACCAACTAAACAAAATAACTAAAGAAATAGAAGCGTTATCAACCGAAGTGAGGCATACTTTACAGCATCTGCAGAAACCATTCATAAAATTGCAGGCGCTGTCTTTGCATGGCGGAGGAAGCGGTTTAACGCATGAAGAAGTTAGTAAGCTTAATCAGTATCTGGAAAATCCTTTTGACGCCCTTGCAACAGAAAGCATTGATTACCCAATGCTAAAGCAGATTCTTCAAAAATTGACCAGAATGATATCTGAGGGCAAAATTCAGCTAAAACCTGACAAGTCAAGAAAAGCAGAGCAAGCAATAGCCAACATATTAAACCAAAATTCTTTAGAAAATCTTCATCGAAAATGTGTTGCTACTATGTCGCAAAAAAATCAACTCTCCACCTCTGCGGAGTTAACAGAAACAAAAGCCCGTCTGTCAAAACTTGAGGAACAAGTGGAAATTTTGAAAAGAAGGAGAGAAGGCATCGATTCCAGAGACAACATAGCAGAAAGAAATTATAAGGAGACGCAGGAGAAAATCAGAAGTTTTAAGAGCCAAATAGAAAATGAAATTTTCGCATTTTTGAACAAACGAATCCATATCGAATGAGGCTTTGTTTTTGCAGTTGCAGCTTTCACAAATCATGAAACAAGCCTTAGAATCGCCATATGAGGAATTCGGCTGTTTAGTTGATGAGGTTACTGCTCTCCTATGTAGAGAAGACGGAAAGGTTGGAAACCTTAACGTTATCGGGAGACTCGTTGAAGTTAAGCCCGTTGGCGAGGCGTTAATAGTTGGCGATTTGCATGGCGACATTGAAAGCTTATTCACCATACTGAAAGAAAGCGATTTCATCCAAAAAATGAAGCAAGACAGCAGCACATTCATAGTTTTTCTGGGTGATTATGGCGATAGAGGCGAATACTCAAAGGAAGTTTACTATACAATATTAAAACTAAAAACTGCTTTTCCAGAACAAGTCATTTTAATGCGTGGAAACCACGAAGGACCAAGTGACTTGTTAGCTTCGCCTCACAATTTGCCTTTGGAGTTTCAAATGAAGTTTGGCGCGAAATGGGAACAAGCCTACTCAAAAATTCAAAACTTGTTTAGTTGCCTTTACAATGCAGTTATTATTGAAAAACGCTATTTGATAGTTCATGGCGGTTTGCCCGTTAAAGCTACTAAAGTTGAAGATTTTGCGTTTGCCCACAAGCTTCATCCAAAACAAACTTTTTTGGAGGAACTGCTTTGGAGCGACCCAAGTAGCATGGAGAAAGAATCTTGTGCTTCTCCTAGAGGCGCTGGAAAACTATTCGGCGAAAGTGTAACCGATAATATACTGAAAATGTTAAACGTTAAAATTTTGATAAGAGGGCATGAACCATGCCACGAAGGCTTTAAAATCAACCATAACGGGAAAATCTTGACTTTGTTTTCTCGGAAAGGAATGCCCTACTTTAACGCTTACGGAGCCTATTTACAGTTAAATCTT
>Ga0172363_10003795_pt1 | contig 12252 bp, 12 predicted proteins | sample LakKivs2_kivu2a2_FD_114541 | JGI IMG/M metagenome (GOLD analysis project Ga0172363, IMG submission 114541) | Sediment microbial communities from Lake Kivu, Rwanda - Sediment s2_kivu2a2 | ecosystem: Environmental > Aquatic > Freshwater > Lake > Sediment | place: Rwanda: Western Province, Lake... | reverse complement strand
GCATAGAATAGCGATAGATTGCTATCGCTAATACCATAGTTGGTACAAAGAGCCGATCTAAAAGCATTCCTTTGTGTTGAGTTGGTAAAGTCAAGACTGTTGCCACCTTTTTCAAGTTCAACTCGTGTATCTTTTCTTGCTGCTACGTAAAACATAATATATCCTTTTATTGTTGTATATGCGTATCTCTTTTACGAGATACGTATAGAACGGTTAGTTAGCTAATAACCTCTGATAGTTTAAGATTAACAACCCAATGGGTTAGTCCTAGTCTTGACTTCTCTTTGATATCAAGAAATTTAATAGTATGGGGGCCTGCCCCTGATGATGGGCCAAAGGGATAACTGATACCAGCTAAACCATTTAGAGGAAGCGTTATATCTCCTCCTCTGTGTACTCTCTTGTAATACCTCAACTGTGCCAGTTGAGCATTAGTAAGGGTGGCGGCAAAGGTACATATTCCTTCATCACTTAGTTCATCATACGCATAAGGCTCAGAGGTATAAGTGTCATAAATGCCAACGGTATAATCTCTGTCTGCTTCGTAGTCTTGTTGTATGCAGTCTATGGTTGCTGGCCACCCTGAAGCATAGGTATTAAATGCCAAGTCAATTCCTCTAATCTTTACATTCAACTCAAAGCCTCTTAGTGATACGCTCTTTCTCAACTCTATGTCGGATACAACTCCCGACACTACTCCTGAATGATTGACGTCTTCACCAAAGAATAACTCATTACTAGCAAAGTCAGACATAAGTAATACTATACGATTAGTTCTTATAGAGTCTAGTGTTGTAATCAAGTTATTAATGTAACTCTCTGTTCCATAAGTCTTTATGCTAGCTATGTAAGTATCTGCTTCAGGTCCAAGGTCACTGGCATAATAGTTACCGTCAGCACCTTTGAACCATTCAAGACCATAAGTAGTATCGGTTAAATAGTTAAGAGATGTTCTAAACTCTGTTGGTGCCACACCTGTTGCGTATATATACATGTTATGCCCCTATGAAGTTTAGTTCACCCTGAAATGCTAACTCTTTTAGCATTGTCTTGAGTCTCTGTTGTTCTCTCATTGAATACTCGTCTAATTGATTTACTGTATCGCTTGAGATATTACCGTTAATAGTTATAGGAGCGGTTGTAATAGTAATGGTTGACGCTGGGGCCCTGCCATTAGCTATAGCAAATAACTCTGCCTGTTGTCTCTGGTTTAGTATCATTTCTCCGCTATTAACTCTGGCGGTCATATTATCACCTGAACGAGATGTACCAGAAACAATACCTCCCTGTGCAAACTTCTGAGATGCTATCATTCCTATCTGTACTGCTCCTAATGTTGCCACTATACCAGCCATTACAAATGACGCTGGAGGTGGCAGATTAGCTAACGCTTGTGTGATACCTAGAGCGGTATTAATAACCGCTGATATAACAGCTACTGTTTGTTGTGTCTGGGCAGATTCCTTTCTTAGTTTCTCTTCTCGTTCTGTACGTTCTTTATCTAACTTAGTTAATGCCTTCTCTTGATTCTTTCTACCCTTTACTGTCTTTGATATATTCTCTTTCTCAGCATCATACCATTCTTTGAGTGCGTTCTGAGCCGTCTGGGACTGGTTCTGGGCCAGTTGATTCATTATATTGGTAGATTGCTGGGCCAGGGATGAAATGACCGCCATAGTGGCTTGTAGCTGTTCCTGATAGGTAGCATTCTCATCATTAAGAACAGTGTACATGTTACCAAAATTCTCAACCACTGAAAGCGATACGTTATTCATTCCTTCAAACATTGCTGACCATGAGTTATACATCAGGGCGTTCTGCTCATCAACCTTAGCCATCATATCATATATGTTGAAAAAGTTATCACCTATTGGCTTTAATGCTGCTCCTGCTCCATCTGCTAAATCTTGATACTTGGCTATGGCTTCTTCTTTAGTCTTCTGCAAGTTGTCCAGGTATGTCTGTGTACCATCTGCTGATATCTTCAGTCTTTCCTGTTCGTACCACTTGGATAGGGCAATCTTGGCATCAGCACCTTCCTCTTCAGTCAGGTAACCATACATGATTGAATTGGTAAGGTCTTGTTTCTTCTTGTCATAAGAAACGGCTAATATAGCCATCTCTCTAACTTGAGCCTGCTGAATAATACTAAGGCTAAGCTCTGAATACTGGTCTAATGCCTGAAGTCTGGCTGCATTGAAGTCTCTAAGTCCACCCATATCAATATTATTAGTTGTGCACAATATAGTTGTGCCACCACTGGCTGCCTTGGCAGGTGTAGATGTAGGTGGGCGTTCCTGTCCTGACGGTTTACCAGACACACTAGGCTTGACACCAGTGAACATCTGTGCCATTGATCTGCCTACTAGTTCAGCATTCTTCTCAACTTGTTCCCTTACTGTCTCAAACTCATCACTAAACTTCTCAAGTGCCTTAACTGAGTCATTAACCATTTTATATGAGACCAGTTTAGGACCAATCTTAGGAATGGAATTGATCATAGCCAGCATCTCTGTATATGCCTTAGCTACTGTGACTAATAAGCCTAATATGCCTGCTCTTAAGAAGCCTATAGTTCCCTGAATGGATCCTAAGACTACGTTTAATGCGTCTATTATTTTACCAGTTGTCTCAGCTATGACGTCAAAAACTTTTACCATTCCATCAGCATATCTGTCTCCGCCAATGGTAAGAATCTCAAATGTATCATTAAGCCTTTGAATAATCCTATAGGCTGACTGCTGCCAGGCAATCTTCATTGTGTCGCCTATCTTCTGCAAGAAGTCATTAAAGCGGGATGATGCTTCTGCTGATGCCTGTAGTTGTGTCTTGAATCGCTTGTGCCACTCAATGGCCTTCTTGCCATTATTGTTGTAGTCATCAAGAACTGGTATAATCTCTCTACCTCTTGCGCCAAAGATTGCTAATGCCATTGCGTTGCGTAGGGTTATATCCTTTATACCAGCTAGCTTAGATATGGCCTCTTCAAATAACTCATTAGAAGGCTTCATGTAACCATCTGTAGTCAGTACACTTATGCCCAGGTCTTTAAATACCTTGGCTGCTTCCCCTCCCTTTCTTACCGCCTCGTACGCCTCAAGGTTAAACCTTGTTATAGACGCTGACATATTCTCCATTGATGTACCAGCATATCTAAAGGCTGAGTCCCAACCTTTAAACTCTGCTACTGACATATTTAATATTACCGACTTATCAAGTTCTTCATCCAACTCCTTGATTGTCTTACCTATATTCTTGAGTGAGATTATAGCTGTTACCACTGCTGCGCCTACGCCTAGTATGGCTAAGGGAAATTTTAAAATAAAGCCTAATACTTTGCTGCCTATATTTGTAAACCCACGAAAGAATTTAAGTACTGAGTCGCCTTGTCTGAAGAAATTACCCATAGATTGAGCACCAAAGGCAAACCCGCTAGCAATATTCCGAGTTAGTGGACTTAATTTAGAAATGTGTTTGTCAAATACATCCCCAAAAGTTTTAAAGTCCCTTGTAAAGGCTATCTGTGTATCGGCGCCGAACCTGAATATATTTATTAGATCAGCTACTATTAACTTAAAGCGTTTGAAACCTACAGAAGTAGAGAGCATCTGATCTAGTGCATTCTTGGCTTTCTTTGCTCCTTCAATGAGGGGACCTAGAAGACCCTTGCCAATAGGAGATAGAGCTTGAGTTAAAAATCTTCCAAGCTTAGTTGATTCTCCCCCTGCTGTCTTCAGAATCCAAGTGACGGCCATTATAGCTAGCTTCATCTTGATAAGATTAACTATGGCTTTACCTATGGTTCCAATTACTGACCCTATGATACCAGTGAGTCCTTTATGAACGCTTTTAAATTGCTTTGATATACCTTCGCCTATACCTTTAACTTCGTTCTTAAAGGTTTCAGCAAATGCTTTGCCTAAACTCTTAGTCTCTTTACCAAGTTTCTTGGTTTCCGCACTAATTTTAGCGATAGGCGCAGAGCTTTTATCAACTACTTGTACTTCATATTGAATCTTTTCTGACATAATATTACCTTCTTATTTTTGCCGCCCATATCTTATTCTTTGAGCTATTTGTGGTGTTAAGTATGCAAAGGCATAGCCAAGAGCTCTCTTTATGATCAACTTCTGAGATTCAATAATTAAATAACGGGTCCTATGTTCTGCTATCTTTGCAGCAGAATCTAAATGTTTCTCAACTATCTTTCCTATAGCTTCTTTGTTATCTCGTATTGCTTTATCAAATAACGGGTCTTTTGTTCTATCAAGTACATACTTAAAGTATTTCTTCTTTGATGTTATTACATGGTCATCAAATGACTGTATGCTGGCTTCAAGCTCTCCTGTCCTGTTCTTGAATAAGTGCTTCTTCTTGGCATAGCGTGTAAGTAATTTTATTACCTCAGCGTTAGCCAATTTCATGTGATATTTGAATGGATCCATGTAGGATCTTATTATGCGCTCAACGTTTTTTCTATCTTCTATCAGCTCCAGTATTATGTCTATTGGGATACGGTATTTAGTTAACGCCAAACAAACATAATAGACACAAAAATTAAATATTATGTGAGGATCCCTAAAAACAATTGCTCCAACAGAAGAAGGAGTTCGGAAATAAAATACCCTCTTTTCTCTAAATATGTTAGTATATAACGCATATTTTCCTAATCGGAAAAGCTTCTTGTAATTTTCAGGAAACCCATACTGGGGACCTTCACCTAATAAGTACATCGTTATCTCTTCCTGAAGTTAGCCCTTAGGGTCTTTAGCGAGTCATCGGTTGATTTATCTTTGGATGACTCGTATGCGTACTTGTTATACACACTCTTATAAAACTTGTATGCTTCCCAGAATCTAGGTGAATGGTCGCCATACTTTGGAGCACTACCTGGGAATGATTCATAATACTGTACCTCATCCCACCAGTCATATATCTCAGGTATTAGCCAGTTTAGAGGACAGTTATAAAATTCATAGTCATCTTCACTGAATACTGGCTCTTCGCTGGGGCCCTTACATTTAAAGAACTCTTTCTGCCTGTCATTACAGTCAGTACAAGTAATATGTATCTTCTTAGCGTGTATTAAGGCTAGGACAAAGATACCCGCTCTATACGTGTCATCCATAGAGTTTGTGTCTCCAATTTAATGAAAAAGGGCTGTCTGTACAGCCCCTCTTGTCATTAGTTGGCTCCAGAGATTCTTCCAAGTTCAGTAAGAATCGCTACAGATACCTTGGTTGGGATCCGTTCCAGTAGTTCAACCTTTACTCCACCTTTAGGATCAGGTTCATAGACTAGCTCGTCTTCAGTAGGTAGAACTATTACATTCTTCCAGCCTACTATCTGCTTGGCTATAGCCAGCATAGCCTTGGTATCATCTTCTCCTACCTTGGCAACCTCTTTTATCTCCTTGTTATTCCAAGGCTTAAGAGTAAATACTGGCTGTATTTCTACAGGGAAGTCTTTAAATACTTCTGGTGTAAAGTCTACTGTAAAGTCACTTGTGATGGGAACCAATCCCATCATCTTCTTCTTAGTCTCTTCATCTAATCTAAATCTCTTGTTACCCATTGTAAAACTCCTTAAAATAAAAGCCTGACAGGAAGTGCTGGCTTCCCATCAGGCCCTTTAGCTAGTGCTAGCTTGTTGAATGATAAGAACTGAGACCAGCATCTCGGTTCTATGTTTACTTATTCTCTGCTCTTGATTGTCATTACCCAAGGCGCATAGCTATAATCCCCTTCTGTAGACGGTCTCAGAGGTCTTAGTTCTAGAGTCGTTCTTAGAACACCATCTGAGTCTTCTACGTTAGCAGTTGTAATCTGACATCTTGGTGCGTAGAACTTGAACTGTTCTGTTTCAATAGTTACAGCTTCAATAGTTCCCTCTGTCCACTTGCTCCAGAAGTCATAATCTGCATTAGACTCTAGAAGAGGATTGATAGTAAGCGTTGGTTCCATATTGGTAATAACAAACTGCTTATACCCTGAGTCAGAGTTCTGACACTGAACAGGTGTAACAGCGTTACCAAATCCAAAGCTCATGGTGGAAATACATACAGTGTGTGTACCTATGACTCCACTACCAGCTAAGAATCTGTCAGGAATTAATACTGAACCAGAATATACTGGAACTTCAGTAACATCAATGTCTTTGATGTCGTTAAGGGCACCTGTAAATTCCCATCCCATTGTATAAGGCTTTCCTGTGCCTTCAGTTGAGACGGTACAGTTACCTATTGCTCCAGTGAATTCATAGTGCAAGCCTGATGCTGCGTTCTGACCAGCTATGTCAAAGATACCAATAGTGATAGCATCCTCAACAGTATCCTTTGAGGGGTACACGTCAAAGTCGCCATCAACCTCTGTTACAGCACAGCCAGCAGCCTTAGCAAACTTGGTCCATGCTGGTTCTACACCAGATGCCTCTGACCAGAACTTAGTGTTAAAGCTGATTGACGCAGACTGGTTGCCTGGAATGGATTCTCCAAGGCCAAAGTCACCAGTTGCATACTTGGATGGATTGGCATCAGGTTCTACTGTTATGCTGCCAATTGCCAGGTCCCATGCTCTTACATTGTTTAGTAGACCTGATACGGCTATAGGTGTGCCAGGAGTTGTCTCAGCTGCAGTGCCTATAGTTCTTAGTTTCGTTAAAAACATTGTATATCTCCTTAGTTACGTACGCATACCTTAGCAGTATGCTGGGTCTTTAGGGTTCATGTGGTCTTCACTGTAGTAAATATTACAGGTTACTACAAGAACTTTAGGAATGAGCAAGTCATCCCCTGCACCGCTGTTTTCCCTTCTTGATCGTTCATATCCAAAATACTCACACGTACCTTTTATTGTCGGGTTATGACCTATCATCTTCTTAACGTCGTGTAATAGTCCATTTAGGATATGGTCAATCTCAAATTGGTTATTATAGTTCTCTTCTGATACCTTGTTATAGCAGTAGATCTCAAAGGATGCCTCATTCCTGAACGAGTTCATGTTAGGATGGGAGGCAGCATCAAGGCTTCTTTCTTCTGGATACAGGAATAGATTGTATAGCGGGAAAGAGGCTTTATTAAAGTCTAACTGATTAGTGGTTCCTGTGTCGTAGTTATAACCTCCAGAGACTGTCATCTCTGATAGGCAGGTGAGTATTCCCGATTCAATTACATCTAGCTGGCTATACATGTTAGCACCTGTATAATACGGTTGTTCTACTTACTTCATTACCACTTGATGCTGTCCCATCAAACAATTCTCTGGTAAGAAAAGGTCTTAAGCGTTCTACTTCTTTATCGTGCATCTGGTAAAGGGCAAAGTACTTGTCTTCTGTAGCCTCAAGATTGTTTGCCCCCGTCTTATCTCTGTACATTGACCTGTAAGCATAGCTAATAGCATACTCTTTTATCAAGAAGTGTATTGGAGTGGATATGCCTGAAGCAGTCAAGCCAAAGCTTGTAGCTATATAGTCTATATGACTATTTGCCTGCTCTACATACCCGCTTATATTAGCCAGACCTTGAGCCACTGTAGCTGTGAGGTCAGATGTTGTGATATATTCAGCCATTATTAGATTTAAATTTCCTTTACTAGTTAAGGGGGTAGTTTATTGCTACCCCCCTTATTCAAGTAATTACGCTTGGGTTACAAAGCCCTTGCACAAGAAAGTTGGGCGAACGACAAGCGCTCCGTAAACATACAGGATAGCAAATCCTTCACCAAACTTAACTTCTCTCATCGGGAAGATGCTTGCTTCAACCATGCTACCAGCGTACTCAACTGCTGACTTGTGACCAGCATAGATGTGAGAAGCAGTAGTGTTATAGTTGATTAGGTTTGTTGACGTTCTAATGTCAAAGCCCATTGCTCTTCCAACTCTTCCATTCTGATAGGCTGCTTCGCCTTCAACAGATGGAGCAGTCAGGCACTTTTCTTGTACAAGATAAGAGCTGAACCACGGTGGTACAATGGCGAAACGGTCAGCTTGAGGACAGTTCTCTTCATCAAGAATCTGAGCCATACGACCAAGGTATGCTAGAGCGCCACTACCAGTCGTTTCTGTTTCAATGTTATATACAGAGATTGCTGTACCAGATGTACCTAGAGCCCTTGCTCCTGATCCACCACTGTTAGTTCCATCAACGCTTGGGTAATAACCAGAAAGCAGATAGCTATCTGCGTCGTTGGCGACCTCGTATGACATCTGGCCAAACACGTCATTAGACACTGCTATGGCTGATTGTTCATTATCAATTGCATCAAGGTGCAATGTAATATACTTTTCCTGGTTAATAGTCAGAACTTGGCTTGAGCCACCTACTGCTGACCATGTCAGGGTCTGGTTTCTTGTGTAATCGCCAACAGCGATACCTGAAAGAGATGGAATCTTGAAGCTGTCTCCAGCTTTCTTTAGCATCCCCTCATAGGAATGATTGATAACGTCTGCAGCTACCAGCTGCTTCTGAATCCTGGAAAGCATCACGCTTGGGACGATTTCCGACGGTATAAATGCCGACATACTCATTGTGTTTTATCCTTTGATTTACATCTTTAAGCCCAGCGCGTCAGCTATCTCCTTTGCGTGAGAAGCTATATGTGCTGGATCTTTAGTGGCTAAGATAGCCTGTACATTGTTTGTTGTAGCTTTAGTTACTACTTTAGTTCCTGTTCCTGGATTCTGATTGGCTTTGACTATTTCCTTGTTTGTCTCAAGAATCTTGTTAATTCCTGTGTTAAAATCCAGTACAGTGTCTCCATCTTTGAATACTACCTGATCATCAGCGAGATCAACCTTATCATCAGCCAGCAATGATCTAATGAGAAACTGGGCACCATATACTTTATCATTGAGGGCCTTGGTAAGTTCTGATACTATCTTTGAAGTCTTAGACTTGCGTCTTTCACCTTGTAGCTCTGACTCCATACTCTTGATCTTATCATTAAGTAGTTTAAGTGTCAGGTTATTGGCAGGCCCCTTAGAGCTTCCAATATTAGCTACAAAGTCTTCAAGATCAGTATCATCTGTATAGCCTAGAGTTTCAAATGCCTGTTTGAACTTTCTAAGTCTGGCATTCTCGTTGTTTCTCTTTCTTGATTCAGCTATACCTTTTTCTCTCTCGCTGTTTACAAGGCCAACTACGTCTTCATAGACATCTTGTTTGCCCGCTGCTTCAAGTGCAGCTTTGATCTCTTCTAACGTCATACATACCTCCATGGGTGTTAAATTTAGGCTTCAAAGCCTTTTACTGTAATGTTTGTGTAAAATTATACAATGTCTTGCAATTTACGCATTGTATCATCATCAAGGTGATTTAAGAAACGAGTTATAACTGTCTTCTTGATCTCTTTCTTGATCTCATCACTGATATCTAACTGTAAGAGCTTAGCTATCTCATCTACGTTTATATTTGAATAGTAAGTATCGTACTGTTTAGTATAAGATATGCTACAGTCTATTGTTTGCTTTGTGTAGCGGCCAAACATAGCTACCAGTTTAGTTTCCAGGTTCTGCATAATATTAGCAGTTTGCTTTAGTTGGGTGTTGGCGGACTGGAACTTGTATGCTTCAGCTATGCCTGATGTCTGCTTGATGCCTACTATTCCTTGTTGTGATGCTGCCTTGTAGATACTCTCTACGAACTCATTACATGACTTTACAAGCTGGTCGCTGATGCCAGGATTAGGACTTGCATAGCCAGGTGGAATAGTTATAGAAGGGTCTGCAGGGAGGTTCATCATAGCGTGTGGTCCAATGGTTATGTTATTATTAGATCCCCCTAATTGGGCATAGAACACGCTAAAGGACTGGGCTCGTTCAAGGTCTCGTAGTTCACTGTCTTTATTGAAGAGGGACCAGTTAAGCTTGGCTATGTCATAGAATGTTGGAGGAGGAAGGACCTGATCGGTAAGGCCATTATCATACACAGGTATTACTGGCATTACATTAAGGCCGTGCTCTACTGGCTCTTCCCTGATAAGTTTGGAGTCTTTACCTGATCCAGTATGATACTGTTTGGTTATAGCTACTGAGTCATACCTCCATAGGATTTTATACTTCTTACCGTCTATTACTTCATCTTCTCCCTTGAACGTAATAGATATCAGTTTGTTGAACTTGTCTACCTCATAGGAGTCAACAGTATATGCTGGCTGGATATAGATATATGGATATTTTCTATCTGCTAAGACGGTTGCTTGCGAACTTGGGGGGTCGTTGAAGTTATCCATTACTACAAAGGTTACACCGTGTAGTTTCATTAGAGTGGCCGCTTTAGCCATTATATTAGATAAAGATGTTTCCCTATTGTCACAGTCGTCTATGAAGCCTAGATATAGTGGATTGGTAGTAGTTCGTGTAATAGGATTACTAAACACTGGCTCAACCAATGCGTTTATAATGGGCTTCAGGAAGTTTCTATAACTAGCGAGGCTCTTACGCTTGGTATAATATAATTCCCTTTCAAAGGGGACTAGATAAGTACCGTCTTTAATACCGCCTGATCCATCGTATAGATGAGTACAGAACAGATAGTCATTAACATATAACGGGTCTAAATAGCCATCAGCTTGAGAGTATGATGGATTAGTCGTTCTATCTGATTCAAAAGTAAGTTCTTTCATTATTTTATCCTAACTGGTTGGTTGTAGCTATGCCAGTGCATAATAGATTATACGCTCCAGTTGTAGCATCTATCATATCATTGTGTCCTTTATTAATATCCTTGGAGTTGAAGTTAAGGCACTCATCTTTAAAGAACCGTACAAAGGGCATATTGTTGATTATGACATTACTTAGTTCACATTGTGACGCGAAAGGTAGAGCTCTGGTAATCTTGTCCTTGGTTGGTCTGTACCTGCGTAGGACATGGTTGGAAAGCTCTGGGACCCGTCTAAGGTCCTGAATGATGGCTAACTGTTGTCCTGCATCCTCAAGGCCTATATGAACGTCTGGGCCATCTTGTATGGCTGTCTGTATAATAAGTTTCTTGAGATCAGGGTATGCCAGCTTTACTCTCTTGATATCGTGTATATAATACTTGTCTAGTTTGGTCATCAGGCAACCTGCACTATAGTCAGCTGAGGTCTTGGTACTGACTGCAAGATCCCAGAAGCGTATGCCTGTCTTGGGACTGGCAAGGTCTTTAAGGATTAGCCAGTCAGGGTTGATTATCTCTGCTGCTCCATCTACTATGGCACAGTATAATTCCTGTTGAGCAAAGCTTGAGGTATACTGACGTTTGAGATCGTTTACATAATCTTCGGATATATGGGGTACCTCGTCTATAGTTGTCCTGATAAGAGTCAGATAGTTATTAGCTACCATATTGGTATTGAATATATCCGTCAGCCCCTCTTCCTTGATTATGTCATATACCCAGTCTTTACCTCTTACAGTTGTAGCTATGAACCATTGAAGGTCAGAGCCTGCCCTTAGTCTGCCAAGGCCTATGTCAAATGCTTCCCTTGTAAGCTCTCTCGCTTCATCAAAGTATAAGGCTGCCACAGATGGGCCTCTGAGGCTGTCTGGATTGGAAGCGGTTCTAAGCATTATATCAATCCTGTTGATTACTACGTTTATACTGGGGGACTTGGTTATGTAATAGTGTGCTCCTTCAGTGTAGCCCATCAGATCAAGGACTTGTCTGTATAGTGGCACTAAGTTATCTCTCAGGTTATTAAGGCTATAGCTAAGGACCAGGACTCTCTTACCAGCTAAGGCATCAATTATAGACTTGAAGACAAGGGCATAACTCTTACCCCCCGCTATGCAGGATAAGAACATCGTACCCTTTGTAGTGGAGTTTATGAAGTTATATTGAGCTCTGCTAAGGCTAATCATTTGTTTACTTTTTATCTATGACCTCTATGGTCACTTTGGTTGGCGGCGACAGGTCTACGCTTTCTTGGTCATTAAACCTGTAACCAAAGCGTTTAATAGTCTTCAAATAGAACATATGAGAAACAGGATTCTTTTCCCATAGGGCTTTCTCATGACATCCTATAAGGTATTGCCACCCGTCTATTAAAACCTCAGCCATCTCGTCATCTCTGTCCATGTAACTATAAAGAGTGAGAGGAACAATCTTAAGTGCTTGGCATAACTCAACTAAGGTAGGCTTAGGATTGTTTTTATACTCCTTAACTATACTCTTGACTTCTTCCAGATTGGTTAGTTTACGCTTTCCTGCCATATAAAACCTTCTTAAGTAGTTGATTATACTCAGAGTTGTAGCGAGTTGTAGATAGCTCTTTG
>Ga0172363_10003793_pt1 | contig 12261 bp, 8 predicted proteins | sample LakKivs2_kivu2a2_FD_114541 | JGI IMG/M metagenome (GOLD analysis project Ga0172363, IMG submission 114541) | Sediment microbial communities from Lake Kivu, Rwanda - Sediment s2_kivu2a2 | ecosystem: Environmental > Aquatic > Freshwater > Lake > Sediment | place: Rwanda: Western Province, Lake... | reverse complement strand
CGAGACGTTGTATCTGAATGAAAAGGTACGACTCTTGGACGATGTATCGGACGATGCCGACCTGCCAGCGTTATACAATGCTGCCGGCGTGTTGGCAATGCCGTCGTTCTACGAAGGGTTTGGATTGCCAGTGCTGGAGGCGATGGCGTGCGGCACGCCAGTCGTGGCTGCTGATCGGGCTTCGCTGCCAGAGGTGGCAGGCGAGGCGGGGATGCTGGTGAATCCGGATGACCTGGATGACATTGCCCGGGCGCTGGCCCGCGTGCTGACGGACGAGCCGTTGCGCGCCAGGATGCGGGAACTGGGGCTGGCGCAGGCCGCGCGCTTCACATGGGAGCATACTGCCCAGGCGACGTTGGCGGTGTATCGGGAAGTGGCAAGCAGATGAGGACCGCTGCATGAAGGTTCTGTTTCTGACGCCACAGGTACCCTATCCACCCCAACAAGGGGCGGCACTGCGCAACTGGGGACTCATCTCCGGCCTGGCAGCACAGCACGAGGTGGCGGTACTCTCGTTTCTGGCTCCTGGGCAGTCGCCGGAACTGGCCGGCCCCTTGACAGCGGTTCGCCGTATCGAAACCGTGCCATCTCCGATGCGCTCTCTCCACGACCGGTTGTATGACATGCTCACCACGTCCCAACCGGACATGGCAGTGCGGCTGGTATCGGAACTGTATGCCCGTCAATTGGCAGACTGGTTGGCGCGGGAGTCCTTCGACATCGTACATATTGGGGGGATCGAGATGGCTCCCTATCTCGACGTGATCGCGGCGGCGCAGCCGCGCCCCCGTGTCGTTTTCGACGACCTGAACTGTGAGTACCTGCTTCAACAACGGGCTTGCCTCACTGACCTGCGCGCCCTTGCCCGCTGGCCGGGCGCGGCGTATTCGTTCGTGCAGTGGCAACGGCTGCGTCGCTACGAAGCACAGATTTGCCGCCGTGCCGACTGTGTGTTGGCTGTCTCTGAGGCAGATGCGGCGGCACTGGGGAAGTTGGTGTCGGGACTTGAGGCGACCATAGTTCCCAACGGGGTTGACACGCAGGTCTACCATCCCACATTCTCAGACACCGGGTTTCAAATTCCTAAAAATGCGCTGGTCTTTACAGGAACGATGGACTTTCGTCCAAACGTAGATGCAGTGTTATGGTTTGCGCGGAGGGTGTTGCCCCGGATACGGGCAGAGGTGCCCGAAGTGCGCTTCTTCGCCGTTGGGCAGCGACCCCATCGGCGGTTGGACGGGTTGCGGGGCGCCCCGGCGATCGTACTGACGGGCTGGGTGAAAGAGACGCGCCCTTACATTGCACAGGCAGCGGTCTATATTGCACCGCTGCGAATGGGAGGCGGGACACGGCTCAAACTGTTAGAGGCGATGGCGATGGGCAAACCGGTCGTCGCTACACGCCTGGGGGCAGAAGGGTACCCGGTGACGGATGGTCGTGAACTGCTGCTGGCAGACACGCCGGCCGATTTTGCCGCTGCGGTGGTAGCACTCTTGCGCATGCCAGAGCGGGGGGCCGTATTGGGCCAAGCTGCACGAACTTTCGTCGAGCAGCAGTACGACTGGCGGGTTATTGTGCCACGAGTGGAAGCAGCCTATCGCTCCGCTCTACAATAGGCTCCTGGCTTTCTGCCTGACGGAACACGATCTCGCCGTCTTCGACGTCTACCAGCACCGTATCTCCTGCCACGAGTTTTTTGGTCAGGACCGTGTCGGAGAGGGCATCCTCGATCCGGTTCTGAATGACCCGCCGCAACGGCCGCGCGCCATATTCCTCGCTGTACCCCTCCTCGGCCAGCAAGGCTTTGGCCGCATCTGTCACTGCCAGCTCCATGTCGTATTCCGTCAACCGCGTGCGCACCTTGTTCAATTCCAGGTCCACGATGTGGGCGATATCTTCCCGGCTCAGGGCATGGAATACGATCACGCTGTCTACCCGGTTGAGGAATTCGGGGCGGAAGATGTGCTTCAGTTCTTCCAGCAGTTTCTTGCGCATCTCCTCATAACTGCGTTGGGTGTCCGCTTTCTCGTCACGGAGTATGGCAAAGCCCAGGCTCGTCTCTCGCTTGATCATCTCCGCTCCGATGTTTGAGGTCATAATGATGATGGTGTTGCGAAAGTCTACCTTACGTCCTCGGGCATCGGAGAGTTTGCCTTCTTCCATGATCTGCAACAACATGTTGAAGGTCTCAGGATGTGCTTTTTCCACCTCGTCGAAGACGACGATAGAGAATGGGCGGCGACGTATGGTTTCGGTGAGTTGTCCCGCATCGTCGTAGCCCACATAGCCTGGCGGTGCTCCAACCAGTCGAGCCACTGTATGGCGCTCCATAAACTCGGACATGTCCAGTTGCAGTAGCGCATCTTCGCTGCCGAACATAAACTCGGCCAGTGCCTTAGCCAGTTCTGTTTTACCCACCCCGGTGGGGCCCAAGAAGATGAAGGAGCCGATGGGCCTATGAGGGTCTTTGAGCCCGGCCCGTGCCCGGCGTACTGCCTTGGCGATAGCCGAGATAGCCTCATCCTGGCCTACGATGCGCCGATGAAGTTCTTCCTCCATGTGCAGCAGTCGTCCCGCCTCGTCACTATGCAACTGGGTCAATGGAATGCCAGTCCACATAGAGACCACTTCGGCGATATCCTCGGCACCAACGACGACCTTGTTTTCAATATTCCAGTCCGTGCGCAGGATTTCGAGTTGCTCCTGCATCTCGATCTCTTCATCCCGCAACGCGGCAGCATCCCCGTAACGACGCTCTTCGATAGCCTTCTCTTTGGCCTGTTGAACATCTTTCAGCCTGGCGAACAACTCCCGTAGGTTCCGAGCCTGGGGAGCTTTGTACATCCGAACGCGAGAGGCACTCTCGTCTATCACGTCAATCGCCTTGTCGGGGAGATAGCGGTCGGAAATGTAACGAGCCGAAAGCCGGACTGCGGCCTCCAACGCCTCGTCGCTGATGCACAACTGGTGGTGTTGCTCGTACGCTGGTCGGATGCCGCGCAGAATCTCGACCGTCTCCTCGAGCGATGGCTCTTCGACTGTGATGGGTTGGAAGCGCCGTTCCAGCGCTGCGTCCGATTCGATGTACTTGCGATATTCCTCCAGCGTGGTTGCGCCGATACACTGCAATTCGCCCCGGGCCAGGGCCGGTTTGAGGATGTTGGCCGCATCCACCGAAGAACCTGCGGATCCGGCCCCGACGAGCATGTGAACCTCGTCTATAAACAAGATGCTGCGACTGTTCTTGAGTTCGGCAATCACCCTCTTGAGGCGTTCCTCGAACTGCCCCCGGTACATCGTCCCGGCCACCAACGAGCCGACGTCCAGTTGGAGCACGCGCTTGTCCAGCAATGGTCCGGGTACCTCACCGGTGACGATACGCTGGGCCAGCCCTTCGACGATGGCCGTTTTGCCCACACCAGGCTCCCCGATCAGTGCTGGATTGTTCTTCGTCCGCCGTGCCAGGATTTGAATCACGCGTTCGATCTCCAGCTCCCGCCCGATGACCGGATCCAATTTAGACTGTTCGGCCAGAGCAGTCAGGTCGGTCGCCAGTTGGTCTACCAGCGGGGTTTTGGCAGGTTTCTGCCGTTCCTTTCCGGCGAAGACCAGTTGTTGCTGGAGTATCCGATCGGTAGTACGGCGGATTTGTTCACTTGTGACACCCAGGTGATTGAGTACTTCTAACGCGGTCCCATCACTCTGGCGCGCCAGCCCGAGTAAGATGTGGTGTGTATCTATCCGGGAATCACCCAGTCGCCTGGCCTCGTCTCCTGCCAGTTCAAGCACCCGCTTGGTCCGGGGTGAGAGGTCAATGTCCACGCTGAACAGGGATGGACGCCGTCGCACGGTGCTTAGTCGCTCGACCCAGTGCTGCACGTCGCCGGACTGCAATCCCAGGTCGTGCAGTACGCGGCTGGCGATGCCTTCCTTTTCACTTATAAGCCCCAGCAAGAGATGCTCTGTGCCGATTTGTGTCTGGTGCATCCGTTCGGCCTCTTGCTGGGCCAACTTTAGTGCTCGCCGGGCTGAATCGGTAAAGAATCTAGTCAGTCTGTCCATAGCCTGTACCATTCGTTCCGCCTGTGCTATTTACAGGGGCGAACGGACCTCACCACGTTTCATCTCCCTGTATGCGGGAGTCCTCCGTTTTCCGCTGGATTGAAGGTCTCAGAAAGTGCAGCCGAGAGCGGACTTTGGGGTTCAGGTTGTTCAGCCGCCAGGATAGCCTTCCAGTCCTGGTCGAGGTACTCCCCTTGAGCGGCTTGTTTGAGGCTCAGCGCCATCCGATGGCGCCTCCGATCCACACCGATCACGCGCAACGTGATGACCTGGCCGGGCTGGATGACGTCTCGGGGATGAACGACGGGGCCCTCGTCCAACTCCGATACGTGGATCAGCCCTTCGATCGCCTCGTCACCCACGATGCTGGCAAAGGCTCCCCATTTGGTGAGGCGTGTGACGACCCCTTCGACCAACTGCCCCTCCTGGTATCGCTCTTCGATGGAGATCCAGGGATCAGGCTGTAACCGCTTGAGACTCAGGGCCACTCGCTGGCGTTCCCGATCCACTCCCAGTACGTAGACTTCGACCTCCTGTCCTACCTCCACCACTTCCCGTGGGTGCGCCACTCGTCTCCAGGAAAGTTCAGACAGGTGTACCAGTCCATCTATCCCGCCCAGGTCAACGAAAGCACCAAAGTCGGCCAGGTTGATGATCCGCCCCTGGCACACATCTCCTTCGGTCAGCTCGTTCAGCAGTTTTTCGCGTTGACTCTTGCGCCAATCGCGTAAGGCGGCCCGTTCGGAGAGAATCAACCGGTTACGCTTCTGATCAACCTCGATGAATTTTAGTTGGATGGACTGGCCGATCAGCGCCGCCCACCGGTTGTCGCTGTCCAGGTTGGCAGACGGCTGATCGGTAACCCGCGAGGCAGCCAACTGCGAACCTGGTACGAACCCTCTTAGTTTCCCGACCTGTACGATCACGCCCCCCTTGTTACAGCCGATGACCTGCCTCTCGATTATCTCCTGGCTTTCAAGGAGGGACTGCGCCTCATGCCAGTCACGTGCCATTTGGGCACGGGAGAAGGATAGGATGATGTTGTCGTTGGTATCTTCTGGATCAACCACGTAAACCAGCACTTCGTCGCCCACGTGAATGGCATCTCGATCGGCTGGTGACATTCTCTCCAGATCATCCTCTGGCACAATGCCCTCGCACTTGGCGCCGACGTCTACGATGACCTCGCTGGGGCCGACGCGGACTATGATCCCTGAGACGATCTGCCCCCGCTCGAGACGCTGGCGAGACAGATAGCGTTCGAGCATATCTGCCATTGAATTCGTTTCCTGGTTGGCAGAAGACTCCGGTTGTTCTCCCTTGTCGGGCATGATCCTGTCGGCGGGCATCTGTCCACTCCCCAAGTATGGTGCACTGGTATTATATGCCGTTTGGCAATAAACCGCAAGCAAGTGCCAGGCGGAGTTGTATGAACTTGTCAGCCACAGACGCATCGAGTAGAATGATGCTGGTCTCTGAAAGTTGGAGGTTGGCTAGTATCGGGTATTGAGCGAAGGGGGCAACGTGGCGGATCTCGGTTACGTCTTTCGCCGTGCGTGGGAAATCACCCGGCGGCACAAGGCACTGTGGCTGTTCGGCGTCCTGACCGGCCTGGGTACGGCAGGTTTGCGCGTCGGCATAGGCGGCGGCAGTCGCTGGGAGTGGCTGATATGCGAGTTGCCACCGGAGGTGCAACGCGCCATCTCCAATTTGCCTTCCCATTCCTACTTCACTGTAGCGGTGGTGGCTTTCGCGCTGCTGGCCCTCACCATCGGTATCGGGCTGATGTTGTTGGGCGTGCTCGGACAGGCGGCGTTGGTAGATCAGGTGCGGGCAGCAGAGGAGCGCGGTGTGGTGAGCCTGCGGGCCGGCTGGCAGGCGTGCGTACGTTGCCTCTGGCCGGTCTTTCTCATTCACCTGTTGCTCGCTCTGCCGGTGGCCATGGTGACGCTGATCGGTGCACTCCCGATCATCGGAACGTCGCTCCTGATCGCCAGATACCCGCGCCCTGAGGTAGTGATGCCCGGTGTCTTCGCCATCTTGATCGCTCTCCTGGCCTGCCTGGTGCCCCTCGTCTGCCTGGCGGTTCTCCTCTCCGTTCCGCTCAGTGTATTGCGGAGGCTGGCCGCGCGGGCTTGCGTGCTCGAGGGATGTGGCGTGCGCCAGAGCATTGTCCGCGCCTGGGTGATGTTGCGGGCACACCTGGGACCTCTGGCATTGGTGTGGCTGATCCTGGCAGGTGTAGGGATTGGCGTGATGATCATAATCGGTCTTCCGCTGGTGCTGGTGGCGATTCTGCTTGTCGGGGGTGCGCTGTTGACGGTGTTCGTCTCACCGCTGTTGCCTATCACGTCGCTGCTGATCATCGGGCTATCTGTGTGGCTGGTGGGGGCTGCCTTCGGTGGCGTAGCGGAGACTTTTATTTCCACTGCCTGGACGCTTGTCTACCGTGAGTTGATCGGGGCAGGGCTGACAGGAGAAGAGATAGTATTAGCTGCGTGACCGGCTGTTGCGCCAATACGAAGGTGACAGTATAATCAAGTGACCATACATCATAGAGTTGGGGATGCCGGTGGAGAAGGATTTGACCGAATCGCTGTGTACGGAAGAGGCAGAGCGGCGTATCCCGGTGGGCACGTTGGGACGGGATGAACGTGGCTAATTCTGTCTCCCTCCGCACCGAACCCATTGTCGGCACGTTGCGCGTCGCCGGTGGCGTGCGCCGGGAAGATGCTGCGCTGTGGGCGACGGCGATGGCACCTCCGTCCCAGGTGGCGCGTGGCCGGGCAGACGAACGCCTCTTCGTTCTGCTGGACCTGACCGGGCCGGCATCGCCACGCCTCTACCGGGAACTGCGCGAAGTGCTGGCGCAGACGTATTGGTCCATCACCGGCAGTATCACGGCTGCACTGCGCCAGGCCGCCACTGCTGTCAACGGCCACCTGTTCCGCATCAACTTGCGTTCCGCTCCCTCCGACCGGTGTACGGGCAGCCTGATGTGTGCTGTCCTGCACGAAGATGACCTCTTTATCCTCCAGGCCGGTTCCGGTCGGGCCTGTTTCCTTCACGGGGAACACCTGGAGTGTTTCTCCCGCGGCGAGGAACCACCTCCCCTGGGCCTGGGGCCGCTGGCCGACGTGCACCTCTACCATACTTTCGTTGCCCCAGGCGATACACTCCTGCTGGCTTCGAGTGCCTTGGTGCGGGAGGCGGGCAAGGCCCGCCTGGCCCGCGCACTATTCCGGGCCGACGTACAGGCTGTGCAGGAGGGGTTAGAGCAGATTGGGGCTGGAGCCGACCTCACCGCACTGGTCGTGCGCTGGGCTTTGCCGGGTGAGGCGCCAGCGGTACGTGGAGTGCCGGTGGTCCGTGAGGCCCCTCGGCCCCCTCCCCGCCGTGAGCGCAGACCGCCCCAGGTGGAGCGCCGTGCGCCTCCAAAGCCCGCCCGCAGACCGGGCCCCAGCCTGGGAGAATGGATGGGAAAGGGCATCCGTTCCGGGGGGCGCGGGATTGCTGCTGCTGCTGTATGGCTGGCCGGTGGGGTAAGCACGTTGTTCCGGCGCATGCTCCCTGGTCCCGACCGGAGAACTCGTCGCCGGGCACAAGTCCCCCGTCCGCGCCCTGTCCGTCCAGCGCCCAGGGAGAACCGCATCGTGATGATGGCGATCGCGATCGGCATCCCGGTTGTGCTGGCCATCGTCGTGGTGTTGGCCTACCTGTCGTTTGGAGCGGAATCGCGCGCGCGAGGTTTCATCAACCAGGCGAAAGAGGAGGAGGCGTTGGCTCAAGCAGCCGGAAGCAGCCTGGAGGAGGCCCGGCGCCATTGGGAGGCGGCGCTGGAACACGCCAGTTCTGCTATCGCGTTGCGGCCTGACGATCCGGCCGCTGCTGCGCTGCAGGCCCAGATCCGGGCGGCGCTGGATCGCCTCGATAGTATCGTTCGCTTGCGCCCTGTTCTGCTGTGGGACTTTGGACCAGGTACCGTCCCACGCCAACTGGTCATCCACGGACAGATGGCCTTCATCCTCGACCCGGCGGGCGGATGGGTGGCGCGGCTGACGCTGAATCCGAGCGGGGACGGCGTGGTCGAGCAAGGGAGTGCCTCCATCGTCGTGCAGACCGGGCAGCAGATCGGTGAAGGAAGGGTGGGAGACCTGGCGGGCTGCGCGTGGGTCAGCCCGGGAGGCGAGCGGCAGACGAGCGGCCTGCTGATCCTCGAGAAGGACGGGGCGCTGGTGAATTATGATCCGGCCTGGGTGGACGAAGGGGGAGTACCCAAGTTGGCGCGTTCTTTTCTGGGCACGTCGCCGACTTTGTCTAAGGCTGTTGGTTCCTTTGGAGGCCGTCTATATATTTTAGACGCCGATGTGAACCAGATCTGGCGTTACGATCCCCGAGGAGATATCTATCCCGAGCAGCCCGATCGTTATTTCGCTACTCCTCCACCCAGGTCGCTGGCAGAGGCACTGAGTATGGCGATAGATGGCAAGATCTACGTCCTATATCAAGATGGGGGAATCCTCCAGTTCCTGCAGGGCCAGTACCAGCCGGCCTTTGTCGTACGTGGACTACCTGACGGCATCGGCCAGGCGGTCGCGTTGGCGGTGGATCCGGCCGGGGGCAGCGGTGTGGTCTATCTGGCCGACCGGGGCAACAAGCGCGTGGTCGTGCTGGGGGCGGATGGGGCCTTTCAGGTGCAGTTCCGCGCCGACGAAGCCTTCGATGCTCTGGAAACGTTGGCGGTGGACGAGGCCGCCAGGCGGTTGTACGTGATCAGTGGCGGGCAACTCTACGTGGCATCGCTACCCTGATTGCTGCAGTCGTGTTATAATCTATGGGGCATACGGAAAGATTTGACATCCTGGCGCCGCCGTACACGGGCGGTGCTTTGTTGGGAGGATACTAGTGCGACGCAACGCAACGAGGATACAGCGTTCGACCAATCTGGTTCAACAGCTCTTCACAGTGGGGCTGATCTTACTCTTTCTGATGATCGCCGGCGTGGCGGGACTGTTCGTCTTCGATCAGGTGCGGCAGTTCATCGTTGCTTCCGATATGTTGCCCGATTTCACGATAGAGCATAATGACAATGAGACCGGCGGCGTGGTCTACGAACCGGGCAAGCCGCTGCCACGTTGGGAGGGCACCGAGCGCGTCAACATTCTGGTGATGGGGATTGACCAGCGCGAAAACGAACAGGGTCCCTGGCGCACCGATTCGATGTTGGTGTTGACGATTGACCCGGTCACGATGAGCGGCGGGATGCTCTCCATGCCGCGAGACTTGTGGGTGCCGATCCCTGGGTACGAGGAGGGACGCATCAACACGGCTCACTACCTGGGCGATGTTTACGATTATCCCGGTGGCGGGCCGGCGCTGGCTGCCAAGGCGGTGCAGTACAACCTCGGCGTTCCCATCCACCACTACGCGCGCTTCAACTTCACCGCCTTTGAGCAAATGGTGGACCTCATCGGCGGGATTGACATCTACGTGGAGGAGGAAATCGCGGACCCTCTCTATCCTGACGAGGCGTATGGCTACGACCCGTTGTACATCCCGGCGGGCTGGCAACATCTTAACGGCGAGATGGCACTCAAGTACGCCCGCACCCGCCATAGTGCTGGCGGTGACTTTGACCGCGCCAAGCGCCAGCAGCGGGTTCTACTGGCGGTGTTCGAGCAGGTCACGCGGCTTGACCTGTTGCCACAACTGGCGCACCGTGCGCCCGAACTATGGCAGACGTTGCAGGGCTCTGTGGTGACCGACCTGACGCTGGATCAGGTCATTGCGCTGGCGAAACTGGCGAGTGAGGTGCAGCCCGACGACATCCACTACGCCGTGATTGACGAGAACTATACACAGTTCTGGGACACGCCTGACGGGCAACAGGTGCTGATACCATTGCGCGACCGCATCCGGGAACTACGAGATTACATCTTCACGACAGCAGCTCCCTTGCCCCAGCAGGCAGACGACCCGTCTGCGCGCCTGAAGGCTGAGGCAGCTACCATCGAGGTGCTGAATGGGACGACGACGGCGGGGCTGGCTACGTTGACGGCCGATCATCTCCAACAGCAGGGCTTGCAGGTTGGGCGTGCTGATAACGCTGACCGCTCCGATTATGCCGAGTCGTTGATCCTCGTTTATACGGCCAAGACCTACACGGCCGAGTACATTGCCCATCTCCTCGGCTTTCCACTGACGGCCGTCGTGCATGGGGCCGATCCCACTGCAGAGTACGATATATCCGTCATTGTGGGGGCCGATTACCAGCCGCCAGAGCAACCGGAGCAATAGAGTACTTCCACACGACCTCAACCCCCAAAGCTCGGGCCGGTCTCCCGACCGTGCCCGACCTATACGACGTTGTACTCGATGATCTCCCTGCCCTCTTTGAAACGGTCAAGGTCCAGCGACGTGATGTCCAGCGTGTGGGCTTTTCCGTCCAGGATCTCCTCGGCCAGCAGCAGGCCACAGGCAGGGCCGTGCTGGAAGCCATGGCCGCTGAAGCCGCCGATGCAGTAAAAGCCCTCGACCTGGGAGATGTGGCCCAGGATGGGATGTGCGTCCGGCGATACCTCGTAGAGCCCGGCCCACCGCGAGGCCAGCCCCGCCTGCTCCAGGATGGGCAGGCGTTGCATGGCCGCTTCCAGGTGTGCCAACTCCCACTCCTGGTCCACCGACTGGTCGAAGCTCACCGGCTGGTTGGGATTGGACATGCCGGTCAGGATGCCCGGCCCTTCACGGTGAAAGTACAAGGACTGGGCAAAGTCAATGGTGAAGGGGAAGTCAGGTGGGATTGCCGGCAAGGGGTCGGTGACGACGATCTGGCGGCGCACAGGCACGATGGGAATGTCTACCCCGGCCATCCCGCCGACCACGCCGGCCCACGGTCCGGCGGCGTTGACGACGACCGGCGTCGCTACCTCGCCGTGTGTCGTGGCGACGCCTCGCACCCGCCCTCCCTCGACGTGGATGCCGGTTACCTCTACGTCGGTCAGCAGCCTGGCTCCCAGCCGCCGCGCCCCGGAGGCGTACCCTTGCGTCACCCCGTTAGGGTCTGCCAGGCCGTCGCGGGCGTGGAAGGCGCCGGCCAGGACTCCCTCCAGGTTGAGCAGGGGCGCCATCTCGCCGATTTGTGCCGGCTCCAGCCACTCCGTCTGCACGCCCAGCCGGTGCTGCATCTCGACGTTCTGGCGGAAGACTTCCACGTCCTTCTCGTCGGTCAGCAGGAACAGGTAGCCACAATAGCGCAGGTCAACCGGCTGGCCCAACTCTTCCTCGAAACGGTCCAACATCGGCAGGCTGAGAAGGGAGAGGCGGACGTTGATCTCTGTGCCGAACTGGTAGCGGATGCCACCGGCGCACCTGCCCGTGGCCTGCATGCCGAAGAAGGATTCCCGCTCCAACAACACCACGTTCCGGCAGCCCTTGAGCGCCAGGTGGTAGGCGGTGCTGGCGCCCATCACCCCACCGCCGATGATGACGACGTCGGCCGTTTTGGGGAGATCCATGCGTTACCCTCCTTCCCGTTACATTTATTTCTTGCTGCGCTGCCTGTAGGCCTTGACGTAGCGCTGGGCGTAGTCGTCGCGCCCCAGGAGTAGGTCGGCCGCCAGGATCGCCGGGCGTACCCTGGCCACGTCCACGATGGGGCAGTTAACGCCGTTCTGGATCGCCATCGCCAGCATGGCCCAATTGATGATCTCCCGCTCCGGCAGGCCAAACGAGACGTTGCTGGCGCCGAGTGTCATGTTGACTCCCAGTTCCTGGCGCACCAGGCGGATCGCCTCCAGCGTGACCAGGGCGGCGCGCGAGTCAGCCCCCACCGTCAGCGCCAGGCAGTCAATCAGCACGTCCTCGTGGGGGATGCCCAGCGCGGATGCGCGCTCGACGATCTTGCAGACCACCGCCAGGCGTTTGTCTGGCGTGGGGGGGATGCCGTCGTCGTCCATCGCCAGGCCGATGACGGCCGTCTTATACTCAGCCACCAGCGGCAGCACTGCCCTCAAGCGGGCCTCCTCGCCGTTGACGGAGTTGATGAGCGGCTTGCCCTCCGGCGCGAGTTGCCTGTAAGTGACCAGCGCGGCCCGCAGCGCTTCCGGGTTGGCGCTGTCAATGCACACGGGCGCTTCCACCGTTTCCATCACCAGGCGCACGGCTTTGGGTAGCAGCGTCACCTCGTCTACCCCGGCGGCT
>Ga0172363_10003791_pt1 | contig 12267 bp, 7 predicted proteins | sample LakKivs2_kivu2a2_FD_114541 | JGI IMG/M metagenome (GOLD analysis project Ga0172363, IMG submission 114541) | Sediment microbial communities from Lake Kivu, Rwanda - Sediment s2_kivu2a2 | ecosystem: Environmental > Aquatic > Freshwater > Lake > Sediment | place: Rwanda: Western Province, Lake... | reverse complement strand
GCTGCCCGAGAGGCGGTGAGGGGTGCGCAGGAGAGACGCCCGTGTTCTGCCCGATGGGGTGGGATGCGGGGCTCTGAGTGGAAGCTGTTCAGTGGGTGTCGGGGCGGCGTGCGGCACACGCTGCTTTGCGATGTCCGAGGTGGTCCTGAGCGCGTGAGCGTGGGGGGCTGCCGACTGAAGAGCGGAAGATAATATGGTCAAGCGAGAAAGGGTCCATGGTGGATGCCTAGGAGCCGCTGTACGAAGAAGGCCGTGGTAAGCTGCGATAAGCCGCGGGGAGGAGCACACATCCCGAGATCCGCGGATGGCCGAATGGGGTAACCCGATGGCCTGGATGGCCATCATCCTCATCTGAATCCATAGGGTGAGGAAGGAAGACCCGGGGAACTGAACCATCTCAGTACCTGGAGGAGAAGAAATCAACATGAGATTCCCCAAGTAGCGGCGAGCGAACGGGGAAGAGCCTAAACTCATCACACGTGATAGCCGTGCAGCGTTGTGTGGTGGGGGTTGGAGGGCCTGTCTGGGGTCCCTGCACGGGGATCCGCGAAGTTGAGAAACCCGCCGCGTAGTGGAACGCCACTGGGAAGGGCGACCAGAGGGGGTGAAAGTCCCGTACACGACATGCGTGTGGGCTTCGCTGGGCAGGTTCCTGAGTACCGTGGGGCTCGAGAAACCCTGCGGGAATCTGGGAGGACCACCTTCCAAGGCTGAATACGGAAGCGGCTACCGATAGTGAAGCAGTACCGTGAGGGAAAGGTGAAAAGGACCCCGAGAGGGGAGTGAAAGAGAATCTGAAACCGTGGACCTACAAGCGGTCAGCGGGGGCAGCGATGCCCCTCATGGCGTGCCTATTGCATAATGAACCGGCGAGTTACGGTGTGCAGCGAGGTTAAGGCATAGGAAGTGCCGAAGCCGCAGGGAAACCGAGTCACAAATGGGCGAGTAGTTGCACGTCGTAGACCCGAAGCTGAGTGATCTATCCATGGTCAGGCTGAAGCGCTGGTAACACAGCGTGGAGGGCCGAACGGTAGTCCGATGAAAAGGGCACTGATGAACTGTGGATAGGAGTGAAAGGCTAAACAAACTCAGAGATAGCTGGTACTCCCCGAAATAGCTTTAGGGTTAGCCTCACCCGGCATGTAGCGGAGGTAGAGCACTGGATGGACTAGGGGTCTTTACGGGCTACCAAACCCAACCAAACTCCGAATGCCGCTACAGAAGGGGTGGGAGTGAGACGGCGGGCGATAAAGTTCGTCGTCGAGAGGGGAACAGCCCAGACCGTCGATTAAGGTCTCCAAGATCGGGCTAAGTGGGAAAGGAAGTACGACGGCCCAGACAGCCAGGAGGTTGGCTTAGAAGCAGCCATGCCTTGAAAGAGTGCGTAACAGCTCACTGGTCGAGTCGTCGTGCGCCGACAATACACCGAGGCTGAAGCCCGACACCGAAGTCACGGCTTTTCAGGTCTAGCGACCTGAGAGGGGTAGGGGAGCATTCCGTATGCCGACGAAGGGGCAGTCGCGAGACGCTCTGGAGGTGACGGAAGGGAGGATGCCGGTATGAGTAACGAAAAGACAGGTGAAAAACCTGTCCGCCGAAAGCCGAAGGTTTCCTGGGTAAAGGTCATCTGCCCAGGGTGAGTCGGCCCCTAAGGCGAGGCCGAGAGGCGTAGTCGATGGGAAACGGGTTCATATTCCCGTACCTCTGATGGTAGATACCGAAGGGATGACGCGTGAGGCAAAGCCCGGCCGGAGAATGGTAGTTCCGGTGAAAGGCTCGAGTCGTTGAGGGGCGCCGTCAAGTACGTGCTCCGAGGCAAGAGCTGAAGACCAGCCAAGCGGGAGCGAGGCGAAGCGGGTGGCGTCAAGGCGCCAAGAAACAATCCCTCAGGTGCGGCCGTCAGGGACCGTACTGGAAACCGACACAGGTAGGCGGGAAGAGAATTCTCGGGCGCTCGAGTGAATCCGCGTCAAGGAACTCGGCAATCTAGACACGTAACTTCGGAAGAAGTGTCGCCCCCTGGGGATGAGCAATCGTTTCAGGGGGGTTGCAGAGAAATGGCCCAAACGACTGTTTAACAAAAACACAGGTCTCTGCGAATCTCCAAAGAGATGTATAGGGACTGACACCTGCCCGGTGCCGGAAGGTTAAGAGGAGGGGTTAGGAGGCCGCAAGGCCGACGACGCCCTGAATTCAAGCCCCGGTAAACGGCGGCCGTAACTATAACGGTCCTAAGGTAGCGAAATTCCTTGTCGGGTAAGTTCCGACCTGCACGAAAGGTGTAACGAGTTGGGCGCTGTCTCGACGTGGAGCTCGGTGAAATTGTAGTATCGGGGAAGGTGCCGATTACCCATGGTTAGACGGAAAGACCCTGTGAACCTTTACTGTAGCCTGGCATGGGGACTTGACTTACCACGTGTAGGATAGGTGGGAGGCGATGAGGCCGGGGCGCTAGTCTCGGCGGAGCCGTTGGTGAAATACCACCCTTGGTTGGTTAGGTTTCTAACCCCGTTTCTGGAAGCGAGGCGGGGGACAGTGTCAGGTGGGCGGTTTGACTGGGGCGGTCGCCTCCCAAAAGGTAACGGAGGCGCGCGAAGGTACCCTCGCGCCGGTTGGAAATCGGCGTACGAGTGCAAAGGCATAAGGGTGCCTGACTGTGAGACGTACATGTCGAGCAGGGGCGAAAGCCGGTCTTAGTGATCTGGCGGTGGTGCGTGGAAGCGCCGTCACTTAACGGATAAAAGGTACTCCGGGGATAACAGGCTGATCTTGCCCAAGAGTCCACATCGACGGCAAGGTTTGGCACCTCGATGTCGGCTCATCGCATCCTGGGGCTGGAGCAGGTCCCAAGGGTTTGGCTGTTCGCCAATTAAAGCGGTACGTGAGCTGGGTTCAGAACGTCGCGAGACAGTTCGGTCCCTATCTGCCATGGGCGTTGGGTGCTTGAGAGGAGCTGTTCCTAGTACGAGAGGACCGGAATGGACGAACCTCTGGTGTGCCAGTTATCGTGCCAACGGTATGCGCTGGGTAGCCAGGTTCGGACGGGATAACCGCTGAAAGCATCTAAGTGGGAAACCCACCTCAAGATGAGGCACCCCCGGGGCTTCTAGCCCCCTGAAGGTACCTGGGAGAGAACCAGGTTGATAGGCTGGAGGTGTACGCGCGGCAACGCGCTCAGCCCACCAGTACTAATCCACCGTGAGGCTTGACCATATTATCAGCCGCTCTTCGATGAGACTCGTCCGCCGAGGCTGCCTTCGAGGCCCCGCGGCGGACCCGTCCCCTCTTCACCTGAGTTCCTTGCTGTGGTTGTTGTGCCTGGTGACCATAGCGCAGGGGTTCCACCCGTTCCCATCCCGAACACGGAAGTTAAGCCCTGCCGCGCCGATGGTACTGCCCCTCGTGGGCGGGAGAGTAGGTCGTTGCCAGGCTTTTTCTTTTAAGCCCGCGCCCGCGGTGAAGGTCGCCGCCCGTACTCGCTCATGGACGGAAGCCGATCTTCCCGCGGGCGCTCGGTCGCTGCGATTCGATTCTATTCACGCACGCCGGTGTCCCAGGCTTCCATTGCGCTGGTCACCGCGCTCCACTTCGGCGACGCGAGGCCGCCGAAGACGTAGATGCGTCCGTCGACGGCACCTGTTGCGAAGTCTGCTTTTCGCACGATCATGTCCGGCTTCGGCGACCAGGTATCGCTCGCCGGATCGTAGAGCGCCACGCTCTTCGTGAAAACGACGGCCGAATCATCGACGATACCAGGCCATCCCCCGGACAACCCGCCGAGCGTGTAGATTTTCCCGCCGATCGTGACTACGCTGAGGTCGCAGCGCGGTTCCGGCATCGCACCCTTCGACGTCCAGGTGTCCGTCGCGGGGTCGTACACCTCTACAGCAGGGCAGGCAGTCCGACCGTCACTGGTCCCTCCGAATGCGTAGATTCTGCCACCAACAACCCCGACACCCAGACACGCCCTCGGAGTCGGCATGTCGGCTTTCTTCGTCCACGTGTCCTTCACCGGGTCGTACTCCTCGACCGCAGCGAGGAAACTCTGTCTGATGGGCTTGGGCCACCACCTGAAGCCTCCTTGGTATCCGCCGATCGCATAGATCTTGCCGTTCACGGCGCAGGTCGCAAGGCCTGTCCGCGGCGCCGCCATGTTAGCCTTACTCGTCCACGTGTCGGTCGAAGGGTCATAGACATCCACGACCCGCGTAGAGCCATTTTCATTGGCCCCACCGACGGCATAGATCCTGCCATCCAGGACGACCGCCGACAGCCAGATCCGGTCGCGGTAGAGATCTGCTCTCTTCGTCCACGTCCCGTTTGCCGGGTCGTAGACCTGGACCGTCCTGGCTTCCATCGCCTCGCCAGCGAAGAATCCGCCCATGACATAGATCTTCCCGCCGAGCGCCGCAGCGGACTGGTAGCCCCATGTCGCCGGCATGTCGGCTTTCTTTGTCCATGCAGCTTCCTGGGCGCCGGCAGCCTGCGGCGTTGCCAACAGCAGCGCGAGCAAGAGTTGCCAGATCCATGGTACCTTTCTCACTATTGCCTCCCTCCTTGGCAGCGCAGCGTCGAAAGCCGGACTCCCACCCCTCCTTTCTGACTCCGGCAGATCGAGGTGTCCCCGCGGCGCCTGCACTGCTGCGGCGTCAGCGGGTCCTAATGGGTTGCGCTTCGTGCTAGCGATAGTCGTGATGGTGTGAGCGAGTTTTTCATGGCACTTCGACGTTCTTCGACAGCAGGATAATCCTCCGCGAGACGAGGCGTGCGTATTCCGACGAAAAGAGCCACCTGTTCCGAAATAAAAAGCCACGTTATCACTCGCCCAATACGCTCTCCCTGACCTTGGCATAGTGGCTTTTTTCCGTCAACGACCTCCTTTCTCTTCGCCTCTTTCCGGTTTGATCCGATTCCCTCTTTTCGCAGAGGCGTCGTCCATCACAGGGTTATCCACACGCGCTCGCGGGCGGGTCATTGGAAACCCGCCGAGCGGGCGCTTGTGGATAACCCTCGCAGCACATTGCATGCGCAGCAAGAAGGAGGCAGCGATGGTGAGGCACCGCAGAGTTGTTCCCGGCAATCTCCAAGTACCTCGCCTCGGCGAACACGGCCCGCTCTCGACGGGGTACCGTGATACCACCCCATCCGAGATAACGCGCTGGGGGCCCGCCACAGAGCACGGATTTCATCCCCCGAGCCTCATCGAGCGGAGGAAGGCTTCGCCGGCGATTGCGGCTCTTCCCTGGCCTTCGCGTTTCCACGGTGAGCATAGAGCTTGCGCACCGATTCCCCTTTCAGCTCGATGCGGTGAGCGGTATGGACGATACGATCGCAGATGGCGTCGGCGATGGTCGGGTCCCCGATGATCGGGTGCCATTGGGAGACGGGCAGCTGCGAGGTAAACAGCGAGGAGGCGCGGCCGTGGCGGTCTTCCAGGATCTCCAGGAGGATCAGACGGCTGGCAGTATCCAGGACTTCGAGTCCGAAATCGTCGACGATCCACAGGCGTTTCCTGGTCAGCTTCGCCAGCTCGCGCAGGTAGCTGCCGTCGGCCTTGCAGAGCTTCATCTGCTCGAAGAGCTTGGCTGCAGGCCAATAGGAGACGGGGAACCCGTGGATGCAAGCCTGCTGCCCGAACATCGAGGCAAGAAAGCTCTTGCCGCACCCGCAGGGGCCGGTGATGATCAGGTCCCGACACTCCTCGACCCACTTGCAGTCGGCGAGCCGCATCAGCTGATTCTTCTCGAGGTTCCGTTTCAGGTGGAAGTCGACGTCTTCCAGCCCGGCCCGATACCGCATGCGAGCGTTCTGCAACAACCGAGCCAGCCGACGGCCCTGCCGTTCATCCCATTCGGCGTCCACCAGGCGGGCCACAAGTTCATCCGGGGTCACATCCACGGCCGGGGAGTTTTCCATGGACTGACGGAATGCTCGCATCATGCCCCACATGCCCATCCGTTGCAGTTTCTCGATCGTCGCCTGATTGCTGTTCATCCTTGAGTCTCCCCTCTCAGTTGTAGTAGTCGCCGCCGCGAAGGTTCTCGTGCACGGGTAGTGGTCCCAGATCGAGCCGGGGGGATCGATCCTCTTCCACCCCGAGGGCCAGGATGTTCTTGATGCGGGTGTAAGATTGTGTGCCGATCTTCAGGGCCTTGCGACAGGCAGCGTTCAGCCGACACGACCCGTGGCCCTTGGCCAGGTTCAGGATTCCCAGGCAGCTGCGGAAAGCCTGCGGGGGATAGGCGGCCGAGGACAAGACCTTGCCGATGAGCTCCGCGGTTTCCGGCCCCATGGTTGCCGCCCATGAGAGAAAACGCTGCGGGCTCCATTCCGCATACCAGCGATGATGATTCGGCATGTGCTCCGCCAACGTCGTGTAGCCGTTGGGAGTGCGATCGCGGCGATGCTGTGCCACGCGCACGTTGTCCCAGTAGATGGCCACGACCCGATCGTCCCAGACGATCTTCACCCGTGTCGGTGGATCACGGTGTCGCAGATGGTAGGGCACGCTGTAGTAATGACGGTCCTCGCGAAGCTCAACATGGTAGTTGACCCCCACGGTGGCCATGGTGGTGTTCTTCAGCGCGAACGGCTCGCCCGGCAGGGGACGCAGAGCCGCGCGTTCCACACGGTCGAACAACTCTCGCCGGCTGTACGGCAGGCGGTCGAAGGCCCTCGCGTTGTGCTGCTCCAACAGCTCGCGGACGGCCGCGTTGACCTCCGCCAGCGAGAAGAAAGTGCGCCCGCGCAGTCGGCAGCTGATGCGTTGGTAGACCAGCCGCACCGCATTCTCCACCAGCGCCTTGTCACGGGCTCGTCGCACCCGTGTCGGCATCACCACCAGCCCGTAGTGAAGGGCAAACGCATCGAAGACCGGGTTCACTCCCGGCTCGTAGCGATCAGGGCGCACCACCGCCGTCTTGGTGTTGTCGGGGATCAACGCCGCCGTCGATCCACCGAAATAGCGCAGGGCCCCCTCGTTGGCTCTGATCCAGTTCTGCTCATCCTGGCTTTCCCGCGCTTCCACGTAGGTGAGCTGGCTCGCCCCAAGGATCGCCACGAACTGCTCCAGAGCCCAGGGTTCGCCGGTGGTACCGTTGAGAACCTCCAGCTTGTCCCCCGCCCAGTCCACCAGCATCGCTTCTCCCGCCTTGTACTCGATGTGCATCGTCACCGCTTCGCCGTTCTTCCAGCGCTCGAAGTGAAGGCAGAACTGGCTGTACTGGTAGCCTCCGGGATGCTCGCTGAGGTAGCGCTCCCACAGCAACTGCATCGTCATCCCCTTCTTCTTCAGCTCCACGACCATCTCGGGGAATCGGGCAGCCAGTTCCGCGTAACGTTCCCCGGGAACCACCGGCTTGCTCAACGTCAGCCGCTCCTCCAACGCGCTGTCGGCCATTTGCGGTACTTCGGCCCAGGTGAGCCCGCTGGTCCCATACGCCTGCAGGGTTCGCGCCACCACGGTACGTGATACGTCCAGCGCCCGCGCGATTTGCCGTTCGCTCAACTCCGTGGTCATCCGATACCGGATGATGTCTCGTATCTTGCTCACCCTCGTTCTTCTCCGTCCCATCTGCTCTCCTTCCGCCTCGATTCGGAAGGCTGAGCGTAGCAGGTTCTCCCTGGAGGTATTGGAGGGAGTGAAGGCTCCGCGCGACGCTGAAAACTGGCTCTTTTCGCGCGGAAGAGTGGCTTTTTATTAACGGAACGCTGGCTCCGCTAAAACGGAAGGCTGGCTTTTTTCGGGCGGATTATGCAAGGCGCAAGGATTGATCACGCCCGAGCGCCAGGAGCTCGACCGGATAGAGAGACCCCAGCACGCAGTAAAAGACGGGCGGAGCGCCATGGAAGCCCATAGCCCGATTGCATGAACGTGGAAGTCCGCAGCCCACGTACGCCAGCGCGTGAGCAGTCGGGCAGTGGCCCGACCAGAGGGCGGTGCCGTCCCCGGACCGCGCAGACAGTGCGGCCGAAGGCATGCCCGTTGTGCACAACCCTCGGGCTCTCGCGCAGGAACCGCTATGGTCCGCCCGAGTCGAGAAGACGCTGGCGGACCTCCTCCTCGAGCGTGAGCCCTTCGTCGCGTGACGGGACGACACGCCGCACCTCTTCAAGGCTGAGGAGCTTAGGATGCTCGCGGGCTTCCTGACGCCGGAGGAGCAGCGGGCCTTGCACCTGCATCTGACCGGGATAGGCAGTGCGCCCCTGGGACGCAGGTACCCCTGCCGGCTGTTTGCCGGGTCATCAATCCAAGACTACTTCGAGGAGTTGTTGCCCACCCTGGAGATCGAAGTACACCACGGCTGTGAGCAGGCGAGTCCTGGCGTTGCCGACCATCCGGTATTCGCATCTGAGGCGGATATTGTAACCGGCCACGACCTGTCGGTACGCGTTTCGGATCTTGCCAAGCGTGATCTCGGATCTGCTCTCTGCCAGTTTCTCTCGCAGGAACGCATACGCGGCAACCACAGCGTCATCATCCCTTGCGGCAGGAGCGTAGGCGCCAGCGATCGGTTTCGTGAGGCAGCCGAAAAGGGTCATGGCAAGCACAGCCCCAATCACCGCGATCGTGCACCGCCTTCCCTTCATGTCGGCCTCCGAAGATCTGTGGCGTTTATTTGGGTACGCGCCCACCGGGATCTCTTCACCACTTTCGTCTGCGCGCTGCGCTCGCGGATCTATTCGGGGGTATAGCGGGTTCCGGCGACGGACGCAAGGGCGGCCGTGGGCACGGATGGATTCGGGTTCATGACATCTTAATCACCCGGCTTCCAGCAGCGCGCACACTGCAATATCGTAGTCGGGTGCCTTCCCGTCCCAGAGCGGAGCGTTCGCCTCCGGTCCGAGATCCAGGTTGCGCTCATCGGCCCATTCGTGCAGCCAGGGGAGGATGTCGTCCACTTCCACGGTTGGTGGGCGGTGCGGCAGTGGAGCGCCGGCCGGGGGGTGGAACAGAAAGTAACCATCGGCGCCGGCAGTGACGGTCCAGCCGCCCTCGTGGACGAGGTGATGGTGGAGAGTACAGAGCATGACCAGGTTGCTGAGCCTGGTTTCCCCCCCGTGCAGCCAGTGCTCGACGTGGTGTCCGTGCAGGAATCTGGTGTGGGTGCACCCGGGGAAGGCGCAGCCTCGATCACGCAGCATCAGGGCACGTCGTATGGCCGGTGGAATGCTGCGGGTGCGCCGGCCGATGCTGAGGTTTTCCCCGTTTCCGGCTGCAGCCGTGAGGCCGCAATCGCATGCGACCCTCCGCAATGTTTCCGCGGAAACGCGGGTTCCGTCCTCGAGGGTGCCTACCAGCTGCCCATCCGCACACAGGGGCTCCTGGTCGAGGTGGACGACGACCTGGAAGCGCTCGCCGCCGGTTCCCGACATCGGGTTGCCGGCAAGGAACGACTCCGCAAGCTTGACCGCGCCGTCCGCCGGGGAAGGCCAGCACGTTTCCGCGGAAACGTCTGCCGTTTTTTCTGTGGATTCCGTGGTCGATTCTCTCGGCGGCTCGGTCTGCTCGGCGTGCACCTCCCGGGCACGCTGGATGGCGCGCATGACCATGTCCGCCTCGTCGGGCTCGAGAACCAGCTCCAGCCTGACCATTCCCCCGGGCAGCAGGCGTCGCTGTACCGAACGTTCCTCCGTCTCCGGTGTCACCCTACCTGCCGACACGGATCGATAGCCACGGCACAGCCGCTCGAGCTGCGCCCCCGTGGCGAAGAGTGCCATTTCCAGCAGCTTGTCCTCGTTCTGGTGCGTCGCTACCCGCGTCAGGGCACGGACCTTCGCATACGATAACCTGGCCGAGCGGAACGCCTCGTCGATCGCGGGCAGGCTGCCCAGCGCGCGGGCCACCCGTACCTTCTCCCGGGCAGTGTTCGGGTCCAGCCCGACACGCCAGGCCAGCCAGTTCGCACAGGAGATTGCGCCCTGCTCGTGCCAGCCCTTTGCCTCGTCGAATCGCCGGATGCATTCGAGCAGACGGTGCGTGGCCGCATCGAGGTGAGCAGAAAGGCTCGCGATCTCCTGACCCAACTCCTCAGTGGCAGTCATATCGATACTATACACTTGTTTAGTAAATAATGCAAGAGTGTTGTCGCGGCTGACGTCCACAGTATTCGCCATAGACGCAAGGTATTTCACTGTAGCGAAAGGAGATGCTGGTGGAATCTGGTCGCCGAGGCGAAGAGCGCTTATCGCACGGACGGAGGCTGACGCCTCCCTCTCCTAGAATCGCCAGCCGACCTGCACACCGCCATCGAATGCGAAGTCGGTGATGCGCGCCAGGCTCGCTCCGGCATCAAGCGTGTCCTGGACCTTCTTCTTCTCGTCGGTGTTGAGCAGCTTGAAACCGATCAAGGCCAGGGGCCTGACGTAGAGACTCTTGTAGATATCGATGTCCGAACCCGCACCGAGCTTGAACCAGAACTGGTCAAGGCCTCCCGTGCTCAGGGCGGCGCCGGTTTCGTCGTGCCGGTACAGGATGAGATCGTATTCGATCCCGGCGAGCGGGAAGATGATGACGGGTCCGAGAACAAAGGGGTATTTCCCGAGAACGCTGAACGAGAGGAATCCCCAATCGTAGTCGTCATCGGCCGGAGCCGGATAGAACGTGCCGCCGCCGGTGACGATCTTGTACGTTGTGTGGGTGTTGCCGTTCGCTCGGAAGCCGATCGCCGCGAGCGCGTATGTCGCGTCGAAGTACGCTGAAACGGCGAACGGCACGGTGCAGGATCGCTCCGTGAGGGAATCGACGATGAGGTCCTCGTAATAATACGTCGACGAGAAGCCGCCGACGGAAATGCCGCCTCCGGCACTCAGGTCGAACGCGAACACGGCGGTAGCGAGGCACGTGAGCGCGGAGACGACGAGCAGCTTCTTCATTTCAGGTTCCTTTCTGTGCAGGTGGAATCGGCGCCGTGGCGCCTGCACCTAGTTCTCTGACCGCCTGAAATAGTGTTATTGGGGGCTTCCTTGCGCGGGTATCTTGTGCTACTCTGCGCGTATGGCACGTCGACCGATTCCCATTCACCTGAAGGCCAAGGATTTGGCGGAAGTCCGCTCCTTGCTTCGAGGTGGGGTTCAGCAGGTGCGCGTGGTTTTACGCGCCCTTGCTCTGAGGCAGTTAGCGGAGGGTGTCGCGGCGCCTCAGGTTGCGCAGAGCGTACCCCTGACGGCAAAAGCCATCCGTGAGCTGGCCCATCGCTACAATCGATGCGGTCTGGATGGAGCCCTGTACGACAAGCAGCGACCGGGGGCCAACCAGATTCTGGATGCATCCCAGAAGCAGCGCATCGTTGCCATGGTGTGCAGTCAACCCCCGCACGGGAGTGCTCGCTGGACGGTACGCCTGGTGGCCCGGGAGGCTGTCAAACGTAAGCTCGTTCCTCGTGTGGGTCGGGAGACAGTTCGAGTGCTATTGGAAAGCCACGACTTGAAGCCGTGGCGGGAAAAAAATGTGGTGCGTAGCGAAGTTGGATCGACAGTACATCCGCAAGATGGAGGACGTGTTGGCTGTGTACGAGAAGCCCCATAATGCCTCTGAACCGGTCGTCTGCTTGGACGAGAAGCCGGTGTCGCTGCATGCCGAACTGCGCTCTCCCATCCCGGCGAGGCCCGGCTCGCCTGCAAAACGTGACAACGAGTACCTGCGCTGTGGCACGGCCAATGTCTTTGGGGTCGTGGAGCCCAAAGCGGGTCGGCATTTCACCCGAGCCACCGTGGACCGATCTGGCCTGCAGTTCGCTCGCCTCATCGACGACCTCACTCGGCGTTATGCCACGGCTCGCACCATTCACCTCGTGATGGACAATCTCAACACGCACGGCCCCAAGTGCTTGACCGATTGCTACGGCGAGGAGAAGGGGCGTAATCTGTGGAACCGACTCACCGTACATTACACTCCCAAACATGGGAGCTGGCTCAATCAAGCCGAGATCGAGTTGAGTCTCTATTCGCGTGAATGCCTTGGCACACGCAGGTTCCCGGACTTGAGATCGCTCCAGCTGGAAACCAGGGCATGGAATCGCCAGACGAACCAGAAGCGTACCAGGATTAACTGGACCTTCACGCGGCGCAAGGCTCGCAAGACGTTCCGTTACAGAGCGTCGCGATTATCGAACGAAATCACCCGGTCGAGGAACTAGGCCAGGCGCGGGAGATACCGCATGGATCAAGGGCATCTGTAACTGTTCAGCGACTTTTTAAAAACCACCGGACAAATGTTAAGGCTTCCGGAAAACGAGAGAATCTGAAACACTCTGACGCGTGGGAGGG
>Ga0172363_10003790_pt1 | contig 12270 bp, 9 predicted proteins | sample LakKivs2_kivu2a2_FD_114541 | JGI IMG/M metagenome (GOLD analysis project Ga0172363, IMG submission 114541) | Sediment microbial communities from Lake Kivu, Rwanda - Sediment s2_kivu2a2 | ecosystem: Environmental > Aquatic > Freshwater > Lake > Sediment | place: Rwanda: Western Province, Lake... | reverse complement strand
TGGTGGCTGTACTGGCGCTTTTACGACACGCGTATCTCACTGGACGACCTCGATGCGGTTCTTGGTAACGACGCGCCCAAGGCTCGCTGGTGGCTGAGAGCGATCGAACAGGCCGGGCTCACAATTCGCAATGGCGGATACCTCGAACTCACCGAGCCGGGCGCGTTCTGGCTTCATCTTGCGCAGAATCACTTTGCGCTGAACTATGTGAACACGCTGTGGACCAGGGCACGTCAGGAGCCATGGCCGCAGACAGTGGCAATCTGAGCGCTTGAAAAGGATGTAGACAAATTGCTCCAAGTAACCTCGTTGAAAGAAGAACACCTTGAAGATGCCGCCGGATTAGTGAGCAATCGGTATAGACGGTTGTGCGAACAGGAACCACATCTACCACACCACTACGCCGAAGTGAACAACCTGTTACCTCTTCTGCGAGAGATCTTGAGCGCATCTGGGATCGGAGTGGCGGCCATCCGTGGAGATCGGCTGGTTGGTTTCCTCACGGGTTGGCAAATGCCATCCTTCAGGGGAAAAAGAAGCACATACAGCCCTGAATGGGCAAATGCAGCAGAAACGGAAGATAGTCAACGTATCTACGAAGAGATGTACAGCCATCTTGCAGCCGTTTGGGTTGCAGACAAGTATGTCGCCCACTACATCAGCCTGTTTCCCAACGACGTCAATGCTTTAAGAGCATGGCATTGGATGGGTTTTGGGATGATCTCGGTTGATGCCAATTGCTATCTCATCGAAACCGACGCCGGCTATGTCCTGATTGATACGGGAGGCTCAAATAGCCGCAAGGAACTCGTGAGGGAACTTGAGAGCGCTGGCTGCAAGCCCGGCCTGCTCAAACTCATCGTTTTGACCCATGGAGACTTTGATCATACAGGTAATGCCGCATATCTCCGCCATGCGTTCGGCGGCAAGATAGCCATGCACCGTGACGATTTGGGCATGGTCGAACGCGGAGATATGTTCGTGAACAGAAAGAAACCCAACATCCTCATCAGAAGGATGCTCCCTATATTCTCCGGGTTTGGAAGATCGGAACGATTCGCGCCTGATCTTCTTGTCGAGGATGGGGACGATCTCTCTGAATACGGAATTGACGCCAGCGTCATCTCTATTCCAGGGCACTCAAAAGGATCCATAGGAATCCTGACAGCCGGTAGCGACCTCTTCTGTGGCGATCTGCTGGTAAACACGGACAAGCCAGTTCCTAATTCCCTTGATGATCGCCGCTCCAGCTGCGCCCGTAGCCCCTCCGGCTCCGTCACCGGTGCCTGGCAGGTGAAGTCGCGGCAGACGTAGGCTGCCGCTTGCCCATCCAACAGGCCACGATCCTGCAGGAGCGGGACGGCAGGAGGCTGGGCACTGGGCTCTCCCAGGGCCACCACCTGGAAGGGTTGGTAGCCACGGCGAACGACGCGCAGCAGGGCCTGTGCGTCAGCGGCTTCAGGGTCGCCGACGATGGCAATCTCCTTGGGCTGCGAGAGGGCGTAAGCTAGCGCCTGGAGCCACTGACCAAAGCCCAGCGGGTACTGGGCCATCAACGACTGCACCTGGGCCAGGGCCTGGTGGGCAACATCGACATCCATCTGGCTCTTCCGGTGGCACGCGGCTGGTTGCCTGCTCACCCCCTTTCACCTCCCCTCTGCCAGGGGGAACAGAGGGGGATGAGAGCCACAAGTGGGTTACGCCCTTCCGTGTGTCCATTTTGCGTGACCGTAGGGCGGTACTTTACGCCGGGCTTCGTGCGGGTGGATACCGCGTACCGAATTTGCTGCATGGAGACCTCTGGACATTCAATCTGCTCGTAGCACACAGCAATGATCGCCCCGCTATCACCGGGGTTCTGGATACTGATCGGGCATGGTGGGGTGATCCGATGGCCGACTGGATTATGTTCCTATCGTAGACGATACGACATTTGTCGCATCCACAGGTTGGCTATTTGCCAAAGAAGAGGCCACTTTCAGAGTGGCCTTTTGCCTAGATCGAAATCCACCTTCTATCCGATGCGTGGTGGGCTTGCGCGTGGTATGATGGTCTCAGATAGACCAATGTAGAAAGGAGTACTCGAGTATGAACACCACGAAAGTCTTGCAGCAGGCCTGGCGCACGGTCTGGCACTACCGGGCGCTGTGGATCTTTGGCATCGCCCTCGCGCTCACCACCACCTCCTGGTCGGCGGCGACCCTGTACAATCGTGACGACGGCCGGTGGGAGGGCTGGGAGCACACAGGCATCACGGTCACCAGGATGCCCGGCGAGACGTTCTTCGAAGCGTTGCAGCGAACAATGCGGACAGAGATCGAAATGACCAGGAGAGAGATTAACACGGTCAACCGGGAACTGGACAGGTTCTTCGCCGAGGTACTGCACGTGAACGTCAGGAGCAACGTACTCGCCTGGGCGGCGGTACTGCTGGGCGTTATCTTGGCCCTCTACCTGGTGGGCAAGGTCGCGCGCTACGTGGGGGAGACGGCGCTCATCCGCATGGTGGACCAAACCGAGCATACCGGCAAGCGATGCAGTGTGTGGCAGGGGCTACGCCTGGGCTGGTCGCGCAGCGCCTGGCGCTTGTTCCTCATTGACTTGCTCATCGGCATCCTGCCTGTGCTGCTGGGCATCCTGCTGTCTGGCCTGATCCTTGCGCCCCTGCCGCTGTGGGTCAATGGCAGTGAAGCCGTCATCTTCGTCTTCGCGCTCTCCACCGGCGGCATCTTCCTCCTGGCGCTCGTCGCGGTGATTGTCGCCGTGGTGGTGCTCTCGGTGGTGAACCACTTTGCCCGGCGCGCGTGCGCACTGGAGGGCTTGGGGGTGGTCGCGTCGATCCGCCGTGGCGGGGCCGTCGTGCGGCAGCACCTGAAGGACGTGGGGCTCGTGTGGCTGATCACGCTCGGCGTGCAGTGGGGCTGGCGGCTCGCGCTGGTGCCGGTCGTGCTCCTGTTGCTGGGCGCAGGCGTGCTGCTGGGAGGCCTGCCGGCGCTCCTGGCGGGTGGGCTGGCCAGCCTGGCCTGGGCAGGCGATACACCGGTGTTCGTGGCTGTGGCAGTGGGTGTCTTCATCTTTCTCCTGGTGTTGGTGGGGCCGCTGGTCTTCCTGGACGGGTTGCGGGAGGTGTTCCTGTCCAGCACCTGGACGCTCACCTACCGGGAACTGCGACCTGCGGAGGCAGCGGAGCAAGTGTCGGAGCAGTTGCCGAAACTGGATGTGACGGGCCTGGAAGCGGCGCAGGCCGCGTGAAATGTACTCATCCGCATTGGCAGTCGCCCAACCTGCATCCGGAGACCGACCTGTGGGTCGTGTTTACCCCCCGGATGCAAGGGATGTACTCATCCCCCTCATCCGCTGAAGCCGAACTCGTGGGCTACGCCGGAGTATGGGATGTGGGGCCGGATGTACTCATCCGCCACGTGCAGATGTTCGGGTGGGGAAACGTGCATCCCGCGTACAGGGGTCAGTCCATCGGTACGTACCTGGCCCACTGGGTCGAGGGACGCGCCCGGCAATCCATTCCCAAGGCGCCGGCCGGCGCCCGCGTGGTCCTCCGGCAGCAGGCGTCCAGTACCGACCAAGCAGCCCAGCAGTTGCTGCTCGCGCAGGGGTATCAGTTGGTGCGCCACAGTTGGCACATGGTCATCGAGATGGATGGGCCCCCACCTGAGCCCGCCGTGCCCGAAGGGCTGGTCATCCGCCCCCTCATTCGCGGTCGGGAGGAGCGGGACACAATCCTGGCCACGCGGGAGGAATTCAAGGACCACTGGGGCGTTGTGGAGCGTCCCCTTGAAGAGAAGTACGAGGAATGGATGCACGAGTTCGAGAACAATCCTGATTGCGATCCCTCGCTGTGGTTCGTGGCGATGGATGGGGACCACATCGCTGGCACCGCGTTCTGCCTGGCCAGGATGGCCGAGGACCCGGAGATGGGCTGGCTGTTCGGGTTGGGCGTGCGGCGACCCTGGCGGCGTCGAGGGCTGGCCCTGGCCCTGCTGCACCATTGCTTCGGTGAACTCTACCGGCGCGGCAAGCGCAGGGTGAGCCTGGGCGTGGATGCCCAGAACCTCACCGGCGCCACCCACCTCTACGAGCGGGCTGGCATGCACGTGCAGCGCCAGGACCACCAGTATGAGAAGGAACTACGCCCTGGCAGGGACTTGAGCACGCACTAAAAGACCCTAAAGGTTTTCCGAAACCTTTAGGGTCTGAAAGCTGCAAAGGAGATTTGGAATGAACAGAACTCAGTTGAACAAGTCTCGTTTCATCGTGGGCGTAATCTTGGTAATCATAGCAGTTCTGTTGTTTCTGTTTGTCAAAGGGGAATACTCTACTGCTGGTGCGGTTGCGATTGGTGTGCTCGGTCTGGCGAGTATTGCAATCTCGAGAAGAAAGTAGGTGGCACACTTGCGGTGATACAACGACTCTGAGGTGTGCCAGTTCTATCTCGCTGAGAGAGGGACAGTATGGGTGTTGTGTGGGGCAAGATCCGGCGTGACCTGGGGCAAAACAAGGGGCGCACCGTTCTGGTCGTGCTCTCGATCGCCGTGGGCGTCTTTGCCTTAGGGTTAATCTACGGCGCGCACAATCTGATGAAGGCGCGCCTGACGGAGGACTATCGCGCCTCGCGCCCGGCGCACGTCCGCCTGTGGGGCAGGGTGCTCGACCAGGAAATCATTGAGACGGTATCGCACGAGCCGGGCGTGGCCGAGGTAGAGAGCCAGGTCGAGTCCACCCTCCGCTGGCGGCTGGAGGGGGAGACGGAGTGGCGCGATGCACAACTGCTGGCCCGCCCTGACTATGAAGCGCAGCGCGTCAGCCTGATTGACCTGCTGGACGGCGCCTGGCCCTCCAAGCGGGCGCTGGCCGTCGAGCGCCAGTCGTCGCGCCATTTTGGCCTGCCCGTCGGTTCCGCCATCGTCGTCGAGCACGGCCGGCGCGAGATACGGCTGCCCATCGTGGGCCTCGTGCGGGACCCCCAGGTCCAGCCGCCGGTATTCGGCGGTAACGCGCAGTTCTACGCCACTCCCGAGGCCGTCCTCTGGCTGACCGGGGCGGAGTCGGGGCGCATGGACATCCTGATGGCAGAATACTCCAGGGATGGAGCCCGCGAACTGGCCGAGAGCCTGTGGGACAGGCTTCAGGCTATGGGGGCGGACTTTAACGGTTGGGGCACCAACGACCCCCACAAGCACATGGCGCAGGATGTGGTGGACACCGTCTTCACCATCCTGATCGTACTGGGCACCCTGGCCTTGGGTATGAGCGTCTTCCTCATCGTCAACACCATGAACGCCATCGTCGCCCAGCAGGTCTGGCAGATCGGCGTCATGAAGGTCGTCGGCGCGACGGTCGGGCGCGTGGTGCGCGTCTACCTGACCACAGCGTTGCTCTACGGTTCCCTGGCCGTCCTGCTGGCCGTGCCGGCCAGCGCGGCGGGTTCGTATTTCCTGGCTTCCTGGATCCTCGACATGCTCAACGTCACCGCCGGCCCGTTCCGGGTGATGCCGGCCGTGCTGGGCCTCCAACTCCTGGTGGGCCTGGCCGTCCCGCTCCTGGCGGCGCTCGTGCCCGTGCTGGGCGGTGCGTGCATCTCGGCCCGCCGCGCCATCAGCACCTACGGCCTGGGAGGTGGCTTCGGCCAGGGACTGTTCGACCGCCTGGTCGCGCGACTCCGGTCCTTTCCCCGGCCGGTGGCGCTCAGCGTGCGCAATACCTTCCGTCGCAAGGCGCGCGTCGCGCTGACGCTCGTGACCCTGACGCTCGGCGGCGCGGCTTTCATGATGGTGATGAGCGTGCGGGCCTCGTTCGACAGGACGCTCGATGTCCTCGCCCAGGACCTGGGCTACGACGTACTGATGTACTTTGAGCGCTCCTATCTCATAAGCCAGATCGTGAGTGTGGCCGAGAGCGTGCCCGGTGTGACGGAGGCCGAAGTATGGTTCGGTCACGTCAGCACCAACCTCAAGTTCAAAGAGGGGGACGAGATCGGCAGCCACTTTGGCATGTATGGTATCCCCCCTGATTCCCAGATCGCCAGGCCGCGCATCATCAGCGGGCGGGGACTGCTCCCCGGAGACGGACGCGCCATCCTGCTCAACAACACGGTCGCTGTGGAAGAGGGCATCCGGGTCGGCGATCAGGTCCGCTTCTCTTTGGGAGGCGATGACATGACGTGGACGGTGGTGGGCGTCATCCTCAACCTCGGTTACGGTCAGCGGGAGTGCTTCGTGCCCTACGATACGCTGGCGCGCGAGTTCGGTGTCAGTATCCGTGGCTGGGAGGTGACCGTGAGCGCCGCCCAGCACGATCCGGCCAGCCAGGCCGCGCTGCTCGATGCGCTCCGCCAGGTCTACGGCGCGCACGACATGCAGGTCGGCTATTCGCAGACCGGCCACGACGTACAGGAGGACAGTCGCTCGGTGTTCGAGATCATCGCCATCCTCCTGTTGGTGATGTCGGTCCTGGCGGCGGTCGTGGGTGGCATCGGGCTGATGGGCACCATGTCCATCAACGTGCTCGAGCGGCGGCGCGAGATCGGCATGCTGCGGGCGACCGGCGCGACGTCGCCCGTCGTAGCCGGGATTTTTATCTTCGAGGGGGTGTTGATCGGCCTGCTGAGTTGGGTGTTGGCCGCGCCACTGAGTTACCCCGCTGCCAGGCTCTTCGGGCGGGTGATTGGCGACACCCTGCTGAGCGCCGACCTGTACTTTCGTTACTCGGTGGCAGGGACGCTGGCGTGGCTGGTGATCGTGGTCGTCGTGGCCGTGCTGGCCAGCCTGTGGCCCGCCCTGCAGGCGACGAGGGTCAGCGTGCGGGAAGCGTTGGCGTACGAATAAACATCTTTGGAGGAGAACGATGAAGTGCAAAGCATTGTCCACGTTGTTGCTGCTGGTCACCCTGCTGGCGTTGGCTGGCTGGGGCACACCAACACAGGTTCGTCCGTCTACCGTCGAGGGCGCTTGCACCTCCTTCTGTCTCGACAACGGTGGCCACGCCGTGTTCGGTTCGAACTATGACAACGAAATCTGGGAGGGACTGCTGTTCGTCAACAAGCGCGGCGTGACCAAAACCGGCTGGGAAGCGGGTACCAGCGGCAAGTACGCCCGCTGGACGGCCGAGTACGGCAGTGTGACCTTCAACCTGGCCGGGATCCAGTTGGCCTGGGCGGGCATGAACGAGGCCGGGCTGGCCATCAGCACCATGTGGCTCGGCGAGACCCGCAACCCTGCCCCCGACGAGCGGCCGCCCCTGGTCTCTCCACTGTGGGTGCAGTACCAACTGGACACCTGCGCTACGCTCGAGGAGGTAATGGCCAACGACGCCCGGGTGCGCATCGCCGACACGGTGGACCACTACCTGATCTGCGACCGGTCGGGCGCCTGCGCCGCCGTCGAATTCCTGGAGGGCAAGACCGTCTTCCACACGGGCGCTCGCTTGCCGGTCAAAACCTTGACCAATCACGCTTACCTGAAGGCCGTCGGAGCCTGGCAGGCGGGCCGGCTGCGGGACAACTCGCTGGAGCGGTTCGGCATTGCCGCCGACCGGGTGACGGACTTCCAGCCAGGAGACGCGCCGTCGGCGGTGGCCTATGCCTTCGAGACCCTGGACCGGGCCAGCGGCCAGGCGACGGGCGGCACGCCCACACAGTGGAGCATCGTTTTTGACACGGAGAACCTGCGTGTCCACTTTCGCACCAGCCGCAACCCGCAGGTCCGCAGCGTGGATTTCACCAGGTTGGACTTTGATTGTAGCACCCCGGTGGAAATGCTCGACATTCACGCCCCGCTCAGCGGCGACGTCAGCAACGAGTTGGGCCGGTACACTTTCAAGGCCAACCTCCAGTACACGCTAAACTTTCTCGAAAAGTGGGGAGGCACCGAACTGTCGCCGCTCGAAGTGGAGGTACTGGAACGCGGCGTCACGGGCTTCCCCTGCGAGCAGCAAGCAGCCCCGTATCAGGAGGAGAGGAGGCTAATGGTTTCGCCCCTCGTGGGTTGGGCCGCCCTTGCGCTGCTCCACCGCTTCTGGCTGGTGGGGGTCGTCGTAGGGCTCGGCATCGCGGCCCTGGTCGTATGGCGGGTGCATGCTCGTGGCCGGCGCGGATAGGATGCTGCACAGAAATGGAAAGGTTGAATATGGCTTCTAACGAGGTGGCTTTACAAGAGAAGAGTGACAAGTCTACGCGCCTGCTCCCCCTGGATGCACTGCGCGGCCTGATCATGGCCTTCATGGCGCTCGACCACACCAATCTGTTCGTCGCCCACAAGCACTCTGGAGGCGAGCATTGGGGAGGAGACTTCCCAACCTACTCCAGCGCGCTCCCCTTCCTCACCCGCCTGGTCACTCACCTGTGTGCGCCGGGCTTTTCCTTCCTGATGGGAGCCGGCATCTGGCTGTTCGCGCAATCCCGCCGGAAGATGGGCTGGAGCAGGTGGGCGGTGACCCGCCATTTCCTGATCCGGGGCGCGTTGCTGATCGCCCTACAGTTTCTGGTCGAAAACCAGGCCTGGAAACTGTCCCCGGGCTGGCAACTGGACGTGTACGTGGGCGTCCTGTTCGCCCTGGGTGGTACGATGATCCTGGGCAGTCTGCTGGTATGGCTGAAGCCGGAGATTCTGCTGGTGCTGACGGTCGTGCTGACCGTGGGCACCGAACTGCTGGTCCCCAACCCCGTCGTGTGGGGCCAGCGGAACAGCCCGCTCGACCTGCTGCTGCTCCTCTCCGGCGGTGACGCTCACCTGTGGTCGAACTACCCACTCCTGCCCTGGCTCAAGTTCGTCACGTTCGGCATGCTGTTTGGGCATTGGTTGCTGGACGATGCCAGGAAGGCATTCGGGCGGGCGCTGAGACTCGGCGGAGCCCTCCTGCTGGCCTTCGTGGTAGTCCGCTACCTGAACGGCTTTGGCAACGTCCGCCCGCGCGTGGGCGATGATTGGATCGCCTTCCTCAACGTGGTCAAATACCCGCCCAGTATCGCCTTCAGCCTGTTGACTATGGGCGTGAACCTGCTCCTCCTGGGGTTGTTCGGCCAGGCAAGCGAATCCGTTGCTATCCCGCAATCCGCGTTAAAGGTGCAGCGCTTTCTCCAGCCGCTGGCCGTGTTCGGGCGGGCGCCGCTGTTCTTCTACGTCCTGCACCTGTTCCTGTACGCCGGGCTAGGCCTGTGGTTGGCGCCAAACGGCGCCAGCATCGCCGGCATGTACCCTTACTGGCTGTTGGGGTTGCTGATTCTGTTCCCGCTGACGTGGTGGTACGGCCAGTGGAAACAGCGCCAGAGCCCCAATTCGATCCTGCGGTTTCTATAATGGAAAACACTCTTGACGCCATCTTGGAACAGGTCCACCAGACCTTCGGCTTGCCCGGCCTGGCCGTGGGCGTGGTGCAGGGAAACGAGGTCGTCTACGCCAGGGGCTTTGGGGTACGCGACGTCGGCACCCAGGCGCCCGTGACCACCCGCTCGCTGTTCCACCAGGCGTCGGTCTCGAAACTCTTTGTCGCCACGGCCATCGCGCAACTCGTGGGGCAAGGGCGGGTACGCCTCGACGACACCATCGCCAGGCATCTGCCCTACTTTCGGCTGGCTGACGACCGTTCGCAGTCCATCACCATCGAGCAGGCCCTGACCCACACGTCAGGTATGCCCGACCCGGAGGATCACGGCTGGCATCACCCCGCATACGACGAGGGCGCCCTCGAGCGCCACGTGCGTAGCCTGCGCTCTCTACACATGGTGGCCGAAGTGGGGCAGGCTTTCCAGCCTGCCAGCCCGGGGCAAGGATTTGCCTACTCCAGCCTGGCTTTCGACGTGCTGGGCGCGCTGGTCGCCCACGTGTCCGGGGCGCCGTTCGAAACCTGCGTCAGGCGTGCCATCTTTGAACCACTGGGGATGAAAGATAGCACGTTCTTCAAGCCCGACGTCCCTCCGGCACTGGCGACCTCCCCGCACATTCGCACACCTGGGCTGGCGGTCAGCGACGTCTTTCCCTACAGCCGCGCGTCTGCGCCGAGCGGCGCCCTCCAATCGAACGTGTTGGACATGTGCCTTATGGCGCTGGCGAACCTGAACCGGGGCACGCTCGATGGCGACCGGAACTCGCTCCGCCGCATCCTGTCCCCCGAGAGTCACAGGCTGCTCTGGCGACCTTACGCCCAGACGGGCCATGACGACGCGCGCCAGACCGGGATCGGGTTGGGTTGGTTCATGGGCCAGTACCGGGGCACTCCGGTGGTGATGCACGACGGCGGCGACGTCGGCTACGAGGCCGAGTTGACGCTCCTGCCGGAGCAATCGGCGGCCGTGGTCGTGATGGCCAACGTCTTCCCGGCCGCGACGGATGGTATCACACAAGCAGTACTTGACGTGGTGCTTGGGTTTGGCGCCCAGGCGCCCCGGCCGCCGCTCCTGGTGCCGTTGATGGCCACGTGGCACGAGGCCGGCCTGGACGCTGCCATCTCGCAGGCCCTTCGACGGAGTTTGCCCCGAGTGGAGCCGAGGGGCTCAGGGCAGGCTCGGCAATTGGATAGGGAAGCCTACGATGCCAGAGAGACCTTTTTGAGGGATGCCGTCTTCATCTTGCAGGAAGCCTACCGGCCGGCGGAGGCGATCGAGGTCTTGAAACTTGGCCAGCACGTGTACCCCGATGCCGCCTGGGTGTCTACAGACCTGGCGCGCTTGTGCACCCAGGCCGGCGATCAAGCCTCGGCGCCCGGTTGCCAGTGATCATAGTACGAAAACGCCTCAACAAGTTGAGGACTCCGGAGTCCCGAACTTGTTCGGGGTATTTTCAGATCAGGAGGTGAGTAATGACTGAATCGAGCAGGCTTAAACCACTGTCGTGGGGACCTTCGTTGATCATATTTCTGATCATCGCTTCCATGCTGTACGTCACCCACTACGTGCTCGTCCCGGCCTACACGGCGTGGAGCGGAAAGCCTTATCTGGTGGGTTACCTGTGGGGGTGGGGCGTGACCATGGGGCTGGTCTTCGCCGCCTCGCTGGTGGCTTTCAAATCAGAGGGCCATCCAACCTCCTGGCAAGCGCTTTCTGCCCGCTTCCGCCTGAACCGGATGAGGCGGACGAGTACGTCCGGCCAGGACTGGCTGTGGACCCTGGCGATCCTGGTCGTGGCGGCGGGTGCTTATTTCAGCCTGTCCTTCACCGCCAGGTGGCTGGCTTCAAACCCGATCTTTGCTCCCCACCCGGCTTTCCCGCCGGACCTCGGCCCTGACGGTACAGCGCATTTGACCCCCGGCCAACTCTTTGGTATGCCGCTGAAGGGGCAATGGTGGGTAGCAGGGATGTACTTTATCGGTTGGTTTCTGAACATCTTCGGGGAAGAGTTCTTTTATCGGGGCTGGCTGCTCCCCCGCCAGGAACTGGCTTTTGGAAAATACGCCTGGCTGGTCAACGGTACAATGTTCACCTTCCAGCACTGGTTGCAGCCCTGGAACTTTTTGGCGATCTGGCCGGGGGCGTTGTTCATGGCCTACGTCGTACAGCGCCGGCGCAACACGTGGCTGGGCATTGTCCAACACGGGTTGATGAACCTGGCCCTGTTCGTCTTCGTCCTGCGCGGGGTGATCGGATAGGTCCACGCCTGGAAGGAGACAAAATCACGCTCAAGGGGGAAAAGATGAAAAACATTCGTTTGCTCTGGATCAGCGTTGTAGTGATCTCTCTGTTGTCAGCATGCGGGCAGGCAGGTCACGGAGGCGAGGTGGTTTCACCTTCACTCCCAACTGAAACCACGGCGGCACCTCCTGCAGCGACTGAGGCGCCTGACGAAGAACCCACTCTGAGCCGCCAGATCATCAGTGCCGAAAATTCCTCTCGCCTGGAGAAGGCGGCTTTCCTGGACCTGCCTTCTTCTTTCATCCTCACACTAGCCTTTTCGCCCGACGGTCGCACCCTGATTACCGCCGATAGGAACGGCGAAGTGATTTTCTGGGAGGTAGGGACGTGGGTGGAACGGACACGCCTGGCGACCCCAAGTGAACTCGGCACCATGTCCATCTCACCTGACGGGGAAATCATCATCACCGCCAGTGCGGCTGGTGAGGTCAAAGGTTGGGATTTGGATGGGAACGGCCTGTTTACCTTCCCTTACGGAGGAAGCGTCTTTGACACCGCTTTCTCTCCCACTGGTAGATACTTGGCAGTTGGTGGAGACAATGATACCATCATGATCCTGGACATTGACGCTCAAGAGAAGGTGACGGACCTGATCAGCGATCATCAGTACATTACGAACGTAGTGTTCTCTC
>Ga0172363_10003788_pt1 | contig 12271 bp, 9 predicted proteins | sample LakKivs2_kivu2a2_FD_114541 | JGI IMG/M metagenome (GOLD analysis project Ga0172363, IMG submission 114541) | Sediment microbial communities from Lake Kivu, Rwanda - Sediment s2_kivu2a2 | ecosystem: Environmental > Aquatic > Freshwater > Lake > Sediment | place: Rwanda: Western Province, Lake... | reverse complement strand
GGAATATTTTTGAGCGGAGGTATTGATTCTACTTCGGTTTTGGGCATAACCAGAGAATTTAAAAAAGATAAGATTAAAACGTTTTCGGTTGGTTTTAGGGTAGATGATCCAAGTAATAAATTCAATGCAGATTTTAATTTAGCTCGCCAGACGGGCAAATTTTACGACACAGAACATCATGAGTTAATGGTGAGAGCTGAAAATGTTCTGGATAACTTAGAAAAAGTTATTTATCAATTAGACGAGCCAATTGCCGAGCCAACCCAAATAGCCACTTTTCTTCTTTCAGAATTAGCCAAAGAAGAAGTGGCCGTAGTTCTTGGAGGAGATGGCGGAGATGAGTTGTTCGGCGGCTATAAAAGATATTATTATAGCTATGTTTTGAATAAATATTTTCTTGTTAAGTTTTTTCCATTTTTAAAGCCGATGATTCATAGAAGATTTATGTTTCAAAAAGAAGAAGAAATCGGCAAAATTTTAAATAAAGAGATTAATCAGGAGGGATTAACGAATAAATTTTTTAAAGAGAATTATTTTAAAGGGCACAAATCAGCTGATTTTGAGAAATTATTTATGTTAATCGATTTGAAGACCTGGTTAGCTGATGAATCTTTAATGCGTACCGATAAAATGACAATGGCTTTTGGCTTAGAGCAAAGGGTACCAATTTTAGATCATCATTTGGTTGAATTAGCGATGAGAATACCGAGTAAATATAAAATAGCAAGCAAAAATCAGGGTAAAGCAATTTTTATTGAGGCAATGAAAGGGTATTTACCTAGGCATGTTTTGGAATCAGAACAGAAAAAAGTTTGGCTAACCCCAATGTCTCATTGGCTAAGGACAGATTTGAACAAATTCGCCAGCGAAATTCTTTCGGCGGGCTATAACCCTGAAACCAAAAGATATTTTGATTTCAACAAGATTAATAAAATGTTTGATGATCACATTAAAAGAAAGAAATATAATCTAAATCTAATTTGGGCATTACTAACGTTTCAGATTTGGTTTAAAATTTATATTTTATAAATCTCGTAGAATTAAATATGTCTTCCCCCAAAATTATTTTAGTTGTTCCGCCTCAAGCCGAGATGACAAAAGAATATTTACCCTCAATAGGGGTAGCTTATTTAGCCGCGGCATTGGAAAAAAATGATTATGAAGTCAAGGTTATTGATTCTTTGGTCTGTGGTTTTAATAATGAACAAACAATCAAAGCGGTATTAAAAGAAAATCCCTTTTTAGTTGGGGTCTCGGCTAATACCCATAATCGTTTTAACGCCATAGATGTTATTGAAGGAGTGAAAAAGGACAGCTGTGGGCAAGTCTTTACAGTCGCCGGTGGGCCTCATTTCACCCCCACGGTCAAAGATGCCTTAATTAACATTCCCTCGCTGGATTTCGTTGTCAGAAACGAAGGCGAGAAAACCGTGGTTGAATTAACGGATCGATTGATAAGAGATTCCGGAATGAAACCGGAAAATCTAAAGAGAATCAATGGATTAACTTTTAGGTTTAACGGAGAAATAATTTCTACGCCCGATAGGGATTTCATTGAGAATCTTGATGAACTACCATCGCCGGCTTGGCATCTTTTTGATATGAGTAAATACAACGCCAGATTGGAAGGAATAATAAAATATAGGGCTATCGGATTGATGAGCTCTCGGGGATGTCCTCATAATTGCATATTTTGCGTTAACAGTACATTTTGGAAGAGAATATTTCGTCGCCATTCACCTAAGAGATTTGTAGATGAGGTCGAATTTTTGCATAAAAAATATGGTTTTCGGGCTTTTGATTTTTGGGATGATACAATGACTATTTTTAGACCCCACATAGAGGAAATATGTCGCTTAATAATAGAAAGAAATCTTCCGATTAATTGGTATAGTCGGGCGAGAGTAGATACGGTAGACTTTGATTTACTTTCTTTAATGAAAAGGGCCGGTTGCAAATCAATTAGCTTCGGGGTTGAATCGGGAAGCGAAAGGATTATAAGGGCAATTAATAAAAAAATTAATCTTAGTCAGGTAAGAAAAATTGCTAAAATATGTAAAGAGCTGGATTTTAATACAAAATTTTTCTTCATTTATAGTCTGCCGTCAGAAACCGAAGACGATTTGGACCAGACCCTTAATCTAATGAGCGAATTAGCCTCTTACAGCATAAATTTTCACTGCTATGCCGGGATTGCCCGTATATATCCGGGAACCAATCTCGAGGTGCTCGCCAAAAAGGAAGGCAAAATTCCCAGGGATTTTAATTGGTATAAAAAGGTTTATTTTAATTTAAATAAAGAAATCGGAGCCGACCCGATTATTCCCTTATACGAGAATAAAAATTTATCCCCAAAGAGAATTATGGATATGGTTAAAAAGAGAAAGCAAGATTGGATTAAGAAACAAGGTTTATCGAAGTTGATTAAGAAGGGCTTTAGAATGATTTTTCGAATAAGAAACATTAAAGATGTCAAAATACTTATAAAAAAGTTCACTGAGGCGAAAATCAAAAGATAAATTGTCAAAAATATGAAAAAGATTTTAATCATAACTCAAAGTCTTTCTCGTGACGATGGTTTAGGGAGATATTCCATGGGGTTGATTGAGCATTTAAGAAAGTCTTATAAGTTGCTTATTCTTACTTCTAAATTGGGAGAATTTAAAGAGGGGCATTGGAGAAATGGAGATGTAGAATGCCACAAGATACCAGCTATGAATAGGTTTTTTAGTATATCCTATAACTTTTTTTATTCTTGGAATTTGTTGAAATTTTTGCAAGGAGTAGACTTTATCCATTGCTTTTTTGATTTTCCGTATTGTCTCTTGCCCTTTTGGTTGCCGTTTTTTAAAAAGCCGGTTTTTATCACCGCTCACGGTACTTATAGCGTTATGCCGTTTGATAGATTCAAAACCAAATTTTTTATAAAAAGAGCATATAAAAAGGCTAAAAAGATTTTTTGCGTAAGTAACTTTACCGAGAAAAGCATTCTCGAAAGAGTAGAAACAGACAATACCGTGGTTATAAATAACGGGATAGAATATGAAAAGTTTTTACAGCCATCTCTGGAGAAAGTTAACAAGGGGAATAAAGAAAAAATCATCTTAAGTGTTGGGGTATTAAAACCGAGGAAAGGTTATCATGTCTCCATTCCTGCCGTAGCCAAAGTTAAAGAAACGTATCCAAACATAAAATATTATATAGTAGGCGGCGAACCGACAAAATTTTATCTGGAATTGGTTAGAGAAAATAAATTAGAAAAAACCATCGAATTTTTAAAAGACCTGTCAGATAATGAGTTAATTAGATTGTATTATCGATGCGATTTATTTTTATTGACCCCGGTTATTATAAACAATAATGAATTTGAGGGCTTCGGACAGGTTTATTTGGAGGCGGGGGCCTGCGGTAAGCCAGTAATCGGAACATACAATTGCGGAGCGGAAGATGCAATTGTTGACGGCGTAACCGGATTTCTGGTTCCCCAGAATGATATCGGTAAGACATCGGAAGTAATCCTAAAATTGTTAAATAGCCCGGAGTTAACTGAAAGGATGGGTAAAAATGGTAAAAAAAGAGCCCAGCAGATGACTTGGGGAAATATGGTTAAAAAATATATTGAGATTTATAGCGCTTTATGAGGATACTATTAATTAATCCGTCCAGAACTTATTATCAGGGGTCAAAAGGCGCAAGGGCAGGCTTGCCTTTGGGCCTTTTATATTTAGCGGCTGTTTTAGAGAAGAATGATTATCAACCCAGGGTTTTTGACTGTTTAAATGCTCCCCAATCCAGACTCATGACCGGGGAAGGTAAAATTATCCATGGCTTGACCGACGATATTATTTTAGAAACTATCAAAAAAGAGAAGCCCCATGTCGTAGGTATTACTAATCCTTTTACAGCCCAAATTGAGAATGCTATTCATATCGCTGACTTGGTTAAGCGGGTTGACAAAGGAATCGTTACTGTGATCGGCGGTCCTCATGTATCGGTCCAAAGTAAAGGGTTATTAGAAAAGAATAAAAATATCGATATCGGAGTCAGAGGAGAAGGAGAGTTTACTTTTTTGGAGATAATTAGAAGAATAGACAGAGGACTACCAATTACTGAGGTCGCTAATATTGCTTATCGCAACGAAAGGAGGGAGGTTATTGAGAACGAATTCAAGGGATTTATTAAAAATTTGGACGAATTGCCTTACCCGGCCTATCATTTGATTGATTTAGAGAAATATTTTAATCTCTTAAGACAGGGCCTGGCACCCAGGCCAACGATTCATCAACGTTCAATCTCAATGATTACCAGTCGAGGTTGCCCCTTTAATTGTGTTTTTTGCTCGATTCATCTTCATATGGGTAGGTTTTTCCGGGCTCATAGTTCGGATTATGTTATTCGTCATATAAAATATGTAGTCGATAAATACCGAATTAAACATGTTTCTTTTGAGGACGATAATTTTACTTTGGACATGGACCGTTGCAAAAAGATTTTGAGGGGCATAATTAATAATCGAATTGATATAACCTGGGATACGCCTAATGGTATCAGGGCGGACAGGATAGATGAGGAACTGGTCTCTTTGATGAAAAAAAGCGGCTGCCTAGAGCTGATTTTTGGTATCGAGTCTGGCTCGCAAAGAATTTTAGATGAAATTATTGATAAAAACCTGAAGTTAGATAAAGTAATCAGAGCCATCCAACTTTGTCAGGAATATAAGATTAAAACCAAAGCTTTTTTTGTTATTGGTTTCCCGGGTGAAACCAAAAAGGAAATTATAAAAACCAGGGATTTTGCCTTAGACTTATATAAAAAATATAAAGTTGAACCTGGCTTATTGATTGCCACACCGCTTATTGGTACTCGACTCTACAAAATTTGTAAAAGCAAAGGTTATTTAATTAAAGAACCAGATCCAAAATCGCTATCTATTGCTACTCAATTTTATGGTCAGGGACTGATTAAAACTCAAGAATTTGACCCAATATATCTGAAAAAAGTGGCCACCGAAGCTTCTAAAATTCAGGCTAGAATTAGACTTAAACAAAAATTATTAAAACCCTCTGACTACTTATCGATTTTTAAATTTATTATTTTGCAGCCCCAGAAAGTTATTAAACATTTGAGGGGGAAAATATTATGAAAATAATTCTCATTAGTGATGTTTTTTTACCTCCTTTTCAGACTAGCATAGGAATGATAGTTAAAAATTTTGCCCAAGAACTTAAAAATAAGGGTCATGATATTTTAATCATTACCTCTACCCAGGATAAAAAAGAAGTCGGTCAATTCAAATATCAGGGCCTAAATGTTTGGAGGGTGTACGCAAATCTTTCGCCACGATTAAGAAGTTATTTAACCCTATACAACCCCCAATCGGTTAAGCTTGTGGCTAAGATTATTAAACAATTTGCGCCCGCGATTGTTCATGTCCACCTCATCCATTATTTGTTATCTTATCATTGTTTGAAAATAGCCAAAAAATCTGGTGCCAAGGTTTTTTTAACCGTTCATGATGTGATGTTGTTTCATTATGATAAATTGATGCCCCGGAATGGAAATTATATTTACAAAGTAAATGCTTGGGACCGGATTAAGGAGGCCAAGAAGAGATATAACCCCTTTCGAAATATAATAATTCGTTATTATTTAAAATACGTAGACAAGATTTTTAGTGTTAGCAACGCCTTAAGAACACTTTTAGAAATAAATGATATAAAGAACATAGAGACGATCTACAATGGGATTAATCTTAATGATTGGGCAATGGATTTTAAAAAGACCAAAGCCTTTAGGAAGAAATACCATTTGGATAATAAAAAGGTAATATTTTTCGGAGGGCGGTTAAGTGGGGCCAAGGGCGGAGATCAAATTCTGAGGGCAATAGCGTTAATTAAAAGAAGAGTAAATAATATTATTTTATTGGTTGTGGGCGAAGAAAACAGATATGTTAGGGAGATGAAGAATTTAGTAAGAAAATTAAGAATAGAGAAAAATGTCATTTTCACTGATTGGTTGGAGACAAATCAATTAAAAGCCGCTTATTACAATATGGATGTTGCTGTTTTTCCTTCTCTTTGTTTTGAAAGTTTTGGCATGACTAATTTGGAGGCAATGGCTTGCAAAAAACCGGTGGTTAGTACAATTTTTGGTGGACCAAAAGAGGTGGTGGTTGATGGTAAAACCGGTTACCTCGTTAATCCTAATAATATTGAGTTAATGACCGATAAGATAGTTGATTTATTAAAAAATCCCCAAAAAGCAAGAGGGTTTGGGGAGGAAGGATATTTAAGGGCAAAAGAACTTTTTTCTTTGCATCAACAGGTTGAGAGAATATTGAAATGGTATAATAAATTTATAAAGATTTAATAGTTTATAATTAAATAAGCAGAATAAAAGATTCTCATAAAAAATATTATGGCAATCAAAAAAATCTTAATTACGGGAAGTAGCGGGACAATTGGTACAAGATTGTGCGAGAAATTATTGGAGAAAGATTATAAAATAATTGGTGTAGATATAAGGTCCAATAAATGGAGTAAAAAGATTAATAAATTAACCATGATTGCTGATTTGCGTGATAGACGAACATTCAAGCACTTACCAAAAGATGTTGATTTAGTAATTCACCTGGCAGCGAATGCCAGGGTTTATAATTTGATTGTGGATCCGAATTTAGCGAGAGACAATTTTGAAATCTTGTTTAATACCTTGGAATTTTGCAGAAAAAACAATATAAAAAGATTTATTTTCGCCTCAAGTAGAGAGGTTTACGGCAACTCGGAACAGATGCTTCATGCGGAAACCGGGGCTTACGTCAGAAATTCTGAGAGTCCATATGCCGCTTCCAAGATTGGGGGCGAAGCCCTAATTTATGCCTATAACCGATGTTACGGGATGAATTTCGTCGTAATTAGATTTTCGAATGTTTATGGAATGTATGACGATAGCGATAGAATTATCCCGTTGTTTATCGGGCTAACCAGAGAAAACAAAGACTTGATCGTTTACGGTAAAGAAAAATTATTAGATTTTACCTATATTGACGATGCTATTGCCGGAATCTTGAAAAGTATAGAAAGGTTTAATAGGATAAAAAACGAGATTTTTAACATCGCTTCTGGTAAAAGTACTTCGCTTTTGGAAGTGGCAGGATTAATTCAGAAGTATATGAAGGGCAAAAACAGAATTATAATCAAGGAGAATAGAGCGGGCGAAGTGGTAAGATTTGTTGCTGATATTTCCAGGGCGAAAGAAAAGATAAGCTATGAACCAGAAACAATGATTAATAGTGGAGTTAGAAAATCCGTTAAGTGGTATAGAGAAAATTTAAATAACGAATAAATAAAATAAATTTTATAAGATTAAGATTATGAAATTAGACGCTTTACTGATTCAGCCCAAAACAGGAATCTGGGACACAATGTCTTTAAGGGTCCCAGAATCTTTATTGGCTATCTCTGCTTTACCTGTTAAGTGCGGGTATAGGGTGGTTATTTTAGATCAGAGAATAGAAAAAAAATGGAAAGAAAAATTAAAAGAATATTTGAAAACTGGACCTCTTTGTGTTGGAATAACCTCGATGACCGGAGAACAATTAAAATATGCCGTAGGCATTATAGATTTTATAAAGTCTATAAGCGATATCCCGATTGTTTTTGGTGGTCCCCATGCTACTTTATTGCCCGAACAGACGCTTAAATATAAAAACATCGATATTGTTGCGGTGGGCGAAGGAGATTATACTTTTTATGAAATTTTAGAGAGTTTTAAAAATAAAAAAGACCTTAAAAATGTTAAGGGTATTTATTATAAAAAAAATGGAAAAGTTCACCATACGGGCCCACGCGAAGCAGTCAAGGACCTAGATAGTTTGCCCGATTATTCCTATTCTCTTATAAATATCGGGAAATATGAAACCTTTGATTTGAAGGGAGGTAAATCAATATCTATAATAACTTCTCGCGGTTGCCCCCACAGGTGTAAATTTTGCGCTATACCGATTATCTATCCTGCTTGGAGAGGTTATAGTATCAAAAAGATTATAAAAAAGATTAAAAGATTACAAAGAAATTACAGTATTTCCAATTTTTATTTTCAGGATGATAATCTGGGGGGCAATTTTCCCAGGTTCGTTGATTTAATTACCGAATTATCAAATCTAGAGAAAGAAATAAGATGGGGAACCCTGGGGATAAGGGCAGATACACTCAGTCTTTTAACCGATGAGCAACTGGAATTGATTTATAAAAGTGGCTGTCATGATTTGGATATTGGCGTAGAAACGGGAAGCCATAGAGTCAATAAATTTATCAATAAAGGAGAAACCATTGAGACCATAATTAAGGGTAATAGACGCTTGGCTAAATTTCCCATTAAACTAAAATATACCTTTATAATCGGATTTCCAACAGAGACAAAACAGGAAAGGGAAGAGAGCCTAGATCTGGCTCTCCGATTGCAGAAAGAAAATCCCAATGCTTATACCTTGTTTTTCACTTTTACTCCGGTAATGGGGACAGATTTTTTCAATTTAGCCGTTAAATACGGGTTTAAAAATCCCCAATCTTTAGAAGGCTGGGCTAATTTAAGATTTGAAGATTGGTTGGAGAAATATCCTTCCTGGCTTTCTAAAGCAGATATTAAGGAAATAGAAGTAATAAGTCTCGTTTCTTATTTAGCTAACAAAAATGTTTTTTATAAATTTACCCGTTTTCCTTTTAAGATTTTATTTTTATTATACTATCCCATTGCCAGATTTAGGTTTAAAAAGAAGTTTTTCCATTTTCCCCTAGAGTTAAAATTAAGACGCTCCTTCTTCGCTTTAAGAGATAATTTATCAGAATTAATAAAATAAAGGTTGTAATATGTGGTTGTATAAATTTTTAGAAAGTCCCAGAATTTATAATCTTAGCGTGAAACTCACCTCCCTCAATCATAGGGGATTAAGAAGATATATACTTAAGCTGATAAAAGTCGAACCCAACGATTGTCTTTTGGATGTTGGTTGTGGTACTGGTAAATATGCTATATTTCCCTGTAAATATTTTGGCATAGATATAAACGAAAATTATATAAATTATGCTAAAAGGAATCATCCGGGCATATTTTTAGAGATGGATGGCGCGGATTTGAAATTTCCCGATGCTAAATTTGATTTCGTTATCAATATCAGCACCTTGCATCATGTGGCTGATGACCTAGTAGAGAAAATGATTATTGAGATGAAAAGGGTGTGTAAAAAGGGAGGCAGTATTTTCATAATTGATGCCGTTTATCCTAAAAAAATTAATTTTCTAGGATATATTCTTTTTAAATTAGACAGGGGGCGTTACAGGAGGAGGTTTGAAGATTTAAAAAAACTGCTTTCCAAATTTCACTTTAAATTGGTAAGCAGCGGAATAAGAAAGACCTTTCCTTATCGATGGGTTGCCTTTTCTTGCGAATGTTGAATTATTTTAAAGGCCTTTCGGACCAGCCCGATTGAGTTATTTATATTTCTGTCGTCTGGATATATTTGAGCCATAGTTATTAAATACAAATTATCCATGGGCGTGGCAAAAGAGGGTATTTGCTTTGAATAACCGACGTTAAAAATTGGTGTGGCATATTGATCTTTGGCAAAATGGAAAGATTCGACCCAAGATTCGTCAAATTCCGGAAATATTTTTTTAATTTCTTGACAATATGATTTAAAGAGTTCTGTGCTCGAGGATTGATAATCTTTATCACGAGCATCGAGATATCTAAAAACATACAATATATTAGCATTGTATGTTTTTTCGTCTATAAAATTGGTATGTTCTATTAATCCGCTGATTTTTGTTTTAGAATCGCTGATGTTTAGCCAGTAAATATCACTAACTTTTTTCTTCAGCCTGAGACAAAGACAGATAATTGATTGATATTTTATTTGTTGTAATTTGTTTATATAATTAGTCGGTAAATCTCTTATTGTTTTGATAAAGATTGGTAGCGCCGGAGTAAAGATAACTTTATCAAAGATGTAGCCTGAATTATCCGTGGTTGTTATTTGAATCTTTTTATCTTTGACCGAAGATATATTTTTAACCTCTTTTTTTATAAAGTTGCCTTTATTGCTTTTTATCTCCCTCTCAATTTTTAAGAAGAGTTCGCGAAAACTACCCATAATATAGCCCAATTTTTCTTTTCCCATTTTTCTTGAATTGTACCTTGGATGAATTCTTCCCCATAGCCAGGCAGCGGAGATGTTTTCCTGATTGTTGCCGAATTTTCCCCTAAGGAGGGGTTGCCAAATTAATTTGTAGATTCTTTGACCGAAATTTTTTGATACCCATTTTTTTATATTGATATTATCCATCGCTTTCCAATTCCTTTTTTTGCCAAGATAAAACATCATTAACCCCAATTTTAGTCTTTCAATTAGCTTTAGGGGTTGAAATTTTAAAAGATCTTTAACGGTGCTGAAATGGTGGATTTTATTATTATGAAAAAAAGCCATTTTTGTCTTTTCGAAGACGATTCTTTCTCCCAGTTCTAATTCTTTTAGTAAACTGGTTAGATTTTGGTCATTGGTAAAAAAATGATGATAGTATTTTTCTAAATAGGTATTGTTTATTTTAAAACTGCTTGTTAATCCACCAAGCTCTTCTTTTTTTATTATGGTTACCTGGTGATTTTTTGAGAGTAAATAGCCACACACCAGACCAATTACGCCTCCTCCAACAATGCCAATTTTCATAGTTTTTTCTTCAGCTTCAATATAAACGGAATTATTTTTATTTCCCTAAAAAAATTGAAACTACTTTTTTCGCCCCTATGCCATCTGACGGCAAATTCTTTAATTTTTAGTTGTTGACGCTGGGCCCTGATTAACGTTTCGGCATCCCAGAACCATCCTCGGTTGAAGGTTTCATCATAGCCCATTTCCTTTACCAATTTATCAATCACCTCTTTTTTAAATGCCTTAAAGCCACATTGATGATCTTTTATTTTCGATTTAAAAATTAATCTCAAGAAGCTATTATATAAATTACTAATAATTTTTCTGGTAAATTTTCTTTGGGGATAAATTTTCATATAGCGACTGCCAATAGCTATATCTGCCCCCTTTTTTATTTCGTCTATTAATTGTTTTAGATGAGATAGATCGGTAGACAAATCTACATCCATAAATAAAACAATATCTCCTCTCGCCTGATTGAAAGACATAGCCAGATTTTCTCTTCGAGAAGGACCCTTGGTAAATTTTCTGTATTTGACGTAGGGATTTTCCTGGCTAAGCTCATTGGCTAATTGGGGAGTGTTGTCATTAGAGGCATCGTCTATAATGAAAATTTCGAAATTATCTCCTATTTTTTTTAATTCTTCGGTTATTTTCCTAACGGTTTCTTTTAAAATTTTTTCTTCATTATATACAGGCACAAAGACAGATATTAAATTATTCATACTCTCATTTTTCCTCGAATTAATATTAAATTTTATTAATTCTATTATAATCCATCGCAGGTTTCAGAGTCAACTTGAAAAATGGGTCATTTGATGGTAGAATCTGGATGAAAGGCATTTATCATGATCGATATTATTTTCATTATCTTAAAATTATTAATTTTTACTGCCATATCTTTTATTTTTGGGTGGCTATCAATAGAAAGATTTTTAAAAGAAAAATCTTTAGCCTTTAAGATCGGCGGTTCTTTTTTATTCGGTTTTTCTTTTTACACTCTTTTATTAAACTTAATATCCTATCTTATTCCTATACAAATTTCTTTTTATCTGATTATTTTATTGTTTTTAATTTTTATTTTGTTAAATTGGCAATTATTGATTGAGCAAGCTGGGAGAATAAAAAGATTAAATTTTAAAAGGTGCCTCAATCCGGTTTTTATTACGGCTGTTGTGTTTTTTTTATCCGTCTTTTGGATCGGCTTGGGCTTTTTTCACGAAGATCTGTTGCCGGCCCATGCCCCTACGGCAGTCACTATAGCTGGGGGCAATTTCCCGATTGTCAATGTTTCTTATCCGGTTGTGGGCTTTTCCTACCATTATGCCTCCGATTTGCTGGCGGCAGCTATTTATAAAATTACCGGTTTGTCGGTATTATTCGGTTATAAATTTTTATTTGCTTTTTTCACTTCCCTGATTTTTGTTTTTGGTTTTATTTTTAGCCATCGTTTAACCAAAAACTCTAAGACGGCTTATTGGGGTTCGTTAATAATGATGTTGGCGTGTGGTTTTTATTTTGTTTATGCTATTTTTGGTTTTAAACCACTTTATGCTAAATTCATTC
>Ga0172363_10003785_pt1 | contig 12283 bp, 14 predicted proteins | sample LakKivs2_kivu2a2_FD_114541 | JGI IMG/M metagenome (GOLD analysis project Ga0172363, IMG submission 114541) | Sediment microbial communities from Lake Kivu, Rwanda - Sediment s2_kivu2a2 | ecosystem: Environmental > Aquatic > Freshwater > Lake > Sediment | place: Rwanda: Western Province, Lake... | reverse complement strand
AACTCCCGGTCGATTAATGGATCATATGAGAAGGAATAATATTGATTTAAGACATGTGCACACGCTAGTGTTGGACGAAGCAGATAGAATGCTGGATATGGGATTCATAGATGATATAAAATTCATTCTAAGATATGTTCCAAAACAAAGACAGACTCTTTTATTTTCTGCTACATTCCCAGACGAGATAAAAAAAATTGTAAATAATTTTATGGTCAATCCGGTGTTGATAGAATTAAACAAGGAAAAGCCCTCTGTAAAAACAGTAAGGCAGTCGATGTTTTTGGTGAACGAGAAAGAGAAAATGAAATGCTTAGAGTATGTAATTAAACATGAAAGACCTGATTTGACTCTGATATTTGTTTCAACAAAATTCAAATCCGACAGACTTCACAGAGAATTGTCAAGATTCTACAATATCGGTCTAATACATGGTGACCTGAGTCAGCATCAACGTGAAAGAGTTTTAGCAGACTTCAAAAGTAGAAAGATACCTTATCTTATCGCAACGGATGTTGCTGCAAGAGGAATAGATGTAAAGGATATTTCCCACGTCATTAATTATGATTTGCCAAACGATGTTGAGACTTACGTTCACAGGATAGGAAGGACTGGAAGAGCAGGAGCCTCAGGAGATTCGATAATTTTTATTACACCTGACGAAATACAAGATTTCTTAAGAATTCAGCATTTTGTTAAGGTGAATATTGAAAAGCACAAGTTTGCTAATGGACAGGTTATGGATGTAAATCCTGAAGAGTTCTCTGAAAGGAATGTTATAATCAAGAAATGGGACAGACGTGAAGGATTCAGAAGAGGTGGAAGAGGTTTTAGTCAAGTATCTTCTCATGGAAGGTTCGGATTTAGAAGAGGTGGAGGTTTTGGAAGATCGTCTAGAGGATTTGGCCAGAGATCGTCAAGAGGTTCTTCTCGTGGCGGAAGATTTGAACGCAGAAGAAGAGGACCGAGAAGATATTGATTTACTCTGGTTATATGAAAATGTCTAGGTGTTCCTAAGCAAAATATATGGTAACATTTCTGAATGTCTCCGATAAACTATATATGTTGATTTAATAGCAAATTGAGATTTATGATTTTGATTCTATAATTGTTACTGAACCATTTTCAGCGTTGACTTTAACAAAATCCCCATCTTTCAAAACATGAGTTGCGTTCCTAGTTCCTACAATACACGGCACACCGAATTCTCTACTTATTATAGCTGCATGACAAGAAATGCCACCTTCATCTGTAACTATTGCGGCTGCCTTGTGAATTGCCATTATCATATCAGGAGATGTCATTTTTGTTACCAAAACATCTCCAGATTGAACCTTAGAAATATCCTTTAAGTCTACAATTATCCTTACCAAACCTTCTGCTCTGCCTCTGCAGGCTATATTTCCCTTCACTACTCTTTCTTTAGTATAAATGTTTTGTTTTGTTAGTGATGGAGTTATGTTAACTTTTTCTCCATCTATCAAAATATTAAATCCATTCTTCCTAGGCTGAAAATTTGGAACATGCCCTTCTTGTATTAGTTCTATGATTTCAGAAGGTAGAAAATATATTATATCTTCAAATTTAATCTTAAATCGTTTCGAAATCTCTTTTAGAATTTCTTTTGCATACACCATTGAATGTGTTATATACTCTCCTCTCTCTGTGCGAAGAGATATATACTCTGACAGGAGTTTGGTGTCTTTAATTAATTGTTCACTTATTTTTATTTCTTTTATAAGTTCTGAATACTCTTTTTGTCTTTCATTATCTTTTTGTAAGACTTCACTTAATTTTTCAATTGGGTTTAACTTTGCCAAGTCTGAAATGACTATCTTATAATGATTTATATCATAAGGTTCCTTTGTATATGTCCATCCAACACTAATTGCACCTAACCAGAAGAATTTTTCACAAATCTTTTCTATATCCCTTTTTTCTTCAGGTTCAGCTGCTATTTTTAGCAGAGTCTTGTATTCCTGCATGACAGTCGACTCTTTTATAGAAAGTGTTAGAATGGAAAATAACCTATCTAGTTCCTCATCTGTTTTTTCAGGAAAACTGTTCTTTAGTTCTTCTTTTATTCTTTCAGTAAGTATTTTTTCTATACTTTGTGTCGCCCACGCAAAGACAGCATATTTCTGTAGATACTCATCATAAACTAAGAACGCCTCTAAAAGAGCATTATTGTCTTTATTCTCCAAGTTTGAGCCGATATCCTTAGAAAGTTTAACAAATTCTACACCCATTTTAATTATCTTGCTCTTAATGATATCGAAATAGTCAGGGGTTGATTCATATTTCTGCTTGATTGACTTGTATTCCTCTATCATTTCATTAAGGTCGAAATAATACATTTTGTTCTCATACTTGATTCTTTGAGGTTTGAATTTCAATTCTAATATTTCTGGATAGAACTTTCTACCGTTTGCTATTTGAAATATAATTAATGGTTCTGAGTCTCTTTCTATTATAGGTTTCCACTGAATTTCCATAAACTAATTTTATAAATTAGACATAAAAATCTATAAAAAAGGACAAAATTCTGAGAAACATATATAGGGAACTGGAAACATATGAAAATAACCTAGTGAACATCTATATCATATTTTAAGTTTCGATACGAATTCTGTTTATGAAATTGATCGTGTTTTTTATGGTTTTATTGGTAGTTATGGTTTCTGGCTGTACTTCAAGCAATAATTTGGACTTTTCCGGCCTTAAAGACCCAAATTTAAACTACTCTTGGGAATTCAGCGACACTGTTTCTGGAGGTGGTCATACCTTAAATTCAACTTATTTCCAACTGAAGAGATATAATATTTTTGAGATTCTGTTTAATGACTGCAACCCTCCATATCAAATTAATTACAAACATGAGGAAGGCCACATTTACATTAATCAAATGCTAAAAATAGAGAACTACGATGATTTTGAATACAGTATGTTTAACAGTTCTAACCTCAATATCAGCTATGACCCTACTTTTCGACAATTCAATATAGCTGTTTCAGAAGGCATAGCCGATTATTACGCTATTTCTTATTTCAATAATAGCACGAGTGATGAATATTTCAAATGCATCGAAAAGAGAAAAGATGATAGTGAACATGGATTTAAACAACATTATCAAGGTTTCTTGTTCGTTCAATATGCCTTAAATAACAAGCTATACTATAATCTTACTGACATGATTCTTGATCTGGATTCAGTTAGGCAATACAATTATTTTTCTGACTTTATTCGAACCAGCTAGGCCAACCTCATTCAGCCCCTAACACAACTCAACATAAGCAATGAGATTTGCGAGAGATTTGCCAGAACATATTAGCGTTTTTGAAATTTTTGCAGAATCGATAAAGCAATTATCGCGAATGGAACAAATAATAGCAGCTGTTGAAAGCTGTACTTCGGGCCGTATAATCTCAGGTTGGACAGCTCGACCCTAGCCTCTCTCTTGGCTTTTTCCTGATTTCCAATCAGAGCAGCATATATCAGGAGCGGAACATAGTTCAAAGATAGTAGCATGACATAAACGCCGAGAATCAAATTGACAGACAGTGTAAGCAAACCTATAGCTGCTATGCCGAACACGCCGAAGAAAAATTCTATGGTAATGAGCCACCAACCATGCAGAGATATATCAAGCGCGGCAAGCTTCCGTATGTTTATAATACCTTCCTTCATGCAAGAATTTTTGGTTTTAGAACTTTTAATGCTTACTCAAAAATGAAAACGCCGAGTGCAGGATTTGAACCTGCAAGTCCTTAACGGACACTAGCTTACTGGCATCCTTTCGCCTATCACTCTTCATAAGCCGCATTCAGAGTCAAGCCATTTAGTCATCTGTCTCAAGGCTAGCGCATTGGCCAGATTCTGCCTTCGAGAAAGTAGATATTTTCTACTTTAACTCGGCAATGCCACTCGGCTAATTAAAGATATTATACAGATGTTTTTAAATATTTAAAAAAAGTTTGTAAATAAAAATAAAAAAATCTTACTAAGAAATTAATTTGAAGAATTATCTCCTTGCTAATCTCTTAGCCTTAATGTAGTGCCAGAGCTTCTTTGTCATTTCAGCTGGAGAAACAGCCTTTTTCCCTATTATCTTTGCCAAGTGCTCGTCTGGCCTTATCTGATAACCGCCGAATGCTTTTTTCTTTGTTGCCATTTTTTCACCTCTTACTATTTGTATTTTCTGCTTATTAAGTTTAAGCTAGTCAGTTTTTTTATCTAGCCTTTATATCTATTATATATGAAAATTAGGTTTTCGTTTTTCATAGCCTTACTTTTGCTAGCGACTAACGCTTATGCGTTATCATGGTCAGACGCCTCTGCCACCCCTCCATCAGGCGTTCAGTATTTTCCTAACCTAAATTATAACTTTCAGGTAACCTGGAGTGGAACTGTTTCGAACGTTCTTTTCGAGTCTAACTTTTCTACCCTATCAACTACGTTATCCAACATCACTCCTTCAAATGTTTCAAACGTCTATTATATGAACTTTACTGATTTGCCTGCTGGAACTTACTTATACAAATGGTATGCGGTTGATGATGCGTCTAACTGGAATTCAACCGACCAATTCACTTATGTAATAAATAAGAATACCTCGTTTATCATACGTTTATTCTTGAATGGAACTGAAGGCAACAGAAACTATAGGATAAATGAGACTGCGAATTTTACAGCCTTTCTTAATTTACCAAAAACAATTTACTTGAATTCAAACTATCCTGACTTTGTTGAACAAAGTGGCTCCTCGATAATAAACAATTTCACAAATCTAACCTCCTCAGGTTCGTTTTACCTCACTGCATCTTGGAATGAGGATGAGAATTATTCAGCCTCCACTGTCACATACTATTTTGACAACACGCCACCGACATACTCTGAAAGAAGAGAAGATCCATCGACTTCAGCATCCTATTATGCAAACAAGAACTATACTTTTTCCATAAAATGGACAGACGTCAATCTAAGTAAAGTTTGGTTCGAGTCTAATCATACTGGCACGGTTAAAATTTATAGTTCTAGCACCTATCCGATTGTCCAGAGCATTTCTAACAGCTTTAGTGTAACCCTTTCTAATCTCCCAGCCGAGACCTTTACCTACAGATGGTTTGCTAATGATAGTCTTAATCAAGTAACCAGTACAGACCAATATAATTATTATATATGGAAAGCAAATCCCTTGTTGCTCGAAGTAACGCCCTCAAGGAGTGTCATTAACGGAACCGAGACTACTGTAAAATGCTATACCATAACCATTGAGGTATTAGTCTCTAACTTTAAACTTTATAGGAATTCGACTTTGATAGGAAACGATACTCTCTACAGCAGGAAAGATAATAATACGCTTGATGTTGGAAGATATGAATATGTATGCAACAGCACTGAGACGCAGAATTTTACCAATCAGACTCTATTCGCAGTCTTAACAGTCAACCTAACCCAGAATTATACAGGTAGTCTAAATCTGAATGGGCCCTCTTCGTTGCAGGCAAGACCAAATCAAACCTTTGAATCAGAATTCTATTTGGAAAACAATCTAGGCTATACTTTAAACAATCTCTCATTATCATTGACTGGGATAGACTCTAGTTGGTATAGCATTGAAGACTATGCAACCACAATCCCAACCGGTTTCTCTTTGCCAATAACAGTAAACTTTAGCATTCCTGCTGACGCTATAGAAGGTAATTATAGTTTTACTTTAAAGGCAATAGCCAAGTCTCCTAATGAAACCAAGACTGTAACAAATTATGTGACTTTAATAGTTGCAACTCCTCAAGAGCAGAGTTTCCCACCAGTCTATTCACCTGAGACTGCTAACACAACCTCTCACAATAACATATACGAATTTGCATTGAAATGGACTGACGACAGCGGACTGTCTGGATATGTATTCTCATCGAACATAACAGGGGAATGGATAAATGATTCTTGGATTCCTCTTTCAGGTAAAGAGGGATGGAGCTATTCTTTCAAGAATGTAACAGTAGCACCTGGTGCTACTGTATCTTGGAAATTTTATGTTAATGACTCAAACAATCTATGGTCAGACTCTCTAGAATTCAACCTAGTAAACGCACCAACAGGTTTTGATTTTTTCCCAATTATAACAGTGACGGTTTTTGTGATAATTCTTGCAGCCATTATACTTTTCATAACGCAGAGAACTAAGAAAACTCCAAAAAAAGAAGTCTTTTATGTCTACAGACAGGAAGACTTAAAGGCTCTTCCTAAGTAAATCAACCTTGTCGGTTTTCTCCCAAGTAAAGTCAGAATCTTCTCTTCCAAAATGCCCATAGACAGCAGTCTTTCTATAAATGGGGCGAAGCAGTTTTAAGTTATCAATTATGGCTTTTGGTCTCATATCGAAATTCTTCTTAACCAATTCTGTAATTTTTTCATCAGGTATCTTGCCAGTTCCGTAAGTATCGATCATAACAGACAATGGATTTGCTATACCAATTGCATAGGCTATCTGAACTCCGCACTTGTCAGCTAGTCCTGCAGCCACAATGTTTTTTGCAATATATCTTGCCATGTAAGAACCTGACCTATCAACCTTCGATGGATCCTTACCAGAAAAGCATCCTCCGCCATGGCTGCTTATTCCTCCATAAGTGTCAACAATTATTTTTCTTCCAGTTAAACCAGAATCAGCTAGTGTTCCACCGATAACGAATCTACCAGTGCCATTGATAAAATATTTTGTATCTTTGTCTAACATATTAGTTGGGATAACTTTCTTAACCACTTCCTCTATTATATCTTTTCTAAGTTTTTCTATGCTCACGTCTTCTTTATGTTGTGCTGCAATAACAACTGCATCTACTCTTATTGGTTTATTTTCGTAATATTCTACTGTAACCTGTGATTTACCGTCTGGTCTTAGATAAGGTAATATTTTTTTCTTTCTAACCTCAGCAAGTCTCATCACAAGTTTGTGTGCAAGCATTATAGGTAGAGGCATTAATTCCTTTGTCTCATTGCAAGCATAACCGAACATCATCCCTTGGTCTCCTGCACCTTGCTCACGGTCTTTTGTCTCGGTCACTCCTATAGAAATATCATGAGACTGCTCCTCTATCGAGGTTAAAACACCGCAGGTTTCCCAATCCAATCCATCCTTAGCATTATCAAACCCAATTTCTCTCAAAGTTCTTCTGACTATGCTTGGTATGCTCACATAACAACTAGTGGTTATCTGACCTGTCACTATGACTGTACCTTGCATTATCAATGTTTCACAATCCACCCTAGCTTTTGGATCTAGATTTAATATCTCGTCAAGGATAGCATCTGATATTTGGTCTGCAACTTTATCTGGATGCCCTTCAGCTACTGATTCTGATGTGAAAAAATATTTACCATTCATTACTATCGCTTTATAGTGAATAGAATTATTAATTTATAAACTTTTAAAACTTGGGATAGGTCCCTTTTTTAATCAAAACTTTGTCTGTCTTTACTGCTAAGCCTTTATTCTTTTCTTGGATTTCTTTAGAATTAAGAATTGCTTTGCCGATAGCCACTAGTTCTCCCTTTAATGATAGCATAGCAATCCAGTCTCCTTTGTTTATAGAATCTTCTAGTCTAACTATTCCGCCTATGGCTAGAGGAGCGCCATTGCAAATGTTTTCTATGGCACTATCAGATATCACCACTTTTCCAATAGACTCTACTATAGATTCCATTGGCAGAATAACTTCTCTCATTTTTTCTTCATTATTTAGAGAACTAAATAAGGTTTGTAGGGTTATAGCAGATTCCTCAGAAAAGCTACCACTCTTTGTTCTTCTCAATTCTTGTAAATGAGCACCTATACCTAATCTCTTTCCTAAATCATCTGCAAATCTTCTAACGTAGAATCCAGCCTCTGTGCCTATCTTAAATAAGACATCTCTTCCTTCGATTTCTAAAAGTTCTAGATAATAAATTTCCCTCTCTCTAATCCTTCTAGCAACAGCAGACTTGACAGGTGGCAACTGCTTAACCTTGCCTATCAAAGTCTTGAATATTTCTATAACCCTTTCTCTTTCAACATCCTTATGCAAATGAATAATTCCTACGTATTCCTTTTTTGATGAAAGTATGATGGGCATTAGCTTGGTTGAATTCTCAATGGCTATTACCAAAACGCCAGAAGCCCTAGGGTCTAGAGTACCACCATGACTAACCTTGCTAACATTAAGAATTTCCTTTATCCATCTATCGACTTGATGAGAAGTAGGACCTGAAGCCTTGTCGATAACTATTATTCCATTTTTTATATGCTTCTCTAAAGCCCTTGCTCCAGGATATAAGCCGAAGGTCGTTAGTGATGCTTCATTCTTTTTTATTAGCCAACCCATAGATAGAATTATTTTGATTCACGCATACTTAAAATAATATATTAGAGAAGACAATCATAGATTAGGTTGAGATGCCTAGAAAAACATTCTTATTGTTGTACTTGATGAGTTTGCTTATTGTTTACATCTTTCTTGTAATAGATAATCTGGTTTGGAATTTGTATGATGGGAACTTTCAGAACGTTATGTGGTCATTTATTACAGAGTTCACTAACTGGCAGGATATTTTCACAATTTTTTCACTAGGTCTGTTTCTTACTCTTATTTTGAGAAATAGGATTTTAAAGGACTTTATTTATCCTTTCGGAATGATTGTAATCTATCTGGTTCTAGGAATAAACAAGGTTTTATGGAATCTTAACGCAGAGTTTTATGAAACCATAATATCCATATTTTTGTTTGAACAGAATTGGATTACGATGTTCATAGGAGCTTTTATATTCCTCTTTTACTATAAAACTTTTAAAAGAGTGAGAAGATGATGAATCCATTGTCTTACTTAATAATCTGGCTTTTCATAGCAATTTTTATGATGCTAATCATTGCTTTCGTTTTTCAGCGCTTGCCTTTTTAGGTTCTTCTTTTGTCCTCTTTACTGGAACTTTTATTTCAAGTTTCTCAATCAAGCCAGAACTTTTCCAAGAATTTTCAATATTAGCATCATCAGCATTTGAGTCTATCTCAAGTCTGTGCTCCGTAGGTTCTATATGATTTATGTTACATTTTCTTCTCTTGACACCTGTTATTGATTTTGGTCCAGTTATAAGAACAAAGCTGTCGTTTACTCTTTCAACTATTACAGCATACTTTCCAGCTTCTCTTCCTGCAATCTTTAATACAACTCTTCCAGATTCAATCATTTACTTACCTTCTCAGATTTTGTCTGCTTCTCTATTATCATATAGGGAATCTTTCTGTAACTGACTAGGATCATCATCACTATGATGAATATGAAAATAAATCCAAACAATGCTCCCATTAATGGATCAGTGTTGCCTCCGTAAAATGCCTCATACTCCAAAACAATTAAGATAGGCACCAATATTACAATAATAAACCAAGCCATCCATTTTGGAAAATAAATTTTTTCTATTATCATCTTCTCACCTTCTCTTTGAATGCTTCTCTTTTAACTTTCGGGTGCAATTTTAATAAAGATTTCTTCGAGTGTTTTTTATAGTGGATTGCTCTTCTATTTCCTGGAGTCTTTACCTTTATCATTTTTAACGATTTCGACCTTATCATAATTCTACCCTTAGCAATTTTCTAAAGTAATAACCTAAAGGAATCGAGACAATTATGTACCAAGCCAACCAACCAAAGTCATTTTCAAAAAAAGGTAATGTAAAAGGAAGTTTAACAACGGTCCCTGGAAAGGTTTGACCTAGCCAAGGTAAGGTTATACCCACAACCACTAGAGTTAAAAACATTGGCTTCATGTTCATTCTCATCTGTTTGCTTGACAAAGCCATTACTTCATTCAGCATTTTATTTGCTTCTTGAGGATTGATTTTCTGAAGTTCCTTTATCTTTGCTTGCTTCTCTTTCAAATTAGCCTTAAGTTGTCTCATCTCGTTTTGATTCGCTAGGAATTTGTAAATTATAGTTATTATGAAAGTTATGACTGCCGAGAATAACAATTCTTCTATTGGAACTGGTAGATTAAACATTTTTTACACCTAACTCTTTTTTTACTATATCTAAAATTCTTGGTATCATTATATCTGGTGTCGAGTTTACCTTAACATCTCTAACAAGTCCTTTCTCCCTGTAAAATTTCAGTACAGGTTTTATTCTCTTCCAGTAAACCTTTAATCTCTCGCGTATGACCTCTTCAGTGTCGTCTGTCCTAATAGAAAGAGGCCCACCACATTTGTCGCATATCCCCTCTTTCTTCGGAGGAAGGGCTGGCATGCGTATGCCATGCTCATTGATATCTGCTACATTAAACGTAATCCCGCACTTCTCGCAATTTCTCCTCCCAAGATTCTTTTTGATTAATATGCTATCTGGCAATATTAAATTTAAGACCAAATCAAGGTCTATTATTTTTTCCATCATCTTGGCTTGGTTTATGTTGTACACAACATCACCGTCTATTATAGCTCCTTTCTTACAATCGCTTCGACTAAGACGTTCCTGCACAAGGGGCATTACAACATCGTCCGGAACTGGCAGTCCTTTGTCTTGATATTCTTTTATAATATTTCCTACTTTAGGATCGTTTCTCATCGACCTCAAAATATTCCCCGTGGATATCAGAGGTAACTTGAGTATTTCGCTCAAGCCTCTGGAGTAAGTCCCTTTTCCTGAACCTGGAGCACCTAAAATTAGAATTTTCATTTAAACACCTAGGAATTTCCTTATTCTCTCTGGTATATCATCATAGTGCTGAGCAGTTATCTGTTCATAAAATTGATAAACTATCATAACTGTCAATAATATTCCTGTTCCAGAACCTATCGCAGAGGTTAAGTCCGCAAAAGCAGCTAGGAATCCGACGAAAGCACCACCAAGTATAGTCAAGACAGGTATGTACTTGTCTAAAACCTTTTCAATTATTCTTGGATCATGCCTAAATCCTGGGATAATTATAGACTGTGATTTAAATTGTTCTGCAATGGATTTCGAATCCATTCCAGCAGTGTTAACCCAAAAGATAGAAAATATAGTAGAGCCTAAAATAAAGACTAATATATATACTATCGAATGCAAAACGTCTTCAGTTGTTATGGCCTGAAAATTATAAATTGGAATTAAAAGGTATCCTACTATTGCCCCTATAACTGCCCCGAATAAACTAAATTTAATTATGTGCTTTTTCCAAGTTCTTAGATTAATTAATATAAAAAGCAGTGCAAAAACACTTGCCAATATTGAAACAACTATTATGCCTACATTGCCTGAAGGGTTCGAAATTAGAAACATTAGACCTGAGGTTGGCCTACCTTCAGTGTTATAAGACCCTAAAAAGGTTATGCCACTTTGGAAGAGAAGCCTACCTATTACTTGAAGGTTTGCTATGACAGCTGCTGTTAAAATAACTGGAATATTAGAAGTATACAAGAATTTTAATGGCCATCTCCTTGAGCCAAATTTTCCAAAGGGTAATGAGAATGACATTGGCAATTCAACCTGAACATTTTGGATATAGACAGTAAGTATGAAAACTATTATTGTAGCCACTAAAGGTAGAAGAGTTAGAATCGATGGTATCCCCTCCATTAAAGAAGCTATGAAAAGAGGTATTATACCTGCTGGTGGTTCTCCAATCGTCGGGAAAGTTCCAGCCTGAGTTAATGGATTTAAAGTTCTAACTAGTATTGTCTTTGCAACTCCTGCTGCTATGAACAAGGAAACTCCAGATCCAAATCCCCATTTTGAGCAGACCTCATCCATGAACATAATAATTATTCCACCTATTGCAAGCTGAATAATAACAACAATCGTTAAAATCAAATCTGGAGTTGCAGGAGGCACTGCTCTGGCTAGAACATAAGCAACTGCCTCAATAAAGCAGAAAGCGATCATTAGAATTTTCTCTGCAGAATGGAATTTTTTCTGTCCTTCCTCTGTATTTGTATCCCAATTTATTATCTTACTTCCAACAAAAAGCTGTAAAATAATGGAAGCTGTTACTATAGGTCCTATACCTAATGTTATCAGCGAACCGAATCTAGATCCGAAAACTATTTCTAAGAACTCAAATTGAGCTACTGCTGTAGCATCGATTCCCCAAGCTGTCAAGGATCCTAAAACGAAGAACAAAACAAGTATCAAGAAAGTCCACTTAACCTTTTCTCTAAAGGTTAATTTTTGTATGGGTTCAGAAACTGCTGGAATATATCGTGATAACTTTTCCCATTCAAACATTCTCTATCGCCTTTCCACCTGCTTTTTCAATTTTTTCTTTTGCTTTT
>Ga0172363_10003783_pt1 | contig 12287 bp, 9 predicted proteins | sample LakKivs2_kivu2a2_FD_114541 | JGI IMG/M metagenome (GOLD analysis project Ga0172363, IMG submission 114541) | Sediment microbial communities from Lake Kivu, Rwanda - Sediment s2_kivu2a2 | ecosystem: Environmental > Aquatic > Freshwater > Lake > Sediment | place: Rwanda: Western Province, Lake... | reverse complement strand
TCCCTGCCTCATCGAGGGCCTGCTTGTTGTAGTGGAGCCACATGAAGTTGATATAGCGGGGCATGGCCACCCGCACGCCCTCGATAAAGGACAGCCGGCCGAAGTTGTCCCACTCGCCGGGGACGAAGTCGGCGATGTCCTCTGCGGTCATGGTGGCATCCACAAGGGGCTGCACGTCCATGAGCTGTCCCTTCTGGTGCAGCTTGGCGAACCACAACCCCCACCACTCGAAGACGTCGGGCGCCACCCCAGCCACCATCGCGGCTATGAGCTTCTCGAACTCCTCGGGCGGTCGGGGCTCGATGAGGAGCACGATATCGGGGTGATCCGCGTTGAACCTCTCAGCGCCCTGCTCGGCGGCTGTGGTGTACACGTCACCGCCGTCGTACTGCCAGCGGATCACGGGCTTGCCCGCGGGTGTGGGGGTCACCAGCATCTCGACTTTCTTCTCCACAACGACCTGCTTCTCGACCGGGACCTCTTTGACCACCTCCTTCTCGACGACGACCGGCTTCTCGACCTCCACAATCTGGGGAGCTGCCGGCGCGCAGGCCGCTATGGCGGCCCCAGTCGCCGCCACCGCGCTGAGGCGCAAGAAGTCACGACGAGTCAATCTCCTGTTTTCCATTGTTCTCTCTCCTTTTGGTCAGAAATAGATCAGAATAGGGGAAACCCATCCGGCTTCCCGCCATCACCGCTCCACAACGTCTCCACTGTGGAGCACATCCCCCTCGACTGCTGGTCTCTTCCTGCCACCTCCTTTCCTCAGACGCGCGATGGTCGGTACGCAAAGTCATCTGGTTTTCGCACCGGCACGCGCCACCTGGCGGTAAACACACAGGCAGGCCTATATCCCCTGTTGGTCAGGGGCTGAAGCCCGCCTGTGTGTTGCCTACAACTGCCATTCCAATGCAGAAATCTACTCTCATCATTGGGATAAACCCCGGCTATGTTAGAGGCTACGTAGACAGTAGATATTATACCACAGTCTATGCTATTTGTCAAATTCACTCCACCGGCACCTGGGGATAGAGGGGCGCGACGCGGTCCTCCAACTCGCGGTAGAGGCAGTATATCCTGTCGTATCGCTCCCGCCAGCAAGGATCGGGAGAGTGTTCGCTGACGATCTCCACCCACCTCTCCGCTGCCTGGGCCACGCTGGGGTATAGGCCCACCCCCACACCGGCCAGGATCGCCGCCCCCAGCGCGCCTGTCTCCAGGATGCGCGGGGTCAGCACCCGCACGCCGGTCACATCGGCGAAGATCTGCCTCCACAGAGGGCTCTTGGCCCCGCCGCCCACGGCTACCATCTCCTCCAGAGGCTCCCCGGCCTGCTCGATGAGCTGGCGCAGGAAGTAGGCCGAGCCCTCCAGCACGGCCCGCATCAGGTGCTGCCGGCCGTGAGCCAGGGTCAGGCCGAAGAAAACCCCCTTGGCATAGGGGTTGTTCAGCCCCCGCTCGCCCATGAGGTGGGGCAAGAAAATGACCCCTTCCGCTCCGGGCTCCACTGTCGCCGCCTCCTCAAAAAGGGCCTCGTAGTCTACAAGCTCCCGCACCCCGCCTCCCTCGGGGCAGCCACTCACCAGATCGCGGAACCACTTCACCGTCGCGCCTGTGGTCGCCGCCGCCCCGAAGCCCCACCGCCGCTCCCCCGAAACTTTTGACTGGGGAGGGGCGAAGTAACGGCTGAAGGAGCCCAGGCTCAGCCAGGCGGCGGTGCCGATGTAGAGGCACCCCCGTCCGGGCTGGTTGGCGTTGGCCCCGATGAGGGTGGCCAGCGTGTCGCCGCAGCCGGCGACCACCGGCGTCCCCCCGGCCAGGCCCGTCTCCCGGGCGGCCTGGGCGGTGACCTGTCCCGCTACCTGGTAGGGCTCCAGCATGGGGGGGAGCTTCTCCGCGGAGACGCCGATGAGCTCCATGATCTCCCAGGCCCAGCGGCGCTCCGGATGCAAGAGGAAAGCTCCTCCAGCGTCGGTGGGATCGCTGGCCATGGCCCCCGTAAGCCGGTAGCGGATGAAATCCTTGGGCCACAGGAACTTGTAGGTCCGCTGGATGACCTCCGGCTGGTTCTCTAGCCACCAGCGCAGCTTGGGTGCGGTGAAGGTGGTGCTGGGCTGCCGGCCAGGGCCCATGACCGCCTCGATCTTGGCTCCATGTTCCTGAATCATCCACTCCACCTGGGGCTGACAGCGCTGATCCATCCACAGCATAGCCCGCGCCAAGGGTTGGCCCGTCTCATCCACGGGCACCGCGGCGTGGAGCAGGGCAGTCAGCCCCACCCCGGCAATTCGGGTCGGATCCACGCCGGAGGAGGCTAGCACCTCGCGGATGACCATTACCGTTGCCTGCCACCAATCCTCCGGCTCCACCTCCGCCCAGGTGGGATAGGGGTGATGGGGGTAGACCTCGCGGTAGGCTTCGGCGATGATATGGGCCTCCAGGTCGTACAGCACGGCCCGGCAGGTGGTTGAGCCTTGATCCAGGCCCAGGAGCAAAGACGAGGCATTCCCAAGATCATCTTGCATTTGCCTCGATCGCTGGTCTATACGAGGGTACGGTGTAATTGAGCCAGTCTTCATGGAATGCCTCGCCCCTACACCGGCACCCGAGGGAAGTAGGGGGTGAGCAACTCATCCAACTGACGATAGAGGGCGTATATTCTGTCGTATCGAGCCCGAAACTCCGTTCGAGGATCGTGCCGACCCACGATGTGCAGCACCCTCTCCGCCGCCTGAGCCACGCTGGGGTACAGACCCACGCCCACCCCGGCCAGGATGGCCGCTCCCAGAGAAGTCGTCTCCACCACCCGGGGCATCAGCACAGGGATGTCCATCACGTCAGCCATGATCTGACACCACAGAGGGCTCTTAGCCCCACCCCCCAGGGCCAGAAGTTCCCGGGGTGGCCCATAGCCTGAGTGGTCCAGGAGCTGGCGCAGGACAAAGGCCGTGCCCTCCAGAAGCGCCCGCAGGAGGTGCATCCGCCCATGGGCCAGGGTTAGCCCAAAGAAAGCACCCTTGGCCCGAGGATCATTGGTGGCCCGCTCGCCCATGAGGTGGGGCAGGAAGATGAGCCCCTCCGCGCCCGGCTCCACCTCCTCTGCTTGAGCCAGCAGTGAGCCGTAGTCGATTTGGGGATGTACGCCTGGCCCAGCCGGAGTAGGCCGGAGCAGGTCATGGAACCAGCGCAGCGCCGCGCCAGTGGTGGCCACCGAGCCAAAGGGATATCTCCCCTCTATGGTCGCCGGGGGACGTTGATAGGTGGTCACATAGGGATAACTGTAGTCGTAAAGGGCCAGCCAGGCCGCCGTGCCCAGGTAGAGGTAGCCCCGCTCTGGCAGCAGGGCATTGGCCCCGATGAGGGTGGAGAGGGTATCGGCACAGCCGGTGGCTACAGGCGTGCCCTCGGCCAGCCCCGTCTGGGCCGCGGCGGCACCGCTCACCCGGCCGACGATCTCGTAGGGCTGGCGGATGGGGGGCATCTTCTCCGCCGGGACGCCGATCAGCTCCAGCAGCTCCGTGGCCCAGCCGTGCCGAGATGGATGGTAGAGAAAGGCCCCTCCGGCGTCGGAGGGGTCGGTGGCCGCCTCGCCAGTCAGCCGGTAGCGGAGGTAGTCTTTGGGGAGCAGGAAGACCGCCGCCCGACGGATCACCTCCGGCCGGTTCTCGGCCCACCAGCGCAGTTTGGGGGCTGAATAGGTGGTGGTGGGGAAGCGCCCCTCCCCCATCACCCTCCGGATGGTCTCCCCATGTTGGTGGATCATCCACTCCACCTGGGGGGCACAGCGCTGATCCATCCACAGCATCGCCCGGGCCAGGGGCTGGCCCTCTCTATCCACTGGCACAATGGCGTGCTGCAGAGCGGCGACGCCGATTCCCGCTATGTCGGAGGGCGCTGCTCCCGAATGGCTGAGGACCTCGTGGACCACGGCCACAACGGCCCACCACCAGTCCTGGGGGTCGGCCTCCGCCCAACCCGGCTGGGGGTGATGGGGGTAGACCTCGCGGTAGGCCTCGGCGATGGCGTACCCCTCCAGGTCGTACAGCACGGCCCGGCAGGTGGTGGTCCCCTGATCAATGGCCAACAGGTACGGCCCCATGCCCCTCCTCCTCACTATTGCTGAGGGAAGACGATCACCTTGAGCCCCTTCTGTCCGGCCACGATGTCGAACCCCTCCGGTGTCTGTTCCAGCTCCAGCCGGTGGCTGATCAGCGGCTTGACCTGTACCAGGCCATATTGGAGGAGTTTGAGGGCTCTCTGAAAGGTAAAGGGGGTGAAGTGGTGGCTGCCGGTGAGGGTCAACTCTTTGTAGTGGATCAGGTTGGGGTCCAGGGAAAGCTGCGGAGAGGGATAGCTTCCGGCGAAGAAGTTAACATTGCCGTGCAGGGCGGCCATCTGCAACCCCTGCTCCATAGCCGCTCGGGTGCCGGTGGCTACGATGATCGCATCGGCCCCCCGCCCTTGGGTGAGCTCTCGCACCTGTTCCACAGCGTCCCCCCCGCCGGCGTCCACTACCTCGTGCGCGCCCACTGCTTTCGCCACCTCCAGCCTTTCGGGGATCAGGTCGGTGGCGATGACCCGCGCTCCCTGCAAGCGTGCCAGTTGCACATGCAGCAGCCCGATGGGGCCCGCGCCCACCACGACCACATCGTCCCCCAGTCGGACGTGGCTGCGCCAGATGCCGTTGATGCAGCAGGAAAGGGGTTCAGTGAAGGAGGCCTCCTCGTAGCTGAGTTCCTGGGGGATGGGAAGCAGCCCTTGGGCTGAGGCGCGGCCATACTGGGAGAAGCCGCCCTCGATGGCCCACTGACGATGGAGGCAGAAGTTGAAGATGCCTCGCTGGCAGTTCTCGCACATGCCGCACACCACCTGGCCGTAGGCCGCCACGCGGTCCCCCACCTGGTATCCGGTGACCTCCGACCCCACCTCCACGATCTCCCCCACCCATTCGTGGCCGGGGATGTGGGGGAGTTTCACCCTCCCGGAGATGGGGCGGGTTCCAGCGTACCAGCGCACATCGCTGGGACAGATACCGCAGGCCTCAATGCGGATGAGGACCTGCTGAGGGGTGATCTCCGGCCGTGGCACCTCATCCAAACGTAGGTCCCGTGGGCCGTACAGGCGAATCGCTTTCATGTTTCGCTCCATGAGGTTGATAGCCACCCCGCCAGCCTCCGAGGTGGCAACAAAACGTCCCTGGCGGGGAGGATATCCTCCGAGCCGTCAGGGACGTGCTCCTCTGTATTTTTCCGGGTTGGGATTATGCCACGCTCTCCGTGATTTGTCAACTCTGCGCTTTATAGGCCTGACAGGAGGCCCGCACCACCAGGTGGGTGGGCAGCACCACCTGGCGGGGGACCCCGACCCTCCCCTCAATGCACTCGATCAGGATCTCCACCGCCTTCTGGCCTGCCCCGAAAGCATCCTGGGCTACGGTGGTCAGGGGGATGCCCAGGTCGCGCAGGAAATCGGCGTCATCGAAGCCCACGATGGACAGGTCCCGAGGGATGGACAGTCCCAGCCCTTCGGCGGCCCGCCAGGCTTGGATAGCTATCAGGTCGTTGACGGCGAACAGAGCTGAGGGCTGCTCTCGCCGCAGGAACCCCTGGATCAGATCGATATCGCCTCCCTCTTCGACGCCTTCTTCGTCGGTGGGCTTGGCGATCTCGCGGCGGGGAGTGAGCCCTTCCAGTACCAGGGCCTCGTTCACGACTAGATCGTGGTCACGGAGGGCCTGGCGATAGCCCTCCGCACGCTGGGCCACACTGCTGTTCACCTTGGCGTTGGCTGTCAGGGCCAACCCAATCCGACGGTGTCCCAGCTCAATGAGGTGCTGGACGGCGGCGTAGGCGCCGCCACGGTTGTCGGCGATCACGCAGTTGACATTGTCGGTGTCCGGAGTGGGAAGCCGGTCCACAAACACCAGGGGGAAGCGGCGGCGCAGGAGCTCCTCCAGTATGGGGGGGAGTGTGGCCCGTCCCACGGGCAGGAGAACGATCCCCGCTGCGCTTCCCAGGCTCTGGCGCAGGAGCTTCTCCTCCAGGTCGGGCTGGCCGTAGGAGTTGTGCAGCAGGAGGGCGTAGTCTGCTTCCTGCGCTGCGTGCTGTGCTCCAGCGATTACTGTAGAGGCGAAGGCATCACGGATGTAGGGTACCATGCAGGCCAAGAAACCGCGTCGCCTGGCCCTCTCCCGGCTCTGCTCCGTCAGAAAGGTCCCCCGCCCCGGCTGACGGTAGAGGATCCCCTGGTCCACCAGTTGGCGGAGAGCCCTGCGCACTGTGCCTACACTTACCCCGTAGCGCGCGGCCAGTTCTGCCTCGGTGGGGATGGCGTCACCGGGCTTCAGATCGTGCTCGTTGATGTAGTCGAGCGTCTGTTTCCGTACCTGTTCGTAAAGTGGTCGTCGTTCGAGCATCGTAGCATTCCTTTTCCCAATGGTATTATTAAATTACAATCAGGGTAAATCATAGCACACCTTGACCCAATTGTCAAATCGAAATTCCCTATTGTACATGAATTAGCGTAAGTTTTGTGCAACTAGAGCCCCAACTATTCAAAATTCTGAATTATTCCCTCCGGTCAGTCTGGGATGCCCTTTTGGGGAAGTGTGGTATAATCTTAGCCTGAGCATGCGAGGAGGTAGCGATGAGATATGTGACAAGATGGTGGACACAGCTCTTCCATTTGGAGGGGGCGGACAGGGTGATCATGGCCTTGCGCTGGCTGGCCCTGGGGTTAGTTCTCCTCCTCTCCTTCTTCGATCCCTTCACTGAAGGAGTGCTCATTCCCATCTCCACTGTCATCTTAGGCGCCGTCATTTACAACCTGCTTATCCAGGCCCTGGGACACATCTTCCCCTGGCCTCGCCTTCCCCTCAACATCCTGGCCCTGGACACACTGGTAGCCACCGTGGCCATCTACCTGACGGGGGGATTTCACTCTAGCTTTTTCATCGTGTACTACTTCGTCATCCTGGGCATAGCTTTCCATCTAAACCTGGTTCAGACCGTCCTCCTGGCCCTGCTCATCAACTGCCTTTACGCTGCTACTTGCTTCATCAACCCTGCTGGCCGGCAATTCCCCTACGCCATCTACAGCCTAGCAGGCACCTCCGCCATTCTTCTCCTGATCGCCATCTTGTGTGCGTTGTTCCTGGAACAACTGCGCCAGGAGAGGCTGGAGACGGAACGGGAAAGGGCCCTGGTGGCACGCCTCACGGCCCTGAATGAGCTTTTTCAGCGCCTTGGCACCAGCCTGGATCTCCAACATGTGCTGCAGACGGTGGTCATGGCCTCCTGCCGTTTCCTGGAAGCCGATGTCGCTGTGCTCTCCTTGATGGAGAAGGAGGGTCACCATCTGCGGCCGGCTGCCCTTCAGGGGCTCGATCCCACATCCTTGTCCCATGCGCGCTGGAGGGTGGATCAGGAGCTGATGAGCGTCATCCTGGAGGGGGACAGTCCCTATGTGGTCGAGGACATCAGCGCTTTGCCCAAGCGATTCCCTTCCTTTCGGGCACTTTCTCAGCAGGAGGGGATCGTCTCCGGGGCCTCTATGCCCCTGCTGTTGGATGGCGAGGCCATCGGCTTTCTGGATGTGGGCCATTTCAGGCCTCATCGGTACACTGAGGATGAACTGGCGTTCCTGAGGGCCCTGGGTCGGGAGGCCGCCATTGCCGTCCGCAATGCTCGGCTGTATGAGGCTGAGAAGCGCCAGGTGGAACAGCTTCGAGCCCTGGAGAGGTTGCAGGCCGGCTTCGTCTCCTCCGTTTCCCACGAGTTGCACACGCCTCTGACCATAGTTAAGACCTCGCTGGGGCTGCTCAAGGAGGAGGGAGAGAGGTGCTCAGAGCAAGCCCGCCGTGAACTGCTGGAGGCCATCAGCCACCACACAGGGCGGCTGGAGGCTCTGGTCACCGACCTGCTGGAGGTCACCCGCCTGGAAGCGGGACAGGTGACCCTGTCCCGACAGCCAACAGACCTACGGCCTCTCGTGGAGCGGGCGGTACAGGCCTTTGCTCCCCTGATGAAACGCAAGCGGCAGACCATCAGGCTGGAGCTTCCGCCGAGCCTCTGCTCCGTTTCTGTGGATCGGCGCCGCATCGAGCAGGTGCTCGACAATCTGCTTTCCAACGCTCATAAGTTCACCCCTAAAGGGGGAAAAGTCTGCGTCGCGGTGGTGGAACGGGAGGATGAGATGGAGGTCAGCATCCAGGACAATGGGCCAGGTATCCCGCTAACGGAGCAGGAGCGCGTCTTCGACAAGTTCTACACCCTAGCGAAGGATCAGGGAGGAGTAGGGATAGGGTTAGGGCTGTATCTCGCCCGTCAGTTCATCGTCCTCCACGGGGGGCGCATCTGGGTGGAGAGCCGGCCAGGGGAGGGAAGCACCTTCCGATTCACTATCCCTGGAATGGCGAATCTGGAGTGCGCAAGCTCCGCTTGCGCTGCCGAAGCAGAGCTTCGGCACTCCAAAGGGGGAGAAGATGAAGGTCCTGATTGTAGACGATGAGGCTGACATGGTCAAGGTGATCAGTTGGAGTCTGACCCTCCAGGAGCCAAGCTGGGAGGTGCTGAGCGCCTACGAAGGGGAGCGGGCACTGGACCTGGTGGCCGAGGAGAGCCCGGATGTGGTGCTGCTGGATGCGGCTATGCCAGAGATGGATGGCTTTCAGGTATTGAGGGAGCTCCGCCGCTTCTCCGACGTGCCGGTCGTCATGGTCACCATCCGGGACAGCGAGCTGGACAAGGTGCAGGGGCTGGAGCTGGGGGCCGATGACTATATCACCAAGCCCTTTGGCCACCTGGAGCTGGTAGCTCGCGTTCGAGCTGTGCTCCGCAGAGCTCAGAACTGGCCGCTTGCCCATGAAGAACCCTTCCTCTGCGGTGACCTGCGGGTGGATTTCACCCAGCGGGAGGTGACGATGGCGGGGAGGCGGGTGCCTCTCACCAACACCGAATACAAGCTACTCTACCACCTGGTGCGCAATGCCGGAAGGGTGCTCTCCCACGAAATGCTTCTGGCGCGGGTGTGGGGCCGAGAGTACACCGATGAGATTGACTACCTCCGGGTGTACATCGGCCGGCTGCGGGCCAAACTGGAGCCCGACCCTCAGGACCCTAAGTATATTCTCACCGAACACGGGGTGGGCTACCGCTTCCGCCGCCCTTGATGTTTATCCCCTTTTTATACTTTTTCCCCTAATTTTTAATCCCTTTGTGATAAAATCAAACCGATAAGAAGTGACGAGTTAACAGGGCACTGAGTCACCGAGGGTTCAGCTCACTCGTTGACTCATCTACTCGTTGCCTCCGGCCGGAGAAGGAGATGTTCCCGCCCAACTATAAAGCCATCCTCGGCATACTGGCATCTATCCTTATCGCCGCAACCGGATTGTGGAGTTTGTTCACCTATTGGCCGGACAGGCTCAGCTTCGTGCCATCCGACAGGGTGAGTGGTGGGGGGGGGTGGGGCACCCTCCTCATCCTGGCCATCGGTTTGGCCATCAGTTGGGCGACCCGGCAGTGTCTCCTGCGCGGGCAAGAGCTCCCAGGCGGTATCTGGACGACACTGATGGTCGGGGTCCTGGGCGCCTGGCTGGGGAGTACCCTCCTGGGGAGGTGGGGCTGGGTTTGGAAGGGGGTCAACCTCATCGGTTCCCTCATCATCGCCTTCGCCCTGGCCTGGGGGAGCGGACAGGGCCTGGCCCACTTGTGGGGAAGGAGAAGGGACAGCCAATGAGTCATATCGCTGTAGTCACCGATAGCCTTGCCAACCTGCCATCGGAACTGGCGGCGCAGTATCGGATCGCCGTGATCCCCACCCTGGTGATTTTCGGCCGGGAGACCTTCCGCGATGAGGTGGACATGACGGCAGCCGAGTTCTACCGCCGGCTGCGGACGGCCAGGCAACTGCCCACTACCACCACCCCTTCCATGGGCGATTTCCTGGCTCTCTTCCAGCGTTTGAGCCAGGAAGCAGAGGCCATCGTTTGCATTCACGCGGCCCGGGAACTCAGCGCCACAGTGGAGACAGCCGCAGAGGCAGGGCGGATGTTCGAGGAAGTGCCAGTGCATGTCATTGACAGCCGCAGCGCGGCCATGGCCCAGGGGTTCGTCGTCTTGGAAGCGGCCAGAACGACGGCTCGGGGCGGTGATCTGGCTGCGGTGGTGGCCCGGGCCGAGGCGATGATCCCCCGGGTGAACCTCATCGCCATCCTGGACACCCTGGAGTATCTCTACTGCGGGGGGCGAATCGGACGGGCGGCCCGTTTGGTAGGCTCCGCACTGAATTTCAAGCCCATCCTCTTCGTGGAGGATGGCGTGGTGGACGCCCTGGAGCGGCCCCGTACCCGAGCCAAGGCGATGCGGCGCATCCTGGAGATCATGGCCCAGCGGGTGGGAGAGCGGCCAGTCCACGCGGCTGTAGCGCATGCCGACGTACCGGAGGAGGCGGAGCGGCTGCGCCAGCGGATAGAGGCCCGCTTCAACTGCGTGGAGCTTTATGTCACCGGGTTCACCCCCGTCATGGGGGCGCACACCGGGCCGGGGCTGGTAGGGGTGGCCTTCTGGATTGAGGGAGACCCGCAAGAGAGGTGACCGAGCCAGTGCTCTCAGACTGAGGGAGGTGGAGATGAGAAGAGAGGTAAGGATTAAGATTGCTCTGGATGGGATGGGGGGGGATTTTGCCCCCAGAGAGGTGGTGCGGGGGGCTGTGGAGGCGGCCCGACAGGGAGGGGTGGAGATCATCCTGGTAGGGCCGGAGGACAGGCTTCGGGCCGAGCTGGCCGCCTGCGACGCCTCAGGCCTGCCCATCCAACTGCACCACACCGACCAGTTCATCCTGGATGGCGAATCCCCAGCGGCCGGACTGCGGGCCAAGCCCCAGGCCAGCGTGGCCCTCTGCGCCCGACTGGTGAAGGAGGGGCGAGCGGATGCGGCGGTGACGATGGGCCACACCGGGGCGGCCATGATCGCTGCCCACTGGGCCTTCGGCCCGCTGCCCGGGGTGCAGCGCCCCGTGGCCGGAGGGAATTTCCTGCCCTTGGCGCCGCAGACGGTGACCTTCGACCTGGGGGCCAACGCCGACTGCAAGCCGGAGCAGTTCCTCCAGTTCGCGGCAGTTGGTGTCGCCTACGCCCGCTGCCTGTTGGGCATCGCCGCGCCCACGGTGGGGCTGCTGTCCAACGGCACCGAGCCGGGCAAGGGCACCACTCAGACGCAGGCCGCCTACGAGTTACTGGAGGGGAGCGGGTTCAACTTCGTCGGCTATATCGAGGGGTGGGACCTGACCAGTGGCCGCGTGAATGTGGCCCTCTGCGACGGGTTCGTGGGCAACATCCTGATCAAGTACAGCGAGGGGCTGGGAAGGGCCCTGGCCGGGTGGTTGGAAGAGCGGCTGGAAGGGCAGCTTCCAGAGCCTCAGATCGAGGAGTTAGTCGGCAGCCTGCGGGCCATGATGGAGATAGAGGAGCATCTGGGAGGAGGGCCGCTGCTGGGGGTTGACGGGGTGATGGTAGTGGGGCATGGGCGCTCGCGGGCGCCGGCCGTGGCCCGAGCCATCGCCCAGGCGCGTCGAGTGGTAGAGAGTGATCTGATCGAGGGGCTGCGGGCCGAACTGACCCGGGTCGCAGGAGCCATTCCCGACGAAGACTGATCGAATTCTGCGAAGGAGGAAGCCATGCATCGGACTGCGATTCTCACCGATTCGGTGGCCTGCCTGCCGGATAAGCTGCGGCGGGAGTACTCCATCCACGTCATCCCCCTGCACGTGAATTTCGGCACCGAGAGCTATCTGGATGGTGTGGAGATGGGCCTGGATGAGTTCTACCACCGCCTGCAGGAGGCCAAGCAACTGCCCACCACCTCCGCCCCATCGGTGGGGGAGTATCTGTCCTTCTACAGGCGGCTGGCCGAGGAGGGGGCTGAGGCCATTATCTGCATCCCTTACGGTAGGGAACTGGGAATGGGCTACAGCGCGGCCCTCACCGCCGCTCAGGAGATGGAAGGGCTGAACATCTGGGTGGTGGACTCCCGCACCGGCCTGATGGCTGAGGGGTTCCTGGCGCTGGAGGCGGCCAGGGCCGCTGCAAGGGGTGTCGCAGTGCAGGAGGCAGTGGATCGGGTCCAAGAGTTGATCCCCAGGGTGTACGTGTTCGTCACCATGGACACGTTGGAGTATCTGCGGCGGGGTGGGCGGATCGGCGAGGCACAGGTGCTCCTGGGCTCAGCGCTGCAGATCAAGCCCTTGGTCCAGCTCCGCGCCGACAAGGGGAAACCGGAACCACTGGG
>Ga0172363_10003782_pt1 | contig 12288 bp, 11 predicted proteins | sample LakKivs2_kivu2a2_FD_114541 | JGI IMG/M metagenome (GOLD analysis project Ga0172363, IMG submission 114541) | Sediment microbial communities from Lake Kivu, Rwanda - Sediment s2_kivu2a2 | ecosystem: Environmental > Aquatic > Freshwater > Lake > Sediment | place: Rwanda: Western Province, Lake... | reverse complement strand
TTCGCCCAGAGCATGCGCATCGGGCTGCCGTCCGGCGGCCAGCAGACCCTCGTGGCGGCCGGATTCATGGCCCTGTCCCGGATCGTCAACGGTTTCGGCACCGACGCCCTCGCGGCGTACACGGCGGCCGGGCGGCTCGACTCCTTCGCCGGCATGCCGGCGATGAATTTCGCCATGGCGCTCACGACGTTCGTGGGCCAGAACCTCGGCGCCGGCAAGCCCGACCGGGTGCGGCGCGGGCTCGTCGCCACCCTTCTCATGAGCGGGGCGTTCGCCCTGGGAGCCACGCTGCTGATGGTCTTCGCGAAGGAACCGCTGGTCAGGATCTTCAACACCGATCCCTCGGTCGTCGCGATCGGCTCGCGCTACCTCCTGATCGTGGGGTCGTTCTACCTGGTGTTCTCTACGATGTTCGTCACCGGGGCGGTGCCGCGGGGAGCCGGCGACACCATGATCCCCTTCCTCATCACGATCGTCACCCTGTGAGTCATCCGCATCCCCCTGTCGGCCTGGCTGTCGGCCCGGCTCGGCACCGACGGGATCTGGTGGAGCATCCCCGCCGGCTGGGCCATGGGTTCGACGCTCAGCACGATCTACTATTTTACCGGACGGTGGCGGCGGAGCATGGTGGTCAAGCGCAGCGTCACCGGGAGCCCCGCGGGCGCTTTGACCGCGGGGGGATCGCGCGTGTCTTCGGGTGTCGGAGGCTCGCCCGTGTCTTCCGCTGCCCCCGCGGCGCCTCCGGAGGCGTAGGCGCGCGGCCAGCTCCCCTGGCGCCGGAACCCCCGGCCCTTGCGCTTTTCATGGCAGCGCAGTAGGTTTTCCGCACGTTCCGAGCTGAAAGGAGCCTTCATGCACAAGGCTTTCCGGTTGTTCGTCGTGCTCCTCGCCGTGCTCGCATTCGCGGGATGCGGCCAGAAGATTGTCGACAAGATGGTGGTGAAAATCGCATATACCGGCACGCTTCCCGACGGTTCGCAGTTCGACACCTCGGAAGGCGGCGATCCGCTGGAGTTCATGATCGGCAGCGGCCAGATGATCCCCAAGTTCGAGGAAAACCTCCTGGGCCTCCGCAAGGGTGAAAAGAAGACGTTCACCATCGCGGCCGCGGACGCCTACGGAGTCCACGACGACACGTTGATGATGGAGGTCCCGTTGACCGCGTTCCCCGAGGACCTCAAGCTCGAGAAGGGCATGCAGCTGGGCACCACGGGGTCGACGGGGGAGCAGATGATCGTCACCGTCGCGGACTTGAAGGAGGCCTCCGCGGTGATCGACTACAACCACCCCCTCGCGGGCAAGGACCTCACGTTCGCCATCGTGGTCGAGGACGTGCGCAAGCCCACCAAGGACGAGCTGTCCGCGCTGGAGAATCCCAGCCCGCTGAACTCGCAGTAGCGGGCTTCAGCCCCGCAGGAACCGGCGCGCCGCCTCCGCCCCGAGCGGCCCGCCGTGCGAGGTCCAGATGATCGAGGGCCGGCGCTCGAGCACGCGCTCGACGCTCTTCCGGTTCGCCTCGAAATCCTCGACCACGAACGGCCAGCGCGGCGCCGACGGATGCCCGATCGCTCCCCGCAGCGCGTCGCCGACGATCACGTTGCCCCCGGCCAGGAAGAGGCTGACCGAGCCCGCCGTGTGGCCGGGGGTGCTCACGACCGTGCCCTCGACACCGTAGGGCTCGAGGTCGAAGGTTTCCCCCACAAGGATGCCGGGCTCGATGCCCGCGAGGGAGCTCGCGGCAGCCCGTCGCGACGCGAGCCGCACGAGAGCTGCGAACAGCGGGCTGACCGGCGTGAAGGGACGCTGCCGGCCCGTGCGCAGCAGCTCGGCGTCGCCGCGGTGCACGGCGACCGGACACGCGATCGCTGGAACGATCTCGGCGAGGCCGCCGGTGTGGTCGAGATGGCCGTGGGTGATCACGACGAGGGCGAGCCGGTCGAGCCCGGTGCCGAACCGCTCGAGCGCTGCGCGCAGCCGGGGTCCCGAGCCCTTCATGCCGGCATCGACGAGCACATCCCGCGTGCCGCGCACCAGGAATGCCTTCACGAACCCCAGTCCGATCGGGAAGACCTCGGGAGCGCCCATGTCGTTCTCCTCCTGCACCTGGTGCCGCGGCGGAGTCCCGGGGCGCCCGTGCGGCGCCCCGTCGACCGCCGATCGATCGGTCCGGATCAGGACTCGTCCGTGCGGATGTCGATCTTGATGCCCTCGGGGGCCGCGGGCGACTCGCGCGGCGGCACCACGATTCGCAGCAGCCCGTTCCTGAACGTCGCCTGGCTCGCGGATTGCTGGAACCGGTCGGCGGGCACGAAGTAGCGCTGCTCGTCGACGTCCCGCATGCGCAGCCGGCGCTTGAACCACTGCGTGCGCTCGTCCGACGCGGGCGCCTCCGGCGCCTTCGCCGAGAACACGAGGTAGTCGCCCCTGAACTGCACGCCGATGTCCTTCTCGCTGAACCCTGCGAGCGCCAGTTCGAGCACGAACTGCTTGTCGGGCGTGAGGTACACGTTGGCCGGCGGATAGAGGTACGCGGGGTAGCAGTCCGCGAACGGCCCGCGGCCGACGCACGACTCGGTCGCCCGGCGTACGTGCTCGGCGGCCTGCTCGGCAGCCTGCCGGGCCTCGTGCCCGAACGATTCGCCGAACTGCTCGAAGGCCTGGAACGCCTCGTCCATGATCTGGCCGAGGTCGATGGTGAAGCTCTTCGCTGTCATGAGACGCTCCTCCGGGGCGCGCGTCCGCGCCGCCCCTGGACGAATCGGACCCCGCACGCGGCGGCGATCCGGCCGGGCTTGTCCCGCCCGGTGGCAGGCGCTCGACGGCGCCCGGGAGGGACCGCACGGCTCCCTCCGGATCAAAGGTACTGACGGGGCACGGGCGGGGAAAGCGCGGCTGCGGGAGCGGCGCTCACCGTGCGACCGGTGGTTCCTTCGCCGCCGCGCCGCGCGCCGGGTTCGCGATCGGCGACTCGCCCAGGAACAGGGACAGCAGGACGCACGCGCTCAGGAGGGCGAGGAGGGCGACGAGCGGAATCGTCATGGCCCCGTCGGCGGCCTTCATGGCGTCCATCGCGAAGATGCAGGCGATGCCGGACACCTGGCCCATGACGATCAGGAAGCTGTTCGAGGTGCCCTCGGGCGCGGGCAGCGTGATCTCCGCACCGTACTGGAACCCGATGGGACCCGAGCTCAGCAGGAAGAAGCCGAACACGAAGCTGGATGCGAGCAGGAGCCCATAGCCGCGGGCGAAGGTCACCCCGACGAGGCCGGGCAGGAGCCCCGCGAGCGCCAGCACGATGAAGGGCTTGCGCCGGCGCAGCGCGTCGGAGGCGATGGGAACGATCGCGGCTCCGACGATCCCTCCGATCAGCATGAGGCCGCCGGCCATCCCCGCCTGCGAGCTGTCGAAGCCGCGCGGCCGCACGATCGCCTCGATCCAGGTGGTGACGCCGTTGAACACGCCGAGGCCCACGAAGAAGATGGCGGCGAGCAGGAGGAAATCCCTCCGGCGGAGCATGCTCCGCAGGCCGTCGAAGACGAGCGCGCGGGCGTCTTCTCCCGGCTCTCCCACCGGCGTCCGCGGCCGCTCGCGGGCGAACGCGAGGAACGCGGCCGCGGCGGCGACCGCCAGGATCCCCCAGCACAGGAGCATGCCGCGCATGCCGAGCCGGTGGGCGAGCGACGGCGTGGCCATGACCCCGGCGAGGATGCCGAGGTAGATCGAGAGGGTGCCCAGCCCCGATGCGGTCGCGCGCTCCCCGGCCGGGAACCACCGCCCGGCCACCTTCGTGATGGCGCCGAGGATCAGCGGCTGGCCCACCGCGATGACGATCTGTCCGGTGAAGACCAGCGCGAAGCTCCCGGCGAAGAGACCGCGCACGAGGCAGCCGACTGCCGTGAGCACCGCGCCGAGGCCGACCGCCGGTCGGAGCCCCCACGTGTCGATGGCCCACGCCGCGGGCAGGAACATCACCACGTAGACCGCCATGAAGACGAGGGACAGCAGGCCAATCGCGAGGTCGGAGGTCCCGTAGAATGCCGCGGCTTCGCCCGTGATCGGCGCGAACGTGATCCAGGCGAGCTGGTTCGCCGCGGTCAGCAGCATGAATGCCGCGAGCACCACCCACCGGTAACCCGAAGCCTTCGCCGTGCCGTCGCGCATGGGGGCCTCCTGTCCGCCGGCGCGCAGCCGGCGCCTAGAATTTGTACCCGAACTTCCTCAGCATCGCCCGGCGGTCGGCCTTGTCGGCGTCGGTCTCGACGCCCTTCGGCGATTCGCCGTCGATCACCCCCAGGATGCCGCCGCCCTGCGCCGTGCGGGCCACGATCGCCTGCAGCGGATTCGCCGTGGCGCAGAAGATGCGGCACACCTCGGGGCAGGCCTTCAGCTGGTTGAGCACATTGATGGGGAAGCAGCCCTTCAGCACGAGGTAGAATGAGTGGCCCGCGCCGACCGCCTTCGCGCACGCGACGGCCGCGGCGACGAGCGCCGGATCGTTGCCCTCGGTCCGGATGAGGCTGACCCCGGAAGCCTCCGAGAAGGCCAGCCCGTACTTCGCGCCGGGCACGGCGCCGGCCATGATCTCCGCGATGTCCTCGGCGGTCTTGATGAAGTGGGACTGGCCGACGACGATGTTGGTCCCTTCGGGGAAGGAGAGCGGGACCACCTCGATCTTCGCGTCCATGGGGAACCTCCTCACCCCTCCATGAGCTCGTCGAGCACCAGCTCCGCCGCCGCGCACGGCATCTGGATGCCCCAGCGCTCGAGCACCTGCGGCGCGACTTCGCCCATGACACCGATCTTCCGGCCGCCGACGGAAACCGCCGCCGCCCGGCCCGGGATGAACCGCGGGTCGTCGATCGGCGAGACGACGGGCTCGACGTTCAGATAGAAGCACAGTGCCAGCACGTGCGCGTCGATGTCGTTGAATCCCGCCTCGCGGTCGGCGAGCAGGGCGCCGAGGCAGGTGCGGGTGCGCGAGCCCAGGTTGTCGGCGGGATCCTTCACCACCGTCTTGCCGACCTCGAAGATGCGGTGCGGGAAGGCCGCGTTGGCCGAGGCCGCCTCGGAGGCGAGCAGGTTGGGGATGATCGAGTCCCGCAGCACGGCGTAGCTTTCGCTCATGGGGTTCGCGATCTCCACGAGCCCGGACCCGTCCCGCAGCATGCGATCCGCGAAGTCCGCCCTGGCGCCGAGGTAGTTGTAGATCATCTCCTGGTAGCCGAGGCCGATCATGAGGTCGCGCACCTGCCGTGCGTACTGCTCGGCGCGGGTGATGCGGCCGACCGTGAACTCGCGCGGCATCACCGGCGCGAAGCTCGCCATGCCCCGGCCGATCATGATCTCCTCGATCACGTCCACGGGGTGCAGGAAGTCGTTGCGGAACGGCGGGGGGGTTACCACGAGCCGGCTGCCGTCCACGCGCACCGTATTGCCCATCTTCCGCACGTAGCCCGCCGCCTCCTCGGGGCTGAACCGTTCGCCGAGCCGCCGCTCGGCGTCCGCCACCTCGAGCACGGTGTCGGGCTGGAAGAAGTACGGCGTGGTCACCTTCTTTCCGTACTTCGTGTCGCGGGGGAACTCGACCTGCACGGGCAGCACGGTGAAGCCCATGTCCGCGAAGTCGCAGGCCGTGATGGCCCCCGCCGTGAGGAGGATTTCGAGGTCAGGCCCCGTGAGGTCGATGAACAGGCGCCGGTCGCCGGGCTTCACGCCGCCGATCAGCGCCGAGTTGATCACGGGCGGGAAGGTGAGCACCTCGCCCTTCGCGTCGGCGAGCAGGGGGAACTTCGGGAAACCCGCCACGATCGGCCCGTACTCCTTGCCCTTCGGGTGCTCGCTCAGGATCTGGCGCATCGACAGCGGCCGGTCGAAATCGAGGGGCACGAACCGGGTCGCGTCGGGGTCGGCAGCCCGGTAGTGCACGGGCCACGCGATGAGGTCGGCGCGCGAGACGCCCATGGCGATGGTCTTCCGCTTGCGGCCGAAAATGCCGCAGAGCTTCTCCTGGCTCTGGATGATCTCGCGCAGCAGCGCGTCGGTCACCTCGCGTCCCTCGGCGACGAACGAGACGATGTACGGACGGATGTCCGCGAGGCCCGCGTCGACGATCACCCGGCGGTCGGCCGACGGCTTCGCGTCGCCCTTCCGCGAGAAGAAAGCGTAGGCGGGAATCGGCCGTCCGAGGTACGCGTTGAGCTGCCGGGCCAGGCCCAGCGTCGACCACAGGTCGGGCCGGTTCGTGTCGTTCAGCTCGATGCGGAGCACCTTCGCGCCGCGATCCCACCCGTCGAGCTCGGCCTTCGCGGCGGTCAGCAGCTCGACGAGCTCCGCTTCCTCGAACCTGCGGCCCAGGGCCTGGAAGAACAGCTGCTCGCTGACGTCGATCTTCGGCATGGCCTAGCTGATCCTCCGCCTGCGCACGTCGTCGAGGGAGGGGGTGAAGAGGTCGCGGATGTCGTGGATGCCCATGGAGACCATGGCCATGCGATCGATGCCCAGGCCCCAGGCGAGCACGGGCACCGTGACGCCCAGCGGCTCGGTCACCTCGGGACGGAAGATGCCCGATCCTCCCAGCTCGAACCACCCCAGCGAGGGGTGCTTGATGTGCACCTCGATCGAGGGCTCGGTGTAGGGGAAGAAGCCGGGCACGTACTTCACCTCGGTCGCGCCGGCGACCTCCTCGGCGAACATCTTCAGGAGACCGAGCAGCGTGCGGAGGTTCACCTCCTCGCCCAGCACGATGCCCTCGGTCTGGTAGAAGTCCGCGAGGTGCGTGGCGTCCACCTGGTCGTAGCGGAAGCAGCGGGCCACGGCGAAGTACTTGCCCGGCACCTTCGCGTGCGGCAGCTGCTTCGCCGAGAGCACGGTGCCCTGGCTTCGGAGGATGAGCCGGCGGGTGAAGTCCCGGTCGAACCGGTAGCCCCAGCCCCGGCTGCCGGTCTTCCAGCCGTTCTCGTGCGCGGCCGCCACCTGGTCGAGCCACGGCTGCTCGATCGATTCCGCCCGGGTCGGCTCCTTCACGACGTAGACGTCGTGGATGTCGCGCGCGGAGTGGAACTGGGGCATGAAGAGCGCGTCGGAGTTCCAGAAGTCGGTCTCGACCAGCGGGCCGTCGAACTCCTCGAAGCCGAGCGAGCAGAGCTTGTCCTTCAACCGGTCGAGGAACTGGCAGTAGGGATTGCGGCGCCCGGCGGGCACCCGGGTGGGGGGCACGTCGACGTTGTACCGGCGGAACGTGACGGTCTTCCACGAGCCGGTGCGCAGCATCTCGGGGGTGAGGGCGCCTGCCTCGTCGCCGGTGGCGCCCTTGCGCTCCAGCCCAGTCCGGGCTTCCGCACCGGCCGGGGTGAGGCCATAGGAGACCACGTCGCGCTCGCTCAGGCGGAAGACGCTGCCCGAGCCGCGCTTCTTCGCGAGCGATTCCGCGATGGCCCGGTCAGCGGCCGACAGCGCCGCCGCGTCGAGGGGGCCGTCCCGGTCGGCCCGCTCCAGCAGCGAACGGACGGCGGCGAGGCGTGGGGGAGACGCGGCCGGCTTCCGTCCGTCCCCGGCGAGCATCGCTCTCTTGTCGGCGTCCATGCGGACGGAGCCGTCCTTCGTCAGCGCGCCGAACGCCGATCCGACGTCCTTCGGCTCCATCCCGAGGTCGGCGGCGATCTCGGGCAGCGTACGGCCGCCCCGTTCGGCGAGCAGGCGCAGGATGCGCTCCTCGGGGGTGCCGCGCGCGAGCCAGTCGCGGCCGAGGTCGGTGAGATCGAAGGAAATCCTGGTGACCCTGCCGGTCTCGGCGACGAATCCCTTCGCCGCGAGCCAGCTGAGCGCCTGATTGGCCTGGCCTTCCTTGAACCCGAGGTCAGAAGAGAGCCGGGCGTGGCTGATCGCGTCGCCGGTCCCGTACCGGAGGAGGACCTTGACCTCGAGGGGATGGAGCTCGCGTGCGGGTGCGTCCATGCCGTCGCCTTACCTCTCGCGACCGCCCGCGGGGGCGGTCGGCAGCTCGTCCGCGAGCCCCCTCAAGAACAGGCCCACGTCGGTCACGATGCCGATGGCCTGGCCGGAGCCCCGGTCCGCCAGTTTAGTCACGACGGCGGGGTTGATGTCAACGCAGATGGTGTGGATCCAGGCCGGCAGCATGTTGCCCGTCGCGATCGAGTGCAGCATGGTCGAGAGCAGGATCACGAGCGAGGCGCCGCGCGCGATCTCCGCGTAGCGCCGCTGCGCCTTCAGCATGTCCATCTCGGTCTCGGGCAGGGGGCCGTCGTCGCGCAGCGACCCGGCCAGCACGTACGGGACCCCCGCGCGCACCAGCTCGTACATGACGCCCGAGCGGATCCCGCCGGCCTCGACCGCTGCGGCGATCGAGCCGTGCCGGAACACCGCGTTGATGGCGCGCAGGTGGTTGCGGTGGCCTTCGCGCTCCGGCAGGCCCGTCGCGAGGTCGATGCCGAGCGACGTGCCGTAGAGCGCGCTCTCGATGTCGTGCACCGCCAGCGCATTGCCGGCGAGCACGCCCGAGACGTAGCCTCCCCGCACGAGCGAGGCGAGGGCGGGGCCGCCGCCGGTGTGGATGACCACGGGCCCGGCAACCACGATCACCCGGCCGCCGGCCGCCTTCTGCCGCGCCAGCTCTTCCGCCACGCGCCGCACGGCCACCGCGACGCTGCGCTCCGAGGAGACCCCGCTCGCCATGAAGCCGAACTCCTCGCCCTCGGCGTCGCGGAAGAGGGGACGGATGCGCACGGCCCGGTTGGTGCAGACCACGGGGTCGCCGCGCCGCACGTCGCGGGCGAGCCGGCAGCGGGGGCCGCCGGGCCCCGCCACGATGACCCCGTCCATCCGCATGTCCGCCACCTCGCGCCACGCGCCGTCGAGGAACACCTCGGTGCGCCGGTTGGTTGTGGCGTAGAAGTCGTCGGGAACGCAGGAGTCGCGGGGCGCGGCCGTGAGCTTCACCTCGCCCGGCGTGCGGTCCCACAGGCCGAGGTCCACCAGGCGGGCGGCGAGCGCCTCGAGCGCGGGCTCCGTGTCCGCCCGCACCTCCAGCTCGATCGAGGACTCGTCGGTGCGGGTCCGCCCCATGACGAAGGACACGACCTCGTAGTCGCCCCCGGCCTCGAGCACGATGTTGAGCGCGCGGGTCAGGAGGCCCGAGTCGATGAGGTGGCCGGTGGCGGTGAACCGTCGCGCGGGAGGGCGCACGGCCCCCCCTACAGGCGCAGCTCGCGCTCGAACTGCTCGAGGGCGGCCTTCGTGAAGGCGATCTTCTCCTTCGCCAGCTCGCGGCTGCGCGGGAAGTGGAACCTGTCGGTCTCGGCGAGCTCGCGGCGCAGGAAGTCGACGATCTCGGGCATGGTCTTGTAGTGGTACCAGAGGAAGCCGCCCACCGCGAGGCGCGCGAATCCCACGGCGCCGATCGAGTCGAGGAGGTTGGCGTCGAACAGCAGCTTCGCCTCGACCGAGGCGGGCTCGCCGTCCGGCATGTGGTGCAGGATGGCATCGACCACGAGGGGGATCTTGTCGGGGTCGAAGCCGGTCTCGTGCAGGATGGCTTCGGCCTTGTCGGCCGAGCTGCGCAGGTGGTCGGCCGACATCTCGACGTCGTGCAGGAAGCAGGCCGCGTGCAGCACGTCGTCGTCGTAGTCGGTTCCCTCGCCGATCTCCCGCGTGAGGTGGTAGACGCGGAACGAGTGCTCGAACCCCGAGGCGAGGAGGCCCGCCGTCAGGTCCTTCGCGTACTGCTGGATGAGCTTTCGCATGGGTTCAGTGTAGCTGCCGCCCGCGCGGAAGGCAAGCCGAACAGCTCGCGTCCCCGGGCGGCGAGCACCGCGACGCCGGCGAGCGGCGCCGCGGCGTACACGAGGAACAGCACCCGGTAGCCGGCCGCCTCCGCGAGGTAGCCGCCGGCCGCCGACGCAAGGAAGGAGGCGAGACCGAGGCTGAGGGCATTGTTCACGGCCATCCCGAGCCCGCGGCGCGACGCCTGGATCGTCGTGTTGACGTACGCCACCGAGGCGGTGTGCAGCATGCCGAATGTCAGGGCGTGCAGCAGCTGGGCCGGCAGCACGACGCCGAGGAAGGGGAACAGCCCGTACAGCGCGAGCCGGACCGAGATGGCGGCCACGGAGACGGTGAGCGCCGCGCGGGTGCCGAACCGCGCGAGGATGCGGCCCGAGAACAGGACCATCGGCACCTCGGCGGCCGCCCCGATGGCCCAGATGGCGCTGACGTTCGCGGCGGCGAAGGTGTCGCGGAGGTACAGCGAGAAGAAGGAGTAGTGGGCGGTCATGCCGAACCGGGCGAGGAAGAGCACGCCGATCACGGTCCAGAACCGCGCGTCGAAGCCGGAGGAAGCCTTCGGGAGCGCGACGTCGGCGGCCGGGAGCGTCGCCCCGGCCGGGGCGGCGTTCGCGAGCGCCGCGGCGGGACCGCTGCCGGTCGAGGCAGCTTCGTCGCGGCCTTCCGCGGACCTGGGCACGGGCGGGAACGACGCCACCGCGATGACCGCAGGCGCCGAGAGAGCCGCGAACCCGACGAGGATCGAGACCGGCTCGCTCGCCGACACCCACCCCGTGAGCTGCAGCACGAGAGAGGTGACGAGGAACCCGACGCTGCCGGCCACCCGCACGAGCCCGTACTGGTGGATGGGATCGTCCAGCGCCCTGCCGAACAGCGCGTCGGTCAGCGGGATCATCGGGCGGTTGCAGAATCCGAGGGCGATCATCAGCAGGAGCACGGCGGCGAAGGAGCGGGTGACGTGCAGCAGCAGGAAGCAGCCGACGGAGCCGAGGAGCGAGAGCGCGATGAACCGCCGGTACCGCTGGAGCCGGTCGGCGAGGAAGGTGACGAGGATGGGGCCCGCGATGCCGGCCAGCTCGCAGCTGCCCAGCAGCAGGCCGATCTGCGACGGGGAGAATCCCCGGGCGCCGAGGTAGAGCGGGAGGTACGGCGTCAGGACGGCGACGGTCGCGAACAGCAGCGTGTAGCCGACCCATCCAGCCGCTAGGATCCTGCGACCCGACATGCGCGGCACTATAGCAGGTCGAATCATTCTAGGCTATCGTAGTTTGCACTATGGTAGGATGAGGATCACATGAACGAGCCGGAACTCGGCGGCCGCGCGTCGGCCGCGGATCATCCGCCGAACGAAATCATGCTCGCCTTCTACGGCGCCCCGGGGCCGGTGACGGGTCTCGGGAGCCACGCGCATCTTGCTGCAGCGCTTCCCGCCGACATCGCCGCCATCCGTGACGTCGTGCAGGGGCTCCTCCTCCACGTGTTCTGGGCCGAGCGGTACGGCGTGAAGCTCACCGACGCGCGCAAGGCCGAGGTGAACCTGCGCCGTGTGGACCGGCAGCTCGCCCGCCTGCTCGAGCTGGACCCCTCGCCGCTCCCGCAGGCCCGACCAATCGAGCGCCGGCTCGTCGGGAACTGCCGCGACTTCTCGACGCTCATGGCCGGGCTCCTGCGCGCCAAGGGCATTCCCGCCCGGGCGCGCTGCGGGTTCGGCACGTACTTCCTGTCGGATCACTACGAGGATCACTGGACCTGCGAGTGCTGGGACGCCGACGCCGGCCGGTGGAGACTCGTCGATGCGCAGCTCGACGCGTTCCAGCGGGAGAAGCTCGGGATCGATTTCGATCCTCTCGACGTGCCCCGGAACCGGTTCCTCTGCGGCGGGGCGGCCTGGCTGGCGTGCCGCTCGGGGAGTGCCGACCCCGAGCGGTTCGGCATCCACGACATGCACGGCCTGTGGTTCGTCCGCGGCGACCTGGTCAGGGATTTCATGGCCCTGAACAAGGTCGAGATCCTGCCCTGGGACCACGGGTGGGGCCACCTCGGCGGCGAGGACGAGGCGGCCTATCCGCTCATGGACCGGATCGCCCGGCTCGTTGAAACCCCCGACGAGTCGTTCCAGGAAATCCGCTCGCTGTTCACCGCCGACCGCGGCTTCTCGCCGCCGGCGGGCCTGCTGGACTGACGCGATGGTCACCGGCGTCGACGAATCGCTCGCCTTCCCCACCATCGGTCGCTGGCGCCAGTGGCTGCGGCGCAACCACGGCAGGGACACCGGCGTCTGGGTGCTCCTCGCGAAGAAGCGGGCGCCGGAGGGCATCTCCTACCGGGACGCGCTGGAAGAGGCGCTCTGCTGGGGCTGGATCGACGGGAAGATCCGCCGTCGCGACGAGCACTTCTTCGCGCAGTGGTTCAGCCCCCGCCGGCAGCGGAGCCTCTGGTCGCTCGCGAACCGTCGGACAGCCGAGCGCCTCGCGGCCGAGGGACGCATGC
>Ga0172363_10003781_pt1 | contig 12290 bp, 10 predicted proteins | sample LakKivs2_kivu2a2_FD_114541 | JGI IMG/M metagenome (GOLD analysis project Ga0172363, IMG submission 114541) | Sediment microbial communities from Lake Kivu, Rwanda - Sediment s2_kivu2a2 | ecosystem: Environmental > Aquatic > Freshwater > Lake > Sediment | place: Rwanda: Western Province, Lake... | reverse complement strand
TGGGCTTGACCTGTGGTTCCGTCAACTTCAATGACGCGGTAAATCTGATGTCCCCGCTGATTGTATTCAAAAGTAAAGGCCCGGCTGTCCTTCCGCCAGGCGAAATCAGAGAGCTCAAAAGGACTGGTAAAAAGTGAGTTGTCGATATTAATCTGTTTTTTACTTTCGACCTGTAAAAGGACAGGCTGCTGAATATCAAGCGGGTCACCTGGTTTGGTGTAACCCAGGGTGAAATACTTGGGCTGGAGCTGGTCAGCTGGTGACGAGTTAACGTACTGAATCTTGCGATGAAGCCCTGGTCGGAGGCGGCAGGCAGCGAGTTTTTTAGAATCAGGAGACCAGAGCAATGACTCATAGGTATAGTAGTTGCCTTCATTACCATCCCAGCTCAGCTGAATTTCCTCCTTTGTCTCGAGGGAGCGAACCCAGACATTATAATTGCGGATGAAAGTTTCCCATTTCTTTTCCGGTGAAGCTTTGGATTCAGCAGAGGAGGCCTGGGCGGGCGGACCGCCCACATCCTGCCAGCCATCCCTGAAACGCGGCTGAGCCGGCACCGTCCTTTTGAGTTCATAGGTTGCCAGGTCGCAACGCCAGACGAACTCTTTGAACTCAAATTCAATAAATTTTTCGTCTTCCACAAAAGTGATGGTCCTGAACGGAAGTGTAACCGCAGTGAATTTTTCGCCCATCTCTTTATTCAGGGCAGCCGCCAGCTTTTCATGATCAAAAGCCGGATTGCGGGTGGATTTCTCGGCATCAACCAGGACGAACTCATGCCCACCCTTGACTGTTCTTCGGTACCAGAAGCGGGGAGTTTTTTCTATCCAGACAGCGCGGTCAGGCACGTTGATAGCCAGGCTTTCAAATTTTTCCCGCAGAGCAGCAGCCCGCTTATAATCTTCCAGCCGACCCTGGGAGAATAAGGGAACGGCCGCGATGCAGAGCAGTAAGCCAAGCCATACAAGAAAACTTATCCTTGAGTTCATCCTCGAACGGTTGCTCATGGCACCTCCTTTATATTATTTTATATTCCTGTATATTGCTGAAATATTCTTTAAATTGTATTTTTAGCCTTATTGCGATTACTACCTTTTAATGGGTCTTTGATCATGCTAATGCATCTTTACTCCTGACATCAGCTTAAAATTTGCGTTAACGTTTCTTATTTTTTTTATCAGCCCGAATTTGTCAAGCAAAAATGAATATTGGATTTTGCAGGGCAGAATTATAAAAATGGGAGCGGAGGGTGAAAAAAGCCATTCAAGAAAGAGGTGTGACTCGCAGCACAATTATAGCCGCTTTTGAATCATGTTAAAATAAGATTGCTATGGGTTTTCAGATTCTCCACGAGGAGGGTTCTTATGAATAACCAGGTTTTGAGATGCTGGCTTCTTCTTCTGGCTGTCATCTCTCTGTTCATTTCCTGCACCGAGAAAAAGCCGGGCTGGAAGGGCACAATAGTAAATGAAGACGGTCTCACCATTATCAAGAATCCGAAGCTGCCGGTTTATGCAAAGCCGGTTGTTACTCTGGAGCGCGATCTGGTCATAGGGGAAAAAACCGGAATTGAAAAGGAGGCGGCCTTCAGTGAATTGACTTTTCTGGATATTGACCGCGATGATTCTATCTACGTTCTCAGCTCAAAAGATTCAGCAGTTTTTGTCTTTGACCGCGAAGGCCGATTTCTCAGGCGCTTTGGGAAGCCAGGGAATGGTCCTGGCGAACTCAACATGCCAATAATGATCTCGCTCAGCGGCGAGGAAATTCTGGTTCTTGAAATGGGGCGACGCCTTTCTCTTTTTGACAGGAACGGTGAATTCTTGCGCGCTCTTTCAGCAAAAGAGTACTGGATTCTGGTAGCTACCCTCGATTCCAGGAAAAATGTCTATGCTACGGTCGGGAATATGGATCCGGCCGGTCCTTCTTACCTTCTGATCCGCTTTGCGCCGGAAATGAAATCCGCCAGCGAAATATCCAGATCACCGGCACCGGATGCTACCAGAGGATTCAATCCTTTCATGCCAGTCTCAAGATGGCAGATTGATCCGGCTGACAATGTCATCTACAGCCGGCCGGCTGATTATGTGCTCGAATATTACAATCCAGAAGGCAAGCTCTTCAAAAAAGTGACCAGAGTCTTTGAGCCCGTGAAAATAACGGAAGAAGAAAAGGAGGAACGGCGAAAAGCGCTGGCCGAAGCCCCTGGTAACATAAAACTTGTCTTTTCTGAATACCGCCCGGCTTTTAACCGTTTTTACTGCGATCACCTGGGAAGGCTTTATGTTCAGACCTATGAAAAAGACAGCGACGGGAATTACCTGCACGATGTGTTTGACCCCGAAGGTCGGTTCATAACCCGGATTTCATTCAAAGGGCAACTGCTCAAAGTAGTCCGCAACCGGCTGTATTGCCGCGAAGAGGACGAAGAAGGTTACGAAAATCTGGTGCGCTACCAGCTCACCTGGAAGCTGAACTGATGAGAATCAAAATGAGTAGCAATTATTCGGTTATGAGTGCCTGATTCATCTCATACCCACACCGAACAACAAGACCCCTACATTGTGAATATGCACAACCTGACTGACGGATTAATACATACCTTTGATTTACTGTTCCTTTAGAACCCAAGGAAAGAATCTTAAGCAATTCGCATCTGACGAATTCTCTGCCGCTGGCTATTTCAAACATTAATTTCGCGAAAAAAATCCGGAAATATAGATTGTATCCCCGGCTCTCAGCCGCCGCCCATCATCGGGAAGATGGCCACCACAGCACCGTCTTCAAGTTTCGTGTCAGAGAAGTTTTGTTCGCTTATGACCGAGCCGTTGACCATCACCACCACCTGCGGCTTGAGCCCGCCCCCCTGGAATATTTCACTTCTCTGCTCCGGTGTCTGTGTGAGCTGTCTTAATAAAATAGATAGAGCTGAACCACTTTCGAGAGCCATCTCCTTTTCCCTGGCCCCAAAAACCTCTCTAAAGTAGGCAAAGAATTTAACCTTGACTCTTATCATTACCTCTTATCCAGAAATTATCTTTAAAAAAATCTATTATTAATGATTTTATCAGTTTTAATTTCTCCCAGCCATAGGATCTATAATTTATCCATTAAGTTATTCATTGAAAAACGCTCTTCAGCCCAGCGGTTAATAACAAGACCAGAAAGAAACTAACTATTAAGAACCTCGCTTTTTGCCTTTAAGAATCATCACTTTTTATTTAGCTGAATTCACTCTTCAATTTTCACTTTAAATCTCAGCAGCAGATAGGGAAAAAGACCGAATTTGCCTGTTTCATACTCAAAAATAAAAAGCCTATTTTGAGTGTCTTTTTTCATTTTCAGCGTCGGTTTATCGGGAATGTTGGGATCTAACATGCCGCCGCCGCTGGTATAATCACGCCGTTCCCCTTCTATCAGACATAAGACTTTGTTCCCTTTTTTTATCTTAAGATAGCAGGCTGGTGTAGTTTGGTTTTTTAAGAATTCAAGGTCAAAGGTGCCTTTTTCTATGATCGTATCATCACACTTTAACCGGCACGGAATCTGAACTCCTTTAAACTTGCCAATGTCTATCATCTGGGCTTGAACTCGACCGAAAGACGCCAGAATGAACAGTACGGCAAAGACAGCAACTGACCCTTTTTGCCAGGACATATTTTCCTCCTTCTTTCCATTTTTATTATTTATTTGAGCTGTTTTGATTTAATAGGACTCAAGTAAGATAGAGTGATGATCCTCTACCTTAAAGAAACCTATCGTTACTAAACCAAGAAGTCAAGCTAAATATGATGATTCGTGGATAACAGAAGAATCAAAGCTCATTTACTCAACTATTCATAAAGTCTTGCAACCTGAAATTTTTATCTTAAAACTTATTTTGACCTCAAAACCCGCAAAACTTCTCTGAGGAGCTTTTTTATGACTATTCGTCTTTACTCAAGGCTGAATAGTCCAAAAAACTACGGTTCTGAACCATTCGACTGAATGTGTAGGAAGGCGCCTTTTAAATTCTCCAGACTCTATCTGATTATAACTTGTAAATCTCCGCTTATAAGATTAACCGGTCTCCCCTGCACTCCAAGAGCCTGAACAGAAGAAATCACCACTCTGGTCTCGCCTGTAGCCACGGCTTCAAACACTAAGGTCGCCAGATTGCCGGATTTGATTCCGGTTGTCGGACCTGGTGAAGAAAAACCGACCACAGCCACTCCAGCCGTCGCACTTATATTTTGCAGAAAAGACGCTCTCTCGCCAAATTGAGCAACCAGGTCTCCTCGCTGGATTTCTCTGAGCCTCACCAGCTTCGTATCAAAATTGAGGTTAAGAGAAAGGGCATTTATGTCAGCCGCTGAATTTACAGCCAGGTTGACATTAAAAGTATTTCCAGCCTGAAGCTCCACTCTGCCCGGCATAAAACTGACCGTGCTCATTCCAGCCGAAACCTCAGCCAGTTCTTCTGGAGTCAGCTCCTCTTCGGGAGCAATTATTTCTTCCGCAGCCATCTGAGTGGCAAAAGAAAGCGCCTCGTTATCTATCCATAACGGCTTACCATCTTCTTCTGTTATGGGCATGGTCCGGATTATATGCGGGGTAATGGTGAGGATGACATCGGTCTGTTCCACAGTCCGGTCAGTGCTGGAGAAAAGCCCGCCCAGAATCGGCAGGTTCTTCAAACCAGCTACACCTTTAAGCGATTTCCTTTCTTCATCCCTGAGCAAACCAGCCAGCAGATTGGTCTCTCCATCTTTCAACCTGATAACATTCTTGACTTCCCTGGTTGAGATAATGGGTATATCAGCAATGCCGGTTCCGCCGATTGAAGTGATCCTTACTTCCAGCTCAAGGGTCACCTCTTTTTCCCTGTGAAGCCGCGGTTTGATGTTAACTTCAATGCCCACATCCTGATAGGTGTAAGAAACAATCGGCTGCTGGCTGACGCCGCCAGCAGCAATGGGCGAAAAAGTCGTTTGCGGAATTGGAACTTTCTGCCCGACCAGATATTTAATCTGTTCCGAATCAACTCCACGGAGCCTGGGCTGGGCGATAACTTTGGTGTCTGAATCAGTTTCCAGGAATTGAAGCAGCGCTGAAGGCAGAGTTATCTGAAAATTGCCAGCTTGCGACAGGTTGAACCCTTCAAGCGGCAGCCAGCCGCTTTCAGGAAACTCATTTCCGCCACTGTATCTTATTCCGGCATAGCTCTGACTGAATTCCATACCCAGCTTCTGGAGCTTCATCCGCGAAACTTCCATAATTTCCAAATCAACCATGACCTCGCCCTTAGGTTTATCCCAGGCCCGTAACAGCTTTTCTGCCAGAGCCACAATGCGCGGATTGTCCCTGATGGTGATGGCGTTTCTTGTTTTATCGACGATGATACTTGGTGCTTTATATTGAGTTCGCAAGATGGAGACTAATTGATTCTGAACGTCCTGGGCATTGATGTTGGAAAGATAAATGGTCTTGATGGCATTGGTTTCATATTGCAGGCGTTTAGTCGGATTATCCGGGGCGATTATAACCGTATGCTCATCTATCACCCGGTAGAAAGCCCTGCCGCTAAGACACAATGAATTAAGAGCCTGTTCCACGGTCTGGTCAGTGAGGTCGATTGAAACAGGCAGATCCCTGAATTGCTCATCAAAAAGAAAATTGATGCCGCTGAATTTTCCCAGTGCCTGAAAGATAGCTCTGAGTGAGGCCTCAGTAAATTTAAGCTTTAGTTTTTCCAGTGGATATTTAAGCTTTACGGGCTGTTCAACCAGGATTTCTTTGGGCTTCTCTTCGGGCGGCGGCTTGATGCCAGCCGCCACCCTGTATTCTTCAAAAACCTGCCGGTTGGTCTGGTCATAAGAAAGTGCTTTCTTGTATTCCGCCACCGCTTCTTCCTTCTTGCCTTCGCTCATCAACTTCCTGGCTTTTTCAGCATAAAAAAGCCCGGCTGAAGTTTTCGCCCGAAGCAGTGCTAGCCTGTAGACTGATTCTTTCGGATTCTCAATCAAAGCCTGTTCATAATACTTGATGGCTTCATCATAGTTCTTGTTAATCTCAGCCTGATTGCCAAGCTTGTAAGCGGTGCTAAAAGTGGTGCAAGAGAGAAAATTTATCAAAATAAAGCCAGCCAATGTCCAGCTAATTTTTTTCATCTGAGTTCTCCTTTACCGTAATCTTTCTGGAGTTGCCCTGGCTGTCTTTGAAAATTATCTCTTCAGAGGATATTTTCACCAGTCTCACTCCAGGGATGACTTCCTCTCCCTCTGATAGAGTTACAGCTTGACCGTCAAGCATCACCAGGGCCAGAGCTTTTTTCCCTGAGCTTACAAGACCGAGATAAACGATGTTCAGAGCTTCCAGAATTGATTCAGCCTCAATCTCTCCAGAATAAAGATTCTTGATTTCATTTTGATTTGCCGCCACGGCTTCCCCGGAATGAGAAACTTCTGGCGCTATGGACGAGGGCCGGAATAAGTCCCTCCGGGCATTAGCCAGGGATGGGTCCAATCGCGGTAAAAGTTCTTTTTTGATGAAAGAAGATACTTTCGGCTGCTCCCTTTCCTTAGATTGGCTGGTTTGAGCTATCCCGGCTCTAAGACCAGGTTCAAAGCTGCTGCCAATTAGAACAAAACCCAGCAACAACGATAACAGCCCGGGCCCGGTTGAGTATTTACTGTTTCTCTTCATGTTTTTCCTTCGTGATAATATCCGGCTAAGGTCAGCCTTAACTCCAGGATTCCAGAAGCATTATCTATTTTCTGAAAATTTACCTGATCAAGGAGGAGGAACCTTGGCCAGGTTTCCACCAGGTAAAGAAATTTCTTAAAATGTGGATACAGGACTTTGAGATTAAACGAAGCCGACAATTTGTTTAACTCTTTTCTCTCCGATTCTTCGTATTGATAGTTTATTGTCGTCAGCGGCAATCCTGCCTGCTGAAACAATTTCGTCAGGTCCTGGCGAAAAGATTCCAGGCTGCCCTGTCCTGAATAGAAAACCGTCCTCTTCATTTCTTCCAGGTCTTTCCGGGTTTCTTGCCACTGAAGAAATTCAAGGTCTGATTGTCCAGCCTGAGCCATCATTTTTTCCAGTTCAGAGCGAACCTTTTCTGATTCTTGATTTACTGCTCTTAGCCTGCCGTGCCAGAAAATGAGCGAAAAAATAAAAACTGCCAGCACAAAAAGCACCGCCAGACTGAGCCTCAAAAGAAGCCTCTTTTCCTTTTTTGTAAGAAGCTCACTTAACTTCAACATCTTTAAAATTCATCTCCACCTGAAACCTGCCGTCCTGAAAGCTTTCGCTCAGAATTCTTAATTCTCTGAAGCCCTGTTGATTAAGATTTTTTATTACCTGGTTGAGTTCATCCCGGGTGAGCAGGTTTATTTTTGTTCTGAACTCCAGAGCTCTGGAAGAGAAAAACGGACTGAGGGATGAAATATAACTTCCCGAAGGCAAAGCTTCTTCCAGCCGGCTAAGAAATTTTACCCAGGAAAAAGCTTTTCGCTCTAAAAGACTGTTTATTTCATCAACCTGGGGTTTGAGCTGGCTGGAAAGATTCTCGACCTCTCGGGACTGCTTCCGGCTTTCTGAAGTGAGGGCAGTTCTCATGGAAGCCAGTTCATGATTCTTAATAACGGCCTCTTTATGTTCTGAAAAACCCTTCAGGCTGAAAAAGACTAAAAGAGCTGTAACTCCGATGAGCAAGATGGTCAGAGTGACGGCCATCAGCCGATATAACCTGACATTCCTTCTTGGTGCAGTAGCCAGGTTCACAGTCATAGTCCGGCCAGTCCGATAAGACCTGTTAGCCATCAGAGACCCCCGAGAAGCGGAGCGATTGCCTGATTTTCAGGATAGACATCAACAATTTCTGCTTCAACTATTTGCTGGATTTTTCTTTTTAAAATCTCTTTCTCTTCAAGATTCAAACGAAGGCCGAGCAATTCCGGTTTTTTTCTGGTCTTATCCTCTATAAAATGAAATGTGTTTTCTATCTCCTTTAAGATTGCATCCTGGCTGTCAAGGGCAGAACTGAAACTGCTATCAACAGGCGAGGATAATTGTTTCTGACGATAAAGATAGAGCGTGCCGCCAACCACTGCTCCAAGACTCAAGTAATCATAATCCGCATCAGCCACAATAAAATCTTCCTCTTTGATTTCTGAAAATAAGTTAAAAACTGAAAGGGATGGAATAGTCAATTTGCCCGGATGAAGCTTTTTTTTCTGAAAAATAGCTTCATACTCTTTAACCACTTCGAGTCCCGAGCAAACTACAAGAACTTTTTTATCCCTGCCCGAGTTAAAGACCTGATAAGAATAGCGGACTTCAGAGAGAGGCTGGGCTAACTGACGGTCAAGCCGCCAGTCGATAAATTTATTCAATTCAACTGAATTAATAAAAGTGCCGCTCAAAGAAAAGACAAATACCCGGCTGCTCATCTCAGGGAGAATAACGGTGACAGAATTTCCGTGGATTTTAAGCTTCTGTATTGCCCGCTCGACGAGCTCTTCCAGGATTTCCGGTTGTTTGACATTCGGTTGAGAAAAATGAGGCTCGATAGCTCCGGCTGAAATCCTCTGAATAAAAAAATCGTCTTCCAGGCTTTGTGCTTCCGCTTCAACCTTAAGACAGGCAACGCGGGAAGAAGCCACCTGAAACACAGCCGCCGGCTTTGGCTGCTCGATAAAATATCTTTTCAATCTTTCGGGTAAGCTCATCAACCTCACTCCACAAATGTCACCTTGTTAAGGTCTTTGAGACTGGTAATGCCGGCTAAAACCTTATCCAGTCCGGCTGCTCTCAGTGGCGTCATCCCCTCTTCCTGGGCTTTCTTTTTAACCTCAGAAAGAGGCTTTCTGACTAAAATCATTTCCCTTATGGTATCCGAAAGCTCCAGAAGTTCAGCAATGGCTGTCCGGCCTTTGTATCCCGTCTGGTTACAATCGGAACAACCATTTGGCTCATAGAAAGTCTGACTGTGATATTTCCCGGGATTAAGTCCAGAAAGCTCAAGGATTTCATCTTCATACTTTACCGGCACTTTGCATCTTGGACAGAGCACCCGCACCAGGCGCTGCGCCAGAATGCAGTTCAGAGCTGAGATGAAACTATAAGGGTCAACCTGCATATGCAGGAAGCGGCCGATAACATCAAAGACGTTGTTGGCATGGACAGTAGTAAAAACCAGGTGCCCGGTCAGGGCAGACTGAATGGCAATCTGCGCGGTTTCCGGGTCGCGGATTTCACCGACCATGATTTTATCCGGGTCGTGCCGCAAAATCGATCGCAACCCGCGGGCAAAGGTCAGTCCTTTTTTCTCGTTCACCTGAATCTGGGTGATACCTTCAATCTGATACTCGACCGGGTCTTCGATGGTGATGATCTTGTCTTCTGGCGATTTGATTTCAGTCAGGGCAGCATAAAGTGTCGTCGTCTTGCCGCTGCCCGTAGGCCCGGTCACCAGAATCATTCCATAGGGCTGGGTAATATAGCGACGGAATTTTCTCAGAATCTCATCTGAAAAGCCGAGCAGGTCCAGCCTGAGCTCAGTGAAAGCCTCAGTGATCATTTCCTTATCAAGTATTCGAATGACCGCATCCTCGCCATAGATACAGGGCATGATGGAAACGCGGAAATCTATGGTTTTATCTTTAATCCTCAGCCGGAAGCGACCATCCTGCGGCACACGGCGCTCGGAAATATCAAGGTCTGACATAATCTTGATGCGGGAAATGATCGGCGACTGGAATTTGCGGTCAATCGGTTCCATGGCCTCGCTCAGCACACCATCTATCCGGTATTTTATCCGGACAAAATTTTCCTTTGATTCGATGTGGACATCGCTGGCTCTTTTCTGAACGGCAGTGAAGATGATGGTGTTGACCAGTTTGATGATTGACCCATCCTGCTCGGTCAGCTTTTCGATGGTAATAACGTCTTCTTCCTCGCCGGTTTCTTTTTCCACCACCTGACGGACAAAACTTTCAGTGGCTTCCCTGAGCACCTGAGCTGCCGTCTCACTCCGGCGAAGGGCTTCCTGAACAGCCCGCCTGCTGGCTGCGTAAACCTCAATCCTCCTGCCGGCAAAAGTCTCGATGCTGTCTATGGCCGCTAAATCAGAAGGGTCAGTGATGGCAATTTTCAGAACTTTGCCATCATCCTCTAAGGGAATAAAGTTGTAGCGATAAAGAAAATCCACGGGATAGGACTGAACCAGGTTGCGGTCGAGCTCATAGCTACTCAGGTCAATATAAGGCACATGGTATTTCTCGGCTACGCGCCTGGCTTCAAGTTCTTCTGCCAGTAGCAATCCGTTAGTTTCACCCTTGGGCAACTATGCCTCCTTCTCTGTCATCTGGTAACCCTGATGATATTGAATATCGGCAGATAAATTGAAAGAATCATCGCCGCCGCCACCATCCCGATCATGATGATAATCACTGGTTCTATCAGGGCTACCAACGTCTGTATTCTATCACGCAATCGCTCATCATAAAAGTCAGCTACCTCAGCCAGCATGCCCGGCAGGTTGGCTGAACTTTCGCCTATCCTGACCATGTCCAGGGCTAATTGCGAAAAGACCTCGGTCTTCAGGAGCGAATCGTAAAGGCTTTCCCCGTTTTTCAGACTATCAGCCACAGATTCAAGCCTGAAGGATATATAACGATTGGGCACAGCCAGACCAGCTACCCCAACTGAAGAAAGAAGCGTAATGCCCGCTTCGAGCAAGAGACCGAGCGTCCGGCTGAAAAAAGACACGGCTGAGTCCTGGATTAGATAACGAGAGAAAGGAAGACGAAGTTTCAGCCTGTCTTTGAAAACGATGAGCCGTGGATTATCTCTCAAACTGACAAGAATAAAAATGATAATCAGAAAGAATAAACAGAACCACAGCAAATTACTCCTTATAATAATGGCCGTCTTAATCAGCCATTGAGTCATTAATGGAAGCTGGGCACCGAAATCAGCATAAAAGGCTGCAAACCGCGGCAGAACCAGCCCGACCAGGATGCCGATAAGAATCAGCGAGAAAATAATAAGAAGCGTTGGATAGAGTAATGCAGACCGCACGCGGGACCGGGTCTGGTTGATAACCCTGGCATACTGGATATAGCGTCCAAGCGACCCGGGCAGATTCCCGCTCCTTTCACCAGCCATTAAAGAAGCCGTGTAAACCTTGGTGAAAAGGCGCTCATACTGGGAAAAAGCTTCGGATAGAGTTTTGCCTCCTCTGACCTCAGCCTCAACCTTTTTTATTATGTCTCTTAAAAAGGGATTTTCCACTCGTTTTTCCACCAGCTCCAGGCTCTTGAGCGCCGGATAACCGGCTTTAAGCATAGCCACCAGTTCCTGATTGAAGAGAATAAATTCAGATGGTTTGACTTTGCGTCCAAAAAGACGGAATTGCGACAGCCTGACCTCTTTTCTTATGGAAAGAACGCAGAAACCTTCAGACTCAAGGCTCTTCCGGCATTCATCGGCCGAAGCCGCCTGGATAGTTTCTTTTATGAGGCAACCGTCAGCGGTCACCAAACGACAAAGATAACTGGGCATCTAAGCTCTCAAATTTTGCCTTTCTTTGATTATCTTAAGTTAGGTCAAAATACATGTCAATCAACTCCTTCCTCATTCCTGTAAGGCCTAATCTCAAGGAGAATTTCCGGAAGCTCGGAGAAGCCCCCAGAATATTGTTCTGGTTACACAGGGTCATTAACCTTCTTTTATTCGTCTGTCTACTTCCTGTTCTTACCTCTTAGTTCCCTGCCGGAGAGGGTGAAACGAATTGCCCCAGAGTCCCAGCTTCCCTAATTCTCCCTATATTATGTCGGCTGATATCAGGAAAATTGATAACTTTCTTATGTTTTTCCCCTTAAAGCTTATCCAGAATATCAGAAGCCTGGTGCTTGAATACGATTCGCGCTGCCGGCAAAGAAAACAGTTGACACCACGACGATTTAATCATATTAAATTATTGCGATGCAGAAAATAAAGGGTGTCTTGGCTTTATTAGGCATAATATTCATCTCCATTCTCATTGTCTCTTTTCTGGCATTAGCCCAGGAAACTCGTCCTCAAGAAAAGAAAACGGTCCAGACCCCGCCTGACCAGACCCCGCCGCAGGAAGTCCAGAAGCCCAAATTAGATTATATGAGCACTTTTCTTTCCCGGACCACCAATCCGCTGGGCCTTAAAGAGGACCAGGAACTCCGCCAGCTCCTCAGACAATCCAGGGCAAAATGGGCGGTGAGGGCCGGCCTCCGCCATATCCTGAACTAATTTTTTTTAGATTT
>Ga0172363_10003774_pt1 | contig 12303 bp, 13 predicted proteins | sample LakKivs2_kivu2a2_FD_114541 | JGI IMG/M metagenome (GOLD analysis project Ga0172363, IMG submission 114541) | Sediment microbial communities from Lake Kivu, Rwanda - Sediment s2_kivu2a2 | ecosystem: Environmental > Aquatic > Freshwater > Lake > Sediment | place: Rwanda: Western Province, Lake... | reverse complement strand
GCAATAAAGAATTTCAAGATGATTCTGACAATGATACGGTCTTGATAGGGAAAAAGAATTAAGATAGCAATGTTGCTTAACAGAGTGAAAAAACAAGAGCTTCTTAATCCGACACGGTTATGTAATCTTTTATCTTCTCGAGCGTCCCTTCGCCGATGCCTTTGACCTGCAATAAGTCCTCAATTCGTTTGAAGGGGCCGTTTTGGCTGCGGTAATCCACGATAGCTTGGGCTGTAACCTTCCCTATCTCTGGCAAAGCTTCGAGAAGCCAGCGGTCTGCTCGGTTGATGTCTATCTTCTGGGGAGATTGTTCTTCGCCTTCCCGTGGAACATAAATCTCGATATGGCTGAGGTCGGCATCGGGTTCAACTCCGGTATCCAAAAGAAGAGCCTGTATGGTGTCACCTTCTTGCCAGGGATAGATGCCAGGGCTAACCACAGCGCCACTGATGTAAATCTCCCCACTTTGCTCTGGAAGCTCTGTTTGAGATAGAACGATTTCCGCAGGCTGGTTTCGGCTGTGCTGCACCCCCAGCACGACGCCGCCAGCTATGGCGGCGATAAGCAGGAAGACTGTTATGAATAGGTAAACTCTATCGGCACGGCTCATGGCATAGCTCCTTTCTCAATAAATAGGTAACCGCATAATTTGTATAAAATTCCTCGCCTTTAATGGGAGAGGAAAATTAGCTTGTAATGACAAAGCCCTTATGCTTCTGTATGTACGGGATAAGCCCACCTTCTTCAAGGATGGCGGATATTATCGGCGGCATCTTGCTACAGCTTAATGTAATACCAGAAGTCAAATTAGTAACCTTACCACCGGTCACGTTTATCTCTAGCTCATCGCCGTCACTGATTTTATCGGTGTCGCAAAGCAAGACAGGCAACCCCTGGTTTATGGCGTTCCGGAAAAAGATGCGCGCTGCCGATTTGGCTAAAATAGCGCCGACCCCCGACATTTTGATTGTTACCGGGGCATGTTCCCGACTGGAACCCAGACCAAGATTTCTGCCCGTCACCAAGATTGCCCTGCCCTTGCCCTCTGCTGACAAAGCCTTTACCTTTGAGGCAAATTCTGGCACAGCATCCTCCAGGACGTGCTTGGCGAGTTCCGGTAAGTTGCTCCTCAGATGGGCAAACCTGCCGGGAATAATATCGTCTGTGGAGATATTATCCCCTAGTTTAATGGCTTTGCCCTTGAGCACCAAATCAGGCATCTTCACCCTTCCTGAAAATTAAAGAGAAAGGAAAAAAATTAAAATACAAGTCATAAAAATAAAAATGAAAAACTAAAATGAAAAACGTTTTCATTTTTGATTTCTGCTCTGCATTTTTACCTTTTGCACTTTTCTTTTTTATATAATGTCTCTGGGGTCGGTAATCTCGCCCTTTATGGCTGAGGCGGCGGCAGTAGCCGGGCTAGCCAAGTATATCATAGCCTCGGGATTGCCCATTCTGCCCTTAAAATTACGATTGGCGGTGGAAAGGCAAACCTCGCCATCTCCCAACACTCCCTGATGAAGACCGAGGCAGGCAGCGCAACCCGGCGGTAGAATAGTTGCTCCAGCTTCAATTAAGCTCTGGATATAGCCTTTCTCGATAGCCCGAATGAGCACCTGCCTGGAAGCTGGCGCTATGAGCAATCTAGTCCCATGATGCCTCTTCTGGCCCTTAAGAATCTTCGCAGCCACAGCCAAATCTTCCAGACGTCCGTTAGTGCAAGTGCCAATAAACGCCTGCTGGATTTTGACCCCTTTTACTTGAGTCACGGGACGGACGTTATCCACAGCGTGGGGAAGAGAGAGCATTGGCTCAAGCTGGTCGAGATTCACGGGTATGACCCGCTCATAATCTGCCCCAGCATCGGGATATAACGGCTGGTAATTGTCGCCCCGACCATGTTTTCTTAAAAAGTCCCGCGTGACTTTATCGGCGAGGAACAGCCCAACCTTGGCCCCGGCTTCCACCGCCATATTGGCGATAGTCAGACGCTGCGACATAGTCACCTGAGCCAAGGCCTTGCCACCGAATTCCAAAGCCTTGTAATTAGCACCATCAGCGCCAATCTGACCAATGAGATACAGAATTAAGTCCTTGGCATAAACTCCTCGAGGGAGGACGCCATTAAGCTCGATGAGAAAACTTTCCGGCACCCGAAACCAAGTTTTACCCAGTGCTAAGGCTACGGCAACATCGCTGGAACCCATGCCCGTGGCAAAAGCTCCTAAAGCACCAGCAGTAACAGTATGAGAGTCCGCACCCACAATGACATCCCCAGGATTGGCGAAATTTTCCGCCACCAGTTGATGACATACACCCTCGCCCACCTCGTAGATGCCACAGCCTGTTTCCTCAGCGAAGCGGCGCAGAAGGATATGGTCATTAGAAAGCTGCTGAGCGGGACTGGGAGCAGCATGGTCCAGGAATATTATTGTTTGTTGTGGCTTGGCCAGACCTTTAAAACCGCTTTCTCTGAACTGTCTTATGGTGAGGGGTCCGGTAGTATCCTGGACAAAAGCCAAATCCACGTCAGCAATCACGACATCCCCGGCTTTAGCCTCACCATGCGATTTAAGGCTTAGAATCTTCTCGGCTAATGTTTTGCCCATATATAGCCCAAATCCTAATTTCTAAGCTCTAAATGCCGATTTCATCGAGCATCCTCGATAAAGTCGGGACAAATCCAAAACCCCAAGTTCAAATATCAAAACCCTGCTGTCTCACTATTTTAATCGTTTCCTTCTGCTATAATCAATAACATGCCTGATTACAAACCAAGCAAGCTAGGTTCCACCCAATGCGGCAGGAGCATCTTTCACTGGGGCCAGCGCACTTATGTCATGGGCGTGGTAAATGTTTCCCCGGATTCTTTTTCTGGCGATGGACTTGCAGATGTTGAAGAAGCTGTAGCCCGGGCCAAGCGATTAGCCTCTGAAGGTGCTGACATAATTGACATCGGTGGGGAATCTACCCGTCCTGGCTCCACTCCGATTTCCACCAACGAAGAACTACGGCGGGTAATTCCTGTTGTGGAAAAGCTAGCTGTGGAGATATCGGTGCCGCTAAGTGTCGATACCTATAAGCTGGAGGTCGCCCGCCAGACTTTAAATGCCGGAGCTAACATGATAAACGATATCTGGGGGCTGAAGAAGGAGCCCAGGCTGGCTGAGTTAGCCGCTCAAAAGGGGGTCCCGCTGGTTTTGATGAGCAATCAGCGTGACTCTCTGTGCCCCGACATTATGTCTGCGATTATTTCCGATTTGAAAAGAGCCATCAAGCAAGCGTTAGACGCAGGAGTGCCCTGGGAGAATATCATCATCGATCCGGGCATAGGTTTCGGCAAGACACCGGAGCAGAATCTGGAGGTCTTACGGTGCCTAGAGGAACTTCAGACGCTGAACAGGCCTATCCTTCTAGCTAGCTCACGCAAGTTCTCCATACGTGGGCTATTTAATTCAACTCCTAAACAAAGGCTGAATGAAGTAGCATTCGTTCCAAAACGTAAGCAGCGGTTAGAAGAAACAGCAGCTATCATAGCCATTGGCATCGCCAAGGGCGTTGATATTGTCCGGGTACATGATGTCAAAGAGATGGCACGCGTATGCCAGATGAGCGATGCCATTGTGAGAGGTGTGTAAGCGAATTGGCCACTGCCTATCTTGGTCTGGGTTCCAACTTGGGAGAACGGGAAGAAAACCTCTGCCAGGCTTTGACACTGCTTTCTCTAAAGAAAGTAAATCTTGAGGAGGTCTCATCCATTTATGAAACCGAGCCAGTCCCGATTTCGAATCGGGACAAGGAGCAGCCATTGTTCCTCAACTTGGTCTGCCGAATTACCACCAATTTGCCTCCTGAGGAGCTTCTCCATCTCGCTAAAGAGATTGAAGACAGAATGGGCCGAGTGCCGAGCAAGCAAATAAATTCACCTCGCCCTATAGATATAGATATCCTTTTCTATGACCACAAGATTATGGAAACCCAGAACTTAACTATCCCGCACCCCCGTTTGCCAGACCGGGCTTTCGTTCTTATACCATTAGCGGAAATCGCCCCGGACTTAGTTCATCCCAAGCTAGGCAAGAGCATTGCCCAATTAGCTAAGGATGTTAAAGGACAGGAGGGGGTATGGAAATATAAAGGAGGATTCGATGTATCAACTATTTGTGGAAGAGCACTTTGATGCCGCCCATTATCTCCCGAACTATCATGGCAAGTGTGAAAAGCTACATGGCCACCGCTTCAAGGTAGTGGCTCGTTTTGAAGCAGCCAAGCTAGATAAATCGGGCCTGGCTTATGATTTCGCCCAGCTAAAGCAGCACCTCAGGGAAGTCCTGGCTCAATTTGACCATACCTGCCTGAATGATGTGTCCCCCCTTGATAAAATTGGACCCTCCAGCGAGAATATTGCTGCCACTATATATGATGCGCTCCAGTCTCGCTTTGCCAAGTCTCCAGTAAAGCTGGTGAATGTAGAGGTCTGGGAATCGCCCACAACAGGCGTGGCGTATAGCCCGTGAGTTAAGTTTGCTGTTCCGGCGGTAACAAATTGGGAATCGTATCTACAATGGGGTAGGAATAGTTGCACTTAGAGCAATGGAGGGAACCCGTGACTATTTCTTCCCCTTTTTGTTCAACCACTTTAAGCTCCAAATCCCCTTTACATACGGGACAGGCCAAGATTCGCATCAATTCCTTTTTCATTTCCGATGCCCAATTATATCATATGCGCAGCGAAACTAAGACAAGAAGGTGCTATAATATTCGGCGGAAGAACAAAATGACAATCCAGATTAAAAAGACTTATCGGGGCTTAAGTCCCGCCATGCTCTACGATGAGGTACGGGACTTGTTGCAGAAACAAGGAATTATAGTTGTGGAGACTGAGTCGCAAACATATGGTCTTCCCAGCGGCGACACCCAATCGCGTACTACGTTGGCATTAAAAACACCAGCTGAGCAAGAGAAAGACCAAAAAGAATGCGGCAGCGTACATATTCTAGGCTCGCCCCAGGGCGAAACAAAAATGCTGCTTGACATAGATGAGACTCTTTTCCCCCAGGAAAAACTTGCCGCTTTTCAAGGAGACCTCGATTTTATCCTCGGCTCATATGAAATCAAGTGGTAAACGAGCAGCTTTCAGACCAGAACCTGCTGGCCAGGGAAACCAAGCAAGAACGAAGAGAAAGGCGGCGAGCCAAGGAAAAGGCCAAGATTCCTCAGCATGGCAAGAGCCTAGCCAGAGTATACAAGGACGCTATATCCAAGAGAGCCAAGACCACGAAAACCCCAAAGCAGGCAAGCTAGGGCTTGGTTGCTATGATAAAGAAATCCCTTTTCAGAGGTCCAATTATAGTCCTGATTTGCCTGGGTTTGAAATGGCCAAAACGCCATTCCTCTTAGTTGTTAGTCGGTTCGGCGTTTTGAGCAGATTGCAGGGCACTGCTCACATTCATTGTCACACGGCTCAGCATGAATGATTACACTGGCCTCGTGGAGCACGCTTTTTATTTCGATCTCAATCCGGTCACATATTTGATGAGCCTGCTCCAGACTAAGGTCCCCAGCCATTACCAAATGAAGGTCTATATAGCTTTGGCTGCCAGCCCGACGTGTCCGTAGCGCATGGTAGCCGGACACCTCGCGACTGTGTTTCCCTAAACAGTCTTCGATAACCGCCTGTTGTGAAGGAGGTAGTTTTTCATCAAGCAGTCCGGATACGGGCTTACGGATAACGTCAAGAGCTACCATCAGGATGTAAATAGCAACTCCAATAGCAAGTATAGAGTCAATAATATTGAGCCCGGTGAATCGCACTATTGCCAGTCCCACCAACACGGCTGAGGCGGAGTAGACATCGGTGGCAATATTGTGGGCATTAGCCTCCAAGGCTACAGAGCCAGTGGCTCGGGATACACTAAGCAGATGTCGAGATAGGAAAATACTGACCACTATGGAAACCGCCATCACAGCTATCCCAGCTTCGGTTAGTTTAATGCTAGAGCCTTCTATTATCCGTCTTATTGCCGAATAGATTATCAGTCCGCCAGCGACAAAGATGAGAATCCCCTGCCCAACGCCGGCAATGTCCTCTGCCTTACCATGACCATACGGATGTTCAGCATCGGCTGGCTTAGCCGCAATGCGAATAGCAGAGAAGGTAATAATTGCGGCAAACAAATCTAATAAGCTGTCGGCGGCTTGAGCCAGTATGCTGATACTGCCGGTCAGTCAGCTGATGACCACCTTCAATATTATTAAACCGACGACTACACCAATCAGTAGCTTGGTAGCCCCGGCTTTAGTCGAAAACTTTTTTCCTTTCTCCTGCATTCTTTAATATAAAACCACAGAGAACCAGAAGTTTACAGCGATATTTCGGCTAAGGCAACTGTTATCTAGTGATTTGTTTGCCGACCAGGACTGGAAGAGTTATCAGCGATAAGTTAAACTGGCTGATTATGGATGACACAATGGGCAATGGTACCAGCAAAGAAGTGGTACTTCTTGTCGCCACGACAGCCTCGTTTATTTTCCCCTTTATGGGCTCCGCTGTGAATATTGCCCTCCCTACCATTGCTAAAGAGCTATCACTGGATGCCGTCATGTTAGGCTGGATTGCTACAGCCTACCTCCTGGCCTCGGCAACCTTTCTTGTTCCCTTCGGCAGAATAGCTGACATATATGGCAGGAAGAGGATTTTCACCTGCGGCATGGTCATCTACACGCTCTCGTCCTTTCTTGCAGGGATGGCAAGCTCCGCCACTATGCTTATTTCTTGCCGGGTTTTTCAGGGAATTGGCGGTGCCATGCTTGCCGGAACCGCAGTAGCATTGCTTACTACGGTATTCCCCGCCAATGAGAGGGGGAAAGTCCTGGGAATAAATGTCGCGGTAACATATACAGGCCTTTCCTTAGGCCCTGTCTTGGGTGGGATTCTCACACAGCATCTTGGCTGGAGGAGCATCTTTTTCATAAATGTGCTCCTAGGATTGGTAGTCATTGGCATCATTTTAGGGAAGCTAAAAGGTGAATGGACCGGGGCGAAGGGCGAGAGATTTGATTTTGCCGGCTCTGTAATCTATAGCCTCGGGCTTGTCGCGCTGGTATACGGTTTTACTCTCCTGCAAGAGAGTGCAGAAATGTGGTTAGGAGCGTGCTTGATTGTCGGAGGCATCATAGGGCTTTGGGCGTTCGTCAGGTGGGAAATGAGAACAAGAAGCCCGGCCTTGGATATAAGCCTCTTCAGAAACAGCAGAGCTTTCACCTTTTCCAACCTGGCAGCGTTGATTAACTACAGTGCCACATGGGCCGTGTCTTTACTCATAAGCCTTTATTTGCAGTATCTGAAGGGATTCAACCCTCAAAGTGCCGGCTTGATTCTGGTCGCCATGCCCGCTATGCAGGCTATTTTTTCACCGCTGGCCGGCCGGCTTTCAGATAGGATTGAACCAAGGCTAATTGCCTCCGCAGGAATGGCGTTGACCACTGTCGGACTCATCATCTTTGTTTTTTTAAGTAAAGAGACTCCTTTGGAGTTCATTATAGGCAATTTGCTTCTGATGGGTTTGGGCTTTGCTCTCTTCTCGTCTCCTAATACCAACGCGGTTATGAGTTCTGCGCCAAAGACGGCTTACGGGGTAGCCTCGGCGACACTGGCAACGATGCGACAGGTTGGCATGGTCTTCAGTATGGGAGTCGCCATGTTGATGTTTACCCTCTACATCGGGAGAGTTCAAATTACACCTGAATACCATCCTCTTTTCCAGGAAAGCATGAAAACGTCGTTCATCGTTTTCGCCATTCTCTGCTTCGGCGGCATATTTGCCTCGCTCGCCAGGGGGAAGGTGCGATAGTCTCTCACGTGATTGGGAGCCCCGACTTGTCGGGGCATGACAACCCCATTAGCCAAATCCCAAATGCCAAAATCCAAGCTCCAAATGCCGATTTCATCGAGCATCCTCGAAAAGTCGGGACAAATCCAAATATCCAAATTCTAAATTCTAAACTGTTTGGTCATTTATATTTTGTGCTTTGATATTATTTGGGATTTGGTGCTTGAGATTTGGGATTTCTTCGATTTCGAGGTGTGAATGAAGGAGCCGCCATTTTAAGGCAGGTGGGTTATCTCGGAGGGCGGTTTTTTGTGTAGCTCAAACTCTATTCCAGCTTCTTGGAACAAGTCTACGAAGGAATCATCAGCGTAGCTGCCAAAGGTTACGAAGCGCTTTATTTTGGCATTGACCAGCATCTTGGCGCAGAGTATGCATGGTGGATGGGTAACATATACCGTAGCGCCCTCAAGACTCACTCCGTGGAGCGATGCCTGAATGATTACATTCTGCTCGGCATGAATACCCCGGCATATTTCTTGTCTGGTTCCAGATTTTATGCCCAGCTCATCCCTGAGGCAGCCGAGCTCCAGACAATCCTTAAGTCCAGCGGCTGCTCCATTGTAGCCGGTGGCTAATATATGCTTGTCCTTCACCGCTACAGCGCCCACATGGTGGCGCCGGCAAGTAGAACGCTCCGCTACCACAGAAGCTATTTTGAGAAAATATTCATCAATGTCTGGCCTAGTTTTTCTTTTCATTTCAAAGCGGATAAAACCCGTCCCGTCTCCTTTTCCAACTCTTCCAGGGAAGCCTCATTTATTATAGTAAAGTCGGCCATGACAATTGGCCCACCCTTGCTAATATTCTCTATTTCGGATTTATCTCGACTGGCTGCTTCCTCAAGTGTCAAGGGCCGTTTTGCTCTATGAGCGAGTCGGGCATATCTGGTAGCCGGCGGGGCCCAGACCGCAAGCACACTGAGCTTTTCGCCATAGCGCTCCTTCAACAGAATATACTCTTCCCAAGAGTAAAGCCCATCTATCACAACATTGGATGATTTTAGCGAGTTATCAATCCTGGGCAAGTTCAATTTGGCGTAAGCGGCCATGCCGTGTTCTTTTCTTAATTGTTGTCTGATATAGCGCTCATTTTCCTCATTCGGCTCCAATCCCCTGTTCTTGAGCTCCTCGTCTGTAATATCTCCAAACCGTACTCTCTTAAAGCCATGTTTTGCAAACACCCTGGCTACTTCTGACTTGCCTGCCCCGGCCATGCCAACAATTGCTACCACTCTCACGGTTTACTCGTAATCAACTCCGACCAGAGTCGGGGAACTGCTGCAGTACTTATATTAACAAGATTTACGCAACTATCATAGAGAAAATCTCGAGCTTTATCAAAAAGCTGAGCACCCTCGTCCTTCGATAAACTCAGGACAGGCTCTTAATCCTCTCCCATCAAGGGAGAGGAAATCTGGCTTGCCATGGTAAGCAAGAAAGCCTTGTCACTAATAATGGGAAATATCATAATGCCTTGTCTGGCAGTTCAGCACGGATTATACTAAGTGTCAATAACTTGGGCTACATCAGCCTGATCTGGTGGTGAATAAATGTTTGGTGTCCTTTCCAGAGAAGATATCCTGAAGATGCTGGGGACAAGTCCTCCCCTAGTGGAGAACTTACGTGATGTCCAACAGCAGGTTCAACCCAATGGCATAGACTTGACCCTCAAAGAAGTAGCTGTGCTTTCCTCAGCAGGCACCCTGGGCCCCGGCAACGAAAGCAGAGCCCTTTCCTATACTTCCCCTCTAGTTTTCGATGGCCTGGGCTGTGTAGACCTGTTGCCCGGCTGCTATCTAATTACATACAACGAAGTAATTAATCTTCCCAAGAACATAATGGCACTGGCAATGTCTCGGTCAAGTCTTCTGCGCTGCGGGGTCAGCATCCATAATGCGGTTTGGGATGCCGGCTATTCAGGCAGGTCGCAGTCTCTTATGGTAGTGTACAATCCCCAGGGATTTCGGCTACACAGGAACGCTCGAATTGTTCAGATGGTCTTCTTCCGCTTGAGCTACGAGGTAGCCCAAGGGTATCAAGGTATGTTTCAAGGCGAGAACATCTGATAAGGATTTTCAGTTGGGCTAATTATGTTTGCCTACGGGCTCTCTTACTTGCTCTAACCCGCGGATATCACTAGCTAGGGATACACGCACTTTCTCGGCGACCTTGCGGAAATGGAATCCCTGGACAGCCAGCGTCATGGATAACGGGAAAGTCTTTGGTTTTCTCAGCAATATCCAGACCACCAACTTCCAATAATATATTCTCCCTTTTTCCTTGAATCCCAAAACCCATGTGGACCTCACCAGTGCTATTACATGGAGAAGAGAAATCCTGAATTTTCCTTTATCGCTAGGTTTATACTCCTTTAGAAATGTCTTGATACGCTCATAGTATTGCCTGGGGGCGTAGATTGTATCTACAACATGCTTATAGCCCCTGGCAAGCGTTTCACGACCCATTTTAGGGATGAAGTTGGTTGAACCATCTGTGTTATCACCAGAACCCTTTGGCAGTATGCGGTTCTCCTTTATTAGACGTTTGTATAATCTTGTCTCCGGAGGAGCCATCAGCACACCAACCATAGCGGTAACGATTCCACTCTTTTGAATGAACTCGATTTGGCTCTTGAAGATGGAAATTGGGTCACTATCGAACCCAACAATAAATCCTCCTTGCACCTGAAAGCCGTGGTTCTGTATCTTCTTGACCGCGGCCAACAAATCACGATTTTTATTCGGCAACTTATTACATTCAACGAGACTTTCTTCATTGGGGCTTTCGATGCCCACAAATACCGTGTCAAATCCCGCCTCAGTCATTAGCTGCATCAACTCTTCATCATCAACAAGATTTATAGATGCTTCCGTATAAAACGCAAAAGGACGTTTCCTCTCTTCCATCCATTCAATTATTGCCGGCAGAATTTCTGACTTTAGTTTCCGTTTGTTGCCAATGAAATTATCATCAACAAAGAATACACCACCTCGCCACCCTATATCGTACAATGCGTCTAGTTCAGCTATTATCTGACTCTTGCTCTTGGTTCGTGGTACATGCCCGTTCAGTATAATGATGTCGCAGAATTCACAATTAAAAGGACAGCCTCGAGAATACTGGATACTCATTGATTGATATTTTTTCATGTTGATAAGTGACCACAAAGGCACAGGAGTTTCCCTTATATCCGGCCGCTCTTCAGACGTGTAGATATGCTGGGCACAGCCTTTCGCTAAATCTTCCAAAAAGAGCGGCATTATATTTTCAGCCTCGTTAAATACAAGATGGTCTATCTCATCAAACCCAAAATCTTCATACCCACGGCTAAAAAAGGGGCCACCGGCAACAATCTTGGTCCCTAACTTTTTGCACCTATCGATGACCTCTTTCGCTGAGTTCTGCTGCGCCACCATAGCGCTGAGAAACACATAATCAGCCCACTTGAGGTCTTTATCTGTCAGGGTTGTGACATTCAAATCTACAAGCTTTTTCTCCCATTGCTCGGGAAGCATAGCAGCAACAGTCAATAAACCCAGAGGAGGGAAAGCAGCCTTCTTAAAAATGAATTTCAAAGCGTGCCTGAAACTCCAGAAGGTATCCGGATACCGGGGATAAACTAATAATATTTTCAACTTACACTCCTTTCAACCAGTCTAACTCATAATACCATAGTACAGCAATATTTTGCCAGAGTCATGCACAAGCCCAAAAATTCGGGAGGCGCAAACAAAAACGTATGACGTTTACACAGGGAGACATACTACAATAATACCGTGGAAGAAGGAATTCAAACAAGCGTGCTATACAAAGAAGAGTTTTAACAACTGAGTAGTGGAAGGAAGGAAAACCTCAAACACTCAACAATAGACTTTCAAACCTATTGACCGACCTGAGAATCTTTAAGCTTCCGCTTAAGACTCCTTAGAAAGGAGGTGATTCAGCCACACGTTCCCGTACGGCTGCCTTGTTACGACTTCGTCACAGTCACCAGCCCCACCTTAGGCGACTGCCTCCCCGACAAGCGGGGTTAGCTCCTCGACTTCAGGTGTTGCCAGCTCCCATGGCGTGACGGGCGGTGTGTACAAGGCCCGAGAACGTATTCACCGCAGTGTAGCTGACCTGCGGTTACTAGCAACTCCGCCTTCATGCAGGCGATTTCAGCCTGCAATCAGAACTGAGGATGATTTTTAGGGATTAGCTCCGGATCACTCCTTGGCAACCCTCTGTATCATCCATTGTAGCGTGTGTGTAGCCCAGGGCATAAAGGCCGTGCTGACTTGACGTCATCCTTTCCTTCCTCCTTGCTGTACAAGGCAGTCTCCTATGAGAATTTAACATAGGACAAGGGTTGCGCTCGTTGCGGGACTTAACCCAACACCTCACGGCACGAGCTGACGACAGCCATG
>Ga0172363_10003769_pt1 | contig 12309 bp, 8 predicted proteins | sample LakKivs2_kivu2a2_FD_114541 | JGI IMG/M metagenome (GOLD analysis project Ga0172363, IMG submission 114541) | Sediment microbial communities from Lake Kivu, Rwanda - Sediment s2_kivu2a2 | ecosystem: Environmental > Aquatic > Freshwater > Lake > Sediment | place: Rwanda: Western Province, Lake... | reverse complement strand
GGCGGCTTCGGCGGGCCGACCAAGCGCGACTACGGCGGCGGCAACGTGGTCTTCGGCGCCGGCGCCAGCCACGTGCTGTACCTGTACTTCGGCGACTGCCCCATCGCCGACCCCATCCCCCACGAGGACGACGTCCACGCGATCACGAGCAACTACCGTCCCCCGCCGGCCGTCGTGGCGCTGGCGCGCAAGGACTTCGCCAGGCCCGTAGAGCAGCGCGACACCAAGCCGACGTACAGCAACTGGCTGCCGGGCGCCGACGATGTCCCCGAGTTCTGGGAGACGCTGTTCTTCGGCAGGACGTACTACCTCGGCACGTGCGTCAGCAGGTCCGGCAGCGGCGACGTGGGGCCCTTCAAGCTGCTGGCGTACAACTCCAAGCGCGGCTGCGATTTCGTCGTGGCCTACAGCGGCAGCCGGTGGAACACGATGCGCAAGGGCGACCATATCGGCCAGTACCGCAACCTCGTCATCCATCTCCGCAAGGGCGCCGAGACGTTCAACTTCCTGCTGCCCAAGACGGCCAAGGTCGAGACCGACGGCGGCATCTGGTTCGTCCGCCTTGAGAAGACCTGGCTGGCCATTCGCCCCATCGGCCTGGGCGACTGCAAGCTCGGCCCGGTGGGCGGCAGGGACGGCGGCAAGTACAAAGACGAAGCCGTGCTGAGCGCCAAGCCCGCCGGCGGCGCATACAGCGGCTACGCGATGGAGGTCGGCGAGGAGCCCACCAGCTACGACGCCTTCAAGGCGGCCGTGAAGGCCAAGGGCTCGCTGGCGCCGATGGCAGTGCGCCCCGGCTACGTGCTGACGGGCAGCGACGGCCACACGCTCCAGGCGGCCTATAATGTCGAGAATGATCTGCCGATTGTGGCCTGCGACGGCAAGGCCCGCGTCTGGTCGAAGGAGCTTGATGTGTACAGGCCCTCGACGGCCGACGGGCCGGTGAGCCTGGGCTGGAAGGCGGGCACGCTGAAGGTGACCGCCGGCGGGCACGTGTTCACCTGCGCCGTCACGCGCGACGGGCACGTGACGTTCGAGAACCGCTGACGCCCGCCGGCCCGCGGCCGGCAGGATTGGCGCCGAAGAGTTGCTTTACAACGGCCGGCGCGCAGGCTAACTTCCCCACGCTGCCGCGGGCGGCCCGGCGGGCCGGCGGCGACGGTTGCAGCAAGACAGGAGACGAAGAATGAAAGCCATCGTGGATGCCGACACGTGCACCGGCTGCGGGCTGTGCGTCGAGACCTGCCCGGAAGTCTTCGAGATGGGCGACGAGAGCGTCGCCGTGGTCATCGCCGACCCGGTGCCCGCCGCCGTCGAGGACACCTGCCAGGAAGCGGCCGACAACTGCCCCGTCGAGGCGATCACCGTCGAGCAGTAGCGCCCGGCGGCGTGGACAGTGCGCGGCCGCGACGGGCGCGCGGCGTCAGGAGCCTTCGGCTGCGTCCGCATTCCGTCCGCAGCACTTCTTGTACTTGTGCCCGCTGCCGCAGGGGCAGGGGCGGTTGCGGCTGATGTACTGGCCCGGCAGCGGGGCCGGCGCACCCGCCCGGGCGGCGGGCGGCTGCGCTTCGGGCGGGCCCTCTTCGCCCGGCCCGGCCTCCAGGCCCAGTTCGCGCAGCATGGCCTGCCTCGGCACGCGGACGGGCGCCGGGCCCGCGGGGGCGGGGATGGTGCGGATGAGGGCGGCCACGTGGCGGCGACCCTCCTCGCTGCGGCAGGCCTGGCGCGGCGTCCGGCCCGCCAGGACGGGCAGCGGCTGGTCCAGCCACCGCATGTAGTGCCTGTCCATCGTCTCCTGGACGTGGGCGGCCAGCTCCGGCGTCATCTCGACGGGCTGCGGCTCGGCGGTCCGCTCGTCGAGCGGGCGGTCCTTCTCCGGCTCGTCCCAGCGCCGCTTCGTGACGCCGCGGAACGTCACGCCGGGCATCGCTTCCAGCCATTCGCGAGCCCTGGCGAGGCGTCCGGCCGAGTTAACCGTCAACACCAGCTCGTCGCCGACGAACCTGATCCGCCCGAGCGTGACCACGCCGTCGCCCGCCAGCGAGGCGCTGTCTTTCGTCCGCCCGCCCCACACCAGCTCGCCGGCCTCCTCGTCCGGGCGGATGTCCTCGCGCCGCAGCAGGGCCGCCCGCGTGGCGCCCGCGTCGGCCACCGCGAACGACGCCGTGTGCCACAGCAACTCCTCGCCGTCGGTGTTGCACAGGCGCGGGCGCCTGCCGAGCGCGGCCTTCGCCTCCTCCATCCACGTCCACAGCCACCCGAACACGTGCGCGTCCCGCCGCAAGCCCTCCGGCGTCAGCTCCAGCCGGCAGGAGCGGAGGAACCCGACGGCCTCCATGCCGAGAACGTCGGTCAGCGGCGGCCCGGCGAAGTCGATGAAGCGGAATCGTCCGGCCGGAAACGTCCGGGCGGCCAGGAAAACCCCGTCGTCGATGTTCTCGCTCATCAGCTTGTCATGGATCGTCACCGCGCCGCCCAGCAGGACGTCCTCCAGGTCGATCGTGCCCGCCCGAGCGTCGTGGGCGGCCACGCGGTACAGCGTCGGGGGGGCATCCATGCGGGCGCGGAGGAGGGCCGCCTCGGCCGGCGGCAGGCCGTTGGCCAGCATTGCCTCGGCGTGCGTGGGGGCATCCTTCTTCGGGCGATAGGCCAGCACGCCCCACGACGAGTAGGCGTTGGCCACGCTCTTCGTCTCGTGTTTCTTGAGGAACGGGCGCGGGTCGGCCTGCCGGAAGTACTGCTTGGCCGGGCCGCGCGACCGCAGCAGCGGACCTTCGTGCAGGTACTCGGCGAACCTGACCGCCAGGCGGCGGTCAGCCTCCTTCCACCCGGCCAGGTCGTCGTCGCGCGGCGGGCCGACCGGCTCGGGGCGGCGGGGGGTGTCGGGGCGTTGCGGCCGCGGCGGGGGCTCTACCTCGAGGAACTCGAACATTTCGGCCGCGGCATGAGCGAGCTTGGGGACAAACGGCATGTACTGACACTTTACATGCACCTGCTTCAGCACCGGCGCCATCGCGTCGCGCAGTCGGCGGCTGGTGAACAGGATCGTGTGCGGCAGGCCCTTGGCCACCTGCCGGATGGTCCGGACGACGGCATCGGCCGCCTCCTGAAGCCCGCCGCCGGCGAGCAGTTTCGACTGGAGCAGCATCTCGCTGTCCTCGTCCATCACCAGCAGCACGCACATGACGTGGTCGTCGCCCTTGACCCGGCCGGGCAAGGTCGGCATGCCCACCAGCCAGGCGGCGTCGAGGCGAGGCAGGCCGGCAAGATCAGCGGCCTTGATTTGCGCCGGCTCGGCGACCTCGCGATCCGCGTCCAGCCGCCGGCGCGACACGGAAACCCGCGGGCGGTCCGCGTCGCCGCTGATGTCCAACACGCACACGCCCTTTGCGCTGTCGAGGCGGGCCGGCTCCAGAAGCCCGCGCTTGTCCGCCTCAACGGCCCCCCGGAGCACCGTGAGGAACAACCGCAGGTCGCCTTCGTCGGGCACGCGCGGCACCCGCCGGGCCGGCTTGACCATGAACTCCGGCCTCTTCTCGCCATGCCGCGGCTCAAGGCCCGCCTTGCGGAGGAACTTCTGGCTGTCGGGCGTCATCGCGCCGAAGGCTTCCATGCTGAAGCTGAGCATGTCGAGGTCGTCGAGCAGGTCGTCGCCGACGCCCGCGGGGTGGGTCAACGCGGCGAATGCGGCCGGGGCGTTGCGGCCGCGAAGCAGCATCAGCCCGTACTGCTCCCCGCCGCCGCCCATCACGATTCCCAGAAGCGGTTCGCCGCCGTTCAGCGTCACGGCGAAACAGTCGGAATTGGTGAACCGCTTCCACAGCCGCCTGGCGTTGAACTCCGCCGCCGCCGCGGCCGCCTGCCGCACGATCTCCGCCTGATCCATGGCCTGTCGCTCCTTCCGTGGCTTCCGCTCAGGACGAAGTGTCCTTCCGTGGGCGGGAAGAATCAAGGCGCCGCCGCGGGACTTCCGCTGCCCGGCAGGGCCAGGGCGGCGGCGGCGCGGCGGCCGGCGGCGCTGGCGGGAGACAGCCGCGCGGCGGCCTGAAGATACTCCCGGCGGCGGGCCAGCTCCGCCAGCCACCGCTCCGCGTCCGCCTCGGCGCCCCGCGACGGCCAGAAGCACACCAGCGCCGGCGGAAAGTCCTCCCCCGCCTTGTCCACCGCCACCTCCATCACCATCGGCATCGCCCCCTCCGCCATCGCCACGAGCTGGTTGTGCCTCAGCTCCAGCCCGCCCAGCCATGCCCGCAGCCCCCGGCCGCGCATCTCCACCCGCATCGTCCGCGGGAAGTCGTTCCGCACGGCCGTCAGGAAGAAGCTCACGCCGCCGTCCTTGCCGCCGTTGACGGCCGGGACATCCAGCCCGTCGCCCTTCATCCAGTGGCGCTTGTCGTGGCGGCTGAGGAATTGCAGCGCGTGCCGCCGCCCGGCGACCGCCATTCCGTAGCCGACGGTCGAGTTGCCGTCGGCGCCGGTCAGGTCGGAGCTTCTCAGGGCGTCGCGCAGGGCGCCCGCCTCGCCCGGCGCCACCGGGCCGAGGAAGAACCAGTCGTCCGGCAGCGTCTTGGCCCACAGCGGCCCGGCCCGGATCGCCCCCACGCCCGTCCGCTCGTCGCCGCGGCGGATGATCTTCGGCGTCTCGGTCGCCCCCGCGGCAGGCTTGTCCGGGTAAAGCTGGTCGAGCAGCTCGTTGGCGACGGTTTCGGCCTCGTAGACCTCGCCGGCCCGGCCGGTGTGACCGAGGCACATCAGCGAGTCTTGCGAGCGGATGTAGATGCGCCTGCCGTCGAACGCCGGCCCGCCGGTCAGCAGCTCGATGCGGTTGCGCGCCAGCAGCAGGCCGTCGGCGCCCGGCTCCAGCACGCTCATCCCGCTGCCGTGGTTCTTCCACTTCGGCTGGGCGAAGAACTGCCCGTAGTCGGCCACGTAGAGCCTGCCGCCGGCCAGGGCCATCGGCGGGTAGCAGCGCCCCGGTCGGATCCACAGCAGGTCGTGCCGCATGGAGCGGATGGCGCCGCTGGCGGCGTCCTGCACGTCCAGCCGCCAGCCGAAGGAGTACAGCAGCGGCCCGTACAGCAGGGCGTAGTTGCCCGAATCGTAGCCCACGCCGGGATGCCACCGCTGCCAGACCGTCCGCACGCCCACGTGGTCGCGGTCCTGCATGAGCAGCTCGTAGCAGGCCTTGTGGGCCGCGCCGGAAATGAACACCCGCCCCGCCCCGTTGCTGATCGGCGAGCCGTACTCCTCGCGGCTGCCCAGGTACATCCGCAGCACCTTGCCGTCCTCGGCCCGCACCACCGTGCCGTTGGCGCTGACGACCACGTCCATCGTCTCGTCGCCGTTGGTCAGGCGCATCGCCAGCGGCGTGCCCGTCACCTCGCCGCTGGTCCCCGCCGCCGTCGGGGCCGTCCACACCTCCTTGCCGCTCGCCGCGTCGTAGCCCACCAGGACGCTCGTCACGCGCTTGTAGTCGTGCACGCGGCCGAAGCCCCCGGCCGGAAGCATCACGATCAGCCTTCCCGCCGCCAGCACGGGCGAGGGCACGTGGCTGCTGGTGCCGGTCGTGCCGCCGTGGGGGACCATCCACTTGCGGTTGCCCTCCACGTCGAAGCACGCCAGCACGCCGGTGTTGTACTTGACCCACACGTGGCGCCCGTCGCTGACGGGCGTGGAGATGGTCTGTCCCGTCCAGGTGCCCCAGGCCGGGCCGAGGATGCCCGCGTTGCGCATCACGTTGTGGTAGCGCCCGGTTTGGCGCGAGAGCTCCTGGTACCTATCGGCGGCCTGGTTGGCGTCCATGCCGCGGGCCCGCAGGGCGGCCAGGCGGGCGTCTTTGGTGCCTCCCAGCGCGGCCAGCTCCGCGCGGGCCTTCTCGGAGGCCTCCCTGGCGGCCTTCGCCTCGGCCTGGAGCTGCTTGCTCTTGAACTCGAATACGTCGCAGTCGCGCCGCCAGAGGACCGCCCCGTCGAGCTTGTTGACGCACACCAGCGTGTGCGGCTCGACGCTGGTGAACAGCCTGTCGCCGACGATCACCGGCGTGGCGTGGCAGTAATCCATCGGTCGGCGCCACAGGACGTTGATCTTCTTCTCGATGTCCCAGGCGACGGGCGGGTCGCTGCCCGGATACCGCCCCGTCCAGTCGCCGCGCCAGCCGACCACGCCCGCCGTCGGCTGCGGCATGGCCGCGTAGGCCTTCGCCAGAATCTCGCGGCGGCGCTGCGCCTCGCCGGCCGGGGCGGCCTGCCCGCGCGTGCAGACGCGAAGCGAGAAGTACGTGTCGCCGGTGTGGTTGTCCAGGCGCAGCATCAGGCGGTTGACGCCCCTGGCCAGCCGGCAGCGGAACACGCCCGTGACCTCGTCGCAGGCGGGGTCCTTGTCGGGCCGGCTGGCCCACGCCAGATGGTCGTTCACCCACAGCGCCCCGCCGTCGTTGACGGTCAGGCCGAACCACAGCTCCACGTCCTGCGGCGCGACAAGCTCCGCGGTGGCGTAGAAGCTCGACCGCGGCAGGTCCACGCGGCGCGGCGTCAGCCCCGTGTCCCATTCCACCACGCTCGGCGGGCGCGTGTGGCCCAGGCCGGTGCGGCTCTGCCCGGCCGACAGCTCGCAGTCCGCCGGTGCGACGGTGTCCGGCACGGAGTAGTTCTTGCCGCCGCGAAAGCGGGCGTCGACCGCCACGGGGGCCTCCCAGGCCGGCACCACCTCCGGCAGGTCGGCGACGGACCGGAATCGCAGCTCGGCCGGGAAGGGCCCCAGGAACACCCACCCGCCGACGAGGCGCCACTCCTGCCGCCCCGGCGCGCCGGCGTCGGCGGGAAGCAAATTCACCCCCGGCGCCGCGCCCGGCTTCGCCCCGCCCGCGGGAGCGGCGCGCGGCAGATCCTCCTCGCCGTAGAAGGGGCCGAAGGCCGGGTCGGCGGCGCCCGCGGCGGCGGGTTCGGCGGCGCCGGCGTCGCCCGGCTGCCAGCCCTCCGCCAGGCGGCGCATGGCGGCCACGTGCTCGCACAGCGGGCGCAGCGCCGCGGCCAGAAGCTCGCGCGCCCTTCCCGACGCGCCCGCCGCGGCCGGCGCCTTCGCCCGGGCCACCGGCGCCAGCCCCAGCTCCTCGCTGTCGACCATGTCGATGAGCTTGGGCGGCTCGTCGGCCTTGGGCCTCTTGCCGCCGCGCTCGTCGGGCGCCTGGAACGCCGCCCGCGCCGGGCGGTAGTCCGGGCTCAGCGCGAAGGCGTGCTCCACGGCCATGCCGCAGGCCAGCGCCAGCGCGCAGGCGTGGACCTCGCGGTACAGCCGGCAGGCCTGCTGCTCCTGCCAGCAGGCCCGCTTGTGTACCATTCCCTCGTAGCCGCCGCCCAGCTCGAAGCGCGGCTCGGCCGCGGCGGTCGGCTGGAACGTCGCCTGCCGCACCGTGCCGCTCAGCGCGCCCCGCCGCGGCGGGACCGGCCCGCCCTCGCTGCGGAACGCCACCCCGTCGGAAGTGAAGTCCAACCAGGGCATCTCTGGGATCGGCTCGGCCCCGGCCGTGGTGTAGGTGCCGCTGATCTTGCCGCCGGCGACGGTGGCGTCCACGTCGAGCTCCACGTCGACCCGGCGGCAGTGGCAGTTGTACTTTCCCCGCCCGAACGCCAGAAGCCCGCGCAGCTTGCCCGCCAGGCGCGCGCCGTCGAACGTCAGGGCCGAAGCGTCCAGGAAGTGCGGCCCGGCGTGCCACTGCGGCGTGCTGCCCAGCCCCGGCAGCCAGCGGCCGCCGCTGCGGCGCAGCGTGGCGACCAGGTCGTCGCCGCCCAGGCTGCCGTGCGCGCCGGGATACGAGATCAGCCCCGCGAAGCGCAGCTCGACGACGACGGCCGGGCCGGCGCCCCGCTGGCGAACCTGCTCCAGCAGGCGGTCCCGCACCGCGCGCAGCGCCGCCAAATCGCCCCGCAGAGAGGCCATCTGCGCCTCGACCGCCGAGGCGCCCTTCGCGCCGCCCTGTCCGGCCGCCGAAGCGGCCGCCAGGCCGACCAGCATCGCCCCGGCCGCCACCCGCAGCCAACAGGCAACAGTCGTCACTTGCGCTGCCCTGCCCATTGCATCCCTTCCGGCCGCGACCCCCACGTGCTTCTGCGTTGGGGGAGGCTGACCGCGCGGCGGGCTGGTGCCGCCAGGACTTGGAACACCGTTCCGTTGGTTCCGTCCCGCCTCGATGCGGACGGGGCGAGTACGCGCGGGCTCGCTGTATCGGGAAGGTTGACTGGACGCCCAGCGGCAATACAATGGCGTTATGGCGGCACTGCGGTTCACCTGGGACACCCGGAAGGCGGCCGAGAACGTTCGGAAACACGGTGTCTCCTTCGGCGAGGCCGTGACCGTGTTCCTGGACGACAGCGCGCGGCTCATGTGCGACCCGGATCACTCGGACGAGGAGGACCGGTTCGTTCTGCTGGGTATGAGCGCCGAGATGAACCTTCTCGTGGCCTGTCACGCCTACCGGCGCGATGACAAGGAGATTCGGATTGTCTCAGCCCGAAGAGCCACGCGAACGGAAAGGTCGCGGTATGGGAGCTTTCTATGAGAGAAGAGTATGATTTCAGCAAATCGAGGCGGAACCCCTATGCACGGCGGCTCAAGAAACAGGTCACGTTGCGGCTCAGCCCGGAGGTCATCGAGCACTTCAAGAAGATGGCCAGGGACACAGGGATTCCTTACCAGAACCTCATCAACCTCTACCTGCGCCAATGCGCCCACGAGGGACGCAAGCTGCGGCTGGACTGGGTGAAGCCCTCTCGCGTCAGGGCGAGTTGAGGCCGGGCTCGTCGGGGGCGAGCTTCGGCCTCGCGCCGACGGCGTCGGGCGGCTTGCCGATGCCGAGGCCCGCCGGCGTGCCGGCGGCGGCGCCGCCGCCGGCCGCACGCGCGGCGCCAGAAAAGGGAGTCCGGCATTCCCACGGGGCCGTCGCTGGGGTAGGATGTCGCTGCCATGATCGAGTTCAAGTGTTCGCATTGCGGCAAAGGGCTGAAGCTGCCGCATTCCTACGCGGGCAAGACGACTTCCTGCCCGACGTGCCTGCGGCCGGTCGTCGTCCCGGGCACGCCCGCCGAGGCCGCCCCCACGCCGCTGCGCCCCAAGCCGCGTGCGGCCGGGCCCACGCTGTGCGTCGACTGCGGGCGGACGATCTCGGCCGCCGAGGCCATGGAGCACGACGGCCAGACCGTCTGCGGCGACTGCTTCCACAAGCGCAAGGCCGCCGCCGAAGCCAACGCCGCCGTTGCCGCCAAGGCCAAGGCCGCCCTCGAGGCCAAGGCCAAACGCGCCGCCAGGGGCACGCCCACCCGGCGCCGGAAGCTGCTCATCGCCATCGCCCTGCTGGTGGTAATCGTGGTGGTGCTGTGGCTGATCTTCCGGTAGGCCGCCCCCGCCGCCACGCTCTGCCCTTGCCGCCGCCTGTCCCCGTGGCTACCACCCATACGTGGCCGGAAACCCATCGGGCCGCCCGGCCGGTAATAGACAAGCCGTCGACGCGGGAACACGGATCGGTGCCTGGCCGGAGCCTGCTTCCCGGCCTGCGTCGTCGGCCGTGTGGAGCGAAGGGTAAAGCCGCACGGTGTCGCGAGATGATCGAAGGCGAGCGCGGGCTGTACGATCAGCGGCGCACGACGATTCGCTCTGGCCCTGGCACGGGATCACTCCAGCGGCCTGCCGCCCCGCCAGCAAGGCCCAGAATAGCGCGCGTCCCTGGTTGTCCGGGGAAGTCAGGACGAAGAAGCGGAATGCGCCGCAAGTGAGGAACAAACCTGGTCTGGACGGAGCGTGTCTCTCGCCCGCCTCCTGGCGGGAAGGCAGCGAGGCCTCTCAGCAGCGCCGGTGGGCTTGCCGGGCGCGCGATCGCGCGATACCATGCAAAGTAGGTGATGGCCATGGGCAGGATCATCGCGTCGGTCAGGATAGAGAACCCCTCCGCGACGGAGCGGAAGATCCGATGCGACGCCCTGGTGGACACTGGGGCCTCGCATATGGTGCTGCCGTCGGCGTGGCGGGACCGGCTTGGCGAGCTGGAGGAGCTCGGCCGCGTTCCGCTGGAGCTGGCGACACAGGCCGTCACGGAGGGGACCGTCTGCGGTCCGGTCCGAATCTGCATCGAGGGCTTTCGCCCCGTCTTCAATGAGGTGCTCTTCGTCGACATGCAGCCGGAAAACGGCGAGTACGAGCCGCTGATCGGCTACCTCGTGCTGGAGCAGAGCCAGGCGGCCGTGGACAGGCTCGGCCACAGGCTGGTGCACGTGAAGCGTCTGGACCTGAAGTGAGCGGGGCAGCGGGCGCGGTCCTCTATTTCGCCGGGGCTTTCCACTCGGCCTCGTACAGCACGCCGCCGCCGACGGGCAGGAAGCGTGCGTCCTCGAGCAGCCGCGGCGGGGTGTACTGCGGAATGGGCGAGACGACGAACAGCTTGCGTCCGGCCAAGGCGCGGCGGAACGCGGCCGGGTCCGCCTCGTAGGGTGGCAGGGCGCCGTCGTCGCATTGGACGAGCACGTTGGGGGCCAGGTGCTCCAGGCGCTGCGTGACGGTCAGGGGCGGCTGGCTGGTTCCGTCGGCCCGGATGACGCCGTCGGGCGCGGCCAGGCGCAGGGCCGCCCGGGCGAAGCGCCGGGCGGAGTCTTCGTTCTGCTTCCACGGCACCAGCCAGTAACGCGCCTCGTCGCGGAAGGGCAGCGTGCGCGTGCGGCGGGGCATCAGGCTCGCCCGATGCACCAGGCCCGGCAGGAAGGCGTACAGGCAGGGCGGCGCCGCCACCGACACCGCCACCGCGGCGGCCAGAAAACTAGGGAAACTAGGGACGCACCCTAGTTTTCGGGCGGGTTCGCCGGTTCCACTGGGTCCTCCGGTCGCCCGAAAAATAGGGTGCGTCCCTAGTTTTCGCGGCGCGAGGGTATGCAGGCCGACGGCGGCAGCAAGGGCGACCAATACCATCGTCGGCACGAAGAACGTGAACTGGTCGGGCACGGGGTAGCGCAGGACGAACGCCGCCTCGATGAGCGTGATCAGGCCGAAGACCACCGCGGCGGGCCTGCCCAGGCGCCGGGCGAAGCCCAGCCAGCCCACCACGGCCAGCGGCCCCAGCAGGTTGGCGAAGTTCAGCGCCATCAGCGCCAGGTTCGTCTTCATGTGCGTCCAGCGCGCGCCCACGCTGAGCACCTGCGGGGCGTAATGGCCGAACAGCGCGGAATGCACGGCCGCGGCGAGGTCGCCCGTGCTGACGGCCAGGCGCGCGACCATGCCGAGGTAGAGGCCCGCGCCGGCCACCCAGGCGATGGCGGCGGCGGCCGGGGCGCGCGCCGGCAGGCGGCGCGTGGCGACCAGCCAGACGCCCAGGCCCGCGTACACCGGCAGCGGCAGCAGGGCGAAGTTGTGGACGCTCAGCCCCAGCCCGCTTACCAGCGCCAGGCCGGCGAGACGCGCCGTGCTCGGCCGGCGCAGCAGCAGGGCGACGAGCCACAGCTCGCCGGCCAGCCCCGCGGCCGACCAGGTGTAGACCTCGGCGACGGTGGCCAGCCACCAGGAGGTGTGTGTGACGGCGAGCATGGCGGCGGCGGCGGCGCCGACCCAGCGGCGGCCGGTCAGCACCGCGCCCGCGGCGGCCAGGTTCGCCAGCGCCACCGCCATCCCCACGCCGCTGAAGGCGTTCAGCAGCAGCGGCAGGTGCGCCGGCGCCGCGGCCGCCAGCAGCCGCCCCGCCGCGATGTACAGCGGGTGTGCCAGCGCCAGCCCCAGCCGGCCGGTGAAGTCGCCGTCCAGCACGCGCTGCTGGAACATGCCGCTGTCCTGCCAGCTCACCGATCGCTGGCAGGTGGCGAGGTACAGGGCGCTGCCTGCGGCGAAGGCGCCCAGCCACAGCCAGGCGACGCGCGGCGGCCCGGTCGGGTCCGTCCTGTCGGGGCCAAACGTGTCTAGGTCGCTCACAGGATGAGTGTATCGGCAGGCCCCCGCGCCGCCCGCGCGAAAAAGCCCGTCACGCTCTCCACTCGCCGCCGGGGGGCGTCGGACGTTAGTCTCTGCGCCGGCAGGCAAGGCGAGCAATGCGGCAAGCGGGCGAAGTCAACGTGTTGTCCATCGTGATCCCGGTCTACAACGAGCGGGACACGTGGCGCGAGCTTCTGGGGCGCGTGGAGGCCGTTGCGCTGCCGCGGCTGGGGCGGCAGATCGTTCTGGTCGACGACGGCTCGACCGACGGCACGCGCGACCAGCTCCGCCAGTTCGCCGAGTCGCTCGGCGCCGGGGGCGAAGGTCCGCCGCCGGCCGGACAGGTCCGCCACAAGGTCGTCTTTCACGAGG
>Ga0172363_10003767_pt1 | contig 12315 bp, 9 predicted proteins | sample LakKivs2_kivu2a2_FD_114541 | JGI IMG/M metagenome (GOLD analysis project Ga0172363, IMG submission 114541) | Sediment microbial communities from Lake Kivu, Rwanda - Sediment s2_kivu2a2 | ecosystem: Environmental > Aquatic > Freshwater > Lake > Sediment | place: Rwanda: Western Province, Lake... | reverse complement strand
TATCACAATGATTGAAGACCTTAAAAAGGGGCACAATTTTAATAAAGCGTATATCATGGTTCAGGACGTGGCACATGCAAGAGGAGGCGGGGAAGCCATGAAAAAAGCGCTTACCTCCAAGGGATGGACTGTCATCGATATGAAGATATACCCTACAGGAACCGTTGATTATTCCGTAGGGCTTATAGATGCAGGTAAGAACGGCGCCCAGATACTCTTTCTGTGGATGGATATGCCGGAAAGTGCAGTGCTGCTCAAACAGTGGAGCGATATGCAGTTGAAGTGCCTCCCTATCGGTTTTGTAAATGCTGCTGAGCAGCCAGGGTTCTGGAAGGCTTCAGGCGGCAGAGGGGAATACCTTATTGTTAACCTCGTGAATGGTGGAAATGCCCCTGCAAAGATTACACCCTGGACTATGAAATTTGTGGAAGCCTATAAGAAGAAATGGGGTTTGGAGCCTGAAGGTTATGGAACATCATCGAGTTACATGGCGGTGTATCAGCTTAAGGACGCAATAGAAAAAGCAAACAGTCTTGACCCGGATAAGGTAATAAAGGGATTAGAGGATAGTGATATTATGGGGGTATACGGAAGGATGCGTTTTGACAAAAAATCGCATCAGATAATACCTTCTTTCGATCCAAAAGAGGGGGCAGTGACAGGTATTATACAATGGCAAGCTGGTAAAAGGGTTCAAATCTTCCCTCCAAAGCTTGCTGAAGGGAAGGTTTTATTACCACCGTGGATGAAGTAGAACCGATAATAAGAGGCTGACGTGGAAATACTTGTGTATGGAATTACCAATAGCATTATCCTGTCCCTTATGTCTCTGGGTTTTACCCTTGTTTATAGCATAAGCAGGGTGCCAAATTTTGCCCATGGTGCCCTCTATATCACAACCGGTTATATAACCTGGTTGTTTCTCAACAAGTTCATCGGCTTTCCCTATCCTTTAGCAATTATCTCAGCAATAGGGATAACGAGTATTATCGGCGCCATGATCTACCGTTTCATTTTAATAAGGATCAGGGGTATGGAAATCTCTGAGATAATTGCTACGTATGCAATAGGGCTTGCTATTTTAGAGGGGCTACGCTGGGGAGGATTAAGGGGTATGACCTTTACCCTCCCCACATTTGTTGCCGGCTCAATGGACATATTAGGGATAAATATTGATTACCAGCGCATCATCATTGTGGGTGCAGGTATACTTACCTTTCTGCTTCTTTATCTGTTTACCCATTTTAACAGGGTTGGACTTGCATTAAGGGGAATTGCCCAGGATGAAAGGGCAGCCATGATGCTTGGTATAGACTCCGATATGACCGCCATAGTTTCCCTTGCAATAGGTTCAGGGCTTGCCGGTTTTGCTGCGATACTCCTTTTGCCTCTCGGAAACATAATTGTAGAGGCAGGATATAATGTCCTAATCTTTGCAATTGCAGTCTGTGTAATAGGGGGACTGGGAAGCTGGGGTGGAACTATTGTCGCCTCTTTCATCATAGGTTTTGCTCAGATTCTTACAGAAAAATTCCTTTCTTCCCATTACACGATGGTAGTTGCCCTTCTTGCCATAATTATTACCCTCCTGATTAAACCTTCAGGGATATTTGGGAAACAGAAAGAACTCGAGGAAAGGGTCTGAATAATTTGCGATTGCTGATTGCCGATTTTGGATTGAAATATGTAGTAATAAAAAACAATTTTTGTGAGGTTGCTTGAACTTTGAATGAAAGTGGAGTCTGACACATGGAAATGATGAGGAAAGAGAGGATTGACAGGGGAATAAAAGTAAGAACAGAAGGACTCTATGCAATCTCTTCATACAGGGAAATACTCTACCTTTTGGGCCCACGGCTACTGCTGATCGTGGGGATTCTTTTGTTGCCACTATTCCTCGAACTTGTCCCCTATTGGAAAAGGGTTGTTAACATCATGTGTGTTTATGCCCTTCTTGCCCTGTCCTTTGACTTTCTTGCAAATTATGTAGGCCTTGTATGTCTTGGAGGGGCATTTTTTGTTGGTGTTGGCGGTTACCTTTCAGCGATATTTAATGTCTACCTTGGTTTGCCAGTATATCTCTCCATTCCTTTTGCGGCAATGGGGGGTGCAATATTTTGTACAGCCTTGCTGCTACCATGCTTACCACTGCGCGGTGTCTATTTTGCAATCGTTACGTTAATGTATCCTCTCTTTTTCACCCGTGTCGTAGAGGCCCTTAATATCCTTGGGGGGACGAATGGAATCACAGGTTTGGATAGTTTACCAAACGAATATGTAGAACATTACGTGATCATCATTATGACGCTGATTATCCTCTTCGGGATGAGGAGGTTTGTAAATCAGGACATAGGCCTCGTCTTGAGGGGTGTAAAGGATAATGACCAATCTGTAAGGGCTTCCGGAATAAATATCACCTATATGAAAGCCCTTGCCGTGTTTATTGCTTCCTTTGTAGGATGTTTTGGTGGTGCCTATATAGCACACCTCTATATGTGGGCAGGCCTTTCTCTTTTTGCCCTCGACTTTTCTATCATACCCATTGCCTCGGTGGTTATAGGAGGTGGGGGTACTTTAGTCGGGGCGGTTATAGGAACTTTTATACTTGTCCCTTTATCTGAGATTTTACGGGCCTTTGGAACGTTTAGAATAGTTATTTATTGTGCAGCGTTGACAGGATTCATAGTCTTCAAAAGTGAGGGATTAATGGTTTACTTGCAGAGAAAATATCACCAATTTGAAAGATGGGTAAAAATATGAGCGATGCGCCATTTCTTTCAGCAAAAGGGATCAGCAAATCTTTTGGTGGGCTTAAAGCTCTTGTGGATGTGAGCTTTGAAATACAACAGGGTGAAATCTACGGTATCATAGGTCCGAATGGCTCAGGCAAAACTACCCTGATCAACTGTATAACAGGATTTATAAAGCCAGGGGCTGGTCGTGTGTATTTTAAGGGAAAAGAAATAACAGGATGGCCTGCCCATAAGATAGCACACATCGGTATTTCCAGGACATTCCAGATTATGAGACCCTACTATACCCTCCCAGCCTTTAAAAACCTGATTATACCGCTGTGGTCACCGAGGGCAAAAAAAACAGGCGGCTGGCGGGGAGGCGGAAAACATGGGGATAGGGATACTGTAGCAGTAGACATCCTTGAAGAAATCGGCTTTGAAAGGGATTCCCGTGTTCCTTATAAGCTTGCTTCCACCCTTCCGACAGGCTATCAAAAGAGACTTGAGCTTGCACGCTGTATTGCCATGAGACCTGAGATCATCTTCTGTGATGAGGTTTTTTCGGGCTTAAGTATGAGCGAGATTGCCGGGATGACGCCGTTGATTGAAAAGATGAAGATGGAGGGGATTACGCTCATCATGGTGGAGCACAGGCTACGAGAACTCTTCAGGGTAGCAGACAGGGTGATGGCATTGAACTTCGGGGAGAAGATTGCTGAGGGTTTATCAAGCGCTGTCATAGAAGATAAGAGGGTAAAAGAAGCATATCTCGGAAAAGAAGCGGTATAATGGAAATGAATAATGTAGCATGTAGAATGAAGAATGCATATTGTAATGATGAAAGGATGTAAGGTTCATGTTTGAAGCACGGGAACTGATGGTTTTTTATGAAAACATGCTTGCACTCAATAACGTGAGCATCGAATGCGAGAAAGGGAAGATTGTCGGGGTATTCGGTTCTAATAGCGCCGGCAAGAGCACGTTAATGTATGCCCTTTCCGGGATAATCCTTGATATTAAGCAAAAGGAGGTAATGAGGGGAGGAGAGAGAATCTCTCTATTCGGGAGAATCTTCTTCAATGGAAATGATGTTACCACAGTCAAGCCCCATGAGAGAGCGAAGGTGGGGATTATCTTATGCCCTGAAAGGCGGAGGATATTTCCTGAAAGCTCTGTCATGGAAAACCTGAAGATAGGTGCCTATCTTTCCACAAGAAGTGAAGCAAAGGAGAACATAGAGTATGTATTAAACCTTTTTCCCAGGTTAAAGGACCACTTAAAAAGACAGGGAGGCTTTTTAAGTGGCGGAGAACAGCAGATGCTCGCCATAGGAAGGGCCCTCATGGCAAAGCCGGAGGTGTTGCTCCTTGATGAGCCGCTTTTGGGTTTAAGCCCCGCATATCAGGATATTGTCATTGAAGGGACAAGTAAAATTCGGGATGCAAAGGGGATAAGTATAATCATTACGGAACAATATGCACGGCCTGTAATGCCGATCATAGATTATGGATACATTCTTGAAAATGGTTCAAGTATGCTTTCTGGAACAAAGGAAGAGCTTATGGACAATCCGGATGTAAAATCTGCCTACTTTGGAGTATGAGAGGTTAACGAATGGAATCGTTCAAAGACGAATGCACATTTACCCGTTTTGAAGAGATGGCAGAGAAATATTCGAGCAATACTGCCCTCGTCTATCTCGGGGAGCGATTTACCTATGGGGGGTTTAGCAGGCTTATTGACAAATTTGCTACAGGTCTTGCGAATCTGGGCGTAAAACGCCAGGATAGGGTTATGATTTACATACCAAACTGCCCCCAGTGGATGATTGCAAACTTTGCCATAAACAAAATTGGGGCTGTAGTAGTCCCTGTTTCACCTATATACACATCATTTGAGATAGAGTACATGATCCATGATGCTGGGGTTAAGACGGTCATATGCCTTGATACAAACTTTGTTTATGTAAAAGAAATTATGGAGAAAACAAATCTGGAAAATGTTATCGTTACAAGTCTTGCAGACCTTGTATCTGTATGGAAAAGAACGATTGGTTATATGTTTGATAAAATTCCCAAAGGTAAGGTAGAGAAGCATAAAAAAGTCCATCTTTTTAGAACCATTTTAAAAGAAAGCTGGCCAAGGCCACCCAAAGTAGACATTGATCCTTTTAATGACCTTTCCTATATCATGTATACAGGTGGTACTACCGGTTTTCCGAAAGGGGTTCCTGGAAACCATACAGGAGAAGTATCCTATATCCATGACATTATGGAAGATGTGATTGGGGGCTATACTGAAGAGGGTAAGGATACTGTATTAATGGTGAACCCTCTTTTCCATATTATGGCTAAAGGGTTCGCTATCGCTTTCGGATTTAATTACGGCAATACAGTTGTATTGATGCCCATTCCTGAAGTAGACGCTATACTTTCAGCCGTTGAGCGTTATCGTACCCGCTGGATGCTCGGTGTTCCTGCCCTTTACCGGATGATACTTGAGAATGATAGGCTTGATCAGTATAATCTTAGTTCCCTGAGATACTGTTATTGTGGTGGAGATACCCTTCCCGTGGAAGTATTCAAAAGCTGGAAGGAAAAATATGATGTACCCCTTTATCAGGTATATGGATCAACCGAAATAGGACATGTCACTTACAGTCCTCTTCACAAAGAACCGTCCCCGACAACGATTGGAAAACCATTAAAAACAAGAAAGTCTATTGTTGCTGACAGGGAAACTTTAGATATACTTCCACCTGGCGAGCTTGGAGAACTCCTCGTTACATCTCCCTATACAATAAAACAATACCTCAATAAACCTGAGGAAACGAGCTATTCCTATATTGATTTAAACGGCGAAATCTATTACAGAATGGGTGATTTCGTGAAGATGAACGATGAAGGAGAGCTGGAATTTGTTGAAAGAACTGCAGACATAATAAAACATAAAGCCTACAGGGTTTCTGCTTCAGAAGTGGAAGCTGCCCTTCAGGATCATCCCACCGTTATAGGGGCATGCGTAATAGGTATAGCTGATCCGAAGGTGGGTGAAAGGATAAAAGCCATCGTGGTCTTGAAAGAAGATGCGAAAGGTGTGGGAAGTACTGAACTTATAAGGTGGTGTAGAGACAGACTTGCCCCATACAAAGTCCCCCAGTATATTGAGTTCAGAGATATGCTGCCAAAATCCAAGGTTGGGAAGTTGTTGAGAAGGGAAATAAGAGACGAAGAAAAAAGAAAACTGGAAAAAGAAAAGAAAAAATCGTTATAATAATCAATCAGAAAAGTCAATATGCCGACGTAGCTCAGTGGTAGAGCAGCTCACTCGTAATGAGCAGGCCGCGGGTTCGACTCCCATCGTCGGCTATTAATTTATAGACATCCCCTACCCTATATTATGTAAAATCTCCCTGCCCTGGTATCTTCAAAACGAATTGATTCACCTGTAATCGTAACTTTATCGAAATGTTCTTTTCTCGATTTTGCTATATCCGGGGGGAAATGATTGTATAGACAGGTACCGATGAGTTCCTGGGAGCTTTTGCCTAACCTTTGAGCAACTACCTCATTTGCTACAAGGATAGTGCCTTCCTTGTCAATCAGTATCAAGGTTTCTCTGGTAGCGTTGATCAATACCCGTAATATTGCTTCGTTCCCCTCCAAGAGATTTTCTGCTTGTTTACACTTATTTTCTGATTTTTCCAGTTCAGCTATTCGCTGGTACATCTCCGCCGACTCACAAATAAGTTGCTCTTTTGTTTTTTCTGATCTCTCATAGTTATATATCTCTTATTTTTGGGTTCCTAAAAGCTCAAAAACCTTTAAATCACCAAGCGTGGAGTCTATTTTATACGTTCCAAATTCTCGTACAATCAGGTTGGACTGAGATGTACGATGGGTTTTTTCACTTATTAAAATACCATTGGTTACTGACTTTGCAAGACTTTGCAGTCTGAAAACAGTATTAACTGGATCGCCAATTACTGTATAATCAATCTTTTTATCGAAACCAATATTTCCAATTACAACCTCACCAGTATGGATACTGATACCGATAATGAGAGGGGTATCTATTTTTTTCATAAAGTAATTACTCACAGTTTCCATTGATTCTTTCATTTCGAGTGCTGCCTCTATAGCGTTATCTGCATCTGTTGGACTCGGTAATGGTGCACCGAAAATTGCAAGAAAACCGTCACCCAGATATTTATCGACAATACCGTGATGATTGAATACTATACCACCCATGGTGGAGAAGAAATGATTGAGCATAGATACAGTTTTTTGAGGACCAATTTTCGTGGCGAGTTTTGAAAATCCCCTTATATCGATATTTAATAAAGTAAGCGTCCTAAGCTCATCAATTACTGTTTTCCCGAATTGTTCACCATGGATGATTTTATCAACAACCTCTTTGGGGACAAACTTTTGAAACATCTGTCGTATCCCACGTTCATGTTCTGTCATAGAGACCGTTTCTCGATAAAGGCGTGAATTCTCCATTGCAATGCTTACCGATGAAGCAATAGATTGTAATAGATACTCATCGCTTGAACTGAAATCACCAGGTATTTTATTCAGCAGTTCAATAACCCCGAGCACCTTGCCCTGCGAGATAATGGGAACACACAGAGCCGATCTTGTTCTGAAACCAGTAATTCTGTCTATTTCTTGTGAAAAATGAGGAGATTTAACAACATCATTCACAATTATCGATTTTCCACAGGTAGCAGCATAACCGGCAATTCCCTGACCGAGCTTGAGCCTCGATTTACGCATGGTCTCCATATCGAGATTAAAGGCAACCCTGAATTCCAGTTCATTTTCATGTAAGAGTAATAGTGAGCCTGCTTCCACATTCATGATGACCCTTACCATATCCATCGTATGATTGAGAACCTGGTCTATATCAAATGTCGATGAAGCAAGGACGTTACCAATCTGTTTTAACGTATCCAGTTCTTGTTTTCGTTTTTTAATGGAGACAGATAGTGTGTTTTTTGCAATAGCAAGGGAAACGCTATCTGCCACTATATCTATAAATCCTTTGACTTTTTCAAAGATCTCCGGTTCATGTGCGAAAAATATCAACACCCCTTTCGTATCGCCTCCCGTTTTTAATTCACTTAAAATGCAAGATTTGTAATTACTGTTCATAAACAGTTCTTTTCCAAATTCTCCGTAAAGGGCATTTAAGTCATCCACAATCAGGGTAATTCCCTGCTCCATAACTTTGTCAATGATTGAGCCTTTGTAAGGATAATAGCCACCCTTTAAAAAATTTGTAGATTCCCTGGTAAAAAGGTCAAATATTACCAGATTATCAGGCCTGTTTTCATCTTTTATCAAAATCATGGCAAGATCAAAAGGCACTAGTGTTTGGACATCACTCAAGAATGTGTTGATAATATCGCTGTCACGAAAACTTGAATTAATATTCTTTAAAATTTTCTCAATCACCTTTATATACTCAGTTTCCAGCTCATTTTGTTTAACAAGGCGTAAGTTTTCATATGTAAGAGCTGCATTACTTAAAAGTGGTGTCAAAACCTCTATATCTTCTTGGGTAAAAGGTGTTTTATCATCTCGCCGGGAAATTGTAACAACACCAATAATATCCTTGATCGTCTTGATAGGCATACACACGAAGGATTTCGTTGCATAGTTAGAGCGATTACTTCTTCCAAAACGCGTATCCTTTTCAATGTCTTCAACAACAACAGGAGATTTATTAATTACCGCATATTTGGCAATGCTTGTGTTGAAGTCAATTTTTTCCCCCACTGTAAGCTTATTTCCAAGTCCGATAGTTGATTGGACAATAAAGGCTTTTCTATGTGGTCTTTCCAGCATCAAAACAGAACCTACATCTGCATTTACTAACTTCAAAGCACGTTCCAAAGCAATATACAAAAGCTCATCGTTGTCAAAGGTCACATAACAAAGGTCCGAAAGCTCCTTGAGTGTTGATATTTCTGATATCTTTTTTTCCAACAGATTATGAGTATTTTTAAATTGATTCGCAATGGTATTGAATGATTTTACTAAATTTCCTAATTCATCCTTTTCACTCTGAAACTGAACGTCAGCAACCTGTGCCGTTATGTTTTCGGAGATATCCTTTGATAAATTTACGATTTTGCTGAATATGTTCCTTAACAGGCTGAAGCCACAGAGAGCAAAAATCAGCATTGTGAGTAATATCAGGTGGAGAGACCCGTCTCTTAAAACATTATATTTTATAATGAAAAATAAAAAAGCTGCTGCAGGGAGAGGAAAAAAAAGACCAAAGATGATTTGTAGTTTGTAGTAAAGGTCTTTGTTCTTTAACGTAATTACATCTAACAATTTATTTTCAAGTGCTGCTCTCATACTTCTTTTATCTTAATCACTGGGCTATCCACAACATTTCGCTTTATCACGCTCTGCCAATAATTTCGGTAATAGGTAACACTGCAATATCCATAAATTTTCCACATCTCGGATCATCCACATGTATAAAATCTACAACCCTAGAAAACATGTTTTCGATAAATATTCCTCTACTTGGTGTCTTCCTCTTTATGCCAAAAATAAACCTTTGGCGATCTTCTTTAGCCATTCTGTTTATAAGATTCTTTGTGGTCAAAATTGAACCATAACAGGCAAGATCAGATAACCTGCTTGCATAATTAATGGTGTCTCCTAAAGCAGCAAATTCTATGTTGGTCGAAGCATGAATTGCACTGAAATATTCCTGCCCTTCATTTATGCCTATATTCAGGTAGAGCTCATTGTCCCATCTTTTGCGTACTTTCCACTCAGCCGAAAGTTTTTCCATCTTATTTTTTATTTCCATGGCACAATATAGGGAATTTACAATATAATGCGAATCACGGTCTTTTAAGAAATAATAGACTAACCCGTCACCGGCATGTTTTCCATAAATCCCATAATAGTTTCTGAAAGATTCTTCAACGTTTTTTCTCATCTGATTAATCAGCTCAAAATACTCTTCCGGTGGCAGTTCAGCGCATATCCTGACAGAATCATGTAAATCTGCCACAAGTACACAGAAATCGAGCAAGGCAGGCATACGGCGCTGTAGCAACTCATTAATCACTTTACTGCGGTTTGTAAGAAATTCTATAACCCCTTCTAAAAGCATATTGCTCGGTTCATAGAAAAAGAACAACCCTTCTCTAAAAAACGTGATGTAAAGCCTGTAGGATCTCGTATTTCCATCCTGTCCCACAATATCAATGTGGGTCTGAGTTATTAAATCCTTTTTTGATACACTATCGGTTCTATCGTAAGACCCATAAAAATAATTGATTTCTTTCTCCGAAATACCCGAGTATAGTTTAAATACCTCATCTCTTGAAAATTTCGATTTTAAAAAGGTCATGTGAAGGTCAACAATGCTTTCGAGATTTTTTACGTTACCAATGTCCAGCATATTAAAAAGTAATTTGAAGATGTTTCTCGATTCTGCATCTTTGATGAGTCTTACCGTCTGTTGAAATATCTCTTCTTCTGCTACGTGGTTTATCCATTCTATTTCAAATTTGTAATTTATGAGGTAGGCCGGGGTTTCTATGTTGTCAATCGTGAGTGTAAGTTTTTCATCCTCTCCTGAAATTATCTTTTCAGTGATTTTTTTATCTTCATCAACTTTCGTTTTATTGAATGTATTTCTGAAAATATTAGCTATATTGTCAATGGAGTTTCCTTCTTTTTTTAAACGTTTCACGGTTTTGATATCTTCCAGTGCTGATTCAGAAAAGTATCCTATTTTTTTTATTTTCCTATTTTCCTTATCAAGTTTTTTTACTATTGGTTTTGGAATAATACCCAATCTTATGTAATTATTAAGGGTTGCCCTGGATATACTTGTTTTTTTTAAAAGCTCTTTACTATCTATCATTGTTTTTCTGTATAATTAGACATTTTAATTTGGACCCTAATATTTTTAATAATGTCTAACATAGATATATTTTTATACAGTAAAAATACATTTGTCAAGAAAAAAATTATACTGTTTAAAAATAATTTAAATATTTTAAAATATACTGTAAAATAGAGATTAAATAAAAATTTGAAAAAAATATATAAAATTATATATAGACAATATTATTTTTAGATTAGACATTATATAATTATACTGTATAAATGAATATATACTGTATAATTTAAAGTATTTAAATGTCCAAACATTTCTATCTTAAATTTAAAAATAGTGGTTTTAGAGAACACTGTATCAGGAATAAAAATATTTATAAGCAAATAAATGAATTTAATATACATTGTAAGATTATTTGTTTTAGGGGTTTGAACCGGAAAAAATTGGGAACATTATTTTTATAGAATCGACAGGGCATGCAGATGTACAAAAACCGCATTCTTCACAAAACTCAGTATCTATCTGTGCTTTTTTACCTTCCATATAGATTGCCTGAGTGGGACATATATCAATACAACTTTCACATCCTGTGCATGACTCCTTATCGATAACAGGGATCATCAGAGCATCATTCCCAGCCGATATCCATCATATATCGCGTTGTGTAGACGCCTTGGTCTTTTTGCATCGCCGATAAAATAAACCTCCTTTGCCACATGGCCTAAATCCAAATTCCATTCCTTTACAGGTTCTCTTTGTGAAATGATTATCCCATCAACTTCTATAAACTCCTTCTCAGCCATCCTGTTGATACACAGCATCTTTCCTTCCATTCCAACAACCCGGGAACGTGTTAATAGGGTAACCCTTTTTTCCTTTAATAACTTGAGGTATTGCCAGAGGTAAAATGGATTTACGTCACGACCGAGTCTGCCACCCTCTTCCACAATAACAAGATCGTATTCTCCTTGGCGAGATAAAAATACAGCAATCCCAAGCCCCACACCCTCTCCTCCAATAATTACTGTACGCTTTGGAGGGTTCTTTCCCTTATCTATAATATCTTCTGGCGTGAAAATATTTTGTGAAGTGATTAGAGGAAAGGTTTTAACTATTGAACCGGTAGCTATAACTATTGCATCTGTACCCTCTTCAACCAAAGCTTCAGGGGTGTATTGAATCCCTAAGCGAATCTCTACCCCTGAATGCAGGCATTCTCCTTCAAGCATTTTTATTGGGCGCAGAAGTTCTATTGCACCCTCATCAACCTTCGAAGCAAGGAGAATATTTCCGCCTATTAATTCTCTCTTCTCCAGTAGAGTTACTTTATGTCCTCTTTTTGCAGCAACAGAGGCGCATTGAAGTCCTGCAGGACCACCCCCTATGACTACTATTTTCTTTTTCCTTTTACTCCGAGAAAAACCGTAGTATCCCCAATCAGCTTCATTCTCATGACCGAGGGTTGGCCTTACAGAACACATGATGGGCTGATGATAATAGAGGCGTGAAAAACAGAGGTTGCAAGCGATACACGGGATGATTTCTTCTTTCCTTCCTTTAGATATCTTCAAGGGAAGTTCAGGGTCTGCTATCATTGGACGACACGCTTCCCAGAAATCGATGATGCCGTCACCTATTGCCTTCTCAGGTGTCTCAGGCATGAACTGTCGAAATGCCATCATAACCGGAATATTTA
>Ga0172363_10003766_pt1 | contig 12316 bp, 13 predicted proteins | sample LakKivs2_kivu2a2_FD_114541 | JGI IMG/M metagenome (GOLD analysis project Ga0172363, IMG submission 114541) | Sediment microbial communities from Lake Kivu, Rwanda - Sediment s2_kivu2a2 | ecosystem: Environmental > Aquatic > Freshwater > Lake > Sediment | place: Rwanda: Western Province, Lake... | reverse complement strand
TTGCTCTTGTGGCCGAACAGCAGGGCGTGATCGGACACCCATTTCAGCGCGGCGGATTCCTGCATGGCGAACACGGAGCCGACCGCCTTCGCCATCCGTTTCTGGTTGCGGGTCAGGGGCAGGACTTCGCCCGTTCCGACCTTGCCCTTGCTCCGGTGCGATTTTTCGAGCTTCCCTTCCCCTTCACGGCCTTCTTCTTCGTCGTTCCCTTCCCCACTTTCATCCTCATCCTCCGTGGCCCCCACGGGCAAAACAGGGCGCATCGGCTCATCGCCCCACGGGACGGGATCAAGCCCCTTGCGCTGCCTGACTTCGTTGACGGTGACAACGCCCATGCTGACATACGCCTGATCTTCGCGCAGTTGGTATTCGTCATCGGCAGGCACGCAGTTGTCGAAGGCCAGCACAAGGCGCGGCTCGTTGTAGTACGGGACAAGCCGCTCGTTCAGCTTTTCCTCAATGCGCTTGAGGCGCGGGGCAATGGAGAACTTCATGTACTGGTACAGGGCTGTCTTGGCATTGGCGAGGTTGACGTTCTCGGTATCCGGCAGGGCCAGCGGAACACCGAACGCATCGGCGATCTCAAGGCGCGTCCAGCGTCGGCCCTCGCTGAATCCCATTTCGCGGGGGGCCATGCCGATCTCCTTGATGTCATACTCGTTGTCGGTCACGGCGACCTTGCCAGCACGCTTGACGCCCTTGAAGCGGTTGTTCCATGCCTGCTCAAGCTCCATGCGTTTCTTTTCCTCAAGCTGGCCTGTCTTGTATTGAATCCAGAGGGACGGCACGCCCATGTTGTCGTTCAGGGACCTCTCATAGGTGTCCATCGCCATGTATCGGTCAACAGCCATCAGCGCGGCCTCGATGCAGCCAAGCCCGTAGAACTGCGAGAGGGGGTTCGGCGTCCTGAAATGGATGATGTCATCCGGCTCAAAGGCTGTCTGCGTGCGCGGGTCAACTCCGTAGAGGTATCCCTTCACAGCCTTCTGTTCATCAGGAACGACGAACATCCATTGTGACATGAGGCACCAGAACTCCTGCGGGAGTCCCATGTTGTCACGGGCAACGTACCAGTAGGCGTTGCCCAGGCAGTCGAGGAACGTGCTGGTCTGCTCCAGCGTGTCGAATCGGTTGGCAGTAGAATTGACGTTCTGGAGCAAGTCCAGCATGGGGTGTTCGACGATCTCCTCGACTTCCTCGGCAAGCTGCAATGCCTTGTGGCGCGGGTAACGCCGCTGGAGTTCATGCAGGGTTGACCGCTTGCAGGACTTGCCGATTGCTTTCACTCCGCGTCCGGCCTTCATTTCGCCCGTGGCGCGTGTGGCGTAGAGCTTGAGCGGGATGCCAGCGACAGCCGATCCGTTGCGGGACGCGCAGATGTAGGCCCAACCGGAATAGCGGGTCATCAGTTCCTTGTGGGACTGGCGCGGGGTAACGATCTTCTTGAGCCGGATCATGTTCATTTCGGGATTGGGCCGGATGACAGAAGGGGCATCAAAGGGTTCGCCTACCGTATCGCGGTACGCCTTGACGAATCGGGAAATGATAGAGGGCAGTTTCATATCACGGGTTCCTTGTTGATGCCTGTTGCTTGATGGCGGCTTCCAGCTTTTCGCAGGCGGCTTTGTAGTCTGGCTGTCCGGTTCTCCAGAGGTTCGCTTTCACCCATGCAGCCTTGACGGGATACCAGCGTTCAAGCCATGATGTGAACCCGACAGGCGCGGCGTGCGGTGACAGGCGGGTGCAGTACTTGTGTCCGAGCGAGCAGAGCAGGACGCCGTTAGTCGGCTCATGGCGCAGGCAGACCACGGAACGGGAAATGATGTGATGGGCTTCCAGCTTTCCGGCGCAGGTGTGGCCGGATGCTCCGTGCATGGCGCAGACGTTCGGCAAATGCTGGTATTCACCCCAAAGCGCATCGGCTCGCCGCTTCCAGTAGGTCGAACGTGGATTGTCCCGCTTCTTTGCCAGTTTCGATTTCATGCTGTGTTGGGCTTGGTTGCGGAGTCAGGAGTCGAACCTGCAAGCATGGCTATGAACCACGCCGACCCACCGGAGTCACCCCCGCATCACTATGTTTTGCACAATAGGCTATTGCCAGACTGCATCATCGTCAACGATATTTCCGTTGGGGTCTTTCGGGGCATCCTCTGGATCACGACCGACAGAGGGATTGAGTCTGCCAAAATCCTTGAACATGACGCCGTATCGGATGGCGTCCATTGCGTGATCCATTTCCTTGAGTGGCTCGTCCTTTACGGCTCCGGTCTTGGCGTGTTGTCCCTTCGATTTCCATTGGTACGATTCAAACTCGCGGATGACGTTCTCGCAGCATGGCTCGATTGTGAGGCGTGGACGTCCGGCAAGTCCGGTCGAACCGAGTCTGTTCAGTACGGCGTTGATGCCTGCCATGACCTGGTTGTTCGCTGCTGCCGTGGTAAGGCCAGCGGCACGCATGGAAGCAGCAAGGTCGGCGGCGGACGGGTCGTATATGAACACCGCAGGGCGTTGTTGTTCGCGTGCTCTTGCGTCACCTGGAGCGGTTTCTATCGAACCCGTGAGCGATGCTGCATACTTGACAACATCCTCCGGAAGTTGCTTGGTTCGGTAGAACTCGCTGATAATGTGCATCCCGCCATCCGAATCAATGCCTGCCAGCAGGATCGCGCAAGGGTTGGCGTACCCTTGATCCACCATTGCCAGCAGTTCAACCCACGGCCCTGACCGATGGCAGACGTGTTTCTCCCTACGCCAGACTTCCCCGTAGACAAGGCCCTCGAAGGCAACCCACAGGCCAAGGACGTACCGATCCCGCCTTGTGCCGGTGAAGGTGTGGAGCATTTGCAGATAGTCGTCGGGCAGATAGCCATTCTCGTCTGACGTAGTATGAATCAGCCGCCGTTCAGGAACGGCCTGCTCGTAGAACCGTTTATGCAAAAAGTGCGACGGACTGCCGGGATTGGTGGCGGCGAATATCTGCCGCTTGTCGTCGGTTGGATTGCGGCAGCGACCCAGCAGCATCGTCCATTCATCCTCATCCAGTTCTATGGCTTCATCCACGGCAACCGACCCAATACCGTGGGTTGACCCGATGCGCTCTGGATTGTCGCAGCCGCAGTAGAAGATTTCCCCGCCGTTGTGGATGGATATTCGGCTGTCGCTGATGGAGTGCGCGTATCTGCCGTATGGCAGAACTGGCGGAAGGTCTCCATCCGGATAAAGCAGCGTCCGCAGCGTGGATGATTTCAGGGCCACGCCAGTCTTGCGGGTTAACAGAACGGTGTTGTTGGGTATTCTGGCACGCTCCAAGACTTTGTAGCACAGGGCGCGAGTCTTGCCTGCACCGAACGCTCCGGAATACAGAACCTCTTTTTCGCCTGCCTGAACAAAGTCAGCCTGCTTCGGCAGAAGGTTGATCCGCAGTCTTGTCTCGTTTCTTGCCATCGTTCACCACGAATTCCATGACTAAGGGGCCACCGCCTTCACCAGCGACTTCATGCTCCGTTCGCTCGACATAGCCACGCTTGCGCCCAAGCGTCTTGCAGATCAGGGCAACGGCCCACGGCTGCTCCGACTGGACGGCTTTCATCATCTTCGACTCGGCCACGTCAACGAACTTGTTGCGTGCTTCCTCGACAGCTTCGGCACAGCAGGCGTACTTTCGGATATGTTCATAGACGGTTTGACGCGAGCAGCCGAGCGATTGTGCGGCAAACGAAAGCAGTCCGTTGGCGTCCCTGATTGCCCGTGCGACCTTCTTTGCTGACAGTTGTTTTGGTGCTACCATGATTCAAGTATCCTTCAAATGTCAGGTGTCGTCAACCCCCCCTTGCATCCCCCTCTTTCCTCTTACTCTTACCTTTCCTATTACTCTTACTATTACTATGTCCCTATTGCTAGGGTATCACATACCCTTATAGATTCTTGATTTTGTCAATGATTCCGTTGATTCTCAAAATCTCACTCGAAACCCTTACGATAGCCTTTGGGGTGACGAAATGATGGGTTAAGTGTGTTTTGTGCCAGTCCTGTTTGTCGAGCAGGTTGGCCAGCAGCCGATGCAGTCGAACACGCCATTGACTGATGGTCAACCCTGACTTTGAGGCATTGCACGACTGGCAAGCAGCGACCAATTCCCTGTCTGAATGGATTCTGGATGGGCGATCCCTTGCGACGATGTGGTCAATCGTGAGCGTCTTGTCTGTCAGTTCGCAGCCGCACCATCGGCATTTCCAATGGTACTTGACCGCGATGCGGTGGCGTTGGCCGCTGGAGTAGCAGCGTTTGACCCGCCCCCCGTAGAACGGCATCAGCTTGTCGGTATCAGGTTCGTGTTTCATTTCACCACCATTTTCATGCCGTAGTCATTTGGAGTGTCATTGACTGCTATCCCGTCAACAGGAATCAGTTTGTTTCCGAGAAAAGGCTTGTAATTGACATGATGCTGCCAGCGTCCCCATTTGCGGACAATCTTCACCACGTCTGGATGCTGCATCCAAAGGCTTTTGGCCATTTCGTACCGTCCATCAAAGGCTTCATTCTGCTTGTAAAGGTGGTCGGTGTTGCCACCTTTCATAGTCATAGTGCGCTGTTTGTCGCAGGTAAATGCATAGAACAATGCCGTGCACCAGCCTGCCTTTAGGGCGCGAAGCGAAAGGTCTGTGTCCTCGTTGTAGCGACCTCTCCAGCGGAACGGTGTTGCGTTCAGGATCAAAATGCAGGAGTAGATTCGCGTGTTGAAATAAACTGGATGGCATTGCGTCTTGGTTGACCAATCTGTTCGCATCTTGCCTATCGGAACTCCCATGTTGGCTCCTGCGAACATGGAATACTGCATACCAGCCAGCGAGATATTCTTGTATCGGTCAACAAAGTCCTCGATCACCTTAAACCCCGTCCCATCCCCAATGTAGAAGCGCGTCGAGTTTGTCACCCTTCTGAATGCGCTGATGTTGTCATCCAGTATCCAATGACGCTTGTGGCCTTCTGCCATGCTGTGTTCCCATACCCAGTTGCGCGCTGGAATAGACCCTTTTCCCAAGTTGCTGAATGGAAGCAGCAGTATTTTGGCGCGGTCAATAACGGAAGCGTATTGGTCGAGTTCCTGTGGCTCAATCACAATGCGGTAGGGAACGCCCAACTTTTCAAGGGCCTTGCTTGTCAGCCTGCTTTCCCATCTTCCCTTGCTGATGACGTAGACTGGATAAGATGGGTTCATTCTTGTCCCTGCTCGCTGACAAACGCTTGACCCTTCAACTGCTTTTTGTCCCTTTTGGGATACCAGATTGACTTTGTCGTGTCGCTGATTTCCTGCTGCACAAATTCAGCAAACCGATGAACGTTTTCAAGCGAGTCGAAATGCACAACGATGCTTTTGACTGCATCAGGCTCATTTGAAAAGGATGGCATTCCTTTCCACTCACTATCGAAAGTCGGCGGCGGTGCTGCTGTCATCATTTGCTCAAGAATAATTTTGTCGAACCCAGTAATGTCCATGTCGAACGCTCCAGTATCCAACTCTTGCAGCAAGTCCTTGATCTCTGTCATGTCTGGCTCCGCGAGTTCGGCGATGCGGTTATCGGCGATTAGGTCGGCATACTCCATCGCTTCATTTTCGTAGTGCTGAACGTCAACAGGGACTTGCTCCACTTGCAGGACTCTTGCCGCTTGAAAACGGGCGTGGCCCTTGACGATGAATCCGCTGCGGTCCGATACAACGATGGGGTTTCGCCACCCCTGATGCCTGATGATCTTTGCAAGCAGGGCGATCTGGTTGTCGGGATGCTTGTTCGGATTGCGCGGGTTCGGGACGAGGTTGGCAATGTCCTCCAGCTTGCTGTGCGAACACCAGACCGGAATATCGGATGCGGTTGCGCGTTGTTCTGTTTCATTCATACTGCGATGGCCTTTCGTTGCCGATACTGCTGCATATATTGCCGAAAATACTTCCGCACGGCGGCGGGCTGTTTGAATGGGTGTCTCCTGCCGGGCAATCCGTTTCTCATGCGCTCCCGCCGTTCGCGCTGGTAAACAGCCCCTGCTGTCATTGAAAGTTCTGCTTTCATGTGTGTAAGCACGCTCCCACATAGTCCGGTTCTCTGTCAAGTGCGAATAAAAAAAACAATAAAATTGTCAAACATACCCATTTACAACCACATGATAATGTAATACTTTGTTTTCAGAGATGAGAGACACAGATGCACGCGACAGGCAATAACACAAAGCGCGCAACGAGCAAACCCGCTTGTGCTTGTGTGAGCGAATATGCCTCTGCATCCGTTGTCCCGTTTGCTCTTTAATAACGGAATACGGCGCAAGGTAGACGCCAAACACTCCAGCCCGATCAGGGGCGCAGGACGAGCGACAGTACGCCACGACGGAGTGAGCCTCGTACAAAACAGTACGGCAGGCACGCAATGCGGAAAAACAGTAGCGGCCCTTGGCGGTTGAAAGTTCGCAGGGGTTGACCAAGCTGAACGCGGCGCGGGTGCTAACGGACTTGAGGCGACGGAAATGCAATCCGTGAGAAGCGCGATGGGAAACAATTTACCCCGCTCCGCAAGGGGCGGCTGACCGAGGCAAGCACGCCAAACCCATATGACAACAGGGACTCGGCCCGTGGGTGTGAGCGATGCAAAGGAGAGACAAGATGAAGAAGGGAACGAAGAAGGTGATGACAGAGGGCGAACCGAACGAGGGCAACAACAGGACGGTGGAAGGCGCAAGTGAGGAAGTAACGTACTCCGTTGGCGACGTTCTGGCATCGGAGCAGCAGGGAGTGCGAACCCCCGTGCTGGTCTACAAGCAGGAGGACAACGGGGCGTTCCGGCTGGCCGATGAAACCCACCACGCGCTGAACAGCGAGTTCACAGCGACGTTTCTGGCGAAGTGCGGATACAAGGTGCTGGCTCATGTGGAGATCGCCGGAATCACGGTCAAGGCTCCGAAGCACAAGATCGCTGTTGAAACCACGGTTGAAACCACGAAGGAAAGCGGCGAAACGAAAGTAGTTGTCCAGAAGTTGCCGGAACCGACGCCGGAACCGGAAGTCCAGACGCCTCCTGAAACGGAGCAGACTCCTGAACCCATCCCGACCACCGACCAGACGGGAAAGAAGGCTCCAGAGGCAAAAGAGAAGCCTTCCTCGCCCGTTTCCGGTAGCCGGAACATAGCGACCATGTGTGCTACGAGCAAGAGCCTGTATGCGGCTTGCTCCGATGGTACTGTCTGGCGTCTTGGTTCGGATGACAAGTGGCATGGAGTTCCCTCCATCCCGCAGGAGTAACCATGAACGAAGCCAACCGCAGGGCGTTGCGCGTAACGGCGTATGACGTAACGGACAGGCTGTGGGCGATGTTCTGGAAGTCGCTCACGGCCCTTTGCGTTACCATTGCCATCGTGATCGGGATTCTGACAGGGATCAAGGTCGCGCAGCTTGCCGGACTCATCAAGAACAAGCCAAAGGTTGAGAGCATCACACCCAAACAGGAGGAACAGAACAATGACACACAGCGAAGCGGTGGCGATAGCGAGATCGGGAGAGGGTGCGATAAGTGGCCGAGTTGTTCAGGCTGACCGCTGAGAACGCAAGGCTGCTGGATCACGTCCGGTTCTTGCAAAGTCAGGTGTACGGCAAGGACGTGGTTGTTGACGAGGCGTTTGAGGAACGGGATCGCCATTACGACGATCGCGAGTTTGCGAGAGCAGAGAGAATAAGGGAACGCCGCGAGTGCGGCAATTGCTGAACAGAGACAACACAACAGAGAAGGAATAGTACAATGAGCAAGACGGGATTGATTATGACGGGTCGTGTGGCGCAGGGCGAACCGCGTTTCAGGGCGCGGGTGTCGCATACGGGACATATCCTGATCCAGACGGGGCCGCGCACGACCGCGCAGCAGAAGGAGAAGATCACGGCGAAGGCGCGGGAAATGCTGGATATGCCTGCGGCCAAGGCCATGTTTGAGAGCGGAGCGTTCTAGCAGTTGAAACCCATATCATACAAGGAGAGACACAATGAGTCCGAAGGATAACACGTTAACGGGAGTGATGACGATGAACGCGGAGCAGGCGCAACGCGCCATGATGCTCTGCTGGAAGGCGGAAATGGAGTGCAAGAAACGGGGCATCCCCTTGTGGTTCCCCGTCATTCTGGTGGGCGGCACTTCCACGGCCAAGACGACTACGGTGCGCGGTCTGGTCGCCAGCCTTAACAACGGGCTGGAGGAGAAGGAACAGTTCCGGTTGTGGCTGGAGCATATCAGCTACTACGCTGACTCCGGTGACATCGGAGGCATCCCGTTCCCGAAGGACGGCAAGACGCAATTCCTGATGAACGAGAACCTGCCGTTCGACAACGGGCACAAGGGCGTACTGCTGCTGGATGAAATGGACAGGGTGCGCGACGAGTCCATCCAGAACGCCATGCTGCAAGTAGTGAACGGGCGCGAGATTCACGGACACAAGCTCTCGCAGAGCGTGTTCGTGGTCGGCACGATGAACGGCACGTCCGATGCTGGCACGCTGCCGCTGTGCGAAGCGTTGCGGGCGCGGACTTGCACGCTGTTCATGAGTTCACGGGCGGCTGGCGTTGTGGACAGCTATGAGGCGTGGGCGCAGGCGAACGGAATCAGCCCTGTTGGATTGACCTGCACCCGCTATCGCAGGGAGTTGCTCCGACAGAATGACGACTTCGAGGAAATCGCCATCCCAGTTCAGCGCACGGTGGACATGGCCGACTTCGTGTTGCAGGCGAGCAAGAGCGTCAAGTTTAAGACTGACGACATCCTGCTCCCAGTGATCGCGGGTCTGGTCGGCAAGAAGGCGGCGACGGAGTTCCTTGCGACGGAGAAGCTCATCAATGAGGCTCCGAGCATCAAGGCGATTCTAGCCGACCCCGACACTGCCGACATACCGGAGAACGTCAGCGTGTGCTATGCGCTGGCCTGCGGGTTGGGCGACTATGCCAAGAGTAACGGGACGGATCGCAAGGTGCTGGACGGTCTGGCGAAGTACATCTGCCGGATGCGGCCTGAACTCGGCGCGATGGCGTTCAAGCGCATGAGCAAGGAGGCTCCTGCGGTTGTGACGACTCCGGCGTTTCAGAACTGGGCCAAGAGCAACAAGGCGTTGCTGATATAGGGAGGCGCAATGTCAACACGCGAGACAATGGAGAAGATCGAAACGATGCTGGACTTGCTCCAGCAGAAGTCATGCCCCGAAGGGTGTCATGCCTGCTGCTGCGCGGTCAGCATTTCGCCACGGGAGGCCGCACGCTTGGGCCTCCCTCCCGACACGGGGGACACGATGGGAGAGAATGACGACTGCCGTTTCCTCAAGGATGGCCGCTGCTCGGTCTATGAGAACAGGCCGATGACGTGCAGGGTATTCGGTTGCGCTTCAAAGGGAATGTTCTGGTGCCGGAAGCTGAAACCGGATCAAGCGACCATTGACGAGGAACTGGCCGACCTTGTGCTGACGGCGATCTTCAACGAGTGGCTCGGAGAGAAGATGCCGCCACCAAGCATGGAGATGATCCACTCATGCAGGCGGCACGCCATACGGGAAGGGCTGCGGGACGAGTATGACCCGCTGGACAAGATGATTGACGAGATGGAACAAATGGAAAAGGAAGGTGCGCTGTGACAACGAAAGAGATTCAGAAGTTGCGGGCCGTGGAGGACATCTGCGGCCAGTTGGTCGGGGTGAAACTCAGCCTGCGGAAGTGGACGGGCGTGAGTACGGCCGACGAGGTTGCACGCGAGATCGAGCAGAGCAAGGGTGCTGGCGCGAATAGCGTGGGAGCCGAAGTCTACTATCTGCCCTATGACGTGTCGCACAAGCTCGGCACGATGGACAGCCAGTTGAGCAACTGGTTCCGGCTGCGGACGCTTCCCTTTGAGGATGGCGGCTGGCGGGTCGTGATGGCGAGCAAGTACATGGAACTAATGGACGGGATCGCTGGTCCGAAGGCAGAGCGTGACCGCTTCATCCAGACCAACATCCTTGACGAACGCGATGCGCTGGAGAAGCAGGCGATGCAGAAGTTGGGGGCCATGTTCAAGCGGTTCCCGACTCTGGATGAACTGGCTGGCAAGTATGCGGTTGACTTCAAGAGCAAGCCCGTCCACGTCAAGGGTGACGTGCGGATCGAAGGCTTGTCTGATGCCGCCGTTGAAATGATCCGGCAGAGCGAGAAGCAGGCCGTGACCGAATCGCTGACGAAGGCCGTTGGCGACGTGGTGTTCCGGCTGACGAACCTGTGCGACGACATGAAGGAGCGTCTGTCAAAGGGTAGTCAGAAGCGCACGCGGTACGGCGGTCTGTCCTCCACGGTCAAGGAGGTCTGCGAGTCGCTCAAGGGATTGAACATTGTGGGCGACCCCGCGCTCGACAAGCTGATCGCCGACACGCAGTTGAAGTTAACCATGTTTTCGCCGGATGCCTTGCGCGAGGGCGGTTGGGCGGCGAAGGTCATGGAGGGCAATGTTGATCTGCTGCTCAAGGAGTTGGACAACTTCGAGGTCAGGCTGTGAATCAGGAAGGAGAGACACAATGAATGACATGACACGCTATCAGCCGAACGCATTGAGCCAGAGGGACAGAATCAGCAGGGCGACGATTGCCTTGCTCCGCACAGACCCGTTCTTCGCCAGCATCCTGCTGTGCCAGAACATTGTCGAGCGCGACGTGAACGGCATCACCGTTGACGGCCAGACGATTGCCTTCAACTCGGAGAAGTTGGCCGCGCTGTCGGATGCCCAGGTGCAGACGATGCTTGCCAAGTCTGCCCTGCGGATCGCCACGGCGCAGCCGTTCCGGTTCGGCGGGTATGCCGACTTGGAACTGCTGGCCGACAAGCCGATACCGGAAGGCAAGGTCATTGAACTGCTGAACGACGCTGGCGGGTTGTCCATCAACTCGCTACTGCGTGGGCGGGAAATGCCGAAGGGCTGGCAGATGCCGGAGGATCGCGGGTTCGAGGATAACAAGCCGATGGAGTTCTACTATGACGCCATCCGGCAGGCGTATGAACCCCCACCAGAGGAACCGCAGGGCGAAAATAACCAGAACGGCCCTACAGGGGGCGAAGGCGGTGGGGGGGATACTTCCTCCCCACCCCCTGACGGCGAAAACGGCCCACAAGGGCAACCAGACGGGGAAAACGGGCAATCCGAGGCGGATTCCCAAGGCGACGGTACTGGAAGCCAGAACCCCGACCCGAACGGCCCGACTGACAGCAGGGCGGTTCCCCATCCCGACGCCGGTGATCCTAACAAGAAGTACAGGGCCGAGCAGGAATGGGTGTCCATGATCGCAAGCGCGGCGATGCAGGCAGAGCAGGCAGGCAAGATGCCGAGCTACCTCAATCAGTTGGTGGATCATCTGCTATCTCCGGCGCAGATCAGTTGGCAGGAGAAGCTCAAGCGGTTCGCGCAAAAGACGATACCGCACGGTAGCAGGACGTACAGCCGACCCAATCGCCGCCATAGCTGGCGGGCGAAGGATATAGCCTCGTCCACGCCGCACGGCAGGACAGTCAAGAAGGGCGTATGGATTACGGACACAAGCGGCAGCATGAGCGCGGACATCTGCAACTTCGGACTGAACGAGATCGCCGAAGTGATGAAGCGGTATCCCGACATCGAGTTGGTGCATATTCAATGCGATGCGGCGGTTGCCGACATCAAGACGCTCAAACCGAAGCGTGACAGGGTGGCCGTGGACAAGCTCATGCGCTCCCCCGAATGGAAGGGGCGCGGCGGCACGGATATGTACCCCGCCTTTGCGGAAGCCGTGAAGATGAAGCCACAGTTCATTGTCTGCCTTACAGACGGTTTCGGGTCATTCGTGGACAAGGCGAAGGCCGAGGGCATCCCCGTATTCTGGTTGATGACCACCGACCAGCAGCCGCCGTTCGGTCTGACGGCGAAGATCGAGCAGAAGGCGAGGCGGCAATGAAGCCGAAGATGCAGTCCGACATTAGGAACATCAAAGGGGACAGGGGCCGCTGGCTTGCGGCCCTCAAGTCCGATCTGTGCGGATTGGTCAAGTATACCGTGCGCGGTCAGCGTGACAGATGGAGCGACAGACGCGATAAGGGAATTGACCTAACGGAAAAGAACTGGGTGCTGGTATCCGGCGATGGGCCGGACATCGAGTTCGTGTGGGAGTTCGACATGATAACGCTGCGTCTGGACGGCGTGATGCCGGACAATACGTTGCGGATTCAGGCGATACTCAATTCCCTACTGATTGAGTGCAAGTCTGTCTATGGCAAATTGCCGGAAGTCTTGCGGAGCAGATGGCGTCCCTA
>Ga0172363_10003764_pt1 | contig 12317 bp, 10 predicted proteins | sample LakKivs2_kivu2a2_FD_114541 | JGI IMG/M metagenome (GOLD analysis project Ga0172363, IMG submission 114541) | Sediment microbial communities from Lake Kivu, Rwanda - Sediment s2_kivu2a2 | ecosystem: Environmental > Aquatic > Freshwater > Lake > Sediment | place: Rwanda: Western Province, Lake... | reverse complement strand
TGCTTCGTGTCGAGACAGTTAACAATATGGACCCCGAGGCGACTAAAGAGCGCCCGTTATTCGAGCATAAGACCCCTATCTTTCCCAACAAGCTGATTAACCTGGAGACTACTTCCAATAATCTATCGACAAGGCTGCTGAATCTCATTGCTCCCATCGGCCGCGGTCAGCGAGGACTGATTGTTTCTCCGCCTAAGGCCGGGAAGACCATGTTGCTGAAGCATATCGCCAATGGCATCACTGCTAATTACACTGATATACATCTTATGATCTGCCTTATCGGAGAACGGCCTGAGGAGGTTACCGACTGGAAAAAATCAGTCAAGGCGGAAGTGATTGCTTCTACTTTCGACGAGCCTGTCGAGGAACATACCAGGGTAGCTGAAGTGGCGCTGGACAGAGCTAAAAGGCTGGTAGAGGTGGGCATGGATGTGGTCATCCTGCTCGACAGCATCACCCGTCTGACTCGCGCCTATAACCTTGAGATGCCGTCCAGCGGGCGCACTCTCTCCGGAGGAGTTGACCCCGCTGCCCTCTATTCACCCAAGAGGTTCTTCGGTGCGGCCAGGAACACAGAGGAGGGGGGAAGCCTGACTGTCATAGCTACCTGCCTTGTCGATACCGGCAGCAGGATGGACGACGTGATATACGAGGAGTTCAAAGGTACAGGCAATATGGAGCTCCATCTTGACCGCAAGCTCGCTGAGCGCAGGATTTTCCCTGCTATAGACATACAGCGCAGCGGCACCAGGCGTGAGGAACTGCTGCTCGATGAGAATACCTTGAAGCAGGTCTGGGTGGTGCGCAGGATGATTACTCTTATGAACACTAACTCACCTAACTCCACTGAGGCTACGGAGCGCGTGTTGGAGAGATTGTCCAAGACATCTTCCAACGCTGAGTTTCTAGCTACCCTCTCTAAAGAGTTTTAATCTCCCCCCTGTATAGCAAGCGCATCGTTGTTACCGCTTTACTTCGCTGCTATAATATGAGCGATTTGCCATGAATTATCATCGCATTGTGGTCAAATTAGGGACGAATCTGCTTACCGGAGGGAGCGATCACCTCAGCCTTGAGACTATGGCTTCCCTGGTGGGGCAGATAGCCAGGCTTTATAAGGAAGGCCTGGCTGTCGTCATTGTTACCTCAGGGGCGATTGCGGCCGGCAGGAACCGCCTGGGTGCTTGCGAGGGGCGCAAGGAAATCGTCTCAAGGCAAGTGCTGGCCGCAGTGGGCCAGAGCCGGCTTATGGATGCCTATGACCAGCTTTTCGGCTGGCATGAGATAATCATCGCGCAGACATTGCTTACCAGGGCTGACCTCTCAGACCGTCTCAGATACCTTAATGCCCGCAACACTTTGACGGCGCTTCTGGAACTTGGCGTGATACCCATAATCAACGAGAACGATGTCGTTGCGGTGGAGGAGATCCAGGAGACCGTGTTCGGTGACAACGATAATTTGTCTGCCCTGGTAGCTAATCTTGTCGATGCCGACCTTTTGATGCTGCTTACTGATACTGGCGGCCTTTACACTGCTGACCCTCATCGGGATGCCAACGCCAAGCTTATCGAGCGTGTTGATAAGATAGATGCTCATATCGAGGGTCTCGCGGGTGGAACCTGGAGTGAGCGGGGCACCGGCGGTATGGCGACAAAGATAGAGGCTGCCAGGCTGGCTACCGCTTCGGGGGTGGCGGTCGTCATAGCCAGCGGGCGAGAGCATGACGTAATAGTGAGGTCAGCCAGGGGTGAGGCTGTCGGCACTTTCTTCCAGCCGATTGCGTCCCGGCTGGAAAGTCGCAAACGTTGGCTGCTGAGCCAGCCCTCTAAAGGGAAGATTTACGTAGATGCAGGCGCAGCGACAGCTTTGAGAAGTCAGAGCAAAAGCCTTCTCCCCGCAGGTGTGGCCAAGGTTGCCGGTGAGTTCGACCGGGGGGACGTGGTAAACATATTCGATAATAAGACAGGGGAAAAGATTGCCTGCGGCATATCCAACTACAGCTCTAACGATACTGCTATTATTAAGGGGGCCCATTCGGATAGAATCGCTGAGCTTCTGGGTCGCGAATACGGGGCTGAGCTGGTGCACCGCGATAATATGGTTACGCTTTAGTTGTAAAAGGAGGCATCATGCCATCCGCTACGAATGAGGTTAAAATTAAAGCCAAGGCAGCGAAAGCTGCCTCTAAGAAACTTGCCTATCTGAGCACTGCGGTTAAGAACAGGGCGCTGCTTGCCATCGCCGACGAGCTTGTTGCCAGAGAAAAGGTTATCCTGGCTGCCAACCGCCTGGACTACAATGAGGGCGAGAAGGCAGGCATGAGCACTGCCCTGCTCGACCGCCTGCTGCTGAACACAGAGCGAATTAAGGGTATTGCAGCCGATGTCCGCACCGTGGCTGCGTTACCTGACCCGGTTGGGGAGACTTTCGAGATGCGTACCCTGCCCAACGGGCTTCAGGTCGGCAAGAAACGTGTTCCTCTGGGTGTAATTGGGGCTGTCTACGAGAGCCGTCCTAATGTTACTGTAGATATCTCTGTGCTTTGCCTCAAGTCAGGGAATGCCGTCATGCTCCGCGGGGGCAAGGAGGCTGTGCATTCCAACTCGGCTCTGGCCAAGATAATACAGGATGCCGCATATCGTGCCGGGGTTCCGGAAGGAGCAGTGCAATTCATCGAATCAACCGACCGCGCTCTGGTAGGACAAATGCTAAAAATGAGGGATTACATTGATTTGGTGATTCCTCGCGGTGGAGCCGACCTGATTAATTATGTGGCCCGAAACGCCACTATGCCTGTAGTTACGGGTGGGATCGGTGTCTGTCATACTTACGTTGATAAGAGTGCAAATCTCGAAAAAGCGGCGGCCATTGTCTATAACGCCAAGGTGCAGAGACCTACTGTTTGTAACGCGCTGGATGCTGTACTGGTTCACGCTGAGGCGGCGAAAAGCTTTCTGCCGATGGCTGCCAAGCAGTTGGGCAAGGCCAAAGTTGAGCTGCGCTGCGACAAGCGGGCTCTGAAAATACTTAAACCGTTGAGTTCGATAAAGGCGGTTGCCGCTACAGAGAAGGACTGGGGCAAGGAATTCCTGTCCCTGGTTGCCGCCGTAAAAGTGGTGGATTCTCTGGAAGAGGCATTAGAGCATATCGAGCGTTATGGCTCGGGGCATTCCGAGGCCATTGTGACCGAGGATTATTCGGCAGCTATGAAGTTCCTGGATGAGGTAGATGCAGCCTGCGTCTACGTCAATGCCAGTACCCGCTTCACCGATGGCGGCCAGTTCGGGCTGGGCGCAGAGGTGGGAATAAGCACACAGAAGTTCCATGCCCGGGGCCCGATGGGCCTAAAGGAACTCACTACCTATAAATGGATAGTGCTGGGCAGCGGGCAAGTTCGTCCATAGAGGAGGATTGATAATGGCAGAGTATCAGTTTGAAAGAGAATGCCGCACTGCGCACTCTGAGGCTTATCTCATAGTTACCGGTGATGAGCAGGTGGGCAAAGTGGATATTCATTTCACCCCTTCGATAGTCTACGCCACCCTTTGTGTCGGGGAAAATATATCCCAGGACGGTATTCAAGACCTTATCGATACCATTGACGAGGACCTGGTAATGTCGGCTAATGTTGCCCGCGATGACTTTATCGTGACTGTGTATCAGGGGCGAGAAGTGGGCGTCTTTAGCGATGAGGAGTTTGAAGAAGAGGAAGAGGAAGAAGAGTAAGCATTGGTAATGAGAGGGTTAGCATTGAATCTTGGCGCGGGTTAACAGAATAGCCCCGACTTTTATATTTGCCGCCTTCGTATCAACGAGTGCGTGGAGATTGCTTCGGTATCCCGATGAATCGGGATTCCTCGCAATGACATATCGGGTGGCAGCCTTGTTCCCTCATTGATACCTTGTTATAATTCAGAAGATGATTGTGGATTTTCATACTCATATTTTGCCGCCCGGGCTACAGGGGAATCGTGACCGCTACCTGGGGCGTGATGTCTGTTTTGACCTTCTATACAAAGACCCCAAGGCTAGAATTGCCACTGCCGAGGAACTTGTTGCTAATATGGATAGAGAGGGTATTTCTGTCTCAGTGGCACTCAACATCGGCTGGTCGAGCCACGAGCTCTGCCGCGAAACCAATGATTACATTTTAGAAGCTGTGGCTCGTTATCCCAACAGGCTGGTGGGCTTCTGTGCTATACAACCTCTCGCGGGTGAGAAAGCGATAGTTGAGCTTGAGCGTTGCGTTAAGGGTGGAGCCAAAGGCATCGGCGAGCTGAGATGCGATACGCAGGGGTTTGATTTTGCTGACAGGGATGTTATGGGCCCCATAGCGCAGACTGCAGTGAAGCATCGGCTGATTATACTCACACATGCCTCCGAGCCGGTAGGGCACTCCTATTCCGGCAAAGGCGGCATAACTCCCGGGATTCTCTATAGCTTCATAACCAATTTCCCTGATTTGACCTTAGTGTGTGCTCACTGGGGTGGTGGATTGCCCTTTTACGCTTTGATGCCGGAGGTCGCTAAAGCATTATCCAACGTATATTTTGATACGGCTGCTTCACCCTGGCTCTACAGGGATGAGATATTCAGGCATGTCACGGAGATACTAGGGGCTGAGAAGGTGCTTTATGGCAGCGACTTCCCGCTTATGAAACAAAGCAAACTTGTTAAATCCATCCAGGCCTTGGACCTCTCCGATGATGCCAAGAGCAAAATCCTGGGAGGAAATGCCCGAAGACTCCTGTCTTTAAGCTGAGCCCTATCATGGAACCGATACGCGCGTTCATTGCCATCGAACTGCCGAGCCAGATTAAGGCGGCCCTTGCCCAGCTACAGGGTAATCTGAGAACAAGCAAAGGTGCTTCGGTGAAATGGGTCGACCCTGAGGGCGTTCATCTCACTCTCAAGTTCCTGGGTAACGTCGATGAATCTGAGGTACCGGCGATAACGAAGGCCCTGTCCGAAGCTGTCAAAGGTGTTGCCCCGTTCAGCCTCCAACTCGGAGACCCCGGGGCTTTTCCTAATACCCACGCGCCCAGGGTGGTCTGGGTCGGGGTAGAGGGTGATATAGAGCCGCTAAGTACTTTACATAACAATGTAGACAACGTTCTGGCTCCCCTGGGGTTTCCTGCGGAGAAGCGGGCTTTCTCGCCTCATCTCACTCTGGGAAGGGTGCGGGATGAGACTTTACCCGCGGAGAGGCGGCGGCTGGGTGAGAATGTTGCTGCGCTGAAGACGGGGGCGAAGGCATCCTTTAAGGTTGAGTCTCTGAGCCTGATGAGGAGCAAATTGACCAGGGAAGGCGCGGTATACAGCCGTCTGGCTTCTTTCGCACTATGCGGTTAATGAAGCCAGTCGTGACGCGGCATGGGTCGCGCGTTTACAGCCTATAGCGAGATCAAGGAACCTCTGTTTGTACACTCGGCGTCCAATCGCCACCCTTCCACTTGAGAGGGAACACCAGCTTTACGGTTTGCGCCGAGCCTGAGGTCAGGTAGATGGGTATTTCGTTCTGCTGGGTCACCCCGGCCTGAGTAATGCTGCCGACCACAATTACTACACCATCGGCACCTTCATTTTTAGCCGTGATATTAAGTATGGCATAGTAATTGTCCATTACACCGGCGGTAGTGGCGTTCACTAACAACACGGTTGGACTTGGCTTGCTGATGTCGGATGATGATATAGCGGTGGGTTTAGGGTTGTTTGTGCTGGCACTGCTGCCACCACCGCAAGCAGAAGCCATAACGGCGGCGATTGCTATGAGTATTATTACCCCTGCTAACCTAGTGCCTTTCATTGTAGCTGCCCTCCGCTTAGTCCTATTCTCAAGAAATCCTCTTCGGTTTGGCACTTATTTCATTATCATGCTAGCACTGAGGCAGTTTGAAGTCGCCCCAACCGCCTGACATTTTTCTCTACGGTAGCTGGCTTGTCTGAGCTGAAGCGTCCCTGCGCTCTATGAAAGAGGCCGCGCTTGTCCGCGACTGTTTCTATCTCGAGTTGAGCAGGACGATTCGATACTTCTCGAGCCCGGGGCCTACCGAACATAGTCCATTCGCCAGGGCGATAGAATAGACCCCAGTTAGCTGCCATCTTCTCGCTCAGGCTCTCGGGTTCGGCCGCGGTTGCTTCGGTTGCCAATGGACTGTCAAACCTTGCTCTTGGCTGGTAGAACAGACCCCGGCCGGTTGCCAGCTCGCTTTGATTTTCCGATGTCGATGCTTCAAGTTCATGGGGCTTGCTGAACATGGCCCATTCCCGCCGTCTATAGAATAGCCCCCGACCGCCTGCAATAGGCATGGCCTGGTCCGCTAGGCTAACTGCTTCCAGTGCCAGCGGCCTGCCGAAGTTAGTCCAACTGTTGGGCTGGTGTATTAGAGCTTGTCTGTGCATTACATTCGGTGCCACTGCTGTCACTATCGCAGGCTGGCCCAGATGGGACCACATTGTCCCTCGTACTTCTCTTAGTCTGGGGAACATGACTATTGTCACGGCAAGACGAAGCACGCCGGAGAGCAAGAAGAGGGCCAGTATGTTATAACCCAGTACAGGTCTCACAATGCCGAGAAGACAGGCACCGGCCAGCGCACCCAGGGCCATAAATAGTGTGGACAAAGCCTTATAGTAAGATATATATTTCAACCTCTTTCCTTGCGGGGCTGCTTCGTAAATGAAGTTGCTGCTGCACAGCTCGAATCCAGCCCAGCATATTCCAGAGAACAACTGAATTAATACCAGGTATAGCACGTTGTGCGATGCCAGCCAGAGGAGCGGGACGAAGGGGATCGCGAGAGAAACGAATCTCATCACTTTAAGGTTGCCCGATTTATCGGCGTATTTGCCCCAGAGCGGCGCGAAGAGAACTTTGGCTACGAATTCCGTAGAGAAAATCATAGCATAGAACATGTAGCTGAGGTGTAAATCTCGCAACATGAATATTACCAAGAACGGTGTGGACAAATACACGGCGAACTGGAACGAGGCGATGAATAGTATGAATCTTCCCAGGTTCCTTTTTCTGGTCTCACCCAGGAAATCGAAGAAACTGAAGTCCTTTTCTTTTTCGACTACTGTGCTGGTATTCCTTATTCTGGTATATATTGTGAAACAAAGTAACCCGGCCACAAGCGAGATAATAAAAACAATTGCAAAACCGTTGAGTATCTGGCCTTTAGAAAGCTGCAGCACGTAGCCCATGATATAGAAAGCGCAGAGATAAACAGCGCCCGATATAGCAGACCTGAGGCCGAAGTATCTACCCCGGATGCCGGCAGGGACCAAATCGGCTAACCAGGCACTGCGAGCTGGTTGATAGAGCATCCCCGGAATCAAGTTAATCACCCAGCAGGGTATAATCCAGAGTGGATTGATGGGTTTAAAAAAGAGTAAGATTCCGATAATCGGGAGCCAGCAGAGAGCATCGATTAAAGATAATATGATGATGGCTTTTCGTCTGGAACCCAGCCTGTGGATAATAGAGGGCACCTTGGTATATAACACGGCTGCCGCGAGGTTGGTCATCATGCTCAGCATCGCGATTGTGCCATCTCCTGCACCGACGGCTATCATAGATGCTGGCGCATAGGCATTGGCCGCCTCTGAGACGGCCCCTGCCCCGGCCTCACCGTGAAAGTATTTGAGGCTCTTTTTGCTTTCTAACTCTTCATTGTTGTGCTCATTATGCACATTTTGGGGCTTACCCATGGTGGTCTGCCTTGCTTCTAGCTTTTCACTACTTCTGCATTCCGGCTAGAGCTGCGAGGGTGAATTGCATACTGGTTCAGTAGCGGTCCCGCACGGCTAAACAGTCCCACCATCTCGTCTGCCAGCGCTTCGGCGTCGGTTCCATATTCTTTGAGCAGTTGTTGTTTAGCCCAAACGCTGAACAAGTACCAAGCGCAACGCTTATCGTCCCTTTCTGATGAGAGGAAGTCAGTATGCAAAACGTTGATCTTGACCGCATTGCCTCCATTGTCGCTCCATGCCCTTAGTTGTGACCTGCCTTCCGGAGGCGTACAAAGGTCGGCTTGCAGAAAAGACAGATGGTTGGTCCTGGGAGGACGGTGGCTAACGGGAACTCTGGTGCCGGGCCTTACGGCCGGTAAATCGATTTTCTGTACAAGGTCGGGGGTTGTCCCTTCCGTAAAGACAATCTTCCTTTTAGGCAGCTCACCGGTCTCTTTATAATGCAGGAAGTAGCCGATGAATTTATCCACCCTGCTCATAATCTCAACCAGTCGGTTCTGACGATATTCTTGAGTAACCTGTCCGATTTTCTCTGTTATCTGGGGCTCCAGGCTATGCAGAGTTTCAGCCAGTGCCTTATAGACTTCGTCCTGGACTACGGCAGCCTTGTCCGCAGTGCCGAGGAGCTTGTCGCAACGCACACAGCCTTCCAGTCTCTGTCCTTGCCAGGGTTCTTTCTTGAACTCCTCGAGGTCGGTCAGGGCACAAAGCCGGATGCCGGCCCGGCCGCAGAGGTCGATATTGGCTCCTTCGGCCTGGAAGGGAAGAGTATATAGTTGTATAGAAGCTTGTCCTAAGCTATTGAGGCTGATAGTGCTGCTCAGAGTCGGGACACCGCTGAAGATACGGGGCTCAACGACCTCGTAGCCATGGCCATCGCTGATTTGCATGGTGTAAACATTTCGCCTCAGGTCGTTGGCAAATTCACGGCTTAAATACTGTTTCAGACGTGCTTTGGTGAGCTGAGGGGCAATCTCAGGGAGGATACCTATAAGGTGAGCCTTGGTGCCGGGTTTGCTCAGATGGTGCTGCGGGCATTCTTCGATTATCTGAGCCCGGCCTTCTCTCAGCCATTCTTTCTTCAAAACCAGGCAGCTCGATCCGTGACCTCCGTTGCGTGAAGAAAGGTGCAGTTCGTCAGCTATTAGCGCGAAGGCCAGGATTCCTACGCCTTTCTCGCCGCGGAGTACATGCTGTAATTTCTCAGAGTTGCCGATGTTTTGAAGTATGTGGCCCATCTTTTCAGGACCGATGCCGATGCCGTTATCTTCGACTATAATCTGAGGGGGCCTACTTTGCTGGTCAGAGGGATGGTCGAGGCGAACGCGGATGCAGCCATCGCTTTTACCAGCCTGCTCTATGGCGTCAGCCCCGTTCTCTACGAACTGCTTTAATGCTTCCATCGGACTGTGGCAAAGGTATGCCAAAACCTCGAAGACGCGGGTCCCTGTTTGAAGTTTTATCTCAGACATAGCGCCCTCCTTCTAATCGCTTTTAGCCCAAAGCACGTAGTTAATATAAGAAGTGCCCTTTTGGCATTAGAACACTAGACTGCTACTCTTTGGCCAGCCGGCTTAATGTCTGTAACGAAACCATCGCGCAACATGCATATTACGGGTTGTCCCATATTATCGAAAACCCATTGCAGGGAGACGCTGAGTTCTCTTCGGGGGTAAACTTTGATTTCGCCAGTGTGGAGTTGAATGCAGACCTTGGTCTCTTCGAGACCGGCTAGACGTCCTGAAATTATGCTTTGCATTTTCTCTATCCTCCGAGGGGGAAGGGTTTCAGAGAGACGGTTGCCCTTCCCCCCATCAAGCTAGTTTTGTTAAGGCCTGGGCGATGTCTTAAACTTGTTCGGGGTCGCTGCCCGATAGTCATTGTTCTGGGCGCGAGATGCTACCTGCTGCCTGCGATTCTGAATAGGATTGCGCAGGAAGGCTGGTATATCCATCTGGTCCTCATCCAGCAAGTACTTACGCAGCTCCTTCATTTCCTTTTCCATGGCTTCCTTGTTAAGCTTTCCGGGCTTGGCATTGAAGCCGGTTGCGATCAGGGTTATCTTGATTTCGTTGGACATCTCAGGAGCGTAGTTCATGCCGAAGATGATGTTGGCAGACGGATCGGCAGCCTTGCGGATGATCTCCGCGGACTCCTGTATCTCAGCCAGGGTCAGGTCCATGCCCGCCGTGACAGTGAACAGTATGGCGGTGGCACCTTCTACCGAGGCATCGAGGAGCGGACTGGTGATGCAGGCCTTTGCGGCTTCCACTGCCCTGTTCTGACCGTTGGCGGTCCCGATGGATAGCCAGGCTTGCCCCATGCCCTTCATCACGGCTTTCACATCGGCGAAATCCAGGTTGATTTCACCGGGAGTGGTAATGACCTGTGAGATAGCCGAGACGCCTTGATACAGGATATCGTCTGCCAGCTTAAAGGCGCTGTCTGCGGCCGTCCTGCGATCGCAGAGATTGAGTATGCGGTCATTAGGAATGACAATGAGTGTATCGCAGACGGGAACCAATCTCTCGATACCTTCCTCAGACTGATCACGTCGGTGTTGTCCTTCGAATGCAAAGGGGCGGGTGACTATGGCAATCGTGAGAGCTCCAGCCTCCCTTGCGACGTCTGCCATAACCGGGGCGGCTCCTGTGCCTGTGCCCCCACCCATTCCAGCCGCTATGAAGACCATATCCGCATCGCGCACAACTTTGCGGAGCTCTTCCCGGCTCTCCTCGGCAGCCATGGTTCCAACCTTGGGGTCACCGCCGGCCCCCATGCCTTTGGTTACCTTGGGGCCAATCTGCACTGTGGTGATTTTATCCTCGGACGTGGTGGTGTATGCCAAAGCCACGGCGTCGGTATTTACTGCATAAAGGTCTACTCCGCTTAACTTGCCTCTCGCCATGCGGCGCACCGCATTCGACCCACCCCCGCCCATGCCAAAGACTTTAATCTTAGCGGGAGGAGTTACTACCATATTACTGTCTGCCATCTTTCTTGCCTCCTTCTATCTCTATTCTTCTTTATTATTTGATTTTCAGTCGCCAGTTTGGATGTTTACACTCTTCCCCAGGGAACAAGTTGTCTGACAGTTTTGACTCTTTCGACAACCTTGTCGCGTAACCCTGTTTCGTTTCTTATCCAGCTCTGATCCTGCCGCCAGTTCTTCCCACCACAGAGCAAGATACCGACACTGCTCGCGTAGGCGGCATTGTGAAGCTGATCTGCCAGGCCGGACATGGCAGGGGGGACTCCTATGCGGGTGGGAAGCCCTGTAACATCCTGGGCAACAACCCTTATCCCACTGAGGTTGGCGGTGCCCCCGGTCAATACCAGGCCCGCAGGAAATTCGGATACGTAGGCAAGGTAGCTCTGAGATTGCACCTGATGCACCAATTGAGAAACTATCAGCTTCATGATCTCATCTACGCGTGCCTTGACGATATCGCTGATATCCCGCTTGTATATTTTCCCTACACCGTCGAAGTTGACCTGGATCGCCGGCTCTTCTTTATCGTCGGGATTGTCCTTTTCCCCTACATTGCAGCTCTCTTTCTTAAGCTGTTCTGCCATCTCGACTGGTATGCCTAAGCCAACAGACAGGTCTCTCGTTATATGATTGCCGCCTACGGGCAGAACTGCTGTTAGGAGCAGGTTTCCATTCTTATAAGCAGATATGCCTGTAGTGCCGGCACCGATGTCCGCAAGCACAACGCCGGCATCGGTCTCGTCAGGATGGAGTACCGCTTGAGCACTTGCCAAGCATTGAAGAACCAGTCCTTCGATATTTAGTCCTGCTTTGCGAGCACATTTGGTGATATTCTCGGCAGAACTCTGGGGTATGGTAACGATGTGCGTGTCCAGGTCCATCCTGAATGCATGCAAGCCTTTGGGGTCCTGCACACCGATCTGAGTATCAAGGGTATACTGTGTCGGGATTACGTGCAGCAGCCTTCTCTCCTCGGGGATGTTGATTTCGCGTGCCACTTTTAATGCCCTTTCAACATCTCCCTGGCGGACGGCACGGGCATTCCTGCCCACACTTACCGAGGCACGATTGCCCTGGGAACAGATATTGCTTGCGCTGATCCCCAGGTAGACAGACGTTATACTCTCACCGCTGGTCTGCTCGGCTCTTCTTACCGATTGCCTGATCGATTCGCTGGCTTGATCGATATCGGCTACCAAACCTTTATGTATCCCGGCAGAGGGGGTTATGCCGATGCCCACTATCTGGATGGAACCTTCGGCATCGACATTTGCCAGCAGGCTGCAGACTTTGGAAGAGCCTACATCCACAGCTGCCACCATTTTTTGTTTCATTTTTGAGTTGTCCTCCTTCCTTTTCTTAATCGGTTATTGCCAATCCTTTTTGTCATTTGACTTTTTACCGGAAATATGTCCCTCTTTGCGCAATTACTCTTCACATAACTTTCAGCAACGTCGAATCATTACCTGGAAGACAGAGGGCACACCACTTGCCTTCTCGGCCTGGCAGACGTGCCTTTCGCCTCCTTTCCAGCTTCGAAAATCGGTTTGATGGCAAGAATTCTCGC
>Ga0172363_10003763_pt1 | contig 12318 bp, 10 predicted proteins | sample LakKivs2_kivu2a2_FD_114541 | JGI IMG/M metagenome (GOLD analysis project Ga0172363, IMG submission 114541) | Sediment microbial communities from Lake Kivu, Rwanda - Sediment s2_kivu2a2 | ecosystem: Environmental > Aquatic > Freshwater > Lake > Sediment | place: Rwanda: Western Province, Lake... | reverse complement strand
TGGGTCAACACGCCCGAAACCAATGAGACGCTTCGGATATTTCTTCACACACTCCGCGGTGTAATCATTCATTTCAGGGTATTTATCGCCTACATTGGGGTTTGGAAAAACAATCGCTTGCTCAACATTGTACTTATCAAAGAGGGTGATAAGTTCATCCACGTAGATTGTCGGATTCATGTATGGTTGCCAAGGCCCTGACTTTCCCAAGTGAACATGCACATCACAGATTTTCATGATAACTTCTCCGTACAATAATATATTTACCAGTTAAATCCTTTTAAATGCTAGAACACTGCAGCTTAAAAACATTCGAGGAGTAAAGTTTTATCTAACCAACCAAACCTCTTTCTATGTTGTCTTCTACCCTCGTGATTCTTGCACGGATGTGTCCTTCTTGACTAAAATCGTAATCAGCAATCCGTATACTGAGATGAATATGAGTGGTGTGTGAAGGATCAGGTTCCATAGGGTGTATCCGGGCATCACGAAGAACGATAAGGCGTTAAATAGGCCGATTAACAACCCAACGAAACTTGTGATTCTAAGTAGAAAGATGTTAACTCTTGGATAAATCAAGGTCAAAACAGCTACGATGAGTGGTGTTGTGGGACAGTACATCACTCCAAAAGAAGATGTGAGCAGCAGCATGGGATTGAAGTCGGGATTTAGCTCAACGTTTATCGGAGACCAAAAAGCCAGAAAGACAAAGGGTAACACCCAGTATCTCCAAGCAGGAAGCCTTTGAAGAACATACTCATTAAGAGGTTTATAGACTTCCCACATCCAGAACAGACCCACGATTAGAATAGGAACCAAGTTGCCAGTCAACACGACAAGTCCATAGTTCTCAGTTACAGCGATATGGTTGCCAAAAGCGAAAAACAGAAACAGAATTCCGAAGAATGCATCAGCGATTCGGCCAACTCTTGATCCATATCGGTACATGGCAACAAGAAGTACAACGGTGATAACATGAATTGGTGGGCTGAGCCACAAGTATGCAGTGGAAGTTTGCATGAAGACATCTCTAATCACAAGTGTGCTCTCTTCTTGAGCAAAAGGCACAGCAGCAAGTGTCGGCAGAAAAGTGCAAACCAGCAGCAGTAGCAAAATCAGCAGAGTCTTTCTGACTTCCTTCATAAGATCATGTATGCAACAGTGACTACTTGAGACTTGCTATATCTTGTCAACATGCGGGACATGTTTGACAAAACTCTCAATGCCGGATTCTCCTCCTATTTGCTAAGTCCGTCCGTGGTTAGTTGGAGTAAAGTTTTACGGATGATCGCAGTAATCCTTGACTTCAAAGCGAATTCTATACATAAACTGTTGAATAGGGTATAGGATATGAGAAAGCCTAAATGTGAGTCTTATGTTGATAATAGCAAGTTGCGAGTTGACTATTATGAGCCAAGAAAAAGTGAAGGAAGACCCTGTTAAACTGCATAAAGACGCGAACACACTTTACGAAGTTGGCAAATACAAAGAGGCCGAGGAAGTTTTCCTGCGAACCGCAGAACTATATCACAAAGTACAAAACTATTTTGACTCTACGACCATGCTCTATAAGGCAGGCGAATGCGCATACGCCCTTAAGAATTATGAAGGGGCTGTGGAACATTTCTTGAAGTCCGCCGAGTTGTCGTTCCAAAAAGGATTTGACAGGTTCGGAGTCAGTGCGCTAGAATATGCAAGAGACTGTTATACGGCAATGAAGAAGAAAGCAAAAGTCAAAGAAATGGAGAAGAAGATAAAAGAAGTGAAAGCGAAGCTAGAGACTTCATTCTAAACTGCAATTCCTATTCCATCAACCTCTTTTTCCCGATATCCATTAAAACAACTTTCACTTTTAATGTAATAATTGAAAAAAAGGGGCATGTTTTAAAGGTTAACATCATGCAGACACCATTTAAAGCTCTCGCAGAACTGTGCGAAGAATTGGAAGCCACAACAAAGCGACTTGTTATGATAAATCTTGTTGCAAATTTTTTAAACAATTTAGAAGATCAAGAAGTCGAACCTGCTGTGTCGATGATTCTGGGAAGACCCTTCTCAAAATGGAGTCAACAAACGCTTGAGGTTAGTTGGGCAACAATAAGCGAAATCATAAAGCGCATTACAGAAGTTGAGTGGAACGTTTTTATGGAAGCTTTCGGCAAAACTGGTGACGTAGGCTCAGCCACGAAAACAATTTTCGAAGAAAGCAAAATCAAGAGGCAAGCAACACTTTTCGAAAGAACATTAACCATAGTGGAGGTTAGACGCAGTTTAGAGGCTATAGCCGAAACCACGGGGTACGGCTCAAGAGAAAAAAAGGAACGCTTGATAGAAATCCTATTAAGCCTAGCCTCGCCCACCGAAGCCAAATACCTAGTTAAGATTTTCATAGGCGAAATGCGAACGGGTTTTCATGAAGGATTGATGGAACAAGCAGTCTCTAAAGCCTTTCAAATCCCACTGGAAGCTGTGCAGAAGGCAAGCATGACTATAGGCAGCATAGGAGAAGTTGCAGCCATAGCCAAAAAGGAAGGCGGAGAAGGCTTGTCAAAAATCGGTTTTAAGGTTTTCAGACCTGTTAAGCTTATGCTGGCTCAAATGGCAAACGACGTCGCCGAAGCCCTGAATGAGCATGGTGGTAAAACAGCCTTCGAACACAAGTTAGACGGAGCTAGGGTTCAAATTCACAAGCTTGATGATGACGTGAGGGTCTTCAGTCGAAGATTAACCGATATAACCAAAAGTCTGCCGGAAATCGTCGAAACAGCGAGAAAAAACATTACTGCAAAGGAGGCAATATTAGAAGGTGAAGTCATAGCTGTAGATAGTCTTGGTCATCCTGTTCCTTTTCAGCACTTAATGCGAAGGTTCAAAAGAGTTCATGCAATAGAAGACATGGCTGAAAAAATCCCAGCGAAACTCTACTTGTTTGACGTTCTATATCTCAATGGAGAAAGCCTAATACAAGTTCCGTATTTGCAGCGAAGACAAATTCTTGCTGAAAACGCTGGCGAAATACCGTTAACAAGGCAGATAGTCACAGATGAGACGGAAGAAGCAGAGAAGTTTCTGAAAGAAGCCATTGATGTAGGACACGAAGGACTGATGGCGAAAAAACTTGATAGCCCATACACGCCGGGAATCCGTGGAAAACGTTGGTTTAAGATAAAGCCTGTTCTCGAACCTCTTGATTTGGTTATTATTGCAGCTGAGTATGGTTACGGTCGGAGGCACGATTGGCTTTCAGACTATTACTTGGCGGCGCGTGATGCCGAAACTGGCGAATTCTTGCCCGTGGGTAAAACATTTAAGGGATTAACTGATGTGGAAATTATCGAGATGACGAAGCGGCTTAAGGAATTAACTGTAAAAGAAGAGCCTAGAAGAGTGATTGTAGTTCCAAAAGTAGTTGTTGAAGTGATGTATAACGAGATTCAGAGAAGCCCAAAATATAAGTGCGGCATGGCTTTGCGTTTTGCAAGAATAAGCCGTGTAAGAGAAGACAAAACTTCGGAAGAAGCGGACACTATACAGAGGGTTAGGGAAATTTATGAAAGGCAGTTTTTGAAAAAAGGTAGATATAAAGCTGATTGACACAATGCTAAACGAGGAGACTGGGTAAATGTCTAATACTCGGAAAAAATCAATATGTGATGAATTTTACAGTCGCCAAATAGTTTTGAAAGAACTCGGTCGCAGAGGACAGAAGAAACTTGCAAAATCGAAAGTTGCGGTTGTTGGACTTGGTGGACTGGGAACGGTTTCGTCGCTTTATTTGGCGCTTACTGGAGTTGGACACTTACGTTTAATAGACCAAGACACAGTGGAGCTGCACAATCTGCATAGACAAGTTCTCTACAGCCCAGAAGATTTGCATTATCCGAAGGTTGAGGTTTCGACGAAAAGACTCAGAAAAATAAATCCCTCAGTGAAAGCTGAGGCTGTCTCGGAAAACTTGAATGTAAATAATGTTGAAAAGCTTCTCTCCGAAATGGATTGTGTTGTTGATGGTTTAGACAACATGCGGACGCGCTACTTGGTTAACCGTACATGCGCAAAACTGGAAATTCCCTATGTTTTTGGGGCAGCCATAGGAATTGAAGGAAATCTTTCAGTTTTTGCTCCACCAGAAACTCCATGTTTAGAATGTGTTTTTCCAAACGTTGATGATGATTATCTGCTAACATGTGATGTTCGAGGCGTACTTGGGGTTACTCCTGGAATTATTGGAGCCATGCAAGCCATGGAAACTGTAAAGGTTTTGACTGGTATGGGTTCGGCTTTAAAGAGTAAGCTCATGATTTGTGATTTCAGCGACATGTACTTCACCATAATAGACATTTTCAAAAGGGAAGGCTGTCCCGCATGTAAAGGCATTTTAGGTTTTCCAGAGCCGAAAGAAAAACTTGTTTGGCTGTGCGGAAGAAATACAGCTAACGTAAACCCGGAAAAACCGTTAAAATTGAATTTAAACGAAGTTTACGACTTAATTAAACGACATTTTAAAGTTCGCATAAAATCTCAACTGGCTATAATTTTTGATTACAAAAATTTTGAAATCAGCCTATTCAAAGGCGGACGCATGCTCATAAAAAACGTTAATGACGAAAAGTCAGCCTTAAAGGTCTACACGGAAGTTAATAAGAAGTTGGGAATAGGCTAAACAAACATTTATTATAGTCTTAACTTTTTATGAGAATTGCCGGGGTGGCCGAACGGTTCAGGCGGCGGCCTGCAGAGCCGCTATATGTGGGTTCAATTCCCATCCCCGGCTTCTAAGGCATAAATTTTATTTGAAGAGTTCGAGTTTTTCTTCTTAATGGCTGCTAAACCTTTTTATAAGAGGATCAGTATGTAGTGGAGTTGTCACATTAATTCATGTAATTAACGAAGCTTTTGAAAGCTTTTAGAAGGTGCATGTAAAATTTTGTGGCAGGAGACATGAAACGTATGGAAATACAGCAATTTAAGGAGTTGCCATTAAGCGTAGAAGTTATGAAAGGTATTGAAGAGCTTGGGTTCGACAACCTCTTTCCAATTCAAGCTCAAGCCATAATTCCATTACTTGAAGGTAAAGATGTTATTGGACAAGCACAAACTGGAACAGGAAAGACTGCGGCTTTCGGAATTCCAATGGTTGAACGGATAAACCCGAAAGTCAACAATGTTCAAGGTTTAGTCTTGGTACCTACCCGTGAGCTTGCCGTGCAAGTTGCAGAACACATTAGCCGATTTGGGAAACATGTGAAGCTAAAAGTCTTGCCTGTCTATGGTGGAGAACCCATAAGAAGGCAAATACAAGAGTTGGAAGGCGGCATCCATATTGTTGTGGGTACGCCAGGCCGTATGATCGACCTACTTGAGAGAGGCATCTTAGACCTTAGATCCGTGAAGGTAGTTGTCCTCGACGAGGCTGATAGAATGCTTGACATGGGATTTATAGATGACATTGAATACATACTTTCAAAAGTGCCGTCGAACAGACAAACCAGCCTTTTTTCAGCTACAATAGACCAGTTAGTGATGAACGTGTGCAATAGATACATGAAGAAACCCGAAAAAATACTAGTCAGCAAAGATGAAATAGCCCTTACACAGATAGACCAATACTATACAGTTGTAAACCCTAAAAACAAATTTCAGATCTTATGCAACATTTTAGACGAAAACCACATAAAACGAGCCATAATATTCTGCAGAACACGCACAGGCACGAGCATGCTGGCGGATAAGCTAAGGATGCGAGGATATGACGCAAAACCGTTACATGGCGGTTTTACTCAAGCACAAAGAGATTTCGTTAGCAACTCTTTCAGAAAAGGAAAACTGAAGCTACTTGTTGCAACGGACGTTGCTGCCAGAGGTTTAGACATCCAAGGAATAACTCACATAGTAAACTATGACATCCCATTAGACGCACTAGTCTATTTCCACAGAATCGGACGAACTGCCAGAATGGGACGCGAAGGAACTGCTATAACACTTGTGGGCTACGGAGAAATCGCAGAACTGGACCGAATAAGAGCATTAACAAAAACTACAATAGAAGAATTAGAAAGTGAAGTTCAAGTGTCTTACAGAGAATCCCCCCAGACACACAAAGCAGTTTGCACAGATTGCGGAAACGAATGTGAAGTTCCATTCAAACCTGACCCAAACAGACCTGTTTACTGCCGAGAATGCTGGTCAAACCGAAGATCCCCAATAGAAAGACTCCAATAGAAAAGCTAGAGGTTCTGAATTGGGCAAAAGGAAGGTAATCAGCGAAGACGAATTCAGTAACATGGTATTGCCTGAAGGCAGTGATGTCTTGGGCGTCGCAGAGAAGTTGCTTGGTTTCGACAGAGTTTTGGTAAAGTGTCAGGATGGTTACCAGCGTCTCTGTAGAATACGCGGAAAAATGAAGAGGAGAGCATGGATAAGACGAGGAGACATCGTTCTAGTATCACCTTGGGACTTCCAGTTTGAAAAGCGAGGCGACATCATTTGGCGTTACAAGAGAAACCAAACCGAATGGTTGAGAAGGAAGGGATATCTCCATTTGACACGCGGGCTTTGACAATACCAGTTGGGGAAAAGCTAAGAGCGAGAAACAACATAGAATACAAGCGCGTGAGCTAAACACTTGATTGATAGGCTTTTATGGTAAACGCTTGGGCGCAGGCAGAAACGCGAGGTGAAATTAATAAATGCCTACATTAGCAGAAATATACTCGGTCTCTAAAAAGATGAAAATAACTGTCCACACCGAAAAACTTGGGGAATTCTCCCAGAAGCATGTTGGTTTTTACATGAAATATGCCTCTTTTGTATTTAGAACTTTGAGAAGGCCTTCATTCCAAAAGTTTCTTTGTTGGATGTTAAGAAAAGAAAACATTGAAGAGCCTATGATTAGAGATGTGCATGTTAGAGTTTTTCCGTTTCAAAGGAAGAATGGAAATGGGCTTGCTGGAAACTGCAGCACTAATGAAGGGAAAATCCAAATCTTTCCAAAAACGCTGAAGTTTTGTCAAAAACTCAGGCAAAAGTTCGGGAAAGACAAGTTCATATTGTATGTCAGGAGTCGGGCAAGGGCTGCCTTGATACATGAGCTATTGCATCTGAAATATGCAAACGACGAAGAAAAGGTCAGAGAACTCACCAAAGAATATTTTGCAGTATTCACACAAAACCGATCCACGCAGAACTCACACGTATCCAGTATCTACAACATGATATTCAAACCAGAAGCAATCAAGAATACAATTGAATATGTTGATTAAGCGCACTTAAACCAGTGAAGATGTCTCCATTAGTGTCGTAAACCAAGCCGTACTTCGGCCGCTATTTCTCATGATACGAATGCTCAAGCGTAAACTAGAAGTGAGAGTTATTCCATTATAATAAATGTGGACTACTTGTGAGTAGACGTAGGCTTTTTGACAGGATCGAATGTCAAAACTGCATTTTCAAGGGAAGCACCTACTGCTGGAGCCAGTGCCCATATAACATATGGAAGAGAGAATCATCCTAAGACAAAATGCTTGGCTTTGACAGAATTTTAGTGAAGTGCCAAGATGGCAAAGAACGATTATGCAGAGTTCGGGGCAAGTTGAAGAGACGGGTATGGATCAGACAGGGCGACATTGTATTAGTCTCTTCTTGGGATTTCCAATCAGACAAACGGGGCGACCTATTCTGGCGGTATAAGAAAAACCAGACTGAACTATTGGGACAAAAAGGCTACCTTACAATGTGATGCGAACGCACACGCAATGTAAAGGTGGGCTTGAATGAAAAGCAGAATATGGACTACGAGAGGACGACCTAGAGGCGCCCATCATTCACGCTTTGACACTAGAATTTTTGAGTATCTTGTAACACTTTCGACAAAACACGAAATCAGCACAAGCGAATTTTTTTAACGCGATTGTACGCGCATGGAAAAGTCGAAAATCTATGTGCCAAAGATTAACTATTGAATTTTGCATTAAAAAAAACATTACGCCATCTTTTTCATAACAAAAGGCAACATGATAGTTGCTCAATTTCCAATACCAGAGTGTATCCTCAAGGAAACTAACACATTCAAGGAATTCGACTAAGTACGCGAACGTATTAGACACGCTTACGAAGTGAAAGAGAGAAAAACGCTTAACTATGGCAACGCACGAATCAAAGATTTAAAGGCTGAAATGAAAAGATTAGCTTAAAAGCATGCCGGCAATCAATGAAACTGTAAGATTTAACATTGAAAGTTCAAGCAGTATTTGACATCCTCCCGTTGATCACACATTGCATTTTTTGTTTCAGATTTAATCTTTCCTAAAAAGATGGAAGAAATTTACTGTTGTTGAAGTGTTAATGTTTAAGCTTCTTCGTAGAATTCTTCTGGTCTTGGCGGTGTTGGACTTAAGCCTCTGCGTTCGCGTATTTGACTTATAACGTCAGCTTGCATGGATTCTGGGAGAGGAGCCCACCTGCTAAATTGTGTTGCCCAGAAAGCTCTGCCCTGCGTTGATGATCGCAACTCATCTGCGAGCCCAAAAGATTCAGCCACTGGCATTTCAGCTTTAACGATCACCATGTCTTCCTCATTTACCATGTCTAGGATTTTGCCGCGACGTTTTTGCACTATTGCAATGACGTTGCTTACAAATTCGTTTGGAACTTTACATTCAAAGCTTATGATCGGCTCCATAAGTTTAGGGTCGCTTAACAGAAAACTGCACCAGATCGGGCGCCAAGTCATTGGAAGTATCTGTGCTGGTCCCCTATGCACAGGGTCTTCATGAACTGTGATGTCTTCTAAGTTCACTTTTAACCCATATGCAGGTTCTTTTGCTAAAACTGAGGTGTATACTGCTTCGCGGAAGCCTGACTTTACGTGGTCCAGTATTTCTTCGACGTACTGTCTTCCTTTGATTCTGTTGACAAGTATGTTTGTGCCTTCGATTGCGATGACGTTGCGTGCATCATCTGTGGACCAGCCGAACTGCTTCAACGTCTTCTGTCTCTCGTCGCGGGTTTGCATTTCCGAAATCTTTTCAGATCTGATTGCTTCGATAACTTCTTCAGGCAACTTTTCTATTGTTATCCACAGTTTGTTGTGTTTGTTGGGGCTTTTGCCCATTATTGCTGGTCCTTTGTAGTCGTGGGTGATTGTTTCTCGATAAATCACGATGGGTTTGCTGATTCTTACTTTCAGACTTGCTTCTTGCATTCGGTAAGCTGTAATCTCAAGGTGTAACTCACCCATGCCGCTCAGAAGGAATTCTCCGCTTTCCTTGTTTATTTTGAAGTGCAAGTTTGGATCTTCAATCGTCAGCTTATGCATAACTTTGTCGAAGAGTGGCAAGTCTTTAACATCTTCAGGCTCAACTGCAACAGTAACCACAGGCTCTGACACATACTTTAACCCTTCAAATGGATGCGTTTCCACTCCTTCTTCAGCCACAGTTTCGCCCACATGAACCGATGGTAATCCAGAAATTGCTGCTATGTTCCCCGCTGGGATTTTGTCAACAATAACTCTGTCAGTAGCCATGCTCATGTAAACCTGCTGAATTGTCCCTTTCTGGTGGCTAGTTACGAGACTGACAGTTTTTCCTTTCTCAACCATACCGCTGAAGACTCGCCCAATGGCAATAACTCCGCTGTGAGGGTCAACTTCGATCGTGCTTATACACATTAAAAGTGGTCCATTAGGGTCAACTTTAGCCATGCCTTCGCCTACAGAACTGTCCAAATCTCCCGGCCAAATTTGACTTTGCCTATAGGGCTGTGCGTCTAATGGATTTGGCAAGTGTTCAATGAACATGTCCAAAATCGGTTCATACAATGGGGCTTTCTTGCTTAAGGCTTCAACTTTTCTTGCAACATCTTCTGGTTCTCCAGTGTAAGCATCAATAATGTCCTTGAACGTTACGCCCTTTGCCTGCATGTGGGGTAGGTTTAATCCCCACTTGTGAAGGGCTGATCCAAACGCTACACGTCCATCTTCAACCTTAACCTGCCAATCTTTCTTATGCTCAGGCGGTGCATACTTCTCAATAAGATTGTTGATTCTTAGGATAATTTTTGCAAATTTGCGTTGTATCTCTTCTGGAGTTAACTTTATCTCCTTTATTAGCCTGTCAACCTTGTTTATGAAGAGGATTGGCTGAACCCTTTCGCGTAGGGCTTGCATCAAAACCGTTTCTGTTTGAGTCATAGGACCTTCTACAGCGTCCACAACCACGAGTGCACCATCCACGGCGCGCAGGCTTCTTGTCACTGCTCCGCTGAAGTCTATGTGTCCAGGCGTATCGATGAGGTTTATGAGGTATTCTTTTCCCTTGAAATTGTGGGCTAAGCTTATGTTTGAGGCGAAGACGGTCATTTGCCTCTTCTGTTCGAGTTCCCAAGAGTCAAGGAACAGTTTCTGTCCAGCCGTTTGTTCGCTTATTATACCCGCAGCAGCCAGAAGACTGTCTGAAAGCGTGGTTTTTCCGTGATCCACGTGGGCTATTATGCTTGTGTTCCGTATCATCTCTCGACTATCCATCAGTTTAACAATTTCTTCGATTTGCTTATAGCGTGCCATGATTAACTCTTCCCCACTTTAACAAAATATCCATGATGCTTCCAATGTTCGCATAGGGTTCAGTTTTAACATGTTGAAACATTTTGAATTTTCACTGCTTAAAGATAAGCTACATGGAAATGAAAAATGAAACCTATTAACCTTTTGTTGCTCAACTCAACTTTTTTGAACCGTTAATTTGGTGAAATCTTATTCATGTCATGAGGGTAATCAGCTTTTCTGCAGTTTCCTTGTCAATGTAAAAGCCTTTTCTCGCCAGCCTCTTCACACCTAGAAGCATAAGAACGTTATTAAGCAGTATAGGTTTAGCTGCTTCATGAAGGTTTTTAAATCTGATAAAAGAAACCCTCTGCTTGTCTCGGATAAACTCCTCATACCGTTCCTTAGATTTTAGAACTGATTCGTTGCCATGCTCACTCCATAAGCTTTCGGCATCTCCAACTTTACGTTCAATAAACTCCGCATAACCTGCAATCTCACCGATCGGCTTTGTCACATAAAAGAATATCATAGAAGTATTCTTAGGTGGAGCCCAGCCTCCCTGCACGTAGGAAAATGTCTTTTTCTCTTCGTGGCTGAAGGTGCAAAATCCGCGCCACCATTTATCCTTAATCATCATAACAAAGGCATAATTTTCCTTCATTGAACCACACATAATATGATGCTATGTGTTTATCATTTAAAATTTATTGAACTACAGATATCAATAGTTTTCTGATTAAAAGATTATTTGAGAGAAGATTGAATGAACACTAAGTTTTTTATCGGCAATCCCTCTTATCTACCGTTGATGTTTGGTAAAGAATTTTTTGTAAACCGTTATGAAAAATTAGGTTGGAAATACGACTATGTTGAGCTTAAACAGGCAATTAGAATAAATGGCATGAACGCTAAAGAGGCTGACATCGTGAAAAGGCTGCAATCGCGGGGAATAGAGCTTGAAAAGATTTCCTTTCTCAAGAACGGTTATTGGATTTCTAAATCGAAATTTTCTGTTGGAGCCACATCCGAGTATCTTTTAGGCTTGTACTCAATTCAGGAGGCAGCCGCCCAGATTCCAGCAACCTTGTTCACGGAATTAGGAAATAAAATTGTACTGGACGCTTGTGCGGCTCCTGGAGGAAAAACTGTTCAATTAGCCGATTTGATGAACAATACTGGTACAATAATGGCTTTAGACATTAAAAAGCAAAGGTTAACTGCGTTATCAAATCATCTGGAAAGATGCCACGTAAATAACACAATAGTCTACCATATGGATGCAAGACAAGCGTCACGGCTTAGGATAAAGTTTGACCGAATTCTTTTAGATGTTCCATGCTCTGGCAACTTTGCATCTGACCCAGATTGGTTTAGCAGAAGAACTGTTAGGGATGTGGAGAGAAATGCGAAACTTCAAAGGGAAATACTAACTGAAGCAGCTGAAGCCCTAAAGGATGATGGCGAAATAGTTTATTCAACCTGTTCTTTAGAGCCGGAAGAAGATGAATTGAACATCAATTGGGCAATAAAAAACCTAAACCTTCAAGTTGAAAAAATCAGTTGTTATGGCGAAAAAGCCTTAACAAGCATTTTCGGAAAGCAACTAGACAGTTCAATAGAAAACTGCAGGAAAATCTGGCCTGGAAAAACTCAGGGATTTTTTGTTTGCAAACTGAAAAAGAGAGAATGCGCATGATTAAGTCAATAATGGATTTTGTAAGCTTGTTTAACGCGAGCGTCAGCCTAGACGAGAGTCAGATAGTTAGAAAAGA
>Ga0172363_10003760_pt1 | contig 12322 bp, 16 predicted proteins | sample LakKivs2_kivu2a2_FD_114541 | JGI IMG/M metagenome (GOLD analysis project Ga0172363, IMG submission 114541) | Sediment microbial communities from Lake Kivu, Rwanda - Sediment s2_kivu2a2 | ecosystem: Environmental > Aquatic > Freshwater > Lake > Sediment | place: Rwanda: Western Province, Lake... | reverse complement strand
TCTTTTTGCCCTTAATATCTTTTCCATAGCATCGTCTATCTGCTCTTTCGGATGGCCAAGGGAGACAAGATAGTTTCTGACAGCAGAAGGCTCAAGCCCAAGCCGGATCTCCTTGTTTATGTATTTTGCAAGATTCACGACCTGATCATCATAAAGCTCTTTTACTGCCCTGTTTATCTCTGTATAGCTGTAACCTGATGACAGCAGGCTCTGTTTTATGCTTACCAAGCTAGAACCTTTCCTTAGGTTTTCTTTTATATAATCATCAATGTTCATAACAGCCTCCACAGATAGATATAATAGAGTACTGCAAATACCACAAGCAATACAGTAATTATTATTCCAAATATCTCAAGCATCCTTGTCATCCTATTGCTTAATCTCTTTTTTAGCTTGTTATAATAATATACAAACACTGCTGATAATATGTAAAATTCTATAAACAGAATCAAGCTATGTATGAATATCCCTATCCCAGATATCTTTTTGTATCCAGGCAGGCCGTATTTGAATACAGTATCAATATTTGAGTCAGATGCTGTTGAGGAGCTTAGGCAGCTATAAAAACTTTCATCCATATAATAACTGCATCTTTTGTTGATGAACAAAAATGTCGTTTCGCACGGAAGCATGAAAAACGGATCCAGCATATAGGCTTTTGAGTAGATCAAAGGAAAGTTCACAGTCAGCACAACCTTATACCTATCAATAAGCTTTGTCTGGGTATCAAGTATCTCTTTCTGTATCCTTATGTACTGCAGCCTTGTCTCAGGGTCAAGCGTCCTGCTTCTAAGATCCTCAAAAACAGCAGAGATCTGAGCAGATGCGCACAGGTCTTCTCCTACAGCAGGCAGCTGGAATATGTTCACAGCGAAATGCATGACAAGGATTATGACAAGTATCGCAGGTATCACAAGCTTTCCTCTTGAAGGATAGAAGAAATGCTCTGCCTCTTTTTTCAGCTCTTCAGCCTTCCTGACCTCTTCATAAAAAAGATCTATCGCCCTGTGGATCTCGTGATGAGGGATACCTCTGCTAACAAGGTCATCTTTTATTGTAGATATATCATGGCCTTTGGCAATCCTTCTCTTTATATGCTCCTTTATTATCTCATGCCTTTGCTTCATAATTCAATCCTACCCTGAAAATTTTGTGTCTTTGAATATCTCTTTCCTTATCTTCTCATTGTTTTCCTTTACGCTTTTCTTGAAAGCTTTGCTGTCAATATCTTCTATCATAACAGAATATTCATCCCATCCAAGATACCTTTTTCCGAAGATGCTGTCAAAAAGTTTCATCGTTCCACCTCTTCCTTTTTAAGCTCCTTGAGCTGTGAAATAAAATACTGAAGGCAGTCAAGCGCGCAGAAGCTGATCTTTTTATTTATGTTATTTGGCCCGAATATAAGGGTGAATGTTGCAGGCTTTGAGCTGTCTATGGCTGAGTTGCATACAGGACAGATGCAGCCTGTGTCCTGTTCAAGGTCCTTTACCTTTCTTCCGACAATCTTTACCAGGTTAGTTGAACCGCCCAAAAGCTCCTTCTGCAGCTCTTTCAGCTCATAATATTCCCAATCCTCAATCTCCTCCTTTATCTTTTCAAGCATATCCAATCACCTTCGATAAAAAACACCATTAAAAATAAAAAGCTGGCAAGGGTTTCGCCCTATCACTCCCCTTACCAGCAAAGCCAGGTTTTTCGCCAAAAAAACCAACATGAAATCTGTGATATTTGTGATCATCATCATTTTTCCTCCTCAAACTTGATATACCATCTGTTCAGCTTAGAGTCAAACCTGAAGATAACATCATTCTTCTTTGATTTGTTGACAGCAAAAAGAAGAGGCATAGGAATAGTGGTTTCGTAGCTGCTTCCGCGTCTGTATAACTTTCTTTTTATCTCAGTCGACATTTTTTCTTTATACTTATTTTTATACTAACTTATATATAAATGTTTGTATTATTTTATTTTCTTATAAAAATACTTATTATTAGAATAATCACCACATAGTAGTTAGAAAATAGAAAGGTTTATATACCAGAACCAGATTCCCCTATAATATAAGAGAGCATATTGACGAGAGAGCACTTGTTTCACGACATTTCGCTTTTTCTGAGTAAGTGCTTGTATTATGAGGTAAAAAGAATGAATATATTTGAAAATCTTGGCTTAAGCCCTCATCTGCTTGCAGCCATAAAAAGATTAGGATTAGATGAGCCGACAGAGATACAGAGATTATCCGTCCCGCATATAATAAAGGGAGAGGATGTGATAGGAGAATCAGCGACAGGTTCAGGAAAGACGCTTGCGTTCGGATGCGCTATAGCAGAGCAGGTTGTGCACAAACAGGGAATCCAGGCATTGGTGCTTACACCCACAAGAGAGCTTGCAGAGCAGGTGAAGAATTCTCTTAAAAAACTTTCACCGCATCTTATGATAATTGCAGTCTACGGAGGAGTTTCGATAAACCCGCAGATCGATGACCTGTCCAAAGCAGATGTTGTGGTTGCAACACCAGGAAGGTTTTTGGACCATTTCCAGAGAAGGACAGTCAACACTTCAAGGATAAAGATCTTGGTGCTAGATGAAGCAGACAGGATGTTTGATATGGGATTTATAGATGATGTGGAAAGCATAATAAGAACATGCCCAAAGAAAAGGCAGACATTATTCTTCTCTGCGACAATGTCATATGACATATCAAGACTTGCAAACAGGCATATGAACAATCCGATAAAAATATCTGCAGCAAAACAGGTAGATCCTAGCAAACTTAAGCAGGTATATTTTGATGTATCAAGAAACATGAAACTATCATTGCTTGCACATCTGTTGCAGCATGAGGAATCCGGACTTGTTATGATATTCTGCAACACAAGAGACACCACTGATTTTGTAGTCAGGAATCTCAGGGCAAACAAGATAAGCGCGATAGCTATCCATGGAGGATTATCGCAGAACAAGAGAACAAAGACAATGGAGCTTTTCAACGGAGCGAAAGTTGAGGTATTGGTGTGCACTGATGTTGCTGCAAGAGGGCTGCACATAGAAAATGTGTCGCATGTGTATAACTATGAGATACCAAAAGATCCGAAGGATTATGTGCACAGGATAGGAAGGACAGCAAGAGCAGGAGAGTCAGGAAAGGTGATAAACCTGCTGAGCGATGATGACCACATAAATTTCTCGAAGATATACAGCCAGTACAGGGAGTTCTCAATCAAAAAAGAACAGATGCCGCATGTTGAGAGGATAATGGTCGCAAGAAATGAAGGGCACAGGGACAGCCACAGGATGCATCAAGGAAGAGGGCGTCAGGCAAACAGGAGCAGATGGAGATAGATCACCAGGCTTCTCCTCTTTTTTTCATTGCCCTTCTGTAGACTGTAGAGATAGTCTTCGGATTCTTGTTTAGAAGATCTGCGATATCTTTTATCCTTAGATCTTTAACTTCTTTAAGGTAGACTGCAGTATTTTCCAGTACAGAATATGACCTGTTTGCAAGAAGGTTTACAGGGATAGAAAGATTTGTTTCTTTAGGAAATAATCCATGCGGATATTTCCTGTTTGCATTCTTGTAAGAGTTTGAGATAGCTCCGGGGTTTCTGTTCAGCAGCTTTGCGATCTTCGGAAAATTATACCCAAGATTTTCCTTAAGGTATTTTATGATAAGTTCAGACGGAGATAAATCATATTTGAACAGGGTTACAGGGATATTGGTCAGCAGATTCAGTTTTTTCAGGTGTGTGAGATATAATTCTATCAGTTCATGCTCCTCAAGCTCAGAAAGCTTATCCAGGATAAGCTGTTTTCCCTCTTTTTTTAGCATTATATCTAATATGTAAGACAATTATTATTTAAATGTTTTCTTTTTGGTTTTAATTTAAGTATTTTTGTTTATTATGTTGGAATCTATTTTTGAAGAATTGTTTTGATTGTTTTTTAGTTATTTATCTTACATATTAATAATATATAACCTATATTTAATTTTTTGGATTACAAATTAATATATTATTACTTACATAATAATCGAAATATATTGTTTTAATTATGTTCTATATAGAAAATAAATATTACCCTAATCTTTTGCTATTATATCCTGTAGTACAGAAATCTTTATATAATATTATGAATATATATTCATTATTAGTTATGAATCAGTATTCAAAATGGTAGTAGACTACCGGAGGAGATAAATATGCCAAGAGGAGACGGAACAGGGCCAAACGGAATGGGCCCAAGGACTGGAAGGGGAATGGGCTCTTGCAACGGGTATAATTCACCCGGATATGCAAACCCCGGATTCGGATTCGGAAGAGGCTTTGGATGGAGAAGGATGACATGGCAGCAGCCAGTATTGCAGCAGCAGCCAGCCTATCCTGCACAACCAGTATACCAGCAACAGCCCTATCAACCTGCACAGCAGCCGACAAAAGAGCAGGAGCTGCAGATGCTCGAAGATGAAGCGAAACTGGTTGAACAGGAACAGAAAGAATTAAATAAAGAGATGGAAGAGATAAAGAAAAGGATAGCAGAGCTAAAGAAGAAATAAAGATGAAAAATGTCTGAATTTTCCATCCAGTTTGTTATTGCATTGAAGGAAAATTCCGAACATTTTCAAAAACACAGTAAGATGAGATAAATGAAAAAAAGAAGTATGTTTCGAAGGTATTTTTGAAAATGCCAAGACCAAGGTTATGCAGAAGGGTATGGTTTCAGCCAGGAACAACTTACTTCAAGCCAGCCGGAGTTCCTATGGCTGGACTGACTGATATAGTTTTGACTGTAGATGAGCTTGAAGCTATAAGGCTGAAGGATCATGAAGGGATGGAGCAAGAGGAAGCTGCAAAAAAGATGAACATATCGCAGCCGACTTTTCATAGACTTGTCCTGTCAGCAAGGAAAAAGGTAGCTGAGGCTTTGGTCAACGGCAAAGCGATTAAAATCGAAGGAGGTAATTTTAAAATGGTACAACAGATGCAGCCTGGAAGAGGCATGGGGATGGGCAGAGGACAAGGAGCTGGAAGAGGCATGGGGATGGGCAGAGGACAAGGAGCTGGAAGAGGGATGGCTGGAGGCAGAGGAAGGATGGGAGGACAATTTGCCGCAGGACCAGGAGGAAACTGCGTGTGCCCAAAATGCGGATATCAGCAGGCTCATGGAAGAGGAGTTCCATGTGCACAGATGAAATGCCCAAAATGCGGAGCACAGATGGTAAGAGGAGAAAGCTAAGCGAGGTTAAAAATGAGAATTGCAATCAGTTCGGATGGAGATAAGCTACACAGCAAAGTAGACCAAAGATTCGGGAGATGCCCTTACTTCCTCATCATAAATATAAAAGGAAATCAGGTTGGTAAATTTGAAGCAGTGACCAACAAAGGCATAGTTCAGGGGCATGGCGCAGGCATCAAGGCAGCAGAACAGATTGGAGAATTAAAGGTTGATGCTGTGATTACAGGCAATTTAGGTCCCAATGCAACAGACATATTGAAAAAACTAGGCATAAAAGCTTATTCAGCTTCAGGCATAATAACAGATGTTCTTGTTGATTTTGTTAAAGGTAACCTGGATTTGATTACTGAAGTTGCAGAAGCACATGGAGGAAGCTCAAAGACCAAGACTTCTCAAGGTGAAAGGATATTCTTTCCGTTATTGGATAACAATGGGATGGACTCTGAGATCAGCGAGCATTTCGGACATGCCCCTTATTTTGGAATGTATGGTGTCAAAAAAAATAAACTGGAGATTATAGAAAATAATCTTGACCATACAAATCCTTCAAAAAGCCCGATAGACCAGATAGAGGAAGCTGTACATCCGACAACTATATTTGCCAAAGGAATCGGAGGAAGGGCGATAGGAATAATTGCGGAGAAAGGATTAGCACTGAAGACAGGGGATTACAGCACAGTCAAAGAAGTAGTAAGTAATCTGAACAAATTAAGGAATCTTACTCAAGGCTGCGGGCATAAACATTAAGGGGGCGGTAATATTTATACTCCTGAAGTCATGAGGAGATTTAAGAATCCGAAAAACGCTGGAGAGCTCAAGGGTTTCAACTGCAAAGGAAGGTTTGGGGATCAGAACTGCTCAGATGTTGTAGAGATATATCTTTTGCTTGAATCAGAGATAATAAAAGACGCTAAATTCAAGGTTTTCGGCTGCCCAGGGGCTGTATCAACTACAGATGCTTTCATAGACTTAGCAAAAGGGAAGACAATCAAAAAGGCTTTGAGCATATCTGAGGAAGATATCTCTAATATGCTTGGTGGACTTCCTTTATCGCATATGCACTGCTCAAGGCTGCCGATTGAGGCTTTCAGAAAAGCTGTTGAGGGCTATAAGGATAAAATAAGATGAAAGGTGTGTACTGTCTTTTGATGGGCATAAAGAAGGACATAAAAATAAAAGTTGGAGCATTAGGCATTGTTTATTTCAAAAAAGGAACATATGCTTATGTTGGCTCTAGCCAGAACAGCCTGGAAAAAAGGCTGAAGCGTCATTTTTCCATGGAAAAGAAGATGCACTGGCATATAGACTATCTGCTTGCAAGCCCTTCAGTAAAGATCAAGAAAGCGCTTTACAAGAAAGCAGGAAAAGAAGAGGAGTGCAAGATGGCTTTCTCTCTTGCTTCAGCAGGAAAGCCTGTAAAGGGTTTCGGCTGCTCTGACTGTAGCTGCTATTCACATTTGTTTTTGATAAAGAATATAGATACGGCAAGATCAAGAATCAAAGGTATAAAGGAGGTAAACAAAGATGGTATATAAGATAAGAGTAGACAAGGAAAAATGCATAGGCTGCGGAGCGTGCGCCAGCCAATGCGACAATTTTGAAATTGGCGATGACGGAAAAGCTTATGCAAAAAAATCAGAAGTAAAGGAATTAGGATGCAATAAAGAAGCGGCTGATATCTGTCCTGTTGAGGCAATAAAAATTGAGAAAAAATGAAATATAGATAAAAATGAAAATAATTGGAATAACAGGGGGAAAAGGAGGGACAGGAAAATCCACAGTTGCTACAGCCTTGGCTTTTGAGCTGTCAAAGGACCATAAAGTTTTATTGGTAGATGCTGATGTTGACTGCCCTAACGATCATCTGCTGCTGAGCATAAAAAGAAAGCAGATAAAGACAGTCAGGCAGAGGATCCCTTATTTTGATACAGGCAAATGCACCAAACGCGGAGTATGCGGAAAAGTATGCAGGACAAATGCGATAGTATCGATAAAAGGCAGCAATCCGATATTTATGGAAAACCAGTGCAACGGATGCGGAGCCTGCAGGATTGTCTGCCCCTCAGGAGCTATAAGGTGGGAATCCAAAGGGATAGGCAGGATATTCTCTGGTAAAAGGGACAGTCTTGATTTTCTTTCGGGAGAGCTAAAGACAAGCCAGCCGATATCAGAATTTATAGTGGATCACCTTAACGAAGAGACCGAGAAGGTCAGGCAAAACTATGATTACATAATAATAGACACTGCAGCAGGGACGCACTGCCCTGTGATAGCTGCTTTAGAAAACGCTGATAAAATAATTGCTGTCACAGAGCCGACGCCATTAGGAGCGCATGATCTGGAGATAATACTCCAGCTCCTAGAGAGGATGAAAAAGAAAGGAAGCATAATAATTAACCGCTCGGATATTGGCGATAAGAATCTGATAGTCTCCCTGGCCAACAAATATGGAAAAAAGATAATATTTGAGATAAAATTCTCAAAAGATGTAATCACTTCATACTCAAAAGGGGAACCAATACTTATCCCGGATATCTGTTCTATAATAAAATGAAATCAATAATAATACTTTCAGGAAAAGGAGGAGTCGGAAAAAGCAGCATAGCTGCTTCATTAGCTGTCGCTTTCTCAAAAGACAGGAAGATAGTCTGCGCTGACTGCGATGTCGACGCTTCAAACCTGTCTTTATTGTTTTCCTTGTCTACAGATAAGTACAAAGAATGGGCTCCTTTGTCTACAAACCAGATCGCTGTTGTTGATAAGAATAAGTGCATCGGATGCAAAAAATGCATAGATGAATGTTACTTTAAAGCTCTTGAATTTAAGGACAATATTCCAAAAGTCAGCGAATTCGGCTGTGAAGGCTGCGGAGCATGCGAACTTGTATGCCCTAAAAAAGCGATAAAGCTCAAAGATATAGATAATGCATACATAGGTTATGCTGATACAGGGTATGGCTTTAAGATATCGTCTGCCCAGCTTCTTCCAGGAAACTCGGGATCAGGCAAGGTTGTTTTTGAAGTGAAAAAAAAGGCAAGGGAGATCGAACCAAAAGCTGAGCTGATAATAATCGATGCTGCTGCAGGAATAGGCTGCCCTGTCATAGCTTCTGTAACAGGAAATGATTATGCTGTGCTGGTGATTGAGCCTACCCCATCAGGATATTCAGATATGCTGAGGGCTTTGGAGATAGTAGACCACTTCAAAATAAATAAAGGCATAATAATCAATAAATATGATATAAACAAAAAATTTTCAGAAAAGATCGAATCTTTCGCCAAAAAAAGCAATATAGATATAATAACTAAGATCCCTTTTGACATATCATTTGTCAAAGCGATGACTGAGATGATACCTATAATAAAATATAAAAAAGCTTATGAAAAGCTGTTTGAAGGCATAAAAGAAAAAATATCAGACAGGCTTGATTAATTCAATAAAATTTAAATAATAGAGAGGATATATCCAACCCGAGGTGTTTACAGATGGCAAATAAACTGATGATTCTTTTACTGGTCGTTGCAGCGCTGGGTTCATTATTTTTTCTTGGAGCTTCGATGACAGGGTATTTTGTGAAAAGCGTTGAGTATGAAGATATATGCTCAGCTGATTCAGACTGTCCAGAAAACCAGTGCTGCGTCATATATCAAGAAGAAAATATGGGGCTTTGCATGGAATCATGCCAGTCAGTAGAGTTTTTGTGTACACCTGATTCAGAATGTGAGATGGGAACTGTATGCTGCATTTCAGAAGGCATGAAATATGGAATATGCAATGAGATAGACAAATGTAAATCTATAGATATATTTGCAGAATATGCAACCAAAAAAGCAAGGTTAGAGATGCCTGCATCAGTCCAGGATATCAGAGATGTTGTGATAATAGCTGAATCATTGGTCATTGTTGCGCTGATAGGAATGATTATGTGGCTTGTCAGCAGAAAAAATGAAAGATAATTTCAAACAGAAAAGTTTAAAGAGGGAACATATATTTTCTTAGGCCATGGGATTAAGAAAGCTTGACAGGATATTCAACCCTGATACTATCGCAGTCATAGGAGCATCAGATACAGAAGGAAAAGTAGGATACTCTTTGATGAGCAACCTTATCTCTAATGGGTTTAAGGGAACAATCTATCCTGTCAATATAAAGAGGAAAAGCGTACAGGGTGTTAAGGCATATCCTTCTATAACAGAAGTTCCTGACAAGATAGACCTTGCTATAATAGTAACTCCTGCTAAGACAGTTCCTGCGATAACAGAAGAGTGCGGAAAGAAAGGAGTCATAGGACTGATAATAATATCAGCAGGATTCAAGGAAGCAGGAGATGAAGGAAACAGGCTATTCAGCCAGGTAATATCTATCTCTAAAAAATATAATATGAGGATAATAGGGCCGAACTGCCTTGGGTTCATGAGGCCGAAGAAAAGGCTTAATGCAAGCTTTGCCAACAAGATGGCTCTGCCGGGGAGGATAGCTTTTATCTCGCAGAGCGGAGCTTTGGGAACAGCTATACTGGACTGGAGCGTAAAGCAGAACATAGGCTTCAGCTATTTTGTATCCATAGGCTCAATGGCAGATATAGGATTCAATGACCTGATAGATTATTTCGGAACTGATCCTGACACAAACAGCATCCTGATCTATATGGAATCCATGGACAATGCGAAGAGGTTTATCAGCGCTGCCAGGGCATTCGCAAGGAACAAGCCGATAGTAGTGCTTAAGGTAGGAAGAAGCGCAGAGGGAAGCAGGGCTGCTATGTCACATACAGGAAGCCTTACAGGAAACGATGCTGTTTTTGATGCCGCATTCAAGAGAGCAGGAGTCCTGAGAGTAAACACGATAGGCGAGCTGTTTGATGCAGCAAAGACGCTTTCAGCGCAGGAAAGGCCTACAGGAAAAAGGCTTGCTATAATAACAAATGCAGGAGGTCCAGGAGTTATAGCAACAGATTATCTTATAGAGAATGGAGGAGAGATAGCAAAGCTTTCCAAAGAGACAATAGAAAAATTAAGCAAATTCCTTCCTGAAGACTGGAGCCATGCAAATCCTGTCGATATATTGGGGGATGCAACACCTGAGCAATACAGGAAAGCGCTTGAGATTGTCATGGAAGACAATAATGCAGACGGAATCCTTATCATACTTACACCGCAGGCAATGACAAATCCTTCTGAGGTGGCAAGACAGATATCTGACATGTCCAACAGGAGCAGGAAGGCTATATTCACATCATGGATGGGAGAGCATGACATAAGGGAAGGAAGAGAGATATTCAAAAAGGCAGGGATTCCCACATACAAGATACCTGAGACAGCAGTAAGATGCTTCCTTAATATGTACATGTATTCGAGGAACCAGGAACTTCTTTATGAAACACCAGCATCTATACCTCATGCATTTGAGCCTAAAACAAAGAAGAACAAAGAGCTTATACATAATATAATGGACACAGGAAGATTTACCCTTACTGAAAAAGAATCCAAAGAGCTTCTTGCAAATTATGGCATACCCATCTCCAAAAGCTCGACTGCAAAGACAAAAGAGGAAGCTGCAAAGATGTCTAAGAAGATAGGATATCCTGTAGCTATGAAGATACTTTCTCCTGACATAATGCACAAGACTGATGTCGGAGGGGTTGAGCTTTACATAGAAAATGATGCAGATGCGAGGAAAGCGTTCCAGAAGATAGTGAGCAGCGCAAAGAAAAAAGCCCCTAAAGCAAAGATAGATGGGGTGCTTATAGAGAAGATGGAGCAGAAGAGATATGAGCTGATAATAGGCGGAAAAAAGGATCAGATATTCGGGCCTGTGATAATATTTGGGATGGGGGGAGTTGCAGTTGAAGTCTTTAAAGACACGACAATAGGGCTTCCTCCGCTTAACATGGCTTTGGCGATGAGGATGATAAAAGAGACAAAGATATATCAGCTTCTGAAAGGATACAGGGGGATGAAGGGAGTTGATATAACCTCTATCCAGTTCCTGCTTTATAAGTTTGCATACCTTCTTATGGATTTCCCTGAGATAAAAGAGATAGATATAAACCCTTTTGGAGTTGATGAAAAAGGAGGGGTTGTGCTTGATGCTAAGATAGCGCTTGACGAATCGCTTAAAGACAGGAAGATAGAGCCGTACTCACACATGGTTATATCACCCTATCCTAAAGAATATATCAAAAAGATAGCTATGAGAAACGGAAAGCCTGCTCTCTTCAGGCCCATAAAGCCAGAGGATGAAGAGATGGAAGCAGAGATGTTCAGGCAGATGTCAGATGAAACACAGAGATACAGGTTCTTCCAGACCATAAAAAACATAACACATGATACTCTTGTAAGATACACGCAGATAGACTATGACAGGGAGATAGCAATAATCGCTGAGGTCAGCGAGGGAAAAGAGAAAAAGATGGCAGGAGTTGCAAGACTTGTAGCTGACCCCTATAACCTTAATGCAGAGTTTGCAATAGTGGTTGCTGATCCATGGCAGAAACAGGGAATAGGAGGAAAGCTGACAGATTTTATAGTTGATATAGCAAAGAAGAGGAAGATAAGGAAGATATATATAGAGCTTCTTCCTGACAACCAGAGGATAATAGACATGTTCAGGCACAGAGGATTCAGCATGGTGAAGCATCAGAAGATTATAGGGGCTGAGGTAGAGCTGTAGGTATGAGCCAATAATCTTATTTTTATTTCTTCTTAAGTTTGAAAAATTCCCTGTTATAAATAAATTTTCCCAAACCCATAAAGCCTGCTATCAATGACATAGATATCAGGATAAAGGCGATTATCAGAAAGGTCTTGTCGAATGCAGATAAAGGACATGCTCCTACAGCTATATTTCCTTCATTCAGTATGGCAGCCTGTTCAGCCAGGAGATAAGGCCTGCATACAGCAAGGAAAAAAGACATGACAGGTGAGGAGTTTCTAATCCCTTCTACAAAATAAGAGTATATATGGAGAGAATAAAAGAATGTTCCGCTAAGGTAACTTACAATAACTGAAACAAACACAGCGATTGCACTTATCTTCATAGATTCCCAGAATCTTTTCCTGTAAAAATATCCAAATATGGCGGGTATTAC